>Ga0194116_10000939_pt1 | contig 45731 bp, 36 predicted proteins | sample TA2MahsurfametaG_4_FD_148617 | JGI IMG/M metagenome (GOLD analysis project Ga0194116, IMG submission 148617) | Freshwater microbial communities from Lake Tanganyika, Tanzania - TA2015008 Mahale S9 surface | ecosystem: Environmental > Aquatic > Freshwater > Lake | place: Tanzania: Lake... | reverse complement strand
CCTCTGACTCCTTCCTCTGTTTTTCTTCATCTTTCAATGCTTTTACATATGTTTTTACTTCATCTAATTCTTTTCCTAAAATTTTTAAAGCATTTGTTATTTGGTATTCTAATTCGTTATTTTTAGCTACCAAATCACTTATAGGTGATTTTATAGTAGATTTTATAGTAGATTTAATAGCTAAAAGTGATTCAGTTAATTTATTTTTAACAACATCTGGCTTATCATCATCATTTGTAAAAAATTTGCCAAAAAAGCCTAACCAATTTGAACTTGTTTTAGCGTCTAATTGTGTTATTATAGAATCTACAATTGGTTTGGTTTCATCATTATATTTTGTTTCAAATAAATTTTTTATGCTAGTTTCTACTATAGTTTCTGATTTAATTATATTATCAATAGTAACCATATTTTTTTTTAAAGCTTCGTCTAAAAACGCTCTTATGCTTGCTTTTATGCTAACATCTGTTACTCCTCTTGTTTGTGTATTGACCCAATTCTCCTTTGCCTCATTTTCCTTTCTCTTTTTCTCTTCATCTGTTACTAGTGCCGATGCTATTGCCCCCACAGCCACTGTCGCAACTGGTGCAGCCTTCGCATTTGCCTCTGCGGCCGCCTTAGCTGCCGCCTCAGCCGCTGCCGCCTCGGCCGCTGCCGCCTCAGCCGCCTCCGCCGCAGTCGCCGCTACAACAGCCCCCACCACAGACACTATAGCGGGCGTATTTGCCGTTGTTTTTGTTGTTCTATTATTATTTTGACCATTAGTAACATTAGTAGAAGTAGTATTATTTGCTAGAGTTGTATTAAAGGTGCTTGCGTTTTCTAATGTTAATTTATAAAGTAAGTTATTATTATGTCCTTCAACATTAGTGGTAATAGTTTTTAATGCTAAAATTATATACATATATTTTTCTTGGTTTAACAATTTAGTTAGTTCACTTTGTTCTTCATAATACTTTGGTGTTATTAATGTAGTTGTTGTTCTATTATTATTTTGACCATTAGTAACATTAGTAGAAGTAGTATTATTTGCTAGAGTTTTTATTGCGTATCTTGCTTTAACTTGAAATTGTGCGCTTGCTCTTATTATTTCTCCATTGTTTAACTCTTCAAATAAATCTTCCTCAAGGTTTGTTGCCAATAAATCTGATATTTTAGCTATAATTTCACTATTTCTTTTATACTGTTCAAGCTTAGCAGTTTTCTCTTTTTTCTCTTCTTCAGATAAACTTTTAAATTGTTCATCTTCTATAGCTTTAGCTTTATCTTCTTCTATACTCTTAGATTGTGTTTCCATAGTTTTCAACATGTCTAGAAAACTAAGAGAAAATGACATAGAACTTTGTTCAGATGGTACATTAAGAATTCGTTTATATAAATGTTCATTTAACGGGTCTTCAAATGTATTATAATATGCATAATATAACATAAAAGTTATAAGTTTTAAAGGCTCTTTATGGTTAGTTTCAGTTGTATCTCCATTATTAACTGTTATTGTTAATATTCCCATAACAAAATTATATTAATATTAAAATATAAAATAATATTATAATAAAAATATATAATATTATTATAATAAAAATATATAATATTATTATAATAAAAGTATAAAATATTATAATAAAAGTATAAAATATTATAATAAAAATTTATAATATTATAATAAAAATATATAATATTATTATAATAAAAGTATAAAATAGTAATGACAACTCAAGGTACTACTATAAGAACAGCAAATAATAATGAGTGGTTAGAATTTATTAGTTTTGCTGAGCGTGCATTAGGACAATCAGACCCTGTTTTATTAAGTATAAAGCAAAAAAATATAACTAATAATGGAACAAAATCTGTAGCTGCCTATTATAAAGATGACCCTGATTTGGGGGGACGAGCCACATTTAGTAGAGATTTATCATTAAAACAATTATTAAAAAATCCTAATTTTACATCAGAAGTTCTCGGTAAAAGTTTGGAAGATGTTAAAACATGGACCGAAATATATAATAATGCCGATTGGACTATAAAAACATATAATAATCCACAAGACAATATATATATAAAATGTAATCCTGTTGATGAAAATAACATACCAATTGACATGCAAAATAATTCAATAACTTCAGATACTTATTCAGATGACGTATTAAGAGAAGCAAATGGTCTACTTGCTCCAGATAAAATATTTCAGAATATAGGTTTACAAATATTTATTGGAATTATTTTTCTAGCAGTTGCTTATTTAATCGGAAATGTGATATTTATTAAGTATCCAAAGACTGTTATAGATAGAGAACAATATGGTGGAGTCACAAACACAAGCACATACAAAAGCAAAGCATAATCACAAAAATACTTTTAAACCTTAATTTATATAAGAAGCATCGTGTGAATCACACATAACAGGATGATATGAAGTTTGACTAACAATATTATCAGGTTGTCTATCAATTTGACCTACAATTTCTTCTTCAAGTGTTTTTATGCTTAAATGATTGTTTAAATTTTCCATTGCCGCTGTTTTGTTAGCATTACTAGGTGCCATAACTCTATGATCTACTTTGTTTGAACGTTGTAGAAATATTATGGCTACAATAGCAAAGAATAAGGCAATTAATGGGTTAGTATTTAGTAAAAGCAAAATAAAAATGGCAAATATAGATATATACGTATGTGCATTATTTATATGTGGCGCTAAATCATAGGGTGTATATACATCACTTATTAAATATAATAGTAATAGTATAACAAAGACTAATTCATAATTTTTAATATTTTTGAGTTCTAGAACTTTATTTTTAAAATTATTTACTAAATTCATTATATTATATAATATTAATAATATTATAATATTTTATTAAAAATTGAAAATATTAATAAAATAGTATAATTACTATTTAATTAATATGTTAAAGTTAAAAAAAATAAGCCCTAAAAATAGAGAGAACTATTTAGAAATTGCTGATACAATTGAAAAGTTAAAAAATAACAATGCACTAAATAGTTATTTAGGCAACAAAGGCTATTCTATTTATAAAGACTGTTTAACTACTAATATTATTGACTTTATAAAAGATGAATTAACATTAAAGCCTGTTTTAATAAATTCATTAGTAGAAGCAAAATCTTTTCCAGCATATCAAGAGTCTGAAAAAAAAATATATGTTCCACGTTTTTGGGGTATAAATATGTTTGGTTATCCAAAGACTATAAAAATTCACTATGGTGCTTCTATAAATCTTAAATTTAATGGGACATTGAGAGATTATCAGCAAAAAGTGTTAAATGAATACTTAAAAGCTATTGATTTTGTAAGTACTAGTACAAGTAATAAAGGCAACGGATCAGCCCTTATTGAATTATGGACTGGTGCTGGCAAGACTGTGTTAGGTCTAAAAATTATTGAAGTATTGCGCAAAAAAACAATTATTTTTGTCCATAAATCTTTTCTAAAAGATCAATGGATAGAGAGAATAGAACAATATTTACCAAATGCCAAAATTGGACTAATACAAGGTCCTGTTGTTGACATAGAAAATAAGGACATCGTATTAGCAATGATTCAGTCTGTAAGTATGAAAACTTATCCAGACACATTATTTGATAGTTTTGGGCTAAGTGTATATGATGAATGCTTTAAAGGGTCTACGCTAATTTATACTAGCGGCGGCTGTGTAAAAATTTCAAATCTCTATAAATTATGGAAACAAAACAGAACCATAAATATTCGCAGTTACAATAAAATATTAAAGACTTTTGAATATAAACCACTCACATATGCTTGGAAAAAAAAGAGCAATCAATTTGTAAAACTAACATTAAATAATGAGCGCAACACTTTTGAATGTATTATTGAATGTACGTTAAATCATAAAATATTAACACCCAATGACTATGTAGAAGCGCATAAATTAAATAGCGGGTCAAAAGTATTAAGTAAAAGCGGTACTTCTAAAGAAGTAATAGTATTAGAAGTAGTAAAACAAGAATTTATATTAAGTGAAGATAGTAGTGATGTATATGATATTGAAGTTGCCGATAATCATAATTATATATTAGCTAATATAGTAACTGGTGACACTATACAAATAAGATGTGGTCCAATTGTTAGTAATTGTCATCATATGTCAAGCGAAGTGTTTAGCAATTGCTTAAAAAAATGTAATACACTATATGGTCTTGGACTAAGCGCAACTATGGATAGAAAAGATGGACTAACAAAACTATTTAAAATGCATTTAGGAGAAATATGCTATAAGCCACCTAAAAATAGCTCACAAGATAATGTATTGGTAAAGGCAATTGACTATATTGTTGAAAATGATGAAGACTATAATGAAGTTGAACGAGATTATAGAGGAAATGTGAAATATTCAACGATGGTAAGTAAAATTTCCAACTACAATCGCAGAAGCGATTTTATAGTATACATATTAGAAAGCGAATTATTTATTAATCCACATCAACAATTTATAGTATTAGCGCAAACAAAAAATTTATTAAATTATTTGTTTGATTCATTAACTCATAAAAAAATAGCGTGTGTTGGCTATTATATTGGTGGAATGAAAATGGAAGAATTGAAAAAAAGCGAATCAAAACAAATCATATTGGCAACTTATAGTATGGCAGCTGAAGCGCTCGATATTAAATCATTAACAAGTCTATTTTTGGCAAGCCCAAAATCCGATATTGTTCAAGCTGTAGGTAGAATTTTGAGAGAAAAACATGCTAGTCCACTTGTAATTGATTTAATAGATAATCATGATGTATTTTTAAATCAATTTAATAAGCGTCGCGCATTTTATAACGAAAAAAATTATAAAATTATTCGTTCAAATAATGAAAAATATTGCGACTATATTAAATATTTAAAAACGCTCAAAACAGAAACAGAAACAGAAACAGAAACAGAAACAGAAACAGAAAACGTTAATCATACAGCCTATTGGAACACATTAATACCAAACAGTCGGAAAAAAGCTAGCGCAATTGAAACAACAGGTATTTGTTTAATTTGAAACTAATTACTAAGTTAATTATTTATATTTAACTATTTATATTTAACTATTTATATTTAACTATTTATATTTAACTATTTATATTTAACTATTTATATATATAAATATGAATAATCATACTATATTAACATTAGCGGTGGGTGCAATAGTCGTAGAGACTATAGGACTAATTTTAATATATTTTACTGCATTAACTAGAAAAACTATTAGACAATGGTATAATGAATTTACACTGGGTGCTTATACTATTGATATAACATCAGTATTAATTGGAACTTATTTAGCTACACTGCTAACACCTAATTTTTACTTACAACTACTATGTGTTGCTATTATTGGAGTAATTCATGATACTAGTTTTGGTTTTTTTATAAATTCAATAAATACAAAAAGCAGTAAAATATTAGAGTTCTTTAAAAAATATGCTAAAGAATATGGAGCAAAAATATTGGTTGTTGACGCATTAATATTAGTATCAACATTAACAATATCAAATATTTTAATAAACTATGTTTCAAGTTCTAATATAGCATTTTTAGGAGTGCTGTTTTCATATGTAAGTCTTTTATTTGTATATTCATTTTAAGCATTTTAAGCATTTTAATAGTAAACTCTAGTATCTACTTTTTCTCTTGTTTGCTCTTCTTCCTGATGCGCTATTCTTTATTTTAGATGTTTTACTTTTACCTTTTCTCTTAGAGCTGGTTTTAGATTTGGTTCTGCTCTTACTAAACATATTTTTATATGTAAATCCTCCGAACATAATATAATATAATATAATATAATATTTGATTTGATTATATTAAATCAAATCAAATATAATAGAAAAAATTACACTGCTAATCTAGTGTCTGCGAGTGCGTCTGCGTCTGCCACCCGCCATTCTGCGGCGGCGGCTGCGACCACCTCTTGACTGTCTGCGTCTGCGTCTGCCACCCACTGTAAGCTCCGAATAATTCTCACCACCAACTTGAACGATCTCGTTTTGTAAAGTCTCCAACATTCTTTTTATATACTAAATAAATATTTTATTTTTTTTTATAATAAAATTAATTTTATTATTATTAATAATAGTATTATTATTAATATTTGCTAAATTAATTGGAATCCATTTTTTAAATTTTTTATTATATATACATTCAATTATATGTGATTTTTCCAAATTTACAAATTTACCTATATCAGTATTTTCAAACTCCTCTTCACTATCACTTTCTTCTAATAAATCTAAATTATTATTTTCCTTAATATTTCTAAATAAACCATTCATAAAAACACTAGTTTTATAACTATCAATTAACGCATAATCGTAAAATACTTCTTTATTTGCGTTATCTAATATATATAACTTATATATGTCTTGACTAATACATGCATATACTTTAAAATTCGCAGGCATAGATTTTTCTAAAGTACTTGAATTTGAATTATTAACTATAAAATTTCCTAAAAAACGACTATTATTATAACATGCTATACTATATAATTTATAGTCTAATTTATATATATGTTTAAAAACATTGCTATAATTATTAGTAATTATTCCTAAATATAATCTATAATTAGTATTTATAATGAATGCTAATACCAGTTTATATAAATTTAATTTAATTGTAAAATTATTATATTCATTATGGTTTAGTTTATCCAAATTAACGCAATTATAATTCATTACATTATCAAGTATAAAATAATGAGTATTAACTTTATTGCTAGTGTTATAAAAGTATATTCCATTTAATAATACATTGTTATAACATAAGCGCTTATCATAATTAATATTATAATAATAAAACTCGTTTGCCTCATCATAAATGTTATTAGAATTATTGTTGACAAATATTAATAAACATAGCATGTCCTTTTTATAATACGTAAACCATAAATATGCCTTTCTTCCTTTAGGTTTTAATACATAATAATGAGCATTATCTATTAAATTTGGAATATTAAAAGTATTACTATATAATTTTAAGTTAGGAAACCTATGAAGAATGTGTTTACTATTATTATATACTAATAGTCCATTTTTTAATTTGTTTTCAACATTCTTTTCTATGTTATTTTCTATTTTCTTTTCCATAATATTTTATAGCTAATATGCTTATATTAAATATTTATTTCAGTTTTATATAATAATAATAAATAATAATAAAAAATAAATAATAATAAATAATAATAAAAAATAAATAATAATAAACAATAATAATAATAAATAATAATAAACAACAATAATAAATAACAATAATAAACAATAATAAAAATAAAATGTTAAAACATTAAAACGTTAAACTTTAATTTTCTGTAAAAAATCTGTTAATTCGTCTTTCATATTAGTATTGTTAATATTATTTGCTAATGCATCTAAAGATGTTGATGAAATATTTATTTCATCATCAAATAGATTATTATTGTTATTATTGTTATTATTAATATTATCTTTTTCTATAGAAAAAGTATTATAATAGTCTTTAATTTTAGTATTTGTCAAATTACTTTTAAAAAACAAATATAAATTATGCATTAGAAAAATTAATATACTATAAAGTAAAGTCCATTTTATAATATATAAAATCATCTATTTGTATATTATGAAAAAAAATAATATGCAATTAAAACTTATTAATTGTTTATAAAATTTATTTAAAAGCTTATTAAAAAGCTTATGCTTTAAACAAGCATAAAATATATATGATTAGCACTTAAACAAATGTTACTATATATTAATTAATTACTCATTAATATAGCTAATGTTACATTGTATTACATTAAAAAATACTAGTTTTAAAGAAATAAAGGTTAAAAATATTGATAATAACAACATATATAAAAAATGTGGTTACAAGTCAAATAATAATTTTAAGAAACTATATGCGTGGGATTGTGGTTCTACTAATATTATTGAACTATGGAGTAAACAAGATAATAATGTAAAAACATACAATAACCACCCACTATTAGTTAAATATAATATAAAAGTAAATATTAATAATAAATGTATTTTTGTAATGACAAATGGTGTAGCTTATATTAATTTAGAAAGCACATTTTTTTCCAAATTTTTTGACTTGCCAGAAACGATTGAGTTTAATACTAATGAAGATATACAAGAAGACACAAATGAAGATAGAAATAATGGTGACTTAAAAACACAAGATACTAACGTTAGTCCATTAAATGAAATATTATGTAGAAACAAAAATAACACTAATGTTGTTGATAATGTTGTTGATAATGTTGTTGATAATGTTGTTGATAATGTTAGTGATACTAATTCTGAATTAAGTTATGAATTATATTGTTATTCAGACGAAGAACATTAAACTATAAACTATAAACTATAAAATATAAACTATAAAATATAAACTATAAAATATAAACTATAAAATATAAATTATAAAATATAAACTATAAAATATAAACTATAAAATATAAACTATAAAAAATTGATATAATAATTAATACTTATTTATTATTATATTAATATGAGCAAATTTAATAGAAAGATTAATGACCCTGATTGTTTCAGAGAAAATGTTGTTACTAAATTAAATAGTATTGTAAATAATAAAAGCATTTGCGAAAACCTAGAAAAAGGAATTTATAATTACACCCTAAAAGTATGCGAAGAAAAAAACTTATTAAAAAAATGGAGTAATGAGTCGTTCGTATTGCTATATATAGAAAAATTAAGAACACTTATTATAAATTTAAAAGATCATGACTTACTAACTAAACTATTATCAAAATCAGTTAAAGCACATGAATTTGTTTATATGAGCCACCAAGAACTGCGTCCAAAACTCTGGGAAACATTAATTGAAGATAAAAAAATTAAAGATGAAAATAAATATACACCAAAAATTGAAGCGTCAACAGACAATTTTATTTGTGGAAAATGTAAATCTAAAAAGTGTACGTATTATCAACTACAAACACGTAGTGCGGATGAACCAATGACAACATTTGTTACTTGCTTAGATTGTGGAAATAGATTTAAGAGATAAATATATATAAATATATATTTATACGTATAAACATATTTATAAAATAGTAAGGTCCTGTAGTTTCCAATATTCAAAAGTATTATTTGGTAATGGTCGTTGAATAATAAACGGTAGCACCTTTTGCTCTAACTCCATTAATACAATTATGTTATTATCTATTATTTTTTCATTAACACTAATATATGGACTACATCCGTTATTTAATTGTTTTAAACGCATTCCTAATATTTTTGTTTTTTCGTATTTTGTCAATAATGGCATAGTTTTATGTAATTCGTCTACAATAATCCCATCTTTATTTTTGGTTACTTTACACAATTCTTTAATTTCATTAAAATTTTTATATAAACACTCATTATGGTGAATTAATATATGATTTTTCTTATAATCATCATTAAATTTGTTAAAATCACTTTCATCTAAGTCTTCCATGTCATGGTCATATTTGCTATATGCTATTTTTTCACTATCAAAAATATTTTTTTTACCAATTTTATCATCAGTCTCAAGTTTTTTACCATCAGCTTGTTGGTTATAAATGCTTGTTTCATCATCGTTGTCATCTTCATCATCATCATCATCAATAGTGTCATCATTATCCGATAGTTCATCACCACTATTATCTTGCTCACTATCTAGGTCTACATCAGGGTCTATTTCTGCTTCTGCGTCTGCTTCGGGTTCTAAGTCGACTTCTGTTAATTCAGTATTAGCTTTATCGTCCATTTTATAGTTTAAATATATTTAAAACTATAAAAAAATATTTATATCAATTATATTTTTTAATAATTTGTATAATTTTTTAATAATTTGTATAATTTTTTAATAATTTGTATAATTTTTTAATTTGTTTTCCAAATAAAATCACAATGACTACATAAATATAAATATTTCATAGCAGTATTATCATATCTAATATATATAATTTCTTTTTTACTTGAATCAAAACCATCTTTGTTTGTTTCACATAAACTATTAGGGCATTTAATATAATTAATTCGCGGTAAAGTAATATCTAATTTTGTATATTTATTAATGTGAACGTTGTATTTATCTTCTGTTTTATTAATATTTTCTTCTAAAATACATTTATTTACATCCAAAATTTTATCATCAACATTGCCACAATTTCTACAATAATAAACAATTTTATCGCATTCTTCTTCTTCTAATTTAATATAATACATATTATCGCAATTAGTACAAAAATTCATAGTTAATGTATTATAGTATATAATATATACTATTTAAATAATTAAAAATAACAATCAATTTTACATATTAAATAATTTTCATAATTTTATATTAATATATATTAATATGTCTACTAGAAGAAGTTCAGTATTAAATTATGTTAAAGATTCAATATTACAACGATTAGGGATTACAAGAAAAGTAAGGACACCAATTACAAGTTCTACGAGCTCTACGAGGAAAGCAAAATCAAGCTCATTAACTTCTTCACCATTAACTCCGCGAAGAAAAGTAAAACGCACTTTAGCTAAAATTAGGATTGCACAAACTATTAAAAATAGTGTTCTTAGAAATAGGGGTTTGCAACGAATCAAACTAAGAAATGTAATGGCTAAAGATAAAATGTGTTCAATATGTTTACTTGATTTTGATGACATAAATGAAGCAACACTAACATCTTGTAATCATATATTTCATGGTTCATGTCTTGAAGATTGGTTAGCTCAACCAATTTCAAGAAATAAATGTCCTATATGTAAACAGGACATGAAGACATTTATTACAATAGCCGAAAGTGGTCTAGCATTATCACAAATAGAAAAACTAAGACTAGCAACACAAAATATTACTGACAAAACGCATGATACATTAATTTCAAAATTGAATAATTTTGAAAATGGACTAGTAACATTAGAACAACAGTTCAATGAACTTTATAGAACCAACCCGAACATAGACATAAACTATCAATATATACAATTATTAATAGATTATTATTTCTTGTTAATAAAAAAAATCATTAACATATATAGTGATGTGTATCCAGATAATGGAACTAGATTTAAACACATAAATGCAGAGTCAGTCCAACTCAGGGCAATTGTAAAACGAATGATTCCAAGACAGCTAGCAAAAATGTCAGACGAAGAAAAAGTAACTCACATTGAAAGCGAGACTAGTGATGTCTTGCATAATTTTGAAGAGCTAAAACAAATTGTGCCTTTTAGTCCTATTATGTCTATTGCGTATTTATATATTAAAAATCCATTTAGTTCTTTAAATTAAAAACTTTATTTTAATAAATCAATCAAATTAATTATATCAATTAAATCATATAATTTGTTATAATTAAGACTATAAATTAAATTATAGAACACAATTTCAAATGGATTTTTCATAGCAATAAAATTACTATATTTAATTTTATTAGCATTTATTAATTCTAATAAGTGTGTTTTATTAGTTTTAAACGCACTATTAACAATCGTCTTAAATTTACGCATAATTTCTATATTATGTGCCGTTTTTTTTCGCGATACACTATGCTGTGTAGGTAAATCATTTATTAAACATATTAAGGTGGCTATTGAAAATTCAACATTTTTATAAAACACTAAATAATTATATTTATTTAATTCACTATGTTGTTCTCTCACACCTGGTTCATTTAATAGTGGATTGTCACACAATATTGTTACTAATGTAAATAATATTGAATGTATTGATTGACATGAACTCCAACTTTCGCCCGCCCACGTATTTAATATAGATAAACATACTTTGCCATTTGAATATAAATTGGGGTTAAATCGCATAGATCCATCATTTGTTAAATAATTAACTTGTGGCGGCGCAAAAGGATAAGTCTCAGGAAAAATAAATTCAAAAAAATAATAACCATAAGCATATGGAGTGTCCTTATTACCAATTATTAAAGCATAACCCTTAAACACATTTTCTTCATCATGCTTATAATATATATTTTCACTACTTAAAGAAGCTTCATTTGTTAAAATATATTTAACATCCTTTGCTATTCGCTTAATGGCGCTATTATTTATATACATAATAGTAATAATATTAAAATGTTAGTTTTAATACTATTTTATAAATAATTATAATATTATAAAAATTGAAATAAAAATATAGTATATTATAATAATATACATAGTATGACAAGTACTAATCCTAATACTAAAAGTTTGTCATCCAAATGGGATGAATATTTGTATTCAAAAAAGTATGATAAATCAGATAAGACTGATAAGACTGATAAAGACAGCCTTATTACACATACAAAAATAGGCAGCAAAGAATTGGGCATATATGCTGGAAGTTATAGCATTTCAAATATGCCTGAATTTTGGGAGTATTATTATAGTCATGTTTTTGAAAATAAAAACAAAGAATATTTGACAGAAAAACAATTAATTGAAGACGGTCCGTTGTTAGTAGATATTGATTTGCGCTATGACACAACTATAAAGACTCGTCAACATAATAAAAATCATATTATTGATTTGATTGTATTGTATGCCAATAAATTGAATTTAATATATGCTATACCAAATAAATCGTCAATAAATGTATATGTATTGGAAAAACCAGATATAAATGTATGTGAAGACAAAGTAAAAGATGGTATTCATATTATATTTACTATAAAAATGGATAAATCACATCAATGTGTTTTGCGAAAAATGATTATTGAAGAAATTGAAAATATTTGGGACAATATACAAAATACAAATTCATATGAAGATGTATTTGATGAAGGAGTAACAAAAGGGTTTGTTAATTGGCAAGTTTATGGCTCGCGAAAGCCAGACCATAAAGCATATAGTCTAGCCTATTTTTATGAGCTAACTTATTTAAAACAAGACGAGGAAGCAGACCAAGAAGAGACGTGGAATTTCAAAGAAATTCCTATATCAAAAATTAACATTAAACAACACTTGCCTTTAATGAGTGCGCGTTGTAGAGAGCATCAACAATTTGAACTTAATCAAAGTAGTGTATTATTAAAAAAAATAGAATATGAGAAACAGCAACTAAATGTAAAACAGCGTAAACCAACTATAAATGTAATAAATAGTAAAATAGACATTGCTATGTATGATTTTGGTAAAATTAGTGATGCTAGCACATTAGATAGTTTACTTGAATGTTTTCTTGAAGAAATCTCAAATAGCGATTATGAAATAAGAGAGACTCACGAATTTACTATGATTTTGCCGAAAAGTTATTATGAGGCTGGTTCATATAATAAGTGGATTAGGGTGGGTTGGGCTCTTAAAAATACGCACGAAAAGTTATTTTTGACTTGGCTTAAATTTTGTTCTCAATGTACAACCTTCAATTTTACACAAGCTAAAGTATCACAATTATATGAACAATGGAAAGGTTTTGATGTCAAAAATAGCGATGGATTAACTAATCGTTCAATCATGTTTTGGGCTAAAACAGATAATTATGCCGACTATGAAAAAATCCGCAAAGAAACAATTACTTATTACATTGAACAAACATTGCAAACCATGATTTTAAAAGATAAAGTGGCTGAATTTGATTTGGCAGTTGTATTATATCAACTCTTTAAAGACCAATTTGTGTGTGTAAGTGTGAAAAATAATGAGTGGTATGAATATAAAAATCACAAGTGGAACGAAATTGATTCAGGAAGCACATTAAGATTATTAATATCTAAAAAGATGCACGATATTTACTCTAAAAAATCACACGAATTAATTGAAACAATTACAAAAAAAGAAAATAATGATGAAAATACAGAAAATTTAAAGACGCGTGCTTTAAAATTGGGAGACATATGTATATTATTGAAAACAACAAGTTGGAAAAACAATATTATGAAAGAGGCTAAAGAGCTATTTTATGATAAAAACTTTATGAATAAATTAGACGCAAATCCTTATTTAATGTGTTTTAACAATTATGTAATTGATTTTGAGGCAAAAACTCATAGAAAAGGTAAGCCAGATGACTATATTTCTAAATCCACCAATATTGATTATATTCCATATGACAATTTAAGTTCAAGTACTTATTGTTCTATTATTCAAGAAATAAACAAGTTTATTGACGAACTATTTCCAGATAAAGAACTTCGTCGTTATATGTGGGAACATTTAGCTTCCATTTTAATTGGAAAAAATCATAGCCAAACTTTTAACATTTATACAGGTAGTGGTTGTAATGGTAAATCTAAATTAGTTGAACTAATGAGTAGGTGTTTAGGAGACTATAAAGCAACGGTTCCTATTACATTAATTACGCAATCACGGAACTCAATTGGGTCTACTTCATCTGAAGTAGTCGCATTAATGGGAGTTCGCTATGCTGTTATGCAAGAACCTAGCAAAGGTGATGTTATTAATGAAGGTATTATGAAGGAAATTACTGGTGGTGACCCTATTCAGGCACGAGCATTATTCAAAGATAGTGTCACATTTATTCCTCAATTTAAATTAGTAGTGTGTACTAATGTATTGTTTGATATTAATACAAATGATGATGGAACTTGGCGGCGCATTCGCATTTGCGATTTTATGTCAAAATTTACAGATGCGCCTTATGAAAATGAGGATAAATTTCCAAAAGCGAATTTTCCATATCAATATTTAATTGACCAAAAAATAGATGAAAAATTTACATTATGGGCTCCAGTATTAATGTCTAAATTGGTTACTATGGCATATCAAACAGAGGGCAAAGTGAAAGATGCCAAAATTGTTACATCTGTTAGTGATAACTATCGTGAAGCACAAGATTATTTAACTGAGTTTGCTAAAGAGAAAATAGGTCGTATGCGTGATGGAGTAGTTAAGAAAACAGAATTAATGGAGGAATTTAAAAAATGGTATACAATGAATTATGGACGCGCAACTTTACCAAATGGAAAAGAAATAACAGACTATATGGATAAACAATATGGAAAAAATAAGCGAGGTAAATGGTATAATGTTATTATAAATTATAATAATGAAAGCGATAATGAAGAACAAGAACAAGAACAAGAACAAGAACAAAAACAATAACAAAAACAAGAACAAGAACAAAAACAAAAACAAGAACAAGAACAATAACAAAAACAAGAACAAGAACAAATACAAGAACAAGAACAAATAACTAATTCAAAATTTTAAATTATTATTATTGTTATTATTATTATTAATTGTTAATTCTCATTCTCAATTAATAATAATTAGTTTTATTTAGTGTGTTTTTCTAGTGCTTTGCTTTGCTTTGCTTTGCTTTGCTTTGCTTTGCTTTGCTTTGCTTTGCTTTGCTTTGCTTTGCTTTGCTTTTGCTAAATTTTTTTAGTTTCAATGTTCGTAGTTTACTTTGTCTCTCTTTATGTATATATTTAAGTGTATGTTTATGTTGTTTTAATTGTCTTGGTTTAAGTCGTTTACTTCTAATACCTCTACCTCTACTTCTACCACTTATATAATCATATAATGGTTGTGCAACTCTAAAAAACCCCCGCTGTATATCAAAAGCAGCAGTTCCTTTCCATAATCGTTCTCCATAAGGCTGCATAAACTCTTTTATTAATGATTCTGTTACAGTTTTATCTATATTATGAATTAATGTAAAATGACGATCATTAAATAAAATTGTTGTATTGCTTTTATATTCTTCTTCAGACCGACTATTAAATAGTATTTTGTGTTTTCCTAAATCAGCTTCATGACCACTATGCCATCCAATTTCATAATGATTAAAATTTATTAGGTGATAAATATAGTTTTTATTTAACCTATATAATTCATCGGCCGCATATAATATATCTGATGGATATATTTGTTGGATTGTATTATATTGTAATACAATATAATTATGACGATATGTGTAAGCTAAAAAATATAGAATTTGTATATCAACATCACCATAGAGTGTTATTTTTTTTAAGTCTTCTGCTTTGTATTTGTTAAGGTGTTGTCCATCATCAGTAAAATCTATTTCAAGATCTAATGAAATTACACCCTCACTATCAAATGTTATATTATGTTCTATCTTCATAGACCGGTACATATCTATAAGCATTTTGACAATAGGTTTATTTAGTGCTAAGTCAGTTATATTCAAAACAGGTGTGCCTGCGTCCTCAAGTCTTAGTAAGTAATCTATTTGTTCTATTGATGAATTAAGATATTTTTTTAAATCGCTTTGTAATTTTATATATGTTGCTCTATATAATTCTATTCCTGTAATAATGTTTTTAAAAAGAAATTCTTTATTAGGACATACTATTGGACTAATATAATCAATAACATATGAACGAGACATTTCATAAGCAATATTAGCCAGATATATACCACAAAATCCATCTCCGGGTGGATTTATAACATACCAACCATATGCATTAAATAGTCTTAGAATTTTTTCTTTTAAAGACACTATTTCGTCTTGATTTATGTTATTGTTACGCGCATATTGTAGTGTAAAACGGGTTTCTACCCAGTCCTCAATAGGTAGTTGAAGTGCTGTTTGAGAACCAGAAACAAACTCCATTATAATTATATATATATTACATTTTTTCTATTATTGTATTATATGTTGGAATGTCTTCTTTCAAATTCAAGCTTTCTAAATAATAAATATATCCTTCATATATTAAGTTCATTAAATATGACAATATTATAGGTATAATTAAATAAATAAATAATAGTAAAAGCATTACTCTATTTGTATATTGCTTTTCACTTATAAATTTTGAAAATATTAAATACAATACAATTAAACTATAATATACTATTATGTAATAAAAATAGATAGTTTTATATAATTCGTAGTTTGAGTCTAAATATATATTTTTTCTATTATCCATTTGTAATGACGTTTTATATTTGTCTATTTTTGCTTGTAATTCTTGTAACATAGCAACTTTATTACTAATAATATCTGTCATAGAACTTCTATCCAACAATAATGTTTTGTGATCTGCCACAAATGTTGTATAATATTTATATAAACTATTTAAATCACTCAATTCATCTCCTAAAAATGTTCTTATTGACTGTGTGGCATTATTTTTACAGTCTTCAGCAAAATGAGGACTATTTTTAAATGCTCTGTGTCTAGACTCTAAAGATTGTCTTACAAACTTATATAATCCAATGTCTTCGTAATGCTCAATACTAGTTATGCGTGTTGGAGTAAAATATGTTGATAACCATTTGCTAACATCCGTGCCTTGTTCAGGCACACTAGTTGGTTCTTGACCGGGGTTACTTGAACTAGCATAATTACCTACAACCTGCCCAGCACTATATATACCATCAAATAAATCGTTGTTTTCATCTATTATGTCATCAATCGTTTCTACTGCTTTCTTTGCACCTTCTTCACATTGTCTAATGACTTGTGTAGCAGCACCATCACAATTACAATAATTCAGATTATTAAGGTCATCTATTGTTGGCGTATATGGTTCAATATATCTACCATTAGCTGTGCTAATATTTTCTACATAACTACTATATGTTGTTTGCCAATCTGTTTCACTCAGTGCGTTTGTTATTATATTAGCATTTGGACCAAGCATTCCATCAAGACCCGCTAAAAATGTTCCTTCAACACCTGTGCTGACCGCTTCACAGCACTTTGCTATAACTCGTGGCATGACGCGCTCACAATCACATGCGTCGGCGATTGTGGCGGCTATGCGTGCTCTTGATAGTTTATTTCCCATATTCTATATTAACTAATATAGAGCAATATATTATACTTTTTTATTTAATTTTAACACTAAATAAAATAAAATTAAAAGTATAATATATTAAAAATAGGTATTATTTCTCTCTTTATAAATCTTTAAATAGTAAATAGTAAATAGTAAATAGTAAATAGTAAATAGTAAATAGTAAATAGTAAATAGTAAATAGTAAATATTAAATAGTAAATATTAAATATTTAATATAAAATAAATATTTAGATGCTAAATGCTTAAAGGAATATGAAATAATAATCCATTTGAAAAACTAAATGATTTTTGTAGTAAATAGTCTTTTGCACAGCCAACTCCAAATGGCTCAATAACTTCATTATTACGTCCCTGATTTTCAAGGCCTTCAAAAAAATTATTAAAATTTTCGGTCATCAAACACTTATTTTTAGCATAATCATAAACCATTGAGCCATCACAACAATCTTGCCCCACACAAGTTAATGTTAGTGAAGTCAACGGATTTTTCTTTCTAATAAGCTTGCCTTCTTTTTCTAATTGTGCTGCATTTCTATCATATGGAATACGAGATTTATCAAAATCTATATTATCTCTCATATAAATATCAACAACTTTATACAAAATATAAGCACTAGCCAAAAACAATAATGTTACTAAACATACTAATGTTACACTATTTGGAAGCAAACTATTTTTATTAGCAATTGCTAATGGAATAATAATAATACATACAAAAATAATAACCATAATTATGTTTAAATATTCTTTATTCACTTTATCATTATAGTTAATGATTTCAATATGTCTAAGCTTATTTTGATTACTTTGATTTATGTTATCATACACATTTTTAATAGTTGACTCTTGCCCATGTTCGTTATTAATCATAAAATCACTTAATACGTTTGTAAAAAGATTATCCTTTTTTATTAAAAATTCACTAACAGCATTATTAATTTCATTTTCAATTAAATCTGGAGCAGTATATACATCAGATTCTTTTAATATGTCTAATAATAAATCATTAGAAATTTCTACATTTCCCATTTATATTTATTTATACTTATAATAACATTATAAAATATAGATTGTTAAATACGTAATTTTCTTAATAAATATAATACCATCAAAATAAAAATTAATGCCAATACAGAGTATATTGTAAAAATTATATTATTTGAATAATTATTTTTCTCAGCGCTTTTCAATCTCTCTTCATATAACATATTATGTTCTCTTAATTTCTTAATATGATTATTAGCATAATTTATTTCAGTAACTTTTCCTAAAGGGTCTACATATAGCATAGTATATGTTATATATTATATTTTTACAATATTATTTATAAATAGTATTAGAACTATAATAAAAATAAAATAACTTAATAATACAAATTCACCTATAATATTTGTATTGTATAAAATTAATAATATTAATGTTAATACCATTATAATAAACAAAATTAAATATATGCTATTTATTGAGTTTGAATTAGTTAGTAATGTATTTTGCCTATTTTTCAGTAATTCTGAATTAGCATTTATTGTGCCTGAGTTATTTATTAGTTCAATAAATGACAAATCTCTCGTCTTAGCTATTAAAACATTATTGCTAATTTCACTATGACTTAAAGAGTGATTAAATAAATCGGTAAATAATATATTTTTACTGTTATTAAATAATTTACTATTAACATTGTTAATAGAATTTAAAATAGTATTGTATACACTGATTTTTTGGTCTTCTATATAGTCATACATATTTTTACTACTTATATTAGTTAAATCTAAACTATTAGCTTTTTTATTTAAATAACTTATATAAGATAAATCATCGATAATATATTCTGTTTCTTCTAAATAACGGTCAATATATTTAAATCCTGATTTCTTGTCTTCAAAGTAATTTTTATTTACAAATCCATAGCCATTATATACTCCATAATCATTTGGTGGTAATATATTAGATTCACAATTTAATGTTAAAGATATGTCATATAATACATTAGTATTAGTATCTTTATATAAACTACATTTTTTCATAGTTGAGTTACTTATGTCTTTTAATAAAAATATATCACACTTTGCTTGATCACACGCTAATTCACAATCTGAGTTAGACGAAACATCTGAAGCATTTGTTAATTTTGAGGGTGTAATATCATAAAAATTTGTTTTCCTATTTTTACATAGGTCTACATACTTTTCTACATCAAAATTTTCTATATTAGAATTATGTATGTTGTTATTTTTACCAACTAGTCCAAGCGAGTTATAATTAGCAATGTTTATTAAAACTATATTTATTACAATAATACTAACAAAAAATAAAATATATAATAGTTGTTTTATATTACCATTAGTAGTAGCATTAAATTTAAGTTTCATTTATACTTAATTTAATATGTTAATATATTTTATTTAATTACTTAAAATATATTAACATTATACAAGTTATAACATATTAACATTATACAAGTTATAACATATTAACATTATACATTCTATAAAAAATATAAATTAATGTAATTCCTAAAGAATATATTAAATAATGTGATGCCCTGTTATATACTATATATACAAACAATAGCAATTGTATAAATATAAATAAAAAATCTATTAAGTTTGATATAAAATTAGCGGCACTGCTTGCCCTATTAGCCTGATTAGCCTGATTAGCCTTATTAGCCTGATTAGCCTGAACTTCTTGTTTAGTTCTTACATTATAACTAGAGCAATTACAGTTTTCATTAGGCTTACAATTACATTCAAGTTTACTACAATTATTATTAATACATCCTAAATAGTCTATTGAGTCAACAATAGACATATATGAAACACTATTTTGACTTGTTTGAGTTGTTTGAGTTATTTGAGTTTTTTCTAGTAAATTTTTGTTGCTTAATAAAGAATTATTTTGTAAAACATCAACATATAATTCGTCATTATTCATATTAAGTATTAATTAATATAATAAAATATTATATTAAATAATTTATTTTTTAAATACGAAGATTACCTATTTTTTAATAGCATTAGCAACAACATTATTTAGTGTACTATTTAGTGGATTAATAGTGCCAGAGGCTGACTTAGCATTTGTACTAGTTTTTATATTTTGTGTTTTATAGTATACAAAACACACAACCACCATTATAAATAGCAATATTCCATTTTCTATTATCTTAAATTGTGTTAAAAAAACATTGTCACCTAATCTACCATTATTTGCTCCTCCCGAGCCTAATAAGTTAGCTAACTCTTGCTTCTTACTAGCAATTCTAGCATTTAATGCACTAATTGTATTATTATCTCCTATTTTTAAATGATTTATATTAGATAAATCAACACTAATGTCATCTATTTTACCTATTAAATTATCATATTTAGCTTGTAAATTTGCCAATTGAATATCAAACAATCGTTCATTTTCTTGACTTGGAGTACATATAAAATTCTTAAATGTAGTGTATAATGGACCACTTTCTTGAATATTAGTTTCATTAATATGTAATAATTCTTTATATGAGGCTAATTCAGCTAGTAATGTTGGATTGGCATAATAACTTGTTGGGCGTGATTGAATACTTGTTGCTAATCCTAAATTAGACTCATTTAATATTGGTTTTTTATAATGAGCATATTGCATTTTTGGAGCATATACTTGTTCATCTAATGTATATTTAAAACATTTTTGACTTGATAACGGAGTAGCTGGAATTCGTCTAAATAACATATTATTACAAGTGTCGCTAACACTTATTTTGGTTGCTGAGCCAAATAAATCACTAAATAGCTGAAGCATAGAATCAACACTAACAAACGATCCTAAATTTGACGAAACTGGTTTTGGAACATAACAATTACTATTATTATCTGTAACAGTTGCTGAAGAAATATCGTTCATCAAAAAAAAATCGGCATTTTTTCTCATAGCCTCTGCTTGACATTGTGCTACACTTTCAACTATAGACTTATCAAATCTTGAATTTAATGATATGTCAAAACTAGGAGAATTTGGTTTGCTATAACAGCCATCAAATTCATAAAAATTAACATTAGGCTCGCTACTCATTCTTAATCTATATAATATAGTATACTATATTATATAGATTATTTTATACTATAATAGTCTATATTATTTATTAGACTATTATTTTATAGACTATTATTTTATTATAGTCTAGTCTTTTAATATATTTTACAAATTCTATAAAAGTCGGATGTTATAGAAGTGCGACTAGCTCTCTCAATTTTAACAACATTATCTGGACGAAGACCAATAACAATGGAAACAGGACTAAAATACGATATGTCAGGAATTTGTGAATTGTCCAATATATTATACTTTTTCATAAAAAGCTCCTTCTCATCATCACTTAATATTGTGTGCTTTGGAACTAAAGTATGTTTTAATATATTAAATTGTAGCCGTTTAATATTTACTAATGAAATATAAATTTTGTCACTAGTCCATATATCTTTAATATTTTCTAATAATGTATCATTGGGTTCATCTTTAATAACAATCATTAAGTCATCCTTTTTTTCCAATATTGATTCTAAATGAAATAAGTCTTCTACAATATCATAAATATTTTGTGGCTTAATTAATTTTGTTACATAATATTTAACATATATTTTCTTATTTGTTGTTCCATTTTCTAATAACATATCTAATTGATTATTTTCTGTTAATATACCAACATCAGTAATACTAAAATTAGAATAGTTGGCAACTGAAAATCCTCGCTCTTCTAATATTTCTAATAAATTTTTTCGCGAATTATATATACTAATTATTGTGCTATTTGACATAGTGTTAGTCTTTATAATATATTATAAAACTTTATTATTATATCAATTATTTTTAAAATCATTTTTAAAATCATTTTTTAAATCATTATTTAAATCATTTTTTAAATCATTTTTTAAATCATTTTTTATTTTTTGTGTTTTATCTTCAACTAAATAATATTGAACTGCTGTTAAATTATAATCATTAGTTGTATGAGAAGGCATATAAATTAAATTACTGAATTTTTAATAGTTTAAAAAAATTGAAATACTCAAATATATAAGTATTATAATATTACACGATGACAGACAAAAAAGTTATACTCGTTATTGAACCTGAATTATCTATGGAAAATATTAACTCAAGAATAAAGCAAGAAGTTTGTTATGAAACTTTGGAAGAATTAACTGACGCAAAATTAATGTGTGAATATAAAGATTGTAATTCTGTTAAAAATGAAATAAAAAAACTCAGCGAAGTCTTGGGAAAATATATTGATGAAGAAACAAAACAAAAAATAATACAAGAATATTTATTACAACTAATACCAGCAGGAACAAAAGGAGTTATAAGAGGAAATAAGTTTAATAATATAGTAAAGCAATTTATCACAAAATTAGCATTAGACACAGGCCGATTTGAAATTTGTTTTGAAAAAAAATGTGAAGGTCATTTTACGACTGAAATACCAGATTGGTATATTCTGGAAAAATCAACTAATAAAATTATTATTGGTATGAACCAATTAGATTTATGGGGTGGAGGACAGCAGCTTAACAGAGGTTCAAAATACATAGAAAATAATAAACATAATAACGAAAATAGTAAGTTATTATGTGTTGTTTGTAATGAAATACAATTTAAAAGCAAAAAAAATAAAGCATATAAATTATTTGAAACTGGTTTTGAAAATAATACATTATGTTATTTGAATAATTTACAAAATATTATTACTTCATACTTTAATTAACATTACAATAACGGATTGAATTTAAATATTAATTCTTGTTTTGATATGGATTTAGGACCAACTGTATTGTTAAAATCATATGTGATTGTAGATAATTTATTTATATTATGTGTTATAGATTTTCCATTAGTAAATTTTATAAAATAATGTGATTGGATACTTTTTTCATCAATTTTTTTATCTATTGTTCCTGCATTTACGCCAACACGACGAAATGATATATCTGGATTTTCTGTTTTTTCAACAAACATAAAATTTAATGGTTCTAATTTTTCATTTACAACTCTATTAGTTGTTTTTTTTTCCCAAATTTGAAATATACATGGAACATTATGTTCTACACCATCTACTAAAAATGATTTGTCAGGTAAATCTATTTCAAATAGTAGATGAAAATTTAATGGAAATGTTTTTTTTAAACTATCTTTTTTGAAACTTTTAGGTAATATAAATGAAACACTAGTACAAAATTCACACGATTTTTTTATAAATTTAATTGCTAATGAAGATTGACGACCAAATGGAGGATTGCCTATTATATGTATTTTACTAAATGTTTCCCTAATAATATCATAATCGTATAGTAAATAATCTTGTTTTATTATTTCATCATTAGCAGGTTCTAAATCATAGAATTTAAAATTACTCGTTATTGATTTAATACCTGTAATAAAAGAACCATTACCAGCACTCGGTTCTATAATTAATTCATCAGGATTTATTTGTATATATTTTTTAACGAGATTTAAACATAACTCAACAACAATATCCTTTGTGTAATATTTATCAATAGTATTACGATTTAATCCTTTTGTTTGTTTCGTTTCCATATTAGGTGTAGTTTGTTGGGTTATTACATTATTATCTATTATATTTATTTCAATTTTTTCTTTATTTATAAGTGTATTATCATTTAATATAATATTAAGTTTGTCTTCAACTGCTTTATCAATTAAGACCTTAATTTTATCTGCATTATTTTCGCACATATTTTTCGTTTTAGGTGTAAATCATTTTTAAAATTATTGCCCTTCAAATTTTATTGTCTTACGTTGAGCACTATTATCTTCGTCATTTATTTTAATGCTTTTGTCTGGTTCTAAATTTTGCTGTATTAATGAGTCTGTTATTACTTCTAATTCTGGTTCACTTTTTTCTTGTTTTGCTGCTTCTTGTGTATTTGGACTAACCGAAATAGTTTCAACGTCTTCTAATTCAGGTGGCGATGTATCACTAGTATCAACACTAATAGGAGGGTTAGAACGCTCTTCATCTTCTTCATCATCAAGTGCCTCAGCTGCCAAATAATCTTGATATGCTTCTTCCGCTGCTGCAACAGCTTCCAACGATACAGGATTAATTGAAGACACATCATTTTCATCATCGCTATTTTCTTTTTCTTTTTCTTTTTCTTTTTCTTTTTCTTCTTGAACAATACTTTCAGTGCTACTAGATGGTATTAATAAAGGCTTTTCGTAGCGTTTTACAAATTCACTAGTTTCTTTTGCTGTTAATTGTGTTAATTTTATATTTTCAATTGTTTTAGAATAGTTCATAGAAGTTAATTGGTCTATATTGTCTTCTGTAATAATGCGCATTTGAATATTCATTACTTGAAGTTCATGCATTAATAATTTAAAACTATACGGCACACGAACAATACTAAATGATTTGCCATATTTGCTAATTACTTGTAAATTCAATGAATTTTCAATAGAGTCGGCAAATTTTAGGGGTCCATCAGCAAATGGACTAATAAACACATTTTTTGACTCGTTGTAAATAGCAATTGTTCCACTATTATTACATATAGCAATATAATAGTCATCACCCCGAACCAACATTGACTCTTTCAAAAAACTTGTTGCTCCATGCGCAATTATACTGTCGCGTTCCATTTCACCAATACGAAGACCACCATCATTTGCTCTACCTTGAACGGTTTGTCGGGTTAGTGAAGTTCGTGGTCCTTGTGCGCGATAATTGATTTTGTCTTTAACCATATGCTTAAGCCGCAAATAATAACATGGTCCAATAAAAAACTCCATACTTATTTGTTCTCCCGACTCACCATTATATAATATTTCATTTCCAGTTGAACTATAACCAATATTGCGCAATAATGACCCAAATATTTCGTGTTTTGGACCCTTATTTACAAAAGCAGTACAGTCTCCAAAGGCACCATAATGTGCACACGCTTTGCCCATTAATGTTTCAACAAGTTGCCCGATTGTCATACGACTAGGTAACGCATGCGGATTAATTATTAAATCTGGTCTTATTCCTTCACTCGTAAAAGGCATATTTTCTTCTGGAATAATTAGTCCTAATGTCCCTTTTTGACCGCACCTACTACAAAATTTATCGCCTTGTGCTGGTATGCGTTCTTCGCGTATTCTAATTTTAGCAATTCTAAATCCTTCTTCGCCTTCCGTAATAAATGCTTTGTCAACAAACCCAAGTTGTCCTTTTTTTGGAGTAATTGAGGCATCTATATATGTATCTGGATTAGCTAAATTGTTTGTAACCTTTCCTAGCACCACTTTTTTATCATCTAATGGTGTATTTTCAGTAATTAATCCATTACTATCTAAATGTGAATAATCATAACCCGGCCTTTTTCCAATAACATTTAAGGTTTCAACATTTACAAATTTAGAGTCTACATTAGAACCAGCAACTTTTGTGCTTTCTTCGCGTGCTTCATACATATTAAAATAAGTCGTATTAAACATTCCGCGATTAATTGAGCCTTCATTAAATAATATTGAGTCTTCCACATTATAACCACCATAGCAACCAATCGCAACAATAGCATTTACTCCATACGCATGTTCTTCATTATAAATATATTTCAAATAGCGGCTTTTTACAAGTGGAATTTGTCCATTATTTAAAACAACACCCATTTTATCAATTCGATTTTGATAATTTGTGTTATATAAACTAACACCTTGCTTACTTTGTCCACAAGAAAATAAATCACGCGGTAATTGATTGTTTTCAGGAAAAACAATTTGGTTGCCCATTATACCTAAAAGTAATGATGGATGTATTTCAATATGTGTACTAAATTTAGTAATGCTTTGAACGTCCATTGCTATTAAAGATGATTCTGTTTCTGACGTATCAAGAAAGTCAATAATTCCACTTTTTTCCATTAAATATTCTAATGGATCATTAGGACCAAGACTCTCTATATTAGCATATAAATCTTTTAAATTAAAAAATACACTATTTAATTTTATAAAGTCATTTAAATTAATTGCTAGCTCTTTTTTATCTTTATTTAAGATAGTTAATGGATTAAAACCAATTAATAATTCGTTAAAATTATAGTCACGACTAATCAATTTATTATATATAAATGGATTATTATATGAAGCCGTACCATTTTTTATATAAAAAACCGGTCTTGTTAATCTACCTGAATCACTATAAATATAAATGCTATCATCTTTAATAGACCAACTTATGCTTGTATAAACAGGTAGCAATCCAAGTCTGCGATAATTTTTCAATAATTGTATTACTTCAACTGGTTTGGTTATTATACCAACCCATGCACCATTAACAAAGACTTTTGTGCATTGCGCAATATATTCAATAGTACATTCTGTTAATAACTCCATAAAAAATACTGTTCGCAACAACTCAATAATTGGTTTACTTGAATAGCCACTAGTTATAGCACAACCAATAGACATATGTTTGTGTAACCCTACATTACCACCATCAGGTGTATCAACAGGGTCAATAATACCCCATTGTGTTGAGTGTAATAAGCGTGGACCAATTATTTTTGCACTTGAATCAAGTGGTAAATTTAATTTGCGCAAATGCGATAAAAAAGAATTATACGATAAACGGTTTAAATCTTGGACGACTTCTAACCGTTTTGTGTGCTCTTCTGCCCCCCAATTTCCTTTAAATGCTTTTCTAAAACCATTTTCCAAAATCCGCTCTTTAAAATACTCAAAATAATTGTTTTCGATTAATCCTATAAAGTCATTTTGATATATGCCTTTTTTATAATAATATTCTTTATCTATTTTTTGAAATATGTGTTTTTGTTGTAAACTATAATATTCTTTAAATAAGTCATATATAAGAGTTCCAGCTAACTCAACGCGTTTAAATTTGAAACTATCGCGGTCTGTTGGCAATTTGTCGTTTTTATATACTTGTAATAGTTCTTTGACCATATAACCCAAAAAAAACGCTTTATTAATAAAATTATTATCACCAATATGTGGTAGTAAATAATCCATTAATATTTCTAAAACATGCGCTAGCGTTTTTCCTTTTGTAAATGTTGCCAAATATTTTAAGGCAACTTCTTGATTGAAAATATTGCCTGTATCGTGTATTGATGGAATAAAAAGCGCTATATAATTTTCATATTTTTCTAAATCTAATAAACACATTTTAATAATTTCTTTGTCGCTCAAAATACCTAATGCTCGCATTAAAATAAATAATGGAACAGGTTTTCTTATGTTAGGAACATTCACTACTATTTGCCCGTTATTATATTTAGTATCTGGACGAACTATTCTAATGCTTAATGTTCTTATTGGCTTAGAAGCGTCTTCTGATACTGATCTGATTTCTGCCGAATGACTATATAAATCATTAAAATCGGCTTTGACATACAACATATTATCCGCAAACTTTTCTTGACTTATTAAGACTTTTTCTTTACCATCAATTATAAAATAACCTCCATAATCATTTTTACATTCACCCATATTAAATTTAACTAATGGTCCAAGACCATTTAATATACATAAGTCAGAGTTTAACATAATAGGGAATTTTCCTAAATAAATTTTTTCTAATACGCTGGTTGTTTCTTTTAGTTCTCCTAGTTCATTATTTATTTTATAAACAACTTCAACATCAATATGAATGGTTATAGCATATGTCATATTTCTTAGTCGGGCTTCATTTGGAAACATAAAATGCTCTCTATGGTCATCATATATTATTGGTTTTCCATAATATATGCGTTTTCCATCAACACCACCTATATATAATTCTGCTCTATAATTATATTCTTTTGTGGTGTCATTTTGCTCTTTCATAATCAATATTGGATTTTTTTCTTTAAAAATATTATGTATTTTATTGTTAAAAAAATCATTATATGATTCCAAATGGTGTTTAACTAGCAAATTAGGATCATTTGCGAAAAATTTATCAATAACTAGCCATGCTAATTCTTCGTGTGTAGTTGTTTTGTTTTCTTGTTTATAAGCTTGCTTATATGCTTGTTTAGATTTTTTGGGCGTTTCTTTAGGCTCTATTTTAGTAGGCTCTATTTTAGTAGACTCTATTTTAGTAGGCTCTATTTTAGTAGACTCTAGTTTAGTAGACTCTATTTTAGGCTCTAGTTTAGTAGACTCTAGTTTAGGCTCTACTTTAGTAGGCATTTGCTTTTGTATTATTGGCTCTTCTTTTTCGGACATTATTAATAGTATTAATTAATAGTAATATTTTATATGTTAATTATATGTTATATAAATAACATATAACTATTAATTAATTTACATTATTTTTATATAATTTAATATGCTAATCCACCTGAACTATAAGAAACTATTATCAACCCCAATATAATAAACATTAATATAAAAGGCAACAATACTAAAAACCATGAAATCTCTCTATATCCTGCTTTACATAACGAATTTAATATAAACGTCCAAAATAAAATATACAATGCTTTAAATATAAACATAATATATGTATTTGGTAAATTACACTCATATGCACCTAGACAATATTTTGTTGTATTACCAAAATTTTGGACCGCAATTACAATAAAAACAATTACTGATATAGCTAAATATATAAATGCCGGAGTACATAAATTCCTAAAATCTTTAACAAATTTACTATAATACGCCATTTATTATATAATGTTATAAAATAAAATATTTATAAATAAAATAATAGAAATAAAATATTTATAAATAAAATATTTATAAATAAAATATTTATAAAATAAATTATTTATAAATAAAATAATAGAAATAAAATATTTATAAATAAAATATTATAAAAGTATTTATAATTAAGTTAAATGTGGTTGGACAACAATGCTAGGAGATGGAGCAGTCTCACTGCCTATGAAATTAGTATAAGCATTGCTTATACCACCAGTTAAAGCATAATAAGCATTTTCAAAAGGTTGACTTAGAGCATTTACACCACCACCATGCATAATTTTATTTTTCTTATTAGAACATCCTATTTGAACTCGATTTGTAAAAGTATGTTTCTTATGTTTTTTAACTGATTTTTTATATTTTCCTAGTGTTTTTTTATATTTTCCTAGTGTTTTTTTATATTTTCCTAGTGTTTTTTTATATTTTCTTTTGGCCGTTACCATTACAATAACTATATTAATAAATTATAGTAATATTTTAATTATTTATAATGTTTTAATTATTTATAATATTTATAATATTTTAAATATTATAAATAATAACAAAATTGATATTATTTAACTTATTAAATAATAAATAATAACTATTATTATATATTAATTATGATTGCTAATCCATTAATTGATGAAACAGATGACAGTAAAAAAAATCAATTAAGTAAGCTGTTTATTAGCTATATTGAGACTTATTTGGCAACATTTTCACAATTAAGTGACAAAAACATTCCAGAATTTGAAATCCGTTTTGGAACTAAAAAAATTAGAAATATTAACAAAGTGGATTTTTATAATATTATAAAAAGTTTGCTAAATTATGATTTTAAACTAAATAATGAAAACTATTATTTAAAAATTATGACTAATAGTTCCAATCAAGTTAGAACGCAAATAAGTGGGTTACCAAACATTCAAAGTTATTGTAAATTAGATAATTTGTCAGGAATAGTAGATGAACACAATCTCAGTTTTATTCAAAAAGACTATTTTAAAAAAGACCATTCTCAAATGGGGCCGTTAAATTTTGACGATTATAATTTTCGCGTAAGTTACCAAATAGAAAAAAATTATTCAAGAAACAATCCGTTAATTGAAGAAATGTACGGACAATGGAATTCAATAAAAAAGGTCTTTAGATATATTAAGCGTTATGAATATAGTCACCCATCTTATCCCTTTGTAATTCATTGTTCTATTGTTAAAACATCTAAAACAAATAGAGGGCGATTTATAGAACAATTTAATATAAAAGACTCTGATGTTTTTAACTCATTGGAAAATTTTGAAGTAGAAATAGAGTTAAATAATACTATTATTAATGCTAATAAAAGTCTATATACTAAAGAATTTTTATATACTAATTTACGTAAAGTTATTAAATATATATTAATTGGTCTTCAAGAAACAAATTATCCTATTAGTGTAAATGAAGAAGTTAATGTACTTAAAGACTATTTAACCTTAGTAAAAGGTGAGGACCCCAATTACAAATTAAATAGTAGTCTAAATGTAAATATTAGAGATTTTATTGGTCCATCTTCTAATACTTTGCAAATGATAAATATATTACCTGAATCAGAAATTAATGATACAAATAGGTCTATACCAAATATTAGACAAAATTATACTGTTACAGACAAAGCGGACGGCTCTAGAAAATTATTATATATTTCACATATTGGAAAAATGTATTTTATTTCTACAAATATGAGAATACAGTTTAGTGGTTGTATTAGCACAAAAAAAGAGCTATTTAACTCAATTATTGATGGAGAACACATTTTACATGATAAAAAAGGCAATTATGTAAATAATTTTGCTTGTTTTGATGTATATTATTTTGGCGGAAAAAATGTAACAGGACTACCATTTATTAATTTGGAAACTAAAGAGAAGAAAGAAAAGGAAGAAACTAAAGTAAAGCAAGACCAAAAAGAGGAAGACCAAAAAGAGGAAGACCAAAAAGAGGAAGACCAAGACCAAGAAAAGCAAGAAAAACAAGAAAGCGTTAAAAAAGATTATCGCCTAGTATTATTAAAAAGTATGGTCGCATCATTAGATTTTAAAGCAATTACTGGAGTTAAAACATTACCTCTTAAAATAACTGTAAAAAAATTCTATGGACCTCATATATTTAATGGATGTGCTACAATTTTAAGTAATATTAATTCGGGTCTCTATGAATATAATACAGATGGACTAATTTTTACACCAGCAAATACAGGTGTAAATTCTAAAACTATTAATGTAAAAGCACCTAATTACAAAACCACATGGAATGAATCGTTTAAGTGGAAACCACCACAATTTAACACTATTGACTTTCTTGTTAGATTTAAAAAAAACGAATTTGGCGAAAACTATATTGGTTCTCTAAATAATGATGGAATAAATTTACAACATTATAGTCAAATAAATAGTTATTATACTCTAATTTTGAATGTTGGTTTTGATGAGAAAAAACACGGCTACATTAACCCATATAATAACATTTTAAATAATGAAATTAAACGGGATTTAAGAGAAAGTTATGCTAATAGCTATAAACCGTGCCGATTTTACCCAACAAATCCAAGCGACATTAATGCCGGATTATGTAATATATTGGGAAAATACGATCATTCAAATAATTTTAAAATTTATACACAAGAAGGTGAGGAAATTGAAGATGCTACTATTGTAGAATTTGCTTACGATAGTACTAAACCAGAATTCTGGCGTTGGCAACCACTACGAGTTCGTGCTGATAAAACATCAGAATTACGTTCAGGTTTTAAAAACTTTGGTAATGCTTATCACACAGCAAACGCAAATTGGCAATCTATTCATAATCCTATAAGTGAAGCTATTTTAACATCGGGAAATGGCGTAACAATAAATAACGATGACGATGTATATTATAATAAAATTTCTAAAACATCTGAAACACAAGCTCTTCGTGATTTTCACAATTTATATGTTAAAAATATGTTAATTACTAATGTTTCCAAATCGGGCTATACACTAATAGATTATGCTGTTGGAAAAGGTGGCGATTTACCAAAATGGATTGGAGCAAACCTAAATTTTGTATTAGGCTTGGATATAAGTAAAGACAATATTGAAAATAGATTAGATGGAGTTTGTGCGCGTTATTTAAATTACGCACAAAAGTTTAGTGTTATACCAAAGGCGCTATTTTTACACGCAAATAGTTCAAAAAATATTAAAACTGGAGCTGCTTTTTATGATGAAAAGTCAAAACAAATAATGAAAGCTCTTTATGGGGAAGGCACCAAAAACGAGACCTTATTAGGAAAAGGTGTATATAACAATTTTGGAATAGCAAAAAATGGCTTCAATATTAGTTCAATACAGTTTGCTCTTCATTATATGTTTGAAAGTGAATCTGTATTACTTGAATTTATTAACAATTTAAAACATTCAACACTATTGGAAGGTTATTTTATAGGAACTTGTTATGATGGGCAAAAAATATTTAATATGCTAAACTCAACAGCTATGAATGATGCGCTAAGTATATTTAAAAATAGTAAAAAAATTTGGCAAATTACTAAAAAATATGACAATCCAGAGTTTAAAGAGGATGAAACCAGTCTAGGTTATGCTATTGATATTTATCAAGAAACTATTAATAAAACATTTAGAGAATATTTGGTAAATTTCAAGTATTTTATACATATTATGGAAAAAAATGGATTTGTGCTATTAACAGAAACAGAATATAAACAATTAAATTTGCCTAATAGTTATGGGTCATTTGAGCAACTCTATAATTTTATGACAACCGATTTAAAAAAGAATAATCATTTACTAAAAAAAATCGGAACGGCAAATGCGTTAAGTGATGAAGAAAAGCAAATTTCGTTTTTAAATAATTATTTTGTATTTAAAAAAATTCGCAACGTACATAATGATGATTTATTGGAAAAAGAGGAAGCACTAGAAGCAAAGGAAGCAAATGATACAATGAATGAATTTGACACATTAGATAAAGAATTAGAAGAAAAACAGGCAATTAAACTGAAAGAAAAGTCTAAAAAATTGGCTGAAAAATATGTGCTTGAAAATCAAGACTTAGAAAATAGAATGGAAAAATCATTACCTGATGTTGATTCAACAGTTATACCAACGCCTATGAATATAAAAATTACAAACCGAGTCAAACTAACTAGTGATGAAAAAATTAAGATTGCGGAAGAAAAGAAAAAACTTAAACTTGAAGAAAAATTAAAGTCTCAACAAGAAAAGAAAGCATTAAAAGAAGCAGAAAAAACTAAGAAGTTAGAAGCAAAAAGCAAAAAATAAAAAGCAAAAATAAAAAGCAAAAAATAAATCAATTCCCTGTATTTAAACAATTATAACAACTTTTTTTTATAGTTTTATATATTTTATAAACATATAAACATATAAAACTATAACTTATTATTAGCAAACCATAAGTAAATGACTTATTTAAATTTACCAAATCTAAATAATAGTAATTTAGATTTTAATATATTATATAAGCATCAAGTTAAAAATACTATAAATGGTGAACAAGTTATAAATGGTGAACCCATTACTTCCACTATTATATGTCCTTCGTTATATAATTATTTAATAATATTGAAACAAGTTATTAATGTTTATTCAGAATATTGGGATATTGTTAAAAAATTAACAAATCCATATGAATATATACATACATGCATTCCTAATTACAAATTTTCTTTATGTAAATATAAGCCCTTATCTCGTGCATTTTTTAAAATGATAGAAATAGTGGATACCTTTTGCTTTTTAACTGAAAAAACAAAAATAAAATCATTTCATTTGGCAGAAGGACCAGGTGGATTTATTGAAGCATTTAATTATATAAGACATAATAAAGAAGATTTATATTATGGTATGACACTGTTAAGTGATGATATAAATATTCCATCTTGGAAAAGAGCATCACAATTGTTAAATAATAATCCAAATATTATTATTGAATATGGTGCTTCTAAAACAGGTGATTTATTTTTGAAAGAAAATTTAACTTATTGTTATAAAAAATATAGTAATTCTATGGATTATATTACAGGAGATGGTGGATTTGATTTTTCAAATGATTTTAATAATCAAGAAGATATATCATTCAAGCTAATATTGTCACAAATATTTTTTGCGCTAATAATGCAAAAAACGGGTGGTAATTTTATATTAAAAATGTTTGATATTTTTAAATATAAAACATTGGAAGTTATATATTTGTTATGTAATATGTATGAAAATGTATATATATTTAAACCAAATACTAGCAGAATTGCTAATTCTGAAAAATATATAATATGTATTAATTATAAAAATAATAACAAAAAAATTATAACAAACATTATAGAAAACTTTGATTTAATCATCAATAATATTGATTCTATTTCAAGTCTATTTAGTATTCCACTAAATAAATATTTTCTTACAAAGGTTCAGGAAATTAACGCAATATATGGAGAACAACAATTGGAAAATATAAGTGCTACATTAAATTTGATAAAAGAATTAAAAGCATTAAATATTAAGTATAACTTAATGAATAATGAATATTCGGCACTATTTAAATATTTACACGTTCATAGTAAATTGTTCACATCTAATAAGTGCTTAATAAATGAAATATATAATGGAGACACTAATGGAGACACTAATGAATACACTAATGGATACACTAATGGAGACACTAATGAAGATACATCAAAAAATAGCATGTTAATCAAATATCATAATTCTAATGACCTTATTAATGAATATTTTACTAAATTAAACAATATTATTATTGCTAATATTCATAAATCTATAAATTGGTGTAAAAAACATCAATTTACAATAAATAAAGAGTTTAGTTGTTATTAACTTATTTCAATATATTAATACGTTTCCTACGTATTGTAGCTGGTTCATTTATACATCCAATACATAGTGGTGTAGGATTGTTTAGTAAATTTTTCAAACTAGCACATTCTTTTAGAGACATTGTAGATGGGCAATTATTAATTGTTGCTCTTTTATTACATTGCACACCGTCCATACAACCATATTTTAAATTATGAGTTCTAGAGCTCGAACTAACAGGGCCTTGTGTTTGAAATTTCTTATTTGATGGATTAAAGGTTACACATGTTGTAACATTATTACATAGTCTTGTTCGTGTTCCACTCTCTTGTTGCACTGGTAAATTTTGATTATAAGTTTTACATTTTTTATATAAATATTCTCGGGCTGATGAACTATAGTCAGTATCTAAAACTGTAGTTGCTCTTTTAATTACTAATGCTGCAGGACATAAGTCACTTGTGCAATCAGTTAAAATATCAAAATTTGTTAGTATATTTAAATTAGAATTTTGCGCAAGACTAGTACAGTCATTTTCACTAATTTTTGAATGAATGGTGCCACCTGGTTTATCTAAAGCGCCTATTAGCGACAATTTGCTATAAGTAGAAGATGATGAATTAATATTAGTATATTGTTTTCTATAATGCTTAATTGGATTAGCATTAAATTTATATTTTTTTATAGGACAGTCCTCATTCCAAGGAGTATAATTTGAACTATTTGTAGTATTGTCATTTTTAATATTTTTAGGAATAATTGTTACTACATTATTTTTTACGTCTTTCCAAGATTGATAATACTTTGAAATTCGTAGTCTCATAATTTAATATATTAAAATATATTATTATAATATATTATTATTAAAATATATTATTTCAATATTTTGTTATTATAAAACTTATAATATATAATATATAATGGTAAGTTTATTAAAATATATAAACTTACGTGATCCTAATGACAGACTGTTAGTTTATTCATTACTTATTTTAAAAAAAGTACTTATACTATATTTTATAGCACTGCTTTTTATGTTTTTTGTTTCATTCTTTACTAAAGCAAATAATGAGAAAATAATTGAAGGTAATTGGTTTAAAAGTCCTGCGCAAAAACGACGAGAAGCTCAAGCAAGAAGAGCCCGCGCCGAAGCACAAGAAAGAGAACGACAACGCTGTTTAAATCCAACATCAGCAAATTGGTTTTCTTGTGGTCCTAAATATTATTTTCCAGAGGCACACTTTAAAGCTGGAGCCGAAGAAGCAAATACAAAAACAAATAACAAAATTGCAAACAGCGAACGTCCAGATAGAGGACTAACACAACGGTCATATACGATGGTTAAAAATGCTTGAACATACTTATTAAAATAATGATTTAACAATACTTTAAATAGTATAATGTTTTTTGTGATTTTTGCTTTATTGATTTATTGATTTATTGATTTATTGATTTATTGTTTTATTGATTTATTGTTTTATTGTTTTATTGTTTTATTGTTTTATTGTTTTATTGTTTTATTGTTTTATTGTTTTATTGTTTTATTGTTTTATTGTTTTATTGTTTTATTGATTTATTGATTTATTGATTTATTGTTTTATTGTTTTATTGATTTATTGTTTTATTGTTTTATTGAGTTATTTATTGTATATTTGTTAAATTATATTATATTATATTATAACGTTATAATATAATATGCCAAGACTATCGGGGTCGGCAAGAACAGATTCAAATAGATGTGTTATAGACGCTATGGGTGGAACTACACATAATTATGCTTTTTGTATTAAACCTCCACCAACAGACTATATGAGTCCAGGTGGACCATTAAGTATGACAAATGTTGGAAGAGTATTTAATGAGCTAACAAAGTATGTTGATTATTTAATAGTTAAACCAGATAGTGCCACTAGAGACGATTGTTATCAAATACGTGCACCTGGGTTACCAGATAAACCAGTACTTGGAAATAAATATGTTTTAAAAACAGGTTTAAAATGTATTCCTATAGATCCAGCTACAAATAAAACAATATGTAATACGGCTGATAATACTCCTATAGAAAAAACCTTGTATAAATATATAAATAACGTGAGTGATGGTAGCAACTTTTTAACAGGTGGTGGCTCAAATGCTGGTGGAAACGGTCTATTACCTTCTATTGCTGGAAATATTGGAACATTAGCAACAAATATTGTTGGTCTTGCTACCTCGTTTGCCGAAGAGTCCAAGCCATATTGCATGGAAGCAAAAATGAGCTGTCATATTATATATGGCGAAGATTCAGTATACAATTATAGTGGTGCTAGCCCAAATGGACTATTTTTTTCATTAGCCGATTTACGAGCTATGAAAGCTGACGCATTTGCTAGTGAAAATAAACCATCTATTCCAAATGACGCTCAAATTATAAGAAGTTGTATAAGTGGATCAACTTTTAGAAATATTAATGAAAATACAGATGGTGAAGATATTATAAATGTTATAAATAAAAATATTATAAACCAAAATGATGATAAACTTATATTTTCATCAAATATAGAAGATTGGATGAATATTAATAATAGCGGATTTGATTTTAATGATTCAACATTAGTTAAAACATATTATTTAGGACTATCATTGTTAATGCTATTAATAATGTTTAAAATATTATATGGCAAACAAAAATTAAGATAAAAATAACACATTTTTAGGTATTCAAGTATTTAAGGATTCAAGTATTTAAATAATTATATACTAAATTATTGCTATTGTTATTACTTATTTCACCCGACAATATGCTGTCTTCATACATTTTACGCAATATAGTATTTGGTGCCTGTGAGCCAAGTTTTATTAATCCTTTTTCGCGCAAATAGTTTTTAATAGTTTGAATGTCTTCTTGTTTTAATTTTTCAATCTCTCTTTTGATTCTCTTTTGTGTGTCTCTATTTTTAATTAATACACCGATTTGTCTTTTGTCCTTGTTTTTGCCTAATTTATATTTATATGTTTTTGTTGTAATACAAAGTTTAGGAATAGGAGTTGTTTCATTATATTGAAAGTCTTGCCCTTTTGTATCTTGAATAGGCACAGGACTAAGACCAGTACCATTTTCAATATTAGTAACAACTTCATTACTAGCCGGTGCTTTTGTGTTGTCTAATAATTTATCCATGTTGTTTAATAATTTATTTTTACTATCAATTAATTCAATAAAATTTGATTCTTTATTTTCATTAGTTGAGAGATTAGCATCAGGCAATACAACTATTTGAGGTTGAACTTGAGGTTGAACTTGAGGTTGAACTTTGGGAGGGTCTACTATTTCTTGTATATCAAGTTTTTCTAAGCAAGCGGGTTGCTCTTCAGTATTATACTTATTATAGAAAGCACCATGGTCAAAAGATTTATTATTTTCAAGAACAATTTTCAATCTCTCTCTAGTTCCATGTTCTCCAACTTTCTTTGTTTTAACTAACTCTCTAAATGTTGGCTTTGAACCATTTTTTAAACATCCATAACTAGGCTCTTTATTTGCTATATATACTAAATTGTCAGTAGGTATATCAATATGAACGTCCAAGTTAGAAACCTTAAGTGTTTTTTTTTTCTTTTTAATTTTATTTTTTTTGGCTAAATCATGTAAAAATGTGAGAGATTTATTGAATTCTCTCTCAAAATCACCAGACTCTAAAGTATTTGAGTCAAATAAGTCGGGAGCTTGAGTTTCTAATGCGTTAGCTTTAGCTTTAGCTTTAGACTCATCTATTTTTTCTACTTCTTTATTTTTTTGATAATCTTTTACTTTTTTTAATAGCTCTTTCTTTAATTTATTAGATTTTAAAACTTGATTAGCATCTTGTTGTGGTTTTATTTTTTTCTCTTTTAACGTTTTTTTCTTGCTTGGAAATTTAAAAGCGTCTGGGTTAATTGTTATTATTTTTTGAGTAGACATAATAATATTAAACTAATATTTAAAAATAGTGTTATAAACTTAAATATTTAAGACTAATACTTAAATACATATTTTTGAATTATATTATTTATTATTTTTTTATAAAATTGATTAATATTTAAAGCTTAATTGATTAATAATATTATGTCTTATAACACTGATGCTAGTGCTAATGATGCAAATGTTAATGATTCAGAAACTCCATGGGTTTTCATTGAGTCATATTTCAAACAAAAACATTTAAAGCAATTAGTAAAGCATCAGTTAGAATCATATAATTATTTTGTAAATAATCAAATACAAAATACTATTAGTATGTTTAATCCATTAATTATTAGTTCAGAACATGATTATATTAAAGAATTAAATTTACAGAGGCTTGAAATTGAAATAAATTTTGAAAATCTATCTATTTATCGTCCTCAAATTTATGAAAACAATGGGTCCACAAAAATTATGTTTCCACAAGAAGCACGGTTGCGTAATTTCTCGTATTCGGCGGCTATGACAATTGATTTGGATATTAAGTATACAGTGCGTAATGGTGAAAATTATAAAAATGTTGTTAACTTTCAAAAGAAAATTAAAAACATACATATTGGAAAAATTCCGATTATGCTTAAATCCGACTTATGTGTATTAAACCAATACAAACATTTAGATCATAATGAAACAGGCGAATGCTATATGGACCCAGGTGGATACTTTATTATTAATGGTTCTGAAAAAACATGCATAGGACAAGAACGCGCGGCTGAAAACCAAATTTATTGCCATAATATTGAAAAAAATAACAATAAATGGTCGTGGATGGCGGAAATGAAATGTATTCCAGATTGGAAGTGTATTTCTCCTAAACAAATCACGATTTATATGGCATCTAAGAATAACGGGTTTGGTTTTCCATTGTATTTACAAATTCCGCGTATTAAAATTCCTATTCCATTATTTGTAATTTTCAGGGCTTTTAATATTATTAGTGATAAAGAAATTTGTGAATTGATTGTGCTAAATATTGAAAATGTTAATATGAAAAAAATGTTAGAAGCATTAAGAGCATCTATTATTGATTCAAACAAGATTATGACGCAAGAGGGTGCTATTAAACACATTGTTAACAATGTGATTTATACACCAATGAATATGGATAAAGAAACTGGTTCAAAGAAAAAATACCATTTTGCTATGGAAGTATTAAACAATGACATATTTCCACATTGTAAAACCGAAAAACAAAAAATTTACATGCTTGGTTATATGACAAATATTTTGCTACAAACTTCATTTGGATGGTTGGAAGAAGATGACCGTGACTCGTATTCTAATAAGCGTATTGATTTAACTGGTTCGCTATTAAATAATTTATTGAGAAATTATTTTAATAAACTCGTTAAAGATATGAAAAAACAGATTATTAGGGAAATTAATAATGGTTCATGGAAATCAACAGATGATTATGAAAATATTATTACAAAAACTAATATATATAAAATCGTTAAGTCTACTACAATTGAAAATGGCATTAAGCGAGCATTAGCAACTGGCGATTTTGGTATTAAACAGGTCAATAGCAACAAAGTAGGCGTGGCACAAGTTCTAAATCGTCTTACCTATATTTCTAGTTTAAGCCATTTGCGCCGCATTAATACTCCTATTGATAAAAGTGGAAAATTAGTTCCGCCGCGCCGCCTTCATAATTCAACATGGGGATTTTTATGTCCTGCCGAAACACCAGAAGGCCAATCAATTGGTATTGTAAAAAATATGGCATATTTAGCACATATTACAATTAATTCAAACAGCTCTGGACTATATGAATACATTTTACCTATTATTGAGCCAATTGATAGTTATAGTGGTTCATATAAAGAATTATATGATTATGTCAAAGTATTTATTAATGGAACATGGGTTGGAGTAACAAAAGAGCCTAAACAAGTATATTCTAACTTAAAAGAAAAAAAATATAAGGGCATTATCAACATTTACATTTCTATTATCTTCAATAGTAAATTAAAGGAAATTCGTGTTTGTAATGATGCTGGTCGTATTTGTAGGCCGCTCTTGAAAATCAAAAATAATAAACCAATTTATGACTCTACAATCGTTAAACAAGTTCAAAGTGGTGAACTCAGCTGGGATGATTTATTAATTAGTATTAAGCTAGATGAATCAATTATTGAATATGTTGATTCGTATGAACAAAATAACGCGCTAATAGCAATGAAAATTAGTGATTTAAATAATACTAATAATAACTCTATTCATCATTATAGTCATTGCGAAATTCATCCAAGTACAATATTTGGAATTTTAGCCTCGTGTATTCCATTTCCCGATTCTAATCAATCACCTAGAAATACATATCAGTGTTTAGATGTTAATACACCTGTATTAATGAAAGATAATAGTTATAAGCTAATTAAAGATATTAATGTATATGATTGCGTGCAAACATTTGATCCAAAAACTATGAAAACAACTTTTACAAAGGTTGTAAATCAATATGTTAGACTAACCGAAAAACAAATGTATAATGTAACAAGTTATTCTGGAAAATCATTTAATGCTACATTTGACCATAAATTTATGACATACAATGGGTGGAAAGAAGTAAATGAAATGGTTGTGGATGTTGATTTAATTGGTATTAAGCCAGATGTCAGTGTATTATCTAATATATATGCTAGCAAAGAACTAATTTTAGATAGCAAAAATTTTAAATTAATCTTAACCAGTTTAAGAGTTAACGAGAGTCTTATTGGCAAATATAGCAATATTTTAACTAAACTTGGACTATTACCATTATATAATAATAATGTGAAGATTCCAATATTAGCACGTGTATTAGGATATGCCTTAACAAATAGTAAATTAGTATATGATGACTATAATAACACATTTATGATTACGTTGAATTTTAAAAGCATATGTGACTTAGACCTTTTCGAGTTAGACATTGAAGAGTTGGGTTTTGCTAAAACAAAAAGTAAAACAAACAACTTACTTCAAGACAATGAGACCGTTGGTATAAAACCACTAACTGTATATTATAAAGGTGTATTTGCTTGCATGCTACAAGTATTGGGATTAAATAGTGCTATTCCAGATTGGATCAGTGAAGGGTCCGATTTAGTAAAGCGCGAATTCTTATCAGGAGTTCAAGGCGGTTGCGGCAGTGCAATCAAGTATGACAAAGACAATATTTGCTATTGTGAACCGTTAGTATTTCATAAAAATACTAATTTTAAACAAGACTTAGTAAAATTAATTGCTACTATTTCACAGTTATTTAGCTATTTTGGAATTGCTAATAGTCCATTTTATAAAAATCAAAATGTGCGTAATGGTTCTGATTTAACACACACAAGTATGAGCTGTGTTGATTATACAAACTATGATGAAGTTGGACTACAAATTAACAATGAAGAATTAAACTTAATTAAAAACAATAGTGTAATTGGTTACAAATATGATAATTATAAAAATACTAGAAGCGCAGCAATTGTAGAATATTTATGCTATAAACAAAGCACATATTATGACCCTAAAGTTAGCCCAGATTTAGATATGTTTGTTAACAAGTGTAAAATTATTAACGATGCATTATTTATTCCTCTATTAACCAAGACAAAAATAGACAATGTCCTTATTTCGGATATTACAACCCAGTCCGAAAATCACAGCTTCTTTATTAAGGGGGGATTTATGACGCACAATAGTGCAATGGGAAAACAAGCAATTGGAGTGTATGTAACTAATTATGATAACAGAATGGATAAAACAGCATATGTGCTTACATATCCAATGCGTCCATTAGTAGAAACACGCGTAATGAATATTATTAAATTAAATAATATTCCATCTGGACAGCAAGTGATTGTAGCTATTGCTAGTCATAGTGGGTACAATCAAGAAGATTCGTTGCTCTTTAATAAAGGCGCAATTGATAGAGGACTATTTTTGGCAACTATTTATCATACAGAAAAAGATGAAGACAAAAAATTATTTGGAAATGAAGAAATTAGGTGTAAGCCAGATAAAAACAATACAAAAAATATGAAATTTGCTAATTATGATAAGCTAGATGCAAATGGAATCATTAAAGAAAATACATTGATTGAAGATAGAGATATTATTATTGGAAAAGTATTACCAATTAAGGAAAATAAAAATGATTTTACAAAAACAATGAAGCATAGTGATGAAAGTATTTCATATAGAACGCATGAAGAGAGCTATGTTGATAAAAATTACATTGAAACAAACGGAGATGGATATAATTTTTGTAAAGTTCGTATTCGTAATTATCGTAAACCAGTAATTGGTGATAAGTTTTCAAGTCGTCATGGACAAAAAGGCACAATTGGTAATATTATTCCAGAAGAAGATATGCCATTTACAGCAAACGGATTAAAACCCGATATTATTATTAATCCACACGCTATTCCAAGCCGTATGACTATTGCGCAACTAAAAGAAACACTATTAGGTAAAGTATTATTACAACTTGGCCTATTTGGTGATGGAACTAGCTTTGGAGAATTTGAAATTTCTAGCATTATTGACAAACTAAATGATTTAGGCTATGAATCAAAAGGTAATGAACTAATGTATAATGCACTAACAGGAGAACAGCTAACAATGAATATATTTATTGGACCAGCGTTTTATCAACGCCTTAAACACATGGTAAATGATAAGCAACATAGTCGCTCTATTGGACCTATGGTTAATTTAACACGGCAACCAGCCGAAGGTCGTGCACGTGATGGTGGACTACGATTTGGAGAAATGGAACGTGACTGTATGATTTCACACGGAGCATCACGCTTCACAAAAGGTAGAATATTTGATGCCTCAGACGCATATAGCACATTTGTATGCTCTAAATGTGGTTCTATTGCTGCTTTTAATAACAAAGAACACATTCATTATTGTAATATGTGCTCTAATAGGAGTGATTTTAAATATATTGAAATTCCATATGCGTGTAAGCTAATGTTTCAAGAGTTAATTACTATGAATATTGCGCCTCGTATTTTATGTGAATAAATTGAAAACTTTAAAAAATTATTTAAACTAATTATTTAGCAATTTTATTTATATTTTTTTATATTTTTTATATATTTTATAACATTATATTAATATATTAATGATTAATTATACTAGAGCCAATTTAGGAACTTCTAATGGAGTCGCACCATTAATGTTTGAACCAATGAATGGCGGAAACGAACGAGCTTTAACACGAAAATATTTAACAAGAGCATTTGGAAATATGAATAATAGTGGTCTAGCTACTTCACCATTATTATATAAAAATAATATACTAGGACCTTTTAGAACTGCTTTTAATGCTGGCGATGTTATAACAAACAATATTGAAGATACAAATAGCAAATATGGAATAATACCAAATCAAGTAGGAGGAAATAATTTATCAAGGTTACAAAGAAAGGGAGATGGAAAATCAGGACAAACAGGAAATGCTATGTATTCAGGAAATACAAAATTTGTTCATGATGGTTCAGATTATATTAGATTTAAAAAATTACAAGCTCTTAATAAAACATATGATGATAAAAAGTTTGGTGGAGCAGAAAATAATCAAGCAACGGCAGCTCTATATCGTGTTCGCAAGTAAGCAAGTAAGTTATATAATTTTATATTTTATATTTTTTATTTTTATTTTTTATTTTTTATTTTAAGTATTATTTGAATAAAACTTAAAATAATTATTTATAATATAAATATGAGCGACCCAACAGTTTTAGAAAGCGACACTATGCTTGAACCCATCCAAGAAGTTGTTCCAGAACCAACCCAAGAAGTTGTATCAGAAGTTGTATCAGAACCAACCCAAGAAGTTGTATCAGAAGTTGTATCAGAAGTTGTTCCAGAACCAACCCAAGAAGTTGTAACAGAAGTTGTATCAGAAGTTGTTCCAGAACCAACCCAAGAAGTTGTATCAGAAGTTGTATCAGAAGTTGTTCCAGAACCAACCCAAGAAGTTGTATCAGAAGTTGTAACAGAAGTTGTATCAGAAGTTGTAACAGAAGTTGTATCAGAAGTTGTAACAGAAGTTGTATCAGAAGTTGTTCCAGAACCAACCCAAGAAGTTGTATCAGAAGTTGTAACAGAAGTTGTTCCAGAACTAACCCAAGAAGTTGTATCAGAAGTTGTAACAGAAGTTGTATCAGAAGTTGTATCAGAAGTTGTAACAGAAGTTGTTCCAGAACCAACCCAAGAAGTTGTATCAGAAGTTGTATCAGAAGTTGTACCTGAAGTTGTAACAGAAGTTGTAACAGAAGTTGTAACAGAAGTTGTAACAGAAGTTGCTCCTGAAGTTGTAACAGAAGTTGAGCCTGAAGTTGAGCCTGAAGTTGCTCCTGAAGTTGTGCCTGAAGTTGTAACTGAAGTTGCGCCTGAAGTTGCGCCTGAAGTTGCGCCTGAAGTTGCGCCTGAAGTTGCGCCTGAAGTTGTAACAGAAGTTGCTCCTGAAGT
>Ga0194116_10000938_pt1 | contig 45776 bp, 38 predicted proteins | sample TA2MahsurfametaG_4_FD_148617 | JGI IMG/M metagenome (GOLD analysis project Ga0194116, IMG submission 148617) | Freshwater microbial communities from Lake Tanganyika, Tanzania - TA2015008 Mahale S9 surface | ecosystem: Environmental > Aquatic > Freshwater > Lake | place: Tanzania: Lake... | reverse complement strand
GGTGGTGGCCGAGATGCTGACCATCGTGGGCGAGGCGGACGCGACCTACCCGCTGCAGAAAAAGGGTCACACCCTAGAGTTCCTGCGCGAGATCGCGCACCTGCGGCCGCGGTCCAACCTGTTCGGCGCCGTGTTCCGGATCCGCAGCCGCCTAGCCTACGCGGTGCACCAATTCTTCCAAGAACGGAGCTTCGCGTACGTGCACGCCCCGATCATCACCACCAGCGACTGCGAGGGCGCGGGGGAGCTGTTCCGCGTGACCACCCTCGACGCCTCGCACCCACCGATGAACGAAGCGGGGGACGTCGACTTCCGCCAGGACTTTTTCGCGCGGAAGGCGTACCTGACCGTGAGCGGCCAGCTGGAGGCGGAGGTGTTCGCGTGCGCGCTGTCGAACGTCTACACCTTCGGCCCGACCTTTCGGGCGGAGAACTCGAACACCTCCCGCCACGCGGCGGAGTTCTGGATGATCGAGCCAGAGATGGCCTTCTGCGACCTGGAGGGCAATATGACGCTGGCGGAGGAGTTCGTGAAGCACCTGATCCGGGACGTCCGCCAGCACTGCGCGGGCGACCTGGAGTTCTTGGGCAGGTTCGTCGACCAGGGCCTGCTTGCGCGGCTCGACTTCGTGCTCGAGCGGCCGTTCCAGCGCTGCAGTTACACCGAGGCGATCGAGCTGCTGGCCAAGTCGGGCCGGCAGTGGGAGCACGCGGCGGTCTGGGGTGACAACCTGCAGAGCGAGCACGAGCGGTACCTGGCGGAGGAGCACTTCAAGTGTCCGGTGACCGTCTACAACTACCCGCGGACCCTGAAGCCGTTCTATATGCGCGTGAACGAGGACGGGCGCACCGTCCGGGCGATGGACCTGCTGGTGCCGGGGATCGGCGAGATCATCGGTGGGAGCCAGCGCGAGGAGCGCCTCGAAGTGCTGCGCGAGAACCTCGCCCACCATCACCTGCCGGAGAAGGATCATTGGTGGTACCTTGACCTGCGCCGCTACGGCACCGTGCCGCACGCGGGCTTCGGCCTGGGCTTTGAGCGGATGCTGATGTTCGTGACCGGCGTGGCCAACATCCGGGACGTCATCCCGTTCGCCCGCACGCCCGGTTCGGCCGACTTTTAAACTCGATGGAAACGCGTTCCCTCCCCGCCCGGCTTGGCGCTTGCTGGCCCGGCCTGACCCTCGCGCTCCTTACGGTCCTGTTCGGCCAGGCCATCGGCATCGCCTTCGGGGCGGCCGAGGACGCGATGAAGGCGCGGCTCCGCGCCGACGCGGCGGCCGTGACCGCGACCCTGTACAAGGGCGATCCCGCGCTGGCCAAGCCGGTCGTGGACAAGGCGTGGGTGTACGTGCAGCGGGCACACCTGCACGCCGGGGCGATGGGGACGACCGCGCTAGTCCTGATCGTCCTCTTGGCAGCCTTGGACGCGCCGCGGGGCCCGACGCGCCTGGTCGCGGGGGCGCTCGGGGCGGGCGGGCTGGCCTATTCTGTGTATTGGCTCTGGGCGGGATTCCTCGCGCCGGGACTGGGCAGCACCGCGGCGGCGAAGGCGCGCCTGGCGTGGCTGGCTCTGCCGTCGTCGGGGGCGTACGTCGTGGCCACCGCGGCGGCGCTCGCGCTGCTGATCGCGACCGGCCGCCGTCAGGCCCGCGCCGGGGGTTAAGGGAGGCCTCGGCCGATCCGTGAAAAACAGAAGTCCGTTTCTGTGTTTCAAAACCGCCCTGCCCGGCCCGGCTGGAAAGCGCCGGCGTCCTTTCCCGACGCCGATTCTCGGCTGGATTTCGCGCGGGCTCCCGTTGCATCCTCCCCGCCATTTCACCCCCCCTTTTCCCGATGCGCCTGCCCCTCCCGCTCCTCGCCGCCCTGCTCGGCCTGCTGCCCACCCTGCCCGCCGCCGCCGAGGCACCCCGCCTCCTGCTTGAAGCGGAGAGCTTCCGTAACGCCGGCGGCTGGTCGCTCGATACCCAGTTCATCGAGATTATGGGCTCGCCGTACCTGCTCGCCCACGGCTTGGGCCAGCCCGTCGCGGACGCCACCACCACCGCCACGCTGCCCGCGGCCGGCAAGTACCGCGTGTGGGTGCGCACCAAGGACTGGGTGGCTCACTGGGGCGCGCCGGGCACGCCCGGGCGTTTCTTGGTGCTGGTCAACGGCCAGCCCCTCGCCGAAACTTTCGGGACCAAGGGCAAGGCTTGGTCCTGGCACGACGGCGGCGTGATCGAGGCGACCGGCACCAGCCTCGCGGTGGCCCTACGGGACCTGACGGGCTTCAACGGCCGCTGCGATGCCATCTATTTTACGCAGGATTTAACGGAGACGCCACCGGACGACACCGCTCCGCTCTCCGCTTGGCGCAAGAGGGCCCTCGGCCTCCCGGCCGCGCCAGAGGATATGGGGGAGTTTGATCTCGTGGTGGTCGGCGGCGGCTACGGCGGCCTCGGCAGCGCGATTTCGGCGGCCCGCCAAGGCCTCAAGGTCGCCCTGATCCAGAACCGCCCCGTGCTGGGCGGCAACGGCAGCTCGGAGGTCCGCGTGTGGTCCAAGGGCCTGATCCGCCGCGGCAAGTACCCGCTGATCGGGGAAATGGTGGAGGAGTTTGCCGACCGCGCGAAGAATTCCCCCGGGCTGTACGAGGAGTTCGGCGATGCCGAGAAGGAGGCGCACGTCCGCAAGGAAAAGAACATCAGCCTGTTCCTGAACGAGCACGTCCACGCGGCCGAGAGCCGCGACGGACGCATCATTTCGGTCACTTCCCTCAACACCGCCTCCAGCCGGGAGAAGCGTTTCCGCGGCAAGCTGTTCGCCGATTGCACCGGCCACGGCAACCTGGCCCACCTCGCGGGCGCCAAGTATGAGATCGAGCTGAAGGACCTGCTCGGGATGAGCAATATGTGGGTCTGGAGCAACGCCGCCGAACCCCGCGCCTTCCCCGAGACCCCGTGGGCCCTCGATCTGACGATGGACGACTTCCCCTACCCGAAGATGGGCCGTGCCGATATGGCCGACAAGGGCAAGGGCGAGTGGTTCTGGGAGAGCGGCTTCAACAAGGATCCGATCAAGGACCTCGAGCTGATCCGCGACTGGAACCTACGCGCGGTTTTCGGCGCCTTCAACGCGATGAAGAACCGCGACGGCAAGGCCGAGCACCCCAAGGCCAAGCTCGATTGGGTGGCCTACATCGGCGGCACCCGCGAGTCCCGCCGCATCGTCGGGGACGTGATGCTCACGCAGGAGGACATCGTGAACAAGCGGGACTTCCCGGACGGCTGCGTGCCGAGCACCTGGAGCATCGACCTGCACTTCCCGAAGCAGGAGTACGCGAAGAAGTTCCCGGACAATCCCTTCATCGCTTATGCGGACCACGACCGCCGGGTCGACCGCCAGTACGGCTACCCGATCCCCTATCGCACCCTTTACTCGGTGAACATCGGCAACCTGTTCATGGCCGGCCGCAACATCAGCGTGACCGACGTCGCTCTGGGCACCGTGCGCGTGATGAAGACGATCGGGATGATGGGCGAGGTCGTCGGCAAGGCCGCCTCCATCGCGGTGCGCCGCAACTGCTCCCCCCGCGAGGTCTACACGCTGTACTGGTCCGAGATGGACCAGCTGCTGCAACTGCCCGGGCGCGCCCGGCGCCTGCCGGACAACACCTTCGACCTGAGCGGTCCGCTGCCCGGTCCGGTGGAGGAAGCGGGCGGCGGCGGCATCGCGCTCGCCTCCCTGAAGGGGATCGTCGTCGACAACACCAAGGCGAAGCTGACCGGCAAGTGGTCCCACGGCGGCGGTCTGCCCTTCGTCGGGGCCGATTACGCCTATGCCAGCGGCCCGGGCCACACGGCGACCTTCGAGTTCACGGTGCCCGCCACCGGCAACTACGAGGTCCGTTTCGCCAGCGCCGCCCACGAGAACCGCGCGAGCAACACGGCCGTGACCGTCCGCCACGCCGGCGGGGAGGCCAAGGTCAGCGTCAACCAGCGGGTCACCCCGCCGATCGACACCCGCTGGGTGCCGCTGGGGACCTTCCGCTTCACCGCCGGGCAGACCCACGCGGTGATCGTTGATGCCGCGGGCGCCAACGGCAACGCCCACATCGACGCGGTCCAGCTCCTGCCCGCCTCCTGAGGCGCCGGGCCCGGGCTTCCCGTGCGGCCGGCCCTCCTTCAACTCTACCGCCTAGGCGTCCTCGCGGCCATCGCGTGGCTGGTGCGCGATGTCGCCGTGCACCAGCGCTCGCACGGCGATGCCCCGGTCGATGTCACCGAGGTCCGGGGCTTTTTCCCGGACGCAGCCCGCCTGCGGCCCGACAACTCAAAACGGGACGGCCTTTTCGTCCTCGACCGCGCGGGCCGCGAGCTCGGCTACGTGGTGCGGACGCAGCCACGTTGCCAGAACATCATCGGTTACTGCGGGGTGACGGACACGCTGGTCGCGCTGGACCGCGACTGGAAGATTCTGGGGCTGCGCGTGCGCTCCTCGGAGGACACCGCGGAGCACCTGCAGGACGTGGTGACCGACCGGAAGTTCCTGAAGAAATGGAACGGGATGACTTGGGACCAAGCGGCGGGCCTCGACCTGCGCGCGGCCGGCATCGAGGGGGTCTCGGGCTCGACGATGACCAGCATGGCCATCGCGCGCAGCGTGAAGGCCCGCCTGCAGGCGAGCCGCGACGAGATCCTGGCCCAGCCGGCGTTCTCGCCGGGTTGGCGCGACTGGGGCCTGCTGGCGGTGATCGGTCTCGCCGGTCTTCAGGCCTACGGACCCGCGGGCTGGCGCCGCCGCTGGAAGCTGCCGCATCAGCTGTTGCTGGTCGGCTACGTGGGCCTAGTGAGCGGGGACCTGTTGGCGCAGTCGCTGCTCGCAGGTTGGGCGCGGGCGGGCGTGCCGTGGGAAACCGCGCCGGGACTCGCGCTCCTGCTGGGCGCGTCGCTGGTGCTGCCTTGGGCGACGCGGGAACCCTTCTATTGCCATCACGTCTGCCCGCACGGCGCGGCGCAGGAGCTCATCGGCCGGATCCGCCCGCGGCGCCTCGCCCTGACCCTCCGCGCGGACGTCGCCCGCGGCCTCGGTTACCTGCCGGCCGCGCTGCTCCTGTTCAGCTTGGTGGTTGCGATCACGGCCCTGCCGTTCAACCTCGCGGGCCTTGAGCCGTTTGACGCCTGGGTCTTCCGAACCGCTGGGATCGCGACCCTCGGGGTCGCCGGCGTGGGGCTGGTCGCCTCCATGTTCGTGCCGCAGGCCTACTGCCGGTTCGGTTGCCCGACCGGAGCGTTGCTGAACTTTGTCCGCGCGCGCGGGGCCGGGGACCGGTTTTCCGCCCGGGACGCGGCGGCCCTCGCGCTGGTGGCGGCCGCTGTCGCCCTCAACGTCTGGGATGTCCCCCTGCAGCAGTGGATAAAGCACGTGGGTTGACCCGCCGCCTCCGCCGGCTCGCCTGCGCGGCCGCCTGCCTCGCGCTGGCCGGCGCGGGCGTGGCCGCCGAATCCGTGGTCGTCGGCGGGCGCGCCCTTGGCACCAACTGGTCGCTCCGCTGGGTGCCCGGCCCCGGCACGCCCGTGCCCGCACTCGTGCAACGCGAGGCGGCGGCGCTGCTCGAGGCGTTCGAGGCGGAGCTGTCCGCGTGGCGCCCCGATTCCACGCTCAATCGCCTCAACGCCGCCCCGGCGGGCGAATGGCTGCCGGTATCGCCGCGCCTAGCCGCGATCGTGGCGGAGGCCCTCGCCGTCGCGGAGCTCACCGGGGGCGCGTTTGATCCCACCGTGGAGCCGCTGCTTGGTCCGTGGGGCCACGGTCCGGCCGCGCGCCAGGGCCCGCCGCCGTCGGCCGCGGAGCTGGAACGCCTCCGCGCCGCCGTGGACTGGCGCCGCCTAGAGGTCCGCGCGGACCCGCCGGCCGTGCGGCGTGCGCGGGCGGAGACCCGGCTGGACCTTTCCTCGCCGGCCAAGGGCCGGGCGACCGATGAGTTGGCCGAGCTCGCCCGCCGTCTGGGGGCGTCGAACCATCTGGCCGCGGTCGGGGGGGATTTGCGCGCGGCGGGCGGGGGCCCCGCGGGCGCGGGCTGGCCGGTGGGCATTGCGGCGCCGGGGCCCGGGGAACCTGCCTTGGCGCGCCGCGTGCTCCTGCGGACCGAGGCCCTGTCCACCTCCGGCAACGACCGCAACCGGGCGCCGGTCGGGCCGGCGGGGGCCGGGCACCTGTTGGATCCCCGCATGGGCCATCCGGCAGAAAGCCGCCTGGTCGCGGTGAGCGTGCGGGCGGCGACCAGCCAGCGCGCGAGCGCCTTGGCGACGGGTTTGTTCGTCCTCGGTCCGGACGCGGGGCCGGCGCGGGCGGAAGCGGCCGGAATCCTGGCGCTGTTCCTCGAACGATCGCACGGTGGCGCGCGGACAGAGCGGGCGACGGGTCCGGGCTGGGAGCCAGTGCAGGGTTCGGCCACCCGCCAGCCCTAAAGCCGGTACACGCGCGCGGCGTTCTTCGACCAGATGCGCTGCTGGCCTTCCGCCGGAACGCCGGCGAGCAGCGTCTCCACCGCCGTCACCCAGCGCGGGTAGTCCGTGGCGAGGGTGCTGACCGGCCAGTCGCCGCCAAACAGCAGCCTTTCAGGGCCAAATGCGTCCAGCAGGTAGTCCACGTACGGCCGCAGGTCGGCGGCGGTCCAAGCCCGCGGATCAGCCTCCGTCGCGAGCCCGCTGAGCTTGCAGTCGACATTGGGCAGGGCGGCGAGGGCACGGATCTCCTCCCGCCACGGGTCCAGCCGGCCGGCGCGGATGCCCGGCTTGGCCCCGTGGTCCAAAATGAAGCGGACCCCGGGGCAACGGCGCACCAGTTTCACCACGGACCCGAGTTGCCGCGCGTAGAGGCAAAGGTCGAAGCTGAGCCCGAAACGCTCCAGGCGGCGCACCCCCTCGACGAACTCCGGCCGCAGGCAGAAGGCATCGTCCGGTTCGTCCTGCAGGAGCCGGCGCACCCCCCGCACGCGCGGCCAGGCCGCCAGGCGCTCCAGCCAGGCCTCGACCGCGGCGCCCGCCTCCACCGGGGCGTGCGCGACGATCGCGGCGAGGCGGGGTTCGGCCGCCGCGAGGCCATCAACCCACGCGACCTCCGCGAGCGGGTCCGTAGCGCCGCATTGGACGAAGACCAGACGCTCAACGGCAACCGCCCCGCAGGCGCGGGCGAACTCGGCCGGTCCCCGGCGGCCGGCGAGCGCGGGCACGGCGTCGAGCCAGGCGTAGCGTCCCGCGGCGGGATCCCAGAAGTGGATGTGGGCGTCGGTGAGCGGAAAGGCGGGCATCGGAGGGTTCGCCCCGAGGCCAGCCGGAAAGCAGCCCCGCGCCAAGCCCGCAACCGGGCCGTAAACCCGGGCTTGAGCTTGCCGCGATGCGCCCCCTAGGGTCCCGCCCCGTTTGCTGCCGTGGGCGCGTCCGAACTTGCGATCCTTTCCGCCGAGGGCGGCCAGTTGCTCGACTGGTCGCTGGAGGCCGCGTCGGTGCTCGTCGGGCTCGCAGCCGGTTTCGGCGTGGTTTGGGCCCTCACCCGGCACACCCGGCGCGTGGCCCACGAGCAGGCCGCCGAGCTCATCGAGGTTGCCCGTCGCGAGGCCGCGGTGGCCGGCGAGGAGCTGCGCCAGAAGGCCGAGGCCGAGATCCAGGAGAAGCGAGCCGAACTCAACCGCGAGTACGACCGCCGGGAGATCGAGAGCGACATCCGCCTCCGCGAGATCAAGGCGCACGAGGAGTCCCTCGCCCTGCTCGACTACCAACTGGAACAGCGGCAGGAGCGCCTCAACCGCGAGAACGCCGCCCTCCGCCAGGCGCGCGACGCCATCCGCAGTCTCTCCAAGAGCGTCCGCCAACGCCTTGAGGGGGTGTCCCAGCTCGACGCCGACGCCGTGCGCCGCCAGCTCCGCGAGGAGGTGCTGCTGGAGTGCCAGGACGAGTTCCGCGCCCTGCGCCGCGCGACCCTCGAGAAATCCGAGCGGGAGCTGCAGGACGACGCCCGGCGGGTGCTGATCTCCGCGATGCAGCGGATCGCCGGGCGGCCCAACAACGACCTCACCGCCACCATCATCCAGCTCCCCTCCGAGGAGATGAAGGGCCGGATCATCGGGCGCGAGGGCCGGAACATCAAATCCTTCGAGTCCGCCACCGGCGTCACGCTGCTCATCGACGAATCCCCGCAGATGGTGCTCGTCTCGTCGTTCGACCCCGTCCGCCGCGAGGTCGCGCGGGTCGCGCTGGAGGGCCTGGTGAAGGACGGCCGGATCCATCCGGCCTCGATCGAGGAGTACGTGCGCCGCGCGCAGGAGGAGATCGACCTCGTGACGACCCAGGCGGGCGAGGAGGCGGTGGCGCGGCTGCACATCAACGGCCTGCACCCGGAGATCATCCGCCTGCTGGGCCGCCTGAAGTTCCGCTTCTCCTACACCCAGAACGTGCTCGACCACTCGGTGGAGACGGCGTTCCTCGCTTCGCTGCTGGCCAGCGAGGTGGGCCTCGACCCCGACGTCGCCAAGCGGGCGGGTTTGCTGCACGACATCGGCAAGGCGGCCCCGGGGGAGCTCGAGGGCAGCCACGCCGCGATCGGCGCCGAGTTCATCCGCCGCCACGGCGAGACTCCGATCGTGGTCAACGCGGTTGCCGCCCACCACGAGGAGGTCCGGCCCGAAACCATCTACGCCGGGCTCGTGATCCTCGCGGACACCCTGTCCGCCAACCGCCCCGGGGCCCGCGCCGACTCGCTCGACGGCTACATCCAGCGGATCGGCCGGCTGGAGCGGCTGGCCACCGCGATCGAGGGCGTGCAGCAGGCGTTCGCGGTGCAGGCGGGCCGGGAACTGCGCGTGGTCGTGGCGCCGACCGAGGTGACCGACGACCGCGCGCGGGAGATCGCCCGCGAACTGCGCAAACGGATCGAGACCGAGCTGCAGTACCCGAGCACCATCAAGGTCACGGTGATCCGCGAGTCCCGCTTCACCGAGACGGCCTCCTGAGCCGGATCGCCGCGGGAACGGGCTCGCCCCGCGGGTCAAAAAGCCTTCGCTCGGCGCGATGAGGTTCCCCTTCCCCGCCGTCCTGCTGGCTCCCGTCCTCGCCTTCGCCGGCCCGTTGCTCGGTGCCGCGGCCCCCGCGTCGGCCACGGCCGACGTGGTGATTTACGGGGGCACTTCGGCGGGCATCACCGCCGCGCTGCAGACGGCCCGGCTCGGGCGGACCGCCCTCCTGATCGAGCCCACGCAGCACTTGGGCGGGCTGACCACCGGTGGCCTGGGTGCGACCGACATCGGCAACAAGCGGGCGATCGGCGGCCTGTCGCGGGAGTTCTACGGGCGCATCTGGGAATACTACCAGCAACCGACGGCGTGGACGCGCCAGAGCCGCGCGGAGTACGTCAACCGCCGTGGCGGCGCCAATGACCCGGCGGAACGCACGTTGTGGACCTTCGAGCCGCAGGCGGCGACGCGGGTCTACGAGGCGATGCTGCGCGAGGCCGGGGACCGCGTCACGGTGGTGCGCGGCGAGCGGCTGGAGCTGGCCCCGGGGCGCGGGGTGTTCAAGGAGGGCGCGCGCATCGTCCGGATTGTGATGGAGAGCGGCCGGGCGTTCACCGGGAGGATGTTCATCGACGCGACCTACGAGGGCGACCTGATGGCGCGGGCCGGCGCGAGCTACCACGTGGGCCGCGAGGCCAACGCCACCTACGGCGAGACGATCAACGGCGTGCAGGCCGGGCATGCGTTCAGCCACCAGTTCATCCGTCCGGTCGACCCGTACGTGGTCCCCGGCGACCCCCGCAGCGGCCTCCTGCCCGGGATCAACCCCGAGGGCCCCGGGACCGAGTTCCGCGGCGACCGCAAGGTGCAGGCCTACAACTTCCGCCTCTGCACCACCGACGTCCCGGAGAACCGCCTGCCGTGGACGAAGCCGGCCCGTTACGACCCGCGCTGGTACGAGCTGCTCCTGCGCAACTTCGACGCCGGTGACCACCGCGTGCCGTGGAATCCGGTCTGGATGCCCAACCGCAAGACCGACACCAACAACAACTACGCGGTCAGCACGGACTTTATCGGACAGAATTGGGATTACCCGGAGGCCAACCACGCGAACCGCGAGCGGATCCGGCAGGCGCACGAGGACTGGCAGCGTGGCCTGATGTGGACCCTCGCCCACCACCCGCGGGTACCGGAGAGGGTCCGCGCCGAATTCCAGCGGCTGGGCCTCGCCCGGGACGAGTTCACCGACAACGACCACTGGCCCCGCCAGCTCTACGTGCGCGAGGCCCGCCGGATGGTCAGCGACCACGTGATGACGGAGCGCCACTGCACCCGGGCGGAGGTGGTGGCGGACAGCGTGGGGATGGGCGCCTACAATATGGATTCCCACCACGTGCAGCGCTACGTGACCAAGGAGGGCCACGTCCGCAACGAGGGGGATGTGCAGGTGCGCGTCCGCCCCTACCCGATAAGCTACCGCAGCATCCGCCCCCGCGCGGCCGAGGCCGAGAACCTCCTCGTGCCCGTGTGCCTGAGCGCCTCGCACATCGCCTACGGCTCGATCCGGATGGAGCCGGTCTTCATGGTGCTCGGCCAGAGCGCCGCCACCGCGGCCGTGCAGGCCCTTGAGCAGGGCGTGGCCGTCCAGGCCATCGACCCGGAACGCCTCCGCGCGCGGCTGCTGGCCGACGGCCAGGTGCTGGACTTCGAGAGCCCGCCGCTGCCCGTCGTGATCCGCAAGCCCCGCACCCAGCTGGCGGGGATCGTGGTCGACGACCTGCAGGCGCAGCGGCACGGCTTCGACCGCGGGAGCACCGCGCACCCGACCTATGTCGACGCCGGTTACCTGCACGACAACAACACGGGCAAGGGAGACCAATGGGCGCGGTTCGTCCCCGACCTTCCGCGCGCCGGCCGCTACCGGGTGCTGGTGGCGTACCCTCACAACGCCAACCGCGCGACCCGCGTGCCGGTGCTCATCCGCCACGCGGACGGCGAGACCCGCGTGATCCTCAACCAGCGGCGCAAGCCGGCGGTGGACGACCTGCTGGAGCCGGTGGGCGAGTTCCGCTTCGAGGCGGGCAAGGCCGGCGGGGTGGAGATCACCAACGCCGGCACGGACGGCTTCGTCGTGATCGACGCGGTCCAGTGGATCCCCGTGCCTTGAAGCCCGCCCGAGCGCAAAAAAGCCGCCGGCGCGGGGCCGGCGGCGGAAATCCTTGGGGCGGCGGAGGCAGCCTTACCTCTTCTTGTCTTCCTTCTTGAACTCCTTGTGGCCGGCCTTCTGCGCGTCGGCGAGCTGGTTCACCAGCGTGGCAGCCTCGGCGTTGTTGTTGGCCTTCAGCGCCGCCTCCACCTTGCCGACGAGCTCGAGGAACTTCTTCATCTCCGCCTGATAGCGGGCGACGAACTCCTGCTTCTTGGCCGCGGGGACGTCCTGCGCCATCGCGGGCTCCAGCTTCACCGAGGCCTCAGCGTTCTGGCGGATCACCGCCAGCTTGGCGAGGGAGTCGGCGTTCTTGGCGGCGTCGGAGATCTGGCGGCGGAGCGCGCGGAAGGCGCCGCCCATCTTCTCCATCTTGGCACCCAACTCGGTTTCGTCGGCCGCGAGGGGACCTGGGAGCAGGGCGAAGGCGAGGACCGTGAGCAAGGCGCGAAGCTTCATGGGAGTACTGGGTAGGTTACGGGAAACGTTCAAAGAAACCGTACCCGCGCGCGCGAGGGCAACCGCAATCTTGCTCACGCCGCGCGGCTGCAGCCTCGACTCCGCCCGCCGTGGCACGTTGCCTCCGGGGATGACCGGTCCCTGCGCCCCCCTGCGGTTCCCCGCCCTGCTCAGCCTTGCCCTCCTCGCCGGTTGCGGTACCCCGCCGCCCCCTGCCGTTATCCCCGACCCGCCCGCCGCGGCGACCCGCGCCCCCTTCCTACCGGCAAAACTCACGGCCGTCGACGCGGCCGTGGAGCGCGCGATCACCGACCGGAAAATCCCCGGCGGCGTCCTCTGGATCGAGCGCGCGGGCGAAACCTACCGCCGCACCTACGGCCAGCGCGCCCTGGTGCCCGCCCCGCTCCCCGCCGTCGAGGACACCCTCTATGACGCGGCCTCGCTGACGAAGGTCATCGCCACCACCACCGCCGTGATGCAGCTGGTGGAGCGGGGTCGGCTGGAACTCGACTCCCCCGTCGTGCGCTACCTCCCGGCGTTCGCCCAGCACGGCAAGGAAAGAGTCACCGTCCGCCACCTGCTCACCCACCTCTCCGGCCTGCGCGCCGGAATCCCCGCCACGCCGGCCTGGGCGGGCACTGCCGCCGCGATCGAGCGCGCCTGCGCCGAGCGGCTCCAGCAGGCGCCGGACAGCCGCTTCGTCTACAGCGACATCAACTTCATCCTCCTCGGGGAACTGGTCCGGATCGCGGACGGGCGGCCCCTCGACGCCTACGCGCAGGCGGAGATCTTCGGCCCGCTCGGGATGCGCGATACCGGGTTCCAGCCGACGGAGGCGCTCCGCGGCCGCATCGCCCCCACCGAGGTGGTCGCAGGTCGGATGATCCACGGGGAGGTCCACGACCCGACGGCCCGGCGGATGGGCGGGGTGGCCGGCCACGCGGGGCTGTTCCTCACCGCCGCCGACCTCGCCCGCTTCTGCCGAATGATCCTCGGCCAGGGGACCCTTGACGGCGTGCGCATCCTCCGCCCGGAGAGCGTCGCGGAAATGACCCGCGTGCAGAACGACGGTTCCGCTCGGCGGGGCCTCGGCTGGGACATCGACACCCCGTACTCGGGTCCGCGCGGCCGCTGGTTCCCCGCCGGCCTCAGCTTCGGCCACACCGGCTGGACCGGCACGAGCGTGTGGATCGACCCCGGCTCCAAGGCGTTCGTCATTCTGCTCGCAAACCGCGTGCACCCCGACGGCAAGGGCGACTCCACCCCGATCCGCCGGGAAGTCGCGACGCTCGCGGCAGAGGCGATGGGCCTTGACCGGGACGCGGTGCGCAACGGGATCGACGTGCTCGTGGCGGAGGACTTCGCCCGCCTGCGCGGGCTGCGCGTCGGCCTCATCACCAACCCCAGCGGCCGCGACCGCCAAGGCCGCTCCACCATCGACCTCCTCCACGGCGCGCCCGGGGTGAAGCTCGCCGCGCTCTTCAGCCCCGAGCACGGCATCCGCGGCACCGCCGACGAGAAGGTGGGCGACACCGTGGACGAGAAGACCGGCCTCCCTATCTACAGCCTTTACGGCGAGACCCCGCGCCGCGCTCCCGGGATGTCCGCCGCCGAGCACGACCAGGCCGTGATCCGCGCCCACGCGCCCAAGGCGGAACAACTCGAGAATCTCGATGCGCTCCTCGTGGACCTGCAGGACATCGGCGCGCGCTTCTACACCTACTCGGCCACGGTTGGCGCGGCGGTGGAGGCGGTGGCGCGGGCGGGCAAGCGCCTGATGATCCTCGACCGGGTCAACCCTATCACCGGCGCGCGCTGGGAGGGCCCGGTGATGACGCGGCCGCCGAGCTTCATCGGCTTTCACCCGATGCCGGTGCGGCACGGGATGACGCTGGGTGAGCTGGCGGGATTCTTCAACGCGGAGCGCGGCTTCGGCGCGAACGTCGAGGTCGTCCGCTGCGCCAACTGGACCCGCGACCGATGGCTGGACGAGACCGGCCTCGGCTGGGTGAACCCGTCGCCCTCGATGCGCAGCCTCACCGCGGCCACCCTCTATCCCGGGCTGTGCCTGCTGGAGAGCACCGTGATCTCGATGGGCCGCGGGACGATCCGGCCGTTCGAGCAGGTTGGAGCGCCGTTCGTCGATGGCGGTCGCCTCGCGGCCGAACTGAACGCCCGCGGGCTGCCCGGCGTGCGCTTCGAGCCCGCGCGCTTCACCCCCTCGATGGACTTCTACCCGGGTCCCGCCTCGGCCCTGAAGCACAAAGACCGCGAGTGCGGCGGCGTCCGCGTGATCCTCACCGACCGCGCCGCCTGCCCGGTGGTCGATGTCGGGATCGAGCTGGCGCTCGCCCTGCGCCGGCTGCACCCGGCGGAATTCAACGTCGACGCGATGGGCCGGCTACTGGGGGACGACGCGACGCTGGACGCGATCCGGCGCGGGGAGCCCCTCGCGCGGATCAAGGCCGCTTGGGAACCTGGTCTGCGCGACTTTGCGGCCCGCCGGGAGCGGGCCCTGCTCTACCGCTGACCTGCCGCAGCGCGGGGCCCGGCAGCCCGCGCCCGCCTCACGGGCGCACGGCCTCAAGGTAATCGCAGAGCAAGCGCGCGTTGGCGATGTAGGCGGAGGTCGTGATCCACGGGCCGGCGCTGCGGCGGCCGGCTGGAGCGAGCCAGCGGCCCTCGGAGTCGAGGGCCGCAAGCACGGCGCGCACCTTCGGCTCTAGCGCGCGGGCCTGCGCGGCGCGACCGGCGAGCGAACGCGCCTTCTCCTCCGCAGCCCGGCGCTTAGCGAGCAGCGCGTCGCAGCCAAGGTTGCGGACTTCCTCGTACTGCCGGCGGAGGCTTGGGACCCCGTAATCGCTCTCCCACGAGTAGCCGGTGCGCCGCTCCTCGCTCAGGTCCTCGAGCCGGTACTTGATGCGCCCGTCGCGGTCCCCGTAGACCGGCCGATTGGTGCCAAGCTCGTACATCCGCGCCCAGCGGCCGGGGGCGATCTCGGCGCGTTCGAACCAAGCCAGGGCGCGCGGAACCGCGGCGAGGTAGCGGGCGTCGCCCGTCTCGATGTGCGTCTCGATCAGCAGGCTCAGCGCGCCGACGCTCTCGCTGGAACAAACGCTGGGCGGCTCAAAGGCCCGCGCCCAAGCGGGCTCGAACTGCGGGTTGTACTGCTGGGCCCAGACGGGCTGCGGCTCGGGCAACTGGGCGAGCAGCAGGAAGTCCACCCCGCGCAGGGCCGCCGCGCGGTACTCCGCGTTCCCGATGGCCCGCGCTGCGCCGAGGAGCGTCAGCACAATGTCCCGCTGGGCGTTGTCGTTGAGGGTGTAATGGCTGTTGTAATTGGTCTTCGGATGCTCGCGGGGATAGTCGGTCGGAATCTGGGCGGGCCGCACCGGATACGCGGCAGGGTCGACGCGCTGCCCATTCCAGCGCTGGGGCCAGCCGCCGTTGGGGCGCTGGGCCTCAAGCAGGCGGCGGAGCCCATAATCGCGGGCCGCGCGGAGGCGCGCCTCGCGCTCGCCACCAAGCGAGGGAGTAGCGGCGGCGACCGCCACCAGCAGACGAATTGCACTCTGAGTGTTGTCGTCGTCAAACGTGGTGGAGTTCTTGCGCTTCGCCGCCTCCGCGGGGGAAATCCGACCGACGTCGGTCCGCCGATACGAGGCGGAGGCTTGCACGGGATCAAAGTCGATCAAGTAGTCCCAGCCCCCCGACTCCAGCTGGCCCGTGGCGAGGGCGTCGGCCGCGGCCTGCGCGGCGTCGAGGTAGGCGGGGTCGCCGGTCACCTCCCACGCGCGCAGGAAGGCCTGGCCCACCGCGGGCGTGCCCGGGGGCTGGACCCAGACCTGCGTCGGCGTCGCGGCGTTTTCCCCGGCGCGTTCCCGGAGGTCGGGAGAGTAGCGCCAGAGGTAGCCGCCGCCGGCGCTCAGGCCGCGGAGGAAGGCGGTGGCGCGGGCGAGACCGGCGCGCGCCTCCGCGGCGAGAGGCGCGGCGGCGGGAGCAGGGGCGGCGGCCAACGCGGGGGCGGCGAGGGTCAGAGCGAGGGCGAGGACGCGGGCGGGGGGCATCGGCGGGAGAGACGCGAAGCTGGGCGCGAGGAGACGGCGAGGCGAGGCTTTCGCGTTCCCGCCTTGCGTCGGGGGCCGGCCCCGCTTGCCTCGGCCCACCCGCCCGCCCCAATGAAAATCTTCCTCCTCGCTGCCGCCGTCACCCTCACCGCCGGAACCGCCGCCGCCCAGGATTGGGCCAAGGTCCGCCTTGAGCAATCGCCCCGCCACCTCGAGTGGGTCACCGTGCAGCACGGCGACCGGCAGGTGCGCTGCTTCCTTGGTTTCCCGGAGGCGAAGGGCAAGGCGACCGCGGTGGTTCTAATCCACGAGATCTTCGGCCTGACCGACTGGGTGCGCGGGATGGTGGACCAGTTCGCGGCGGCGGGTTACATCGCCATCGCGCCGGACTTCCTCTCCGGGGCGGGCCCGAATGGCGGTGGCACCGAGAGTCTGGGGGGCCCGGACGGCGCGCGGACCAAGATCCAGGGCCTGCCGCAGGCGCAGATCGACGCGGACCTCGACGCCGTCGCGGCGCACGTGCGGCGCCTCGACGCGTGCTCCGGGAAGGTCGTGGTGGGCGGCTTCTGCTGGGGCGGGGCGAAGACCTTCCTCTACGCGACCCACAACCCGGCGATCGCCGCCGGCCTCGTGTTCTACGGCTCGGGTCCGGACGCGGCCGCGGTGGGGCGAATCACGGCCCCCATCTACGGTTTCTACGCGGAGAACGACGCGCGCATCAACGCCGGCCTGCCCGCGACCGAGCAGGCGATGAAGGCCGCGCAGCGCTTCTTCGAACCTGTGACCTACTCCGGCGCCGGCCACGGGTTTATGCGCGCCGGCGAGGATCCGGCAGGGTCCGAGGCCAACCAGCGCGCGCGCGCCGAGGCGTGGACCCGCCTCAAGGCCATCCTCGGCAGCCTTTGAGCGGCCGCCAAACGGCGTTGCGCCTCGCGCGAAACCGCTTCGGCTGGGCGCGGATGTCCGCCCTCCCCCGTCTCGCCGGCCTCTTGCTGGCCGCCCTCGCCCCCCTGACCGCCCCCGCCGCCGCCGAGCCGCCGCCGGGGCTGCGGGGAATGTTGGTGGTCAACGAGGACAACAGCCACTTCTTCGGCTCGCGCCCGTGGGAGGAGATGACCCTCGCCGGCCTGCACGCCTGGGTGGACCAGTACGCGGGCACGCGGGTTACACACCTGTTTCTGAATCCCAACGCGATGCGCGCCAGCTTCCGCAGCCGGACCCGCGACGCCATCTGGGATCCGGTCGACGGCCGCGAGCCAGACCATCCCTGGCCGCGCCACGCCCGCCGCCTCGACGCCGCCGGACTCGACCCGTACGCGGTGTGGATCGAACGGGCCCGCGACCGGGGCCTGTCCCCGTGGCTGACGATGCGGATGAACGACGCCCACTCGGTGGACGACCCGGCCAACTTCATGCATTCGGAGTTCTGGCGGCGCCACCCGGAGTTCCGGCGCCAGCCGGCGGGGCCCTTCCCGCCCTCTTCCAACGGGGCCCTCAACTTCCGCCACCCGGAGGTGCGCGCGCACGTGCTCGATTTCCTGCGGGAACTCCTCGAGCGCTACGCCCCGGACGGCCTCGAGCTGGACTGGATGCGCTTCGGTCACCACCTCACGCCGGGGCGCGAGAGGGAGGAGGCCGGCCATCTCCTCGAGGTGGTGAGGGAGGCCCGGCGTCTGACCCGCGAGCGCGGCCACCGACGCGGCCGACCCATCCTACTCGGCGTGCGCGTGCCCAGCCATCCCGACGCCGCGGCGGGGCTTGGGATGGACGCGGTGGCGTGGGCCCGCGAGGGCCTAGTCGACCTCGTCGTCGCCGCCCCCTTCTGGTCGACCTCCGACTTCGCGCTGCCCGCGGGCGAATGGCAGGCGCGCCTCGCCGCGGCGGCCCCGGGCGTCGCCTTTTTGCCCGGCGTGGAGCACAACCTCCGCGCCTACCCGACGGGCCGAAGCGTGCCGCTGGATTTGGCCGCCCTGCGCGGGTTCGCCGCCCGGATGCAGCACGAGGGAGCGGACGGGATCTACCTGTTCAACTGGATGGACAGCCAGACGCGGCCGGTGAGCGCCGCCGATTACACGCGTCTGCTGCGGGAGGGCCTCGCGCCCGCGGCGCTGGCGGGCAAGGCGCGGCGGCACGTCGTGACCTACCGCGACACCGTGCCGCGGGGATTTTCCGCGGGCGTGCAGCTCCCGCTCGAGGCCCGACCGGGCGGCACCGTGCGCCTCGGCGCCGGACCGGGTGCGGGCGACAGCGAGGCGTGGCTGGTGGTTGGACTCGCGGACCGGCCAGGCGTCGCGTCTGCCCGGCTGCGGGCGACCCTCGGCGACCAGCTGCTGGCGGCGGAATCCGGTTGGGGCGACCAAGCGCCTCGGGGCGGCGTGGCCCGCGCCGTGCACTTCCGCTGCCCCCCGGGAAGCCTGCGGGCGGGGGAACAGGGGGTACGGCTGCACCAGGCGGATGAAGGCCCTTCGCAGGAGATCGTCTGGGTGGAGTTTCTCGTCGGAGGAGACCCTTGAGTCCGACCTGCGGAAGCGCCCCGGGCTGGCGCCGGAAAAAAACTTTGCCGGTACACGCACTGGCGGCTTGCACGGCCCCCCGCGGAACCGTTGCCTCCCAGAGTCATTTTCATGCCCGACCGTTCCGCCGCCCGCCTCCCCCGCCTCCTAACCGCGCTGGTTCAGTGGATTGATTCCGACTACACTCCGGAGGGTCCGGCAAAAATGCGGCAGGAGCCGGACCGCGTAGACTGGATGCGCTGCCTGCCTTTCCTCATCCTTCACCTCGGCTGCCTCGGGGTGATCTGGGCGGGCGCCAGTCCGGTGGCGGTCTGGACCGCGGTGGCGCTCTACTTTGCGCGGATGTTCGCCGTGACGGGCATCTACCACCGGTATTTCTCGCACAAGACCTACAGCACTTCGCGTGCGGGCCAGTTTCTGCTCGCGCTGTGGGGCGGCACCACGGTCCAGCGCGGCGCCCTCTGGTGGGCCTACCATCACCGCCACCATCACCAGCATTCCGACGACTCGGAGGACGTCCATTCGCCGCACGTGCACGGGTTCTGGTGGTCGCACATCGGCTGGATCACCAGCCGCCGCAATTTTCCCACGGACTACTCGACGATCAAGGACCTCGCCCGCTTTCCGGAACTGGTGTGGCTGAACCGCTTCGACACGGTGGTACCCCTCCTCTTCGCCCTCGCGGTGTTCGGCGCCGGGGAGTTGCTTGCGGTCCACGCGCCCGGACTCGGCACCAACGGCTGGCAGCTGCTTGTCTGGGGCTTCTTCATCAGCACCACGGCGCTGTTCCACGGCACGGCCTGCATCAACTCGATGGCGCACCTGATGGGCCGCCGCCGCTTCAACACCAGCGACGACTCGCGCAACAGCTTCATCCTCGCCCTGATCTGCCTCGGCGAAGGCTGGCACAACAACCACCACCGCTACCAGTCCTCGACCCGGAACGGCTTCTACTGGTGGGAGATCGACATCACCTTCTACGGCCTCAAGGCGCTCTCGTGGACCGGCTTGATCTGGGGCCTCAAGGCGGTGCCGAAGTCCGTGATGGAGGAGGCCGCCCGGGCCGACCACGCGCACAGCATCGCGGCCGCCCGTCAGGCGCGGGAAGTGCACCTCGACGTCTCGCCGCTAAAGAGGGTTGTCCCCGCGGCCGCCGCCATCGCAGTGGCCACCGCCACCGCGGCCGGGACCAAGCTCCCGGAAAAGGCCGATGGCGCGCCCGCCACCGAGCGCGCGACGGACGCCCGCCCGGAAAACCGCTGAGGCCCGGCCGCCCGGGCCGCGGCGCCAACCCGTTCGCCTCCGCCACCGCCCGTGCCCTCGCTCGCCATCGTCGGCTCCGGCATCGCCGGCCTCGGGTGCGCCCACTTCCTGCGCCACGCGCACGACGTCACGGTCTTCGAGCAGGACCCGCGCGTCGGCGGGCACTCGCACACCGTGGACGTCCCGGAACCGGGCACGGGGCGGGACCTCGCCTTCGACACCGGGTTTATGGTGTTTAACCTTGTCACCTACCCGAATCTTACCCGGCTGTTCCGGGAATTGGCGGTGCCGGTGAAGCCGACCTCGATGTCGTTCAGCGTCCGCCACACCGCGAGCGGTCTGGAGTACTGTGGTTCCTCGCTGAACCACCTGTTTGCGCAACGTCGCAACCTGCTGCGGCCACGGTTCTGGCGGCTGCTGCGGGCGATCAACCGCTTCAACGGCGAGGCGGTGGCCGCGCTAGAGGACCCGGCGGCCGGCGGGGAGTCCCTCGGCGACTTTGTGCGGCGCCGCGGGTACGGGCAGGACTTCCTCGACCTTTACCTCGTGCCAATGAGCTCCGCGGTGTGGAGCACCCCGCCGGAGCTGATGCTGGCGTTTCCCGCCACCAGCCTCCTGCGTTTCTTCCACAACCACGGCTTCCTGGGCCTGCACACCCAGCACCCGTGGTGGACGGTCGACGGCGGGTCCCGAACCTACGTGGAGAAGCTTACCGCCGGCTGGCGGGACCGCATCCGCACCGGCTGCCCGGTGGCGCGGGTCCGGCGCGGCGGCGGCGGCGTGGAACTCACGACCGGGGACGGCGCGACCGCGCACTTCGACCGTGTGATCCTTGCGTGCCATGGCGACCAGGCCCGGCGGTTGCTGGCGGATCCGACCCCCGCCGAGCGGCGCTTGCTCGCCGAGTTCCGCTATCAGCCGAATCCCGCGACGGTGCATACCGACGCCCGGGTGATGCCGCGCGCGCGGCTGGCCTGGTCGAGCTGGAACTACGAGATCAACCCGGGGCCGGATGGCCGCGTGGCCACCGCCACGCATTACTGGATGAATTCGCTGCAGGGCGTCTCCGATCGGGAGAACTACTTCGTGAGCATCGGCAGGCCTGAGGCGATTGACCCGGCCCGGGTGCTGCGCCGGCTCGCGTACGAGCATCCCCTCTTCAGTCTCGGCGCGGTGCGGGCGCAGGCGGAGATCCCCGCCCTGAACGCCGCCGCCCTGGGCTCGACCGAGACCTACTACGCCGGGGCCTGGCAGCGCTACGGCTTCCACGAGGACGGGTTGCTGAGCGCGGTCCGGGTCGCCGAGTTGCTGCTCGGCCAAGATCCCTGGACTGGGCGCGGCTGAGCGGCCCCGGCCACGGAGATTTCACGATCGAGTCCTTGCCACCGGCGACGCGAGCGGGTTGCCTCAGGGGGCCGCCGCCGTGCGCCCGCATCCGCCCCAACTCCGCGGACGCAGCCCCGACGCTGGTCTCCAGATGAAGTCCTGCCTGTATGAATGCGAGGTGATGCATGCGCGGTTTTCGCCGCGGCGCCACCGCTTCGCGTACCGGATCTTCCTCTTCGCGCTCGACCTCGACGAGTTACCGGACCTGCCCCGGCGAATTGGCTTCTTCGGTTTCAACCGGCGGCATCTCTACGCGTTGCACGAGGGCGACTTCCTGCCGTTGGACGAGCCGCGCCACCCGGCTGGTCCCGGCGTCTCGCCCTCCAAGCCGGCCGCCCCCGGGGGGCTCAAGGCCCGCGTCGCCACCTACCTCCAGCATCACGGCATCGACCTCGCGGACGGGACCGCGCTGCTGGTCACCCTGCCCCGCATCGCCGGCTACCTGTTCAACCCGGTCTCCTTCTATTTTTGCCGCGACCGGGCCGGGCGGCCGCTGGGCGCCATCGCGGAGGTGACCAACACCTTCCGCGAGATGAAGCCCTTCTTCGTCCCTGCCGAGCCGGCGGACGCCTCCCGCGGGGTCTTCCGGCTCCGAGTGCCCAAGCAGTTCTACGTCTCGCCCTATTCCGACGTAGACGTCGCCTTCGACTTTCACCTGCGCCTGCCGGGTGATCAACTCGCGATCCGCATCGACGACTACGTCGGCGAGCAGCGCACGCTCACCAGCACGCTGGCCGGTCCGCGCCGCGCGCTCACCACCGGCCGCCTCGCTTGGTTCACTCTTAAGTATCCGTTGCTGACGCTGCGGGTCATCTCCCTCATCCACTGGCACGCCCTCCTGCTGTGGGCGAAGCGCGTGCCTTGGTTCGCCAAGGCGGCGCGCGCCGCCGACCAACGGGACCTTTACCGGCCCCACTCCTCCCTCAAGCCCGCCCCGCTCCCGTCCGCCCCGTCCGCGTCATGAGTTCCTCTTCCACCACCGTCTCGCCCGGAAGCGCCGCCACCACCCGGGCCGCCGCCCCCTCCTTCAGCCGCCGGCTCGTGCTGCACGCCCTGTCAAGGATGGACCGCGGCTGCCTGAGGCTGGAGCTGCCCGAAGGTGGTGCGCACGTCATCGGCGACCCGGCCGGGCCCGGCCCGCACGCCCTCATCCGCGTACGCCGCGAGGTGTTTTTCCGGAAATGCCTCTGGTCGGGCGACATCGGCTTCGGGGAGTCGTTCGTCGACGGCGACTGGGAGACGCCGGACCTCACGGCGGTGATCGCGCACTTCGTCCGCAACGTAGAGACGGCGCCGACCCTCTCGGGCTCGCGGCGCGCGCGCGGCTGGGCGCTGAACGTGCTGCGCGGCGCGAACCGCATCGGCCACCTCCTGCGCCCAAACACCCGCCGGATCGCGCGGCGCAACATCGCTGCGCACTACGACCTCTCGAACGACTTCTTCGCGCTCTGGCTCGACCCGTCGCTGATGTACTCCTCGGCCCGCTGGCCCGCGGGCGCCCTCAACCTCTCCCTCGAACAGGCCCAGCGTGAGAAGAACGAGGCGCTCTGCCGCCACCTGCGCCTGCAGCCCGGTGACCGCGTGCTCGAGATCGGGACCGGCTGGGGCGGCTGGGCGCTGCACGCCTCTGGCACCCGGGGCTGCCACGTGACCACGCTCACTCTCTCCCCCGCGCAACACGATCTCGCCCGGCGCCGCGTGGCGGCTGCGGGCCTGGCGGACCGCGTCGACGTCCAGCTGCGCGACTTCCGGGACATGAGCGGCCGCTTCGACAAGATCGTGTCGATCGAGATGCTGGAGGCGGTGGGTCACCGCAACCAAGCGGTCTTCGCGCGGGCGGTCTCCCGCCTCCTCACGCCGCACGGGCTCGTCGCGCTCCAATTCATCACCTGCCCGGACGCGCGTTACGGCGCGTTCCGCCGCGGGGTGGACTTCATCCAAAAGCATGTCTTCCCCGGCTCGCTGCTGCTCTCGCTGAACCGGATGAACGGCCTGCTTGCGGAAGCGGGCGGGTTCACGCTGCACGCGCTCGACGACTTCGGGACCGACTACGCGCGCACGCTACGCCTTTGGCGGGAAAGCTTCCACGCGCGGCTCGACGCAGTGCGGGCACTGGGCTTCGACGACCGCTTTATCCGCAAGTGGACCTACTACCTTTGCTACTGCGAGGCGGCCTTCGCGGGGCGCAACATTTCGGTGGTCCACACCGTGCACAGCCGCGCGAACAACCCCGCGCTCTGAACGCGCTCCTCCGATGGTAATCGCCCTCCGCCTGCTTTTCGCGCTGATTCTCGCGTCAATGCTCGGGGTAACCGTGTGGGCCAGCCTGCATACGCCGCTGTCGGAATTGCCGCGCGCAGTGTGGGGCCATCCGTGGTTCATCGCCGCGATGGCGGACGCGTACTGGGGATTCGTGACCTTTTACCTCTGGGTGGCGTGGAAGGAGCCGACGGTCGCCGCGCGGCTGCTGTGGCTCGTCGCAATCCTCGCGCTGGGCAACCTGGCGATGGCGACCTACTGCCTGCGAGAGCTTTTCCGCATTCCGGCGGACGGCTCCGTCGCGCCGGTGATCACACGCGTGAACGACGGCTCACCGGTGCTGCCCGCGCTGCTCGCCGCCTCCGGCGTGGGCATTTACCTGCTGGCATGAGCGCCCCCTCCCCGGAAGTCCCGCCCGGGCCATCCGCCGGGGGCTTCTGGCGTCGGCGCCTGCTCGAACCCCTGCGGCGCCAACTTGTGCAGGGCGTGACGCCGCGGAAGCTCGCGGCCACCCTCGCCGTCGGCACCGTCTGCTCGCTGTTCCCCTTCCTCGGCTTCACCTCGCTGCTGAACCTCGGGGTGGGCGTCGCGCTGCGGCTCAATCAGCCGCTGCTGCAGGGCTGGAACCAGCTGCTCGGCCCCCTGCAGTTGCTCCTAATTCTCCCCTACGTGCGCGCCGGGGAACTCCTGTGGGGCGCCCCGGCGGACGGCTTCCGCGTGGACACCATGCTGGAAGTATTCGCCCGGGCATCCTGGGGCGAGTTTCTGGCCCGCTTCGGCTGGGCGGGCGTCCACGCGTTCACCGCTTGGCTGGTGACCGCCCCGCTCGTCGGGGCCCTGCTCTACCTTCCCCTCGTGCCCGCCTTCGCGCGCACCGCCGGACGCCTCCGGCGGGCGTCCACGGTGGGCGCCGGGGCTTAACCCCCGCCATGTCCGCCGCCGCCCTTTTCCTTCTCGCATTCGCCGGCCTTTCGGGCGGCTTCGCCGCCCTCTACCTCCTCGCGCGACGGCTCAACAACTACGGGATCGTCGACGTCGCGTGGTCATACGCCTTCGCCGGCCTCGCGGGGTTCTACGCGCTCGCGGCCGGCGGCTGGGGACCGCGCCGCGCCCTCGTGGCGACCCTCGCCAGCCTCTGGAGTCTCCGCTTGGGCACGCACCTGTTGCGCCGCGTCGCGGGGCACCACCCGGTGGAGGACGCTCGTTACGCCCTGATGCGGCGCGACTGGGCCGGCAACTTCACGCCGAAGATGTTCGGCTTCTTCCAGCTCCAGGCCGCCTCGGTGGTCTGGCTTGGGCTTGCATTCCTGCTGGTCGCGCGCAACCCGGCGCCCGCGTGGCACCCGCTCGAGCTGGCGGGCGCCCTGCTGTGGGTGATCGCCCTCGCGGGCGAGGCGCTGGCCGACGCCCAGCTCGCGGCTTTCAAGCGCGACCCGGCGAACCGCGGGGCCGTCTGTGACCACGGCCTGTGGCGGTACAGCCGGCACCCAAACTACTTCTGCGAATGGCTGGTCTGGGTGGCGTTCTTCCTCCTCGCCCTCGGCTCCGCGGGCGGCTGGATCGCCATCACCGCCCCCGTGACCATCCTCTACCTGCTCCTACGCGTGACCGGCATCCCGCTGACCGAAGAGCAGGCGGTGCGGAGCAAGGGCGATGCCTACCGCCGCTACCAGGCCACCACGAACGCCTTCGTGCCGTGGTTCCCCCGCCGCCCCCCCGCCCCCCCTTCCCCATGATGGATACCCTGCTCGAGAAGAATCTCCTGCCCGATCCGCTGCTCCGCTGGGGCATTCGACGCCTGCTGGCGCAGCGGCTGCGCGAGGAGGAAGGCCGATACCAACGCGAGGCCTACGTCGCCGACCTGCGCACGCGCCCGATCGCCGAGGACACCCGCGCCGCCAACGAGCAGCACTACGAGGTGCCGACCGAGTTCTACCGGCTCTGCCTGGGCCGCCGCCTGAAATATTCGGGCTGCCTGTACCCGAAGGGCACCGAGACCCTCGACGAGGCCGAGGAGCTGATGCTGGCGCTCTACGTTGAGCGCGCGCAGATCGCGGACGGGCAGGACATCCTCGAGCTCGGCTGCGGCTGGGGCTCGCTCTCCCTTTATCTCGCCGAGCGTTTCCCGCGCGCACGCATCACCGGCGTCTCCAACTCACGCACCCAGCGCGAGCACATCGAGGCGGAGGCGCGCCGGCGCGGCCTGACCAACGTGCGCATCCTCACCCAGGATATGAACACCCTTGAGCTGCCCAGCGCTCAGTTCGACCGCGTCGTGTCGGTGGAGATGTTCGAGCACATGAAGAACTACCAGCGCCTGCTGGCCAAGGTGGCGGCCTGGCTCCGCCAGGGCGGGCTGCTGTTCGTGCACATCTTCACGCACCAGCGGCTCGCTTACCACTTCGTGGCGCGGGACGCGACCGACTGGATGTCGCGCTACTTCTTCACCGGGGGCCAGATGCCGTCGCACGATCTGCTCCTTGCCTTCCAAGACGACCTGCGGCTCGAAGCCGACTGGAAGGTCAACGGGAGCCACTACCAGCGCACGGCGGAGGATTGGCTGAAGAACATGGACCGGCATCGCGCCGAGATCCTGCCGCTGTTCCGCCAGACCTACGGCGCCGGCCAGGAGATCCGCTGGTGGGCTTACTGGCGGGTCTTCTACCTCGCGTGCGCCGAACTCTGGGGCTATCGCGGCGGCGAGGAGTGGATCGTCAGCCATTACCTGTTCCGCAAACCCTGAGCCCGGCCGGCGGCAACGGCCCGGCGAAAGGTTCGCCTTCCGGCCGCCTTCCGCCCGGGATGCCCTGATGCCCCTCCAGTTGCGCCCCGCCACGCCGGCCGACGTGCCGGTCATCCTGGGCTTCATCCGCGACCTCGCGGCCTACGAGCGCCTGCTCGACCAGGTCGAGGCCACCCCGGAGCGCCTCCACACGACCCTCTTCCCCGCCGCGGGGACGCCCACCGCCGAATGCGTGCTCGCGCTCTGGGATGACCAACCCGCGGGTTTCGCCCTGTTTTTCCCGACCTACTCCACGTTTCTCGCCCGCCCCGGCATCCACCTTGAGGATCTCTTCGTGACGCCCGCGCTCCGCGGCCGCGGCATCGGCGGGGCGCTCCTGCGCCACGTGGCGAGCCTCGCCCGCGCGCGCGGCTGCGGACGCCTCGAGTGGAACGTGCTCGACTGGAACCGGCCCGCGATCGCCTTCTACGAACGCCTCGGCGCGCAGCGCCTCCCGGAGTGGCAACTCTGCCGCCTTACCGGCCCCGCCCTCGATCGCGTCGGCTGACCCAACGCGGTCTGCAAGGTGCTGGGAACAAGGCGCTATTGCAGGCTTTTGACCCGCTTTCGCAGGGCGTAGTCGCCACCGATTTTTTGTTTTGCGGGCGGCCGCACGGCCCGGACTCTCGGGCGCATGACGGCGCAACACCCGACTACCGAACTCGCTGACCTCGCCGAGGGCCTGGGTCACAAGCACGTGCGGACGCTGGTCCGGACTTTCCTGCGCGACTTTCCTTAACCCCTGCTGGAGCTCGCGAGCGGCGATCGCCGCACCCAGCACCGGCAGGCGCACAGCCTTAAGAGCAACACCCGACTCATCGGGATGCACGAGCTGTCCGCTCGCCTGGAGCTGCTCGAGGACCGGTTGGCCAAGGAGCATGGCGGGCAGTCGCTCGCTGGGGTGCCCCGTGATCACCAGAATCTTCGCGTCCGAGAGCGCCGTGCGCACCTCGCGGGCCACCACAATCCCGTTGATGTCCGCTAAGACCGGGTCGACGACCCGCAGGTCCGGCTTCTCCCGCAGGCAGGACTCAAGCCCCGGCCGACCCAGCCCGTACTCCCCGGTCACCCAAAGTTCCTTCACCTTGCTGAGCGTCAGGCTGATGAGCTGATGAAACGTGGTCTCGTCTTTAATCAGGACCGTACCGAGTCTTCGCCTGAAGAATGGGGATGACGAAAGCCGGAGGCGTATCTCTACGTAGAGTCGATCGCACCTTTATTGCGGACAGGGGAGCAGGCGTCGCAACGCGCGGAAATCCTCCGGCAGGAAGGTCCCGCGCCCGACGTCAAACTCCGCCGGATCGGTCCGCCACGCCGCCCGCAGCCACGCCGCGTGCTCAGCGGGCCCGAAGGTCAGCCAATGCGGGCAATCGACGCAGTGCGTCCCGCTGATCCGCCGCCGCGCCTGCGCCAGCACTTGCCGACGGCAAGAGCCGTCGGGGCCCGCCTCGCGGTACGACTCCCGGCAGACCTTGAGCCGGGGATAGGTGATCGCCTTGACCAGCTGAGTCACCGCGTCCGCCAACGAGGGGTCCACGCCGGGGCCCACAAACTGGAGGGCCAGCACGCCGGGCTCCGCCGCGGAGGCGCCCCCGCGGGCCAGTTCGCCAAGGCGATCCGCCACCGCGCGCAGGAGGGCGGGATCGGCCCGGGGACACTCCTGCTGCCGCTGGAAACGCTCCAGCAGCGCCACCACCAAACCCTCGAATTCCGCCCCAGATGACCCCACAAATCGAGCCCGGGGCCGCCTTGCCTAGCTGTCAAGGCCGCGACCGCCGCATCCGGCGACCCCGGAGGAACGAAACAGCCTTGTGCTCTACCGCCTCCACCGCCGCCAATTCATTCCCGGCCCCCCGGCCGCCACGTGGGACTTCTTCTCGACCCCCCGCAACCTTGACCGGCTCACCTCGCCGGAGCTGCGTTTTCGCATCGTGGGCGACGTCGCCCCGCGGATGTACGCCGGTCAACTGATCGAGTACCGCGTGGGCATCGTGCCGGGCATTGAGACTCGCTGGCTGACCGAGATCACCCACGTCCGCGAGGGTGAGTACTTTGTGGACGAGCAGCGCCACGGCCCGTATCGCCTGTGGCACCACCAACATCGATTCACCCCGGTGCAGGGCGGCGTCGAGATGACGGACCTCGTGACCTACGATCCCGGCTGGGGCTGGCTGGGCAGGCTGGGGCACGCGGTATGGATCGGCGGGAAACTGCGCACGATCTTCGCCCTCCGGGCGGAGAAGGTGCGGGAGGCGTTCCCCGGCGCGGGCGAGGCGGAGGCTCTCTGAACCAGCCAGGGACCGCGGTTTTTTGCTGCGCCCCCGCGCGCCTTCAGGCACCGAGGCAGAGTGGCGTTCAAACACTGGCCCCTCATCCGCGACCTGCGCTTCGCGCAGAAATGCGGCCGCTACCTCCGCGGGGCGCGCCGGCGGCGGCCGGAACTCGACTGGGATAAGTTTCGCCGCATCGCGCGACACTTCACCCGGGACGACATGGGCAGCTTCCCCGAGCGCGGTTACCTGTATCAGTTGGCAGCAGACGCGCCGACGGACGCCCAAGTGGTGGAGGTCGGATCCTGGATGGGCGCCTCCACCTGCTTCCTGGCTGCGGGCCTGCGCGGGCCCGGCGCCCGGATCCTCGCGGTAGACAACTTTCAGGGCCTCTCGACCTGCGGGGAGGACGCCGCTTGGTACCAGCGGCATTTCCAGCGGCTCGGGGATCACAGCACCCTCGCGATCTTCCGCGCGAACGCCGCGGCGCTCGGCTTCACCGAGCGCATGGAACCAGTGGTCAGTGACTCGCTCGCCGCCGCCCGAACCCTCGCGGACCGCCGGGGCGCCATCGACCTCTTGTTCATCGACGGAGACCATTCCTACACGGCGTGCGCGGCAGACATCGCGGCCTGGACGCCGTTCGTGAAGCCGGGCGGCGTGATCGCGTTCCACGATTTCGGGAGCCGGGCGGATGGCGTGACGCGGGCGATCTTCGAGGCGACGCGCAACGGCCGTTTCCGGGAGATCGTGGGCGTGGCGGGCACCATCATCGCGTTCCGCATTTAGCCGGCGCTTGCGCCGACGCGCGGGCGGGGTTGCGTGTCCGATGCCGAAGATGCGCCGCAAAGCTGACCTGCCGACGAAGGACTGCGCCGTATGCGGCCGCCCGTTCGTCTGGCGGCGCAAGTGGGCGAAAGTCTGGGACGAGGTTCGCTACTGTTCCGACGCCTGCCGCGCCCGGCGTTCCAAAGCCCCACGCACCAACCTCGCCTAGCCGCCGCCGAGCGGGCGGAACCATCGGGAGGAACCCCCGTCGCCGGTGCCGGAACGGACAAAACCGCAGCGGTGCAGGGATGCGGGCGAACGCGACCCGGCCGGAGGCTGCACGCGGACCGCACCGAAGGCACGCAGAAACGGGAACCCAGCCGCACTTTGACCTCCCCGCGACTCCGCAAACGGCACCGCTGCCGCGGGCACCGACTTGCCCACCCAGCGTCTTAACCTCGTTTCCGCCGGGGTATCGGGGACCTTAGCCAGCCTCGACTGGCCGAAACCTAGCGGCGGCGGGTCGGCCGCCACTCCGCGGTGACTACCGAGGAAAAGCCGCCCCGCGCCTTCCAGTCGGCCACGATCGTCAGCGAGCGTGGCCGCAGACGCGCTCCCAGATCGTCGCAGATTCGGTTGGTTGCGGCCTCGAAAAAGATCCCCTCGTTCCGGAAGGCGTGGAAGTAGAGCTTGAGCGACTTCAGCTCGACGCAGGTCCGGTCCGGCACGTAGCGAACCGTGATGGCGGCGAAGTCGGGATGGCCCGTCATCGGGCACACCGAGGTGAACTCGTGGTGCGTGTGCTCGATCAGGTAATCGCGACCCGGCGCGGGATTCGGGAAGGTTTCGAGGATCTTCGGATCAACCATACTGTCGTTGAGGCAACAGACGCAGGGCCCGGAGGCAAAGGCGAAGTGTGTCGGGCGCAGCGCCGCTTTTGCTTTCGACAACTGGCCGACCGGCCGCTGAGCGTTGCGCCGCCCCGATGGCCGCCTTCCGGAACCCGCTCCTGCTCCTGCTGCTCGCCGCCGGCCTCGCCCTGGCGGGCGCCGGCTGCCAGGCACGCGAGTCGAGCCGCGTGATCAAACTGGCGCACGGCCTCGACGTCACCCACAGCGTCCATCGGGGAATGGTGCGGCTAGGCGAACTGCTGGCGGCCAAGTCCGGCGGGCGGCTGCGGGTGGAGATTTACGCCCACGGGCAACTGGGCAGCGAGCGGGAATGCCTCGAATTGGTGCAACTGGGCGGCCTCGGGATGACCAAGGTGTCGTCCAGCGTGCTCGAGGGCTTCGCGCCGGAATTCAAGGTGTTCGGCCTCCCCTACCTGTTCCGCGATCCGGCCCATCGTCAGGCGGTGTTTGACGGCCCGATCGGCCGCGAGATCCTCGCGGCGCCCGAGCGCAAGTTCCTGCGCGGCGTGTGTTACTATGACGCTGGAAGCCGCAGCTTCTACACGAAGAGGCCGGTCCGGGTCCCGGCTGACCTACGCGGCCTCAAAATCCGCGTGCAGGAGAGCCCGATGGCCTTCGCGCTCATCCGGGCCTTCGGCGCCTCGGCCACGCCCATCGCCTTCAGCGAGTTGTACACGGCTCTCCAGCAGGGGGTCGTTGACGGGGCGGAAAACAACCCGCCCTCGTTCCACCTCGCCCGCCACTACGAGGTCTGCCGCTTCTACACCCTCAACGAGCACACCTCGGTGCCCGATGTGCTGGTGATCGGGACCGACCTCTGGAACCGCCTCACCGCCGGGGAGCGCCGCTGGCTGCAGGAGGCGGCAGAGGAATCGGCGATCTACCAGCGCGGCCTGTGGGCGGAATCCGAAGCGGCCTCCCTAGCCGCGGTGCAGGCCGCCGGGGTCGAGGTGATCCGGCCGGACCGGGCCGCGTTTTACACCGCGGCGGCCGTCCTGCGGGATTCCGTGCGCGACGATCCGGTGATCGGGCCCCTCGCCCGGCGGATCGGAGAGGTGCGGCCGTGAAGGCAGTGCGCGGCGCGCTGGACCGAGTTTTGGGCACCGGCCTCGCCGTGCTGATGGCGGCGATGGTGCTGAACGTGCTTTGGCAGGTCTGCACCCGCTTCGTCCTGCGCACGCCCTCAAGCTTCACCGAGGAGGTCGCCCGGTACCTGATGATCTGGGTGGGGATGTTGGGGGCCGCCTACGCCACTGGCCGCAAGGCGCACCTCGCGCTCGACCTGCTCACCAGCCGCCTCCAGGGCGGCGCGCGGCGGGCCTCGGAAGTCTTCATCCACGCGGTGGTGCTGGGCTTCGCGGCGCTGGTCATGGTCGGGGGCGGCGGGCGGCTCGTCTGGGTGCAGCTCACGCTCGGCCAGAAGTCGGCGGCCCTGCAGCTCAACATCGGCCTCGTGTACTTGGCGGTCCCCCTCGCCGGGGCCGCGATCGTCCTCTACAGCCTCGGGGCGCTGCTGGACCTCCGCCGCGGCCCGGACACGAACCCGGGCCTAGCTTCCTCCGGCCTGAACTGAGATGCACGAAGCGCTCGTCCTCGCCCTCGTCTTTGCGGTGCTCCTCTTCGCGGGAGTGCCGATCTCGTTCGCCATCGGCTCGGCGGCGGTGGCGGCGCTGGCCCTCGCCCTCGACCCGGCGCCGGCAGCCACGGTGGTGGCACAGCGGCTCGCCACCGGCCTAGACAGTTTCGCGCTCCTCGCGATCCCCTTCTTCATCCTCTCGGGGCAGCTGATGAACCGCGGCGGCATCGCCCGGCGGCTGGTGGACCTAGCGAAGCTCGTGGTCGGGCGCCTCCCGGGCGGCCTGGCCTACGTGAACATCCTCGGGAGCATGCTCTTCGGTGCGATCTCCGGCTCAGCCGTCGCGGCGGCCGCGGCCATCGGGGGCACGATGACGCCGCTGATGCGCCGCGAGGGCTACGACCGGGACTTCGCGGCGGCGGTGAATATCTCCGCGGCACCCATCGGCCTGCTGATCCCCCCGAGCAACATTATGGTCGTGTACTCGCTCGCCAGCGGCGGGGTTTCGATCGCAGCCCTGTTCCTTGCCGGGTACGTGCCGGGTATCCTGATCGGCCTTGCGCTGATGGCCACCGTGGCGCTCCTCGCCCGTGGCCGTAATTATCCCGCCGGGGAGAGACTCGCGGCCGCCACGGCCGTCGACATCTTGTTCCGCGCCTTCCCCAGCCTGCTCTTGATCGGGCTGGTGATGGGCGGGATCATCCTCGGCTGGTTCACCCCCACGGAGGCCAGCGCGATCGCGGTCGCCTATACCTTCGTGCTCTCCGTCCTCGTCTACCGCGAGGTCACTTGGCGGGAGCTGCCGGTCGTCCTGACCGACTCCGCCCTCACCACGGCGGTGGTACTGCTGCTGATCGGCACCTCGATGGGGATGTCCTGGGTGATGTCGCTCGCTAATATCCCGCAGGCGGTCACCGCCGGGCTGCTCGCGATCACCGAGGACAAGGTGCTGCTGCTGCTGATCCTGAACGTGCTGCTGCTGGTCGTCGGGACCTTTATGGACATGACCCCGGCAGTGCTGATCTTCACCCCGATCCTGCTGCCCGTGGTACAGAAGCTCGGGATGTCGCCGCTGCACTTCGGATTGATGCTTATCTTTAACCTCTGCATCGGACTCTGCACTCCGCCGGTGGGCAACTGCCTCTTCGTCGGCTGCGGCGTGGCCCAGACCACCATCGCCCGCGTCTGGAGGCCACTCCTGCCCTTCTTCGGGGCTATGCTCGTGGTCCTGCTGCTCGTGACCTTCTGGCCCGGGCTTTCGCTCGCCCTCCCGCGCGCCCTCGGATTTTGACGCGCGGACCAGCGACGGTGCCGCGGACAGCGACGGATCCGTCAGCTTTCGACCTCGATCATCCGCTCTGCCTCAAGCTCGTAAAGTCCAGTCAAGTAGCCATTCTCGAACAACGCGCCGACCTTCAGTTGGCCGTAGAGCAGGACCGGAACGTCCATGAGCGGGGCGACGCCCTGCTTCATCTTCACGATCACCCACTCATTCATATTCGGCACCATGCCAAAGCAGCAAGCGAGGGTGTTGCGCATCAGCAGGAACTCAACCACGAGGCCCTTCTCCATCCTCACGGGCACCATGAAGCCGGTGACGGCCGCCTTCTTGCCGTGCCACGACTTGACGATCGGCGGGATCTGCTCCTCACCCGTCGGCGGCTTCGCGTTCGGGTCCGCCGCCGGGTCGAACGCCGGGGGGGTGAAGACGTAGGACGAGAGCTGGTCAAAACCCAACTTGAGGTAGCCGTTCTCCACAGGCGGCTGGGCGGTAACCGCCGGGGCCGGGTACGGAGCGGGCAAATTTGAGTTCGCGAACGCGCCAAGCCCGGCAGGTTCCGCGGCCCACGCAGCGGCGCCGGCCAAGAGCGGAAGTAAAAGGCGAGACGACGCACTCATTCAGGACCCCTGATCAGACTAGGCCGGCCGGAGCTCGTCAACCTAAATTTCTTTAGGAGACCGGCCCGATCGTCTCCGCGACCGGCGTGCGGTAGGCCTTCGCCGCGGGCACGATGCCGCCGAGGGCGCAGACCGCAGTCATCGCGAGGGGACAGAGCACGAGCGCGGAGTGGAACGCCCACGGGGTGAGGACCACCCCCGTCTGGACGCGGATGAGGCCGGCTACGCCCGCGTAGAGTGCGAAGTGCGCGGCGAGGCCGGCCAGCGCGCCCAGGGCACCGATCGCCGTGGCCTCTGCCAGCACCGCGCCGAACACCGCCCGGCGGCGCGCCCCAAGGGCCCGCAGGATCGCGAGGTCGCGCTGCCGCGCGCTCATCGAGTTGTAGATGCTCGCCAGCACCGATCCCGTGGCGACCAGCGCGACGAGGTACGCCACCAGCTCCAGTACGCGGTCGAACCACGAAATCTTGCCGAAGAGCTCCGCCATGATCGCGCCCACCGGAAACGCGAAGGTGAGCCGGTTGCCCTGCTTGTTGTAGAGCGTATCCAGCAGGAAGCCAGCGGTCGGGGTCCGCAGCTGCAGGAGCACGGCGCTCACGTCGGTCGCCGCCTTCGGGTCGTGGCCCGCCATCGTCTGGATGCCCCGCAGCGGCAGCCAGATCACGCGGTCCGCTGGGGTGTTGGTGGGCGCGAGAATGCCGGTGACGGTGAACTCTTCCACGTGCTCGGCCTTGGGGTCAAAATTGAGGCCGTGGAAGGGGCGGAAGACCGAGCCCACCCGCAGCCTCAGGCGCTGCGCCGCGAAGCTGCCCGCCACCGCCTCACGCTGGTCGGCCGCGAATAGCCGGCCGCCAGCCTCGACCACAAACTTGCGCCCCGGCGCGTACTCCACGCCCGTGAACAAGTCGGGGACCGTGCCGACGAGGCGGAAGCCACGCAGGTTGTCGCCCACCGCGATCGGGATCGCCGTCTTCACCATCGGATGCCGCCGGATCGCCTCGGCGTCGGCCGCCGCTACGTTCCCCGGCGAGGCCTCCAAGTGAAAGATGGCGTTCAGCACCAGCTGCAGCTTGGAACCGCGGGCGCCGAGGACGGCATCAAAGCCCGCGGAGGTCTGCGTGAACGCGGCCTCGGACTCGACCTTGACCCGCCAGACGGTCATCAGCAACCCCGCCGCAAGGGCGATGCCCCCGGCGGTGATTAGCGTCGACAGCGCGTGCTGGCGCAGCGACCGGTAGACAATCAGCGACAGCGTCATCGCCGAGCCTCCCCAACCGCTTGGTTGAGCTCCGCGAAATCCCGCCGCAACGCGAACTGGCCGAGGACCCCTTCGTCGTGGCTGACGAGGAGCAGCGCCGCCCTCTGTTCCCGGCAGACCTCGCGGATCAGCGCGAGGGCCTCCCCGGCATGGCGGGTGTCGAGGTTGCCGGTGGGCTCGTCGGCGAGGACCAGCCGGGGACGGTTCGCGAGCGCCCGCGCCACCGCCACGCGCTGCTGCTGCCCGGTGGAGAGCTGCCGCGGGAAATGATCCAACCGGTGGCTTAGGCCCACGCGCTCAAGCACTGCACGGGCGTGCGCCCGGTCCGCGCCACGGGGGCCGAAGGACATCCCCAGCAGCACGTTTTCCAAAACGGTGAAGCCCTGGAGTAGATTGAAGGTCTGGAAGATGTAACCGAGCTTCTCCGCGCGGAGGCGGTCGCGCGCCGGCTCGCCCAGCGCGGTCATCCCAACGCCGTCGATGCGCACCTCCCCCGCGTCCGCCGCGAGGATGCCCGCGATCAGGTGCAGGAAAGTAGTCTTGCCCGAGCCGCTTTCGCCCCGGAGCGCCAGTTGCTCCCCCGCGGCCAAGTCGAACTCCGCCACCGAGACGACCGGGACCCGCGCCCCGTCGGGACCGGGAAAGGATTTGCTGAGCCGCCGCACCGCAAGCATCCCCTTCACTCAAGGCACGCGCGCACGGACCGCAAAGCGAATCTCAACCCTGGGCTTGCATTCCAGTCGTGCCTTCGTCGTCGCGCCCAGTTGGACTGCCGACGCCAACAATGTGCAATCTTTGCGGACTACCCTATCACGACGCCTTCCCGCTCTCAAACGCCGCGCGGGCGGAGCAGGCCGCGCTGCGGCGCCGGGCGCAACGCGTGCGCGCCGTAGCCGCGGGGCCGCTTACAGGGCCAGCCAGCGTCGGACGTTTGCGGAGGTCACCGCGGCAAGCTCCTCGAGGCTGACCCCGAAGACCTCCGTCGCCGCGTAAGCTGCGGTGTGGCGCAGGAATGCCGGCTCGTTCGGCTGGCCGCGCAACGGCACCGGGGCAAGGTAGGGCGCGTCGGTCTCAAGCATCAGCCCCGCGAGACCTTGCGCCCGCGCGGCGGCCCGCGCCTCGGCCGCGCTCTTGTAGGTGAGGATGCCGGTGAACGAGCCGCGCCCCCCGCGCCGGGTGAGTTCCGCCATCTCCGCGGCGGCCTCGGTGAAGCAGTGGAATACCACCCGGGCCCAATCGACCCCGCTGGCATCGATCTGCGCGACGCACTCGCGGAAGGCGCCCCGCGAATGCACCACCACCGGGCATCCCAGCCGGCGCGCGATCGCCAGCTGCGCGGCAAAGGCTGCCTCCTGCCAAGCAAACATCCGCGCCGCCAACTCCGGCTCGCGCGGCAGGTGGAAACGGTCGAGGCCGCACTCGCCCAGTGCCACGGGAACCGGACCGCGGCGCCAGCGTGCCTCAAGCTGCCCCACCTGGTCAGGCCAGCTCTCGTCCACCGAACACGGGTGCAGGCCCGCGGTGTGGCGCACGGAACCATTGGGCGCCGCCGCCTCCAACCCGGCGTAAAGGTCCCAGTCATCGGTGGAGGTACCGACCGTCACGACTTGGCTCACCCCCGCCGCGCGCGCGCGCGCCAGGACCAGCGCCACCTCGCCTCGGCGCGCGAAAGACTCGAGATGCATGTGGGAATCGATCAGCACGACGCGCCCCCCAGATACCGGGAACCGTAACGCGCGTGGAGATAGTCCACGAGGTGCCGCGGCGAGAGCTCCTCGCCCGTAACGGCCCGTACCAGTTCCAGCGCGGAGTGACGCCGGCCGGCGGCGTGGATGTGCGCGCGGAGCCAACCCAGCAGCCAGCTGAAGTCGCCGCGGGCGAACTCCTCCTCAATCCCCGGCCGCAGCGCGCGCACCCGGCTCCAGAGTTGCGCCGCGATCATATTGCCCAGGCAGTAGCTCGGGAAGTAACCGAACAGGCCGGCGCCCCAATGCACGTCCTGCAGCACCCCCTCCCCAGCATGGGCGGGCGCGAGCCCGAGCAGTTCCACCGACAACGCGCGCCACGCCTCCGGCAGGTCCGCGACGGCGAGGCCCCCGCTAAACAGGCGGCGCTCCAATTCGAAGCGGAGGACGATGTGCAGGTTGTAGGTGACCTCATCCGCCTCGACCCGGATCAAGCTCGGAGTCACGGGTGCGACCACCAGCGCGAGGTCGTCGGCGGAGAGCGCCGCCGTCTGCGCCGGGAAAAGCTCCCGCCAGCGCGGGCCAAAGTGGCGCCAGAAGCCGGGACCGCGGGCCACCTGGTTCTCCCACAGGCGGCTCTGCGACTCGTGAATGGCCATCCCCGCGTTCAGGCCCAGCGCGGTGCCGAGGTGCGCGGCCGGGAGGCCCTGCTCGTACATCCCGTGGCCCACCTCGTGCACCGAACCCAGCAGCGCGGACAGGGGCTGATCCTCGCGGTAACGCGTCGTGAGGCGCACGTCGTCCCCGGTGCCGGAACAGAACGGATGCAGCGACACGTCAAGCCGGCCGCGGCGGTAATCGAACCCGAGCCGCGAGGTGACCTCGCGCAAGAACCGGCCCTGAGCCTCCACGGGAAAGCCACGGAGCCCGGCCGCCAGCTCGCGAGCCCGCGCAGCGCGCGGCGAGGCCACGATCGCGCGCATCAGAGGGACGAGGTCGCGGCAGAGTTCCCCGAATAGCCGCTCGACGGCCGCGGCGGTCAGCCCGGGATCGTACTTGTCTAGAAGCACGTCGTAGGCCGGCGCCGCCGGGTTGAGGAAGGCGGCCTCGCGGCGCGCGAAATCGACGTTGCGGGCGAGCACCGGCGCGAAGGCCGCGAAGTCGCGCGCCTCCCGGGCGGCCGCCCACGCGTGGAAGGCGCGGCTCTCCTGCTCCGCCTTCGCCCGCACGAAGTCCGCCGGCAGGCGCGTCGCCTGATCGTGGGCGCGGCGCGCCTGGCGGACGATCGCCGCCCCGTCGGCGTCGAGGCCCGCGCCCGGGGCCTCCAGCCGCGCCAGCAACTCGCCCACGCGCGGGTCGGCGGCCGCGGCGTGGATCACCTCGGCCATCACCGCCTGCTGGGCCGCCCGCTGCTCCGCCGCCCCCGAAGGCAGGTGGACCTGCTCATCCCAGCCGAGCAGGCCCCCGACGGTACCCAAGGTGTGGGCACGCTGGACAAGGCGGGTGAGTTCGGCGAGGGCCCCGGCGGTGCTCATCCCGGCAAGCAAACACCGGGGACGGGCGGAAGCCAGCGTGCAGTCGCCCCGGCTACTCGTGGCGGAACAGACGGCTCTGGACCACCGCGTGCAGCAGCGAAGGTACGCCGTGCACCACCGGTGCGGGTGCGCGCCAGCGAGTCCTCGTCGCGGAGCAGGACGCGCTTGAATCCCCGGATTGCAGCGAAGCGCCTGCCGTCGAGCCACTCCCCGGTCGCGTCGACGGGCAGGGCGAGGTGGAAGGCGAACTCCTGCCCGCCGCGGCCGAGTCCCGGCTGCGGGGCGGTGCCGGGCGCGCCCCGCGCGCGGTAGCGGTCGCGCGCGCCACCGAGGACGCCGAACGATTCGAGCGCGAAGCCCGCGGGATCAATCCGCGCGTGGCAACCGGCGCAGCGCTCCTGAGCCCGGAGCTGCTCCAGTTGCTGGCGGATGGTCGCCAGGCCAGCTCCTCGTGCGGGACGTCGAGCGCCTCGCCGCTCTTGTTGAACCGAAGAGCGTCGCCGTCCTGGAGCAGCCACTCCTTCACCGATAGCCCCGGGGCGCAGAGCAGGTCGCGCAACGCGTGCTCGTAGTCCTGGCGGTTGAGGCAGCGGAGCGTGGAGTGGCCCTCCCCGCCCAGCTTTGGCGGTTGGCGGCGGCCAGTTGGCCGGAGAGTTAACCGAGAAACGCGGCCAGCTCCGGGGCGGCCCGGAGGATGGCCGCGGCTAGCCGCGCAGATCAACCCGCGGCGCGCGCGACAACCGGCCCCTGCGTCGTGACGAGCCCGCTGCGGCCGTCGGTCGGCGCGGCGACCTGGTCGCACACGGGAATCCGCTCCGGGGCCGCGAGGAGTTCACGGGCGGCCTCGTCGAGCCGCACGAACTCCACCCCGCGCGAGCGGCAGCCTTCGAGGAAGGCGCGGAAAAGGTCCGGCCGGCCCATCCCCTCGATCTCCGCGTGCAGCGTGAAGACGTTGAGGCGGTCCGGCCGGAGCCGCGCGCAGCAGTGGGCGGGTATGGCGGCGTCGGGGAACTCCGGGCGTCCCATCAGCTCGTCGAAAGTGGGGAGCGTGGTCGGGAGCTCGAGCGTCCGGGACACCCGGCCGTACACCCGCGGGAAGTGGGGTCCGGCGCCCCGCGAATCGCTGGCGTAGAGCAGACCCGCGGCATCGTAGGCCGCGCGGCTGTGGGCGTTGCTCTGCCAGCCCGCAGCCCCGGCCGTGCGCGCCTCGCACCCGAAGATCCGCCGGAACTCCTCGCGCGCCGCGCCAAACTCGTCGGCCACCTCCGCCGGCGACATTCGCGCGAGGTGGTCCTGCCAGCGGTAATGATTGTAGCAGTGGATCCCGACCTCGAAGCCCGCGTCGCGCACCGCCCGCATCACACCCGCGTTCCGCCGCCCGATGTGGGGCGCGGGCAGCAGTGTCCCGTTGAGCAGCGTCCGCCAGCCGTAGATCCCGACCACGCTGGAGCGGGAGACCTTGGCGAGGAAACCGGGGCGGAACACGCGCGTGACCGCGCGGCCGGTCTGGTCGGGGCCGAGCGAGAACAAGAAACACGCCGGGATGCCGGCCGCGCGCAGCTCGGCGGCGAGGCGGGGCACTCCCTCCCGCGTGCCGCGGTCGGTGTCGACGTCTACCTTGAGGGCGAGGCGCACGGCGGGCGGAAGCTCATTCCAACCGGTAATCTTGGTGCGCGAGGTGGTAGTCGAGCGTGCGCCGGATCGCGGTGGGCAGGTCGACGCGCGGGTTCCAGCCGAGCTGGCGGCGGGCCGCGGTGATCGCCGGTACCCGTTTGCGGATGTCCTGGTAGGACGGCCCGAAATACTGGTCCGAACGGACCACGACGGTCCGCGCGGACTCGGCCCGCTCGCGGATGGCCGGGTACTCGCGACAGGCCCCAATGATCAGCCGCGCGAGGCGGGCGACGCTCACCTCGTTGCGCGGGTTGCCTAGGTTGAAGATCCGCCGCGACGCCTTCCCGCCTCGGTTCTCGATGATCCGCAGCAGGGCGTCGATGCCGTCGTCGATGTAGGTGAAGGATCGCGTCTGCCGCCCGCCGTCCACCAGCTGCAGCGGCTTCCCGAAGAGGACGTTGGAGATGAACTGGGTGAAGAGCCGTGAGCTTCCCTCCTTTGGCTCCAGCACGTCGTCGAGCTTCGGCCCGATCCAGTTGAACGGCCGGAACAGCGTGTAGTCCACGCCGTCGCGCACGCCGTAGGCGTAGATCACCCGGTCGAGGAGCTGCTTGGAGCACGCGTAGATCCAGCGCTGGCGCTCGATCGGGCCGTAGACGAGGGGGCTGGAGGACTCGTCGAGCTCGCGGTCCGGCGACATCCCGTAGACCTCGGAGGTGGAAGGGAAGATGATCCGGCGCCGGTACTTCACGCACTGGCGCACGACGGCGAGGTTGGCCTCGAAATCCAGCTCGAACACCCGCAGCGGGTCCTTCACGTACTGGACCGGGTTGGCGATCGCGACCAGCGGGATGACGGCATCGCACTTCTTCACGTGGTACTCGATCCACTCGCGGTTGACGGTGATGTCACCCTCGACGAAACGGAAACGGTGGTTCCCGAGGCTGTCCTCCAGCTTGTGGGAGCCGACGTCCATCCCGTACACCTCCCAATCCTTGCGTTCGAGGACGGCGCGGGTGAGCGAGCTGCCAATGAAGCCGTTGGCGCCGAGGATGAGGACTTTGAGGGGCATAAGGGGCGGGAAGGGAACGCGGGAGCGGCGCCCGCGCAATTTAGAGCACGATTCCGGCAGCGAGGGCGGGCACCGGCGCGCCGCGCCACTCGGTGCGGGTGAGGAGCAACGCGCCGTCGCCGGTGGCGACGAGGAGCGGATCGGGAGCGAGAACGGAGCCAGGGGCGGCGGCCGCGGTCCCCGGGGGACGCGGGGCGGGCTCGGCCCACCAGACCATCAGGCGGGCCAGGCCGACGTCGGTGAACGCGCCCGGGAACGGATCGGTGACGGCGCGGATCAGGTTAAAGATCACAGCGGAGGGTTGCCGCCAGTTGATGCGACCGTCCCCGGGGCGGCGTCCGCTGAAGGTGGTGGCGAGCGCCTCGTCCTGCGGAGTCTCGGGCGCAGTCCCAGCGAGCAGCGCGTCGATCTGCCGGGCGAGGATCCGGCGGGCGCAGGGCAGGACCTTGCGGAAGGCCTGCTCCGCGGTGTCACGGGGACCGAGGTCGACACCCTCCTGGTCCACGATGGCGCCGGCGTCAGCGCGATTGATCATCCGGTGGAGCGTCATCCCGATGCGGGACTCCCCATGAAGGACCGCCCAGTTGATCGGGGCACGGCCGCGGTAGCGGGGCAGCAGGGAGCCGTGGATGTTCCAAGCGCCCAGCCGCGCGAGGCCGAGGATCCGCGTGCCGATCATCTGGCGGTAGTAGACCGAGAGGATCAGGTCCGGTTGGAGCTCCGCCACGCGGGTGCGCCACTCCGGGGTGTTGATGTTCTCCGGAGTGAACACGGGCACGCCCCGCTCCTGGGCGGCGAGGGCCGGGGTGCGGAACCAGATCTTCTCGCCCGGCTGGTCCTGGTGGGTGACTAGCGCGACCACCTGTTCGCCTCGCTCCAGCAGCAGCGAGAGGCAGTCGTGCCCGACCTCGCTGTAGCCGAAGAAGAGGATGCGGGGCCGCATCAGCCGGCGGGAGCGCTCACTTGCCGGGCAACTTCACCTCCACCGCGGGGGCGGCGCCCGCCGGGGCGGCCGGAGCGGTGGTCGCCGGCAGCGAGGCGCGGAGCATCATCGCCTGCTGGGTCCACGGGCTGGACACGTCGATCTGCATCAACTGGTCGACGAGCCGCTGGGCCTCATCGGCATTCTTGGCCTCCACGGCGAGGCTGGCGAGGTGGTAGGCGGCCTCGGCGCGCACGGCTTTCAGCTGGGCGGCGTCATCCGCCAGTGCCTTCAGCGCGGGGGAGGCCTCCGTCGCCTGGCCCGCGGCCAGCTGCGCCACGGCGCGGCCCATCCGGGCGCGGGCGGCGAGGGGATCGCCCTTCAGGGTGGTGGCGGCCTGCTGGTAGAGCGCGGCGGCATCGGCGGCCTTGCCAGCTTGATAAGCCTCGTCCGCTAGCCGCAGCTGGGCCACACCGGCGAGGGGGTGCGCCGCGTGGGCGACGGTGAACGCCTTCAACTTGTCGGAAGAATCAGCGGCGGCGTAGGCTTCGACCACGCCCGTCTCCTGCTGCCCCTGCAGGTAGTCCCAGCCGCCCTTGGCCACGATCGCTAGGGCGACACCGACGCAGAGGCCGGTGATGACGTTGCGGTTGCCGGACCAGAAGGCGCGGACCCGGTCCTCGAAGGTCACCGCAGGGGACGTGGCCGCGGCAACCAGGTTGCGATCGTCGCCGGCGGGCGGGTTCGGGGCGGGGGGGGCGGGCGTGGTCATAGGAACGTGGGAACGATCTGAATTGGCGAGCAAGGCAAAGGCCGGCGGCGGTGTAAATGCCGGAAACGGTCGGGCCTAATCGAAGACGACGGTCTTATTGCCGTAGGCGAGCAGGCGGCCCTGGAGGTGCCAGCGCACGGCCTGGGCCAGCACCAGCCGCTCGAGGTCCCGCCCGCGGCGGACGAGGTCGTCCACCCCGTGGCGGTGCGTCACCCGGGCGACGTCCTGATGGATGATGGGGCCCTCGTCGAGGTCGCGGGTGGCGTAGTGGGCGGTGGCGCCGATCAGCTTCACCCCGCGCATGTGGGCCTGATGGTACGGGCGGCCACCGGCAAAGGCGGGCAGGAACGAGTGGTGAATGTTGATCACCGGCACCCCGCAACGCCCGAGGAAATCCGCCGAAAGCACCTGCATATAACGGGCGAGCACGACGAGGTCGGCGCCGGCCGCCTGCAGCAGCTCGAGCTGCCGGGCCTCGGCGGCGGCCTTGCTCTCGGGCGTGACGGGCACGTGGTGGAAGGGCAGCCCGTAGCCGGCCGCGGCGGCGGCGAGGTCCGGATGGTTGCCCACCACGGCCACGAGGTCGCCGGGCAGGTCGCCGGCCCGCCAGCGCAGGATCAGATCGTGGAAGCAGTGGTCGGCCTTCGAGACGAACAGCGCGACGCGTTGGCGGCGGGCAGTGGAGACGAGGCGGGACTGCATCCCGAGGGAGGTGGCAAAGGCAGTGAACTCGGCCGCGGCGTCGATGTCGGGGCCGGCCGCGGGCACCCATTCCACCCGCTGGAAGAACACCCCGGCCTCCTGGTCGCGGTGCTGGTCCGCGTGCAGGATGTTGCCCCCGCGGGCGAAGATCCAGCCGGCGACCCGGGCGACCAGACCGGGCTGGTCGGGCCCGTGGAGGAGGGCGATGAGCGTCGCGGGGGCCATCCGCAGCGTCAGACGGGGACGACGTTCCCGCGGTAGCGCTGGATCGGGCGCACGCCGACGTGCTTTTCCCGAAGCGCGCGGATGCCCTGCACGGCGGCGGCGGCGCCGGTCAGCGTGGTCATGATGCACACGTTGCGGGCGAGGGCGGCCGCGCGGATCGCGTTCTCGTCGCGGCGCGGGATCATCCCGGCGGGCGTGTTGATCACCAGCTGGATCTGGCCGTTCTTAATCAGGTCGATGGCGGTGGGCCGCCCCTCCTGGATCTTGGCGATCTTGCGCACGGCGACGCCGGCGTCGGCGAGCGCCTTGGCGGTACCGCCGGTGGAATGGAGGGTGAACCCAAGCGCGGCGAGCTCGCGGGCCAGCCCGACGGCGCGGGGCTTGTCGGCATCCTTCACTGAAAGGAACACGTTCCCGGAGGTCGGCAGCCCGGGTTTGGCGGCGGCCTGGGCCTTGGCGAAGGCGACGCCGAGGTCCTCGTCCAGTCCCATCACCTCGCCGGTGGAGCGCATCTCCGGCCCAAGGGCGATGGTGGCGCCGGGGAAGCGCACGAACGGGAACACGGCCTCCTTCACGCACCAGTGGCGCGGGGTGAGCTCACGGGTGAAGCCGAGTTCGCGCAGCTTGGCGCCCGCCATCACCTTCGCGGCCAGCTTGGCCAGCGGCACGCCGATGGCCTTGGCCACGAAGGGCACGGTGCGGGAGGCGCGCGGGTTGACCTCGAGCACATACAGCTGGTCGTCCTTGATCGCGAACTGGACGTTCATCAGCCCCACCACGCGGAGGGCGCGGGCGAGGGCGTGGGTCGCCGCCCGCACGGTCTCGAGCATCGGCGCGCCAAGGGTATGTGGCGGCATCACCATCGCGGCATCGCCGGAATGCACCCCAGCGTACTCGATGTGCTCGAGCATCCCGCCAATCACCGACGTCTCGCCGTCGCTGATGCAGTCCACGTCGAGCTCGATCGCGTCCTCGAGGAACTTGTCGATCAGCACCGGCTTGCCGGGCATCACATCGAAGACCTGGCGCACCACGCCCTTGAGCTCCTCCTCGCTGAAAAGGATGAACATCCCGCGGCCGCCGAGCACGAAGGACGGGCGGAGCAGCACGGGGTAGCCGATCTCCGCCGCGCCGGAGAGGGCCTCAGTCTCCGTGAGCGCGATGCGGTTGGCGGGCTGGCGCAGGCCAAGGTCGCGCAGGATCGCGGCGAACAGCTTCCGATCCTCCGCGGCCTCGATGCTCTCGGGCGAGGTGCCGATGATGTTCACCCCGGCCGCCTTGAGCGCGGTCGCAAGGTTCAGGGGCGTCTGCCCCCCAAACTGCACGATCGCTCCGGAGCAGCCCTCCTGCCGGTAAATCTCGAGCACGTCCTCGAGCGTCAGCGGCTCGAAGTAAAGGCGGTCGCTCGTGTCGTAATCGGTCGAGACGGTCTCTGGATTGGAGTTCACCATCACGCTCTCGCAGCCGATCTCGCGCAGCGCGAAGCTCGCGTGGACGCAGCAGTAGTCGAACTCGATCCCCTGGCCGATGCGGTTCGGGCCGCCGCCGAGGATCATGATCTTCCGCTTGCCGGACGGCGGCAGGACTTCGTTCTCGTCGCCGTAGCTTGAGTAGTAGTACGGCGTGAACGCCTCGAACTCCGCGGCGCAGGTGTCGACCAGCCGGTAGGTGGTGGTCACGCCCAGCTCGCGGCGGCGGCGCAGGACGGACTCGCGGTCGGTGCGGAGCAGGTGGGCGAGCTGCACGTCGGTGAAGCCGGCCGACTTGGCGCGGCGCATCGCGGCGGCGTCGAGGGCCCCGAGGGAGGACGCGGCGATCTCGTTCTCCAGCTCCCAGATCTCGCGCAGCTGGTGGAGGAACCAGGGGTCAATTTTGGTCAGCTCAAAGATGCGCTCGACCGTGTAGCCGGCGCGGAAGGCGTGGCGGAGGAAGAAGATGCGCTCCGCGTTGGGCGTGCCGAGGCGGGCGTTAAGCGTGGTCTCGTCCACCGGCTCATCGCCGCCGTGGCGGCCGCCACCGCCGAAGCCCCAGGCGCCGATCTCGAGCGAGCGCAGGCACTTCTGCATCGACTCCTTAAAGGTGCGGCCGATCGCCATCGCCTCGCCCACGGACTTCATCGCAGACGTCAGGGTGGGGTCGGCCAACGGAAACTTCTCGAAGGTGAAGCGGGGGATCTTAGTGACGACGTAGTCGATCGTCGGCTCGAAGCTGGCGGGGGTGAGGCGTGTGATGTCGTTGCGCAGCTCGTCGAGGCTGTAGCCCACCGCCAGCTTGGCGGCGATCTTCGCGATGGGGAACCCGGTGGCCTTGGAGGCGAGCGCCGAACTGCGGCTCACCCGCGGGTTCATCTCGATCACCACCATCCGCCCGGTCACGGGGTCGACGGAGAACTGGATGTTGGAGCCGCCGGTCTCGACGCCGATCTCGCGGATCACGGCGAAGGAGGCGTCGCGCATCACCTGGTACTCCTTGTCGGTGAGGGTCATCGCCGGCGCCACGGTGATCGAGTCGCCGGTGTGGACGCCCATCGGGTCGAAGTTCTCGATCGAGCAGATGACGACGCACTGGTCCTTGTGGTCGCGCATCACTTCCATCTCGTACTCCTTCCAGCCGAGGAGGCACTCCTCGACGAGCACCTCGT
>Ga0194116_10000928_pt1 | contig 46053 bp, 35 predicted proteins | sample TA2MahsurfametaG_4_FD_148617 | JGI IMG/M metagenome (GOLD analysis project Ga0194116, IMG submission 148617) | Freshwater microbial communities from Lake Tanganyika, Tanzania - TA2015008 Mahale S9 surface | ecosystem: Environmental > Aquatic > Freshwater > Lake | place: Tanzania: Lake... | reverse complement strand
GTACCGTGGTCAAGGCCTTGACCACCATCGCGAGGTTCTCTTGGGAGACCGCCGTTTGCGGCGAGGCGTTGAAATCTTCGTAGGAGGATTTGCGCATCACCTGCCATTCCTTTTCCAGAGGCTGGAGGGTGTATTGGACTTCGTTCTGTTTGACTTTGTTAAGTCGGTCTTGCAGCAAGGCCTTGAATTTCTCTTCCATTTCGACCGCTAGGTCAGCCGTTACCTGTCCACTCAGCTCCAACCTGCTGCTGTACACTCTGCGCGGGTCGGGGTGATTCTCGATCAGTCCGTAAAGGGTGGGTTGGGTAAATTTGGGTTCATCGGATTCGTTGTGACCATGCCTTCTGTAACAAAGCATATCCACATAGATATCCCGGCCAAATTTCTGACGGAAAGCCACGGCCATCTCGACCGCAAAAACCACAGCCTCAGCATCATCACCGTTGACGTGGAGCACAGGACAACCCAAGCCCAAGGCCACCGATGTACAATAATCCGAGGTACGGGCGTCATCAAAATCTGTGGTGAATCCGATTTGATTATTAATCACAAAGTGAAGGGTGCCCCCGGTAAGGTATCCTTTGAGACCGGACATTTGGGCAACTTCCGAAGGGACACCTTGGCCGGCCAATGCCGCATCGCCGTGAATCAAGACGGGCAAAATCTTGCGATAATCTTTGTTATACAACATATCGCATTTGGCACGGACAAAGCCCTCCAGGACCGGATCCACAGCCTCCAAATGCGACGGATTGGGCACCAAGTCAAGATGCAATTCTTGGCCCTCCGCCCAGGCAAATTGGGACGCAAAACCCAAATGGTATTTGACATCCCCGTCCCCGAAGCTAAGATCAGGATCTTTGATGCCTTCAAATTCGTTGAATATATATTCGTACGTTTTTCCGAGAATATTGGCCAAAACATTGAGGCGTCCGCGGTGAGCCATCCCAATGGCCACAGCCTCTACCCCCAATTCACCTCCACGTCGAAGGATGGCATCCAGCGCGGGGATGGTATTTTCTCCTCCTTCGAGGGAGAAACGCTTCTGACCGACAAATTTCTTGTGCAGAAAATGCTCAAAAACCACCGCCTCGTTGAGTTTGCCCAAGATTCGCTTTTTCTTTTCCAAATCGAACCCGTAATCCTCTGGGCGTTGTTCAAAGTAATCCTTGCACCAATCCCGAATTTCCTTCTCACGAATATGTTGGAATTCGATGCCAATACTCCCGCAATAAATTCGCTGCAAGCGGGTAAGGGCATCGCGCAAGGCAACACCCCCTGTCACGGCATAACCCGTATCCAAATCAGCCTCTGATAATTCAAAATCCTCGAGAGCCAAGCCCGGATTCCGGTCTTTGCGGGGGCGGATCGGATTGGTCTTCGACACCAGATGGGCTCGGCTGCGGTAACCTTCCATCAACAGAGCCACCTTGACATCCCTGGCATCCCCACCCTTGGATCCGGCGCCAGACGCCGCAAAATCAAATCCCTCAAAAAACCTGGCCCATTGCAAATCCACAGAGGCGGGATCGTTGTTGTATTGATGGTACAACGCTTCGATGGCCACGGCATCGGAGGCGGTCAAAAACGAAAATTGATGCATGGAATTTGAAATAGGGAAATTAATTGCCATGCAAAATTAGCTTTTCCTTGGAATAAAAATATTGCATATGCAACATAAAATGGAGAATTTACCCCAAAATCGTCCCGTAGTCCTCATATCAGGAGGTAGTGGGCTCATCGGAACGGCCCTGGCGAACCACCTTGCAGACAAGGATTGCGAGGTCAGGATTCTGGGCCGTCAAGGGAAAAGCCAACCTATGCGAGACCCCAAAGAGCCGTCAGCGCGAGTGGTTGAAGGAGCGACCCCAGGAAAAATTACCTATTGGGCATGGAATCCAGTCTTGAGTCAGGTGGACAGGGCGGCCTTGGAGGGCGTCACCCACGTGGTGAATCTAGCAGGTGCCGGAATCGCTGAGAAGGCCTGGACGACCCGACGGCGAAAGGAGCTCCTCGAAAGCCGCACCCTTAGCGCCATTTTCTTGAAACAAATCCTCGCCGAACGACCTCAAGGGGCCATTGAACGCATCGTGACCGCCTCCGCGATCGGTTATTATCCTACCGGAGAAGATTTGGCCGTCGAATCAAGCCCACGGGGCCAAGGCTTCCTTGCCATGCTAACCCATGCATGGGAACAAAGCGCTGAACCTCTCAACGCCATTGCTCCCCTGACCACCTTGCGTATTGGCCTGGTGCTCTCCGCTCGTGGTGGTCTGCTTGGACCGCTCTTGCCCGTGACCCGCCTTGGTCTCGGTGCTTCCATGGGGAATGGTCGTCAATGGATGTCCTGGATTCACCAGGAGGATATGGTGCGCTTGATTGCCCATGCCTTGTTCGCGCCCAATTGGTCACCGGGGATTTACAATGCCGTTGCTCCTTTGCCCCGCCGCCATCTGGAATTTATGCGCAGCCTGGCCGATTCCGTTCATCGCCCCCTGTGGCTGGCCGTACCCGCTTGGCCCCTTCGTTGGATCATGGGCGAAAGAGCCGATCTCATCTTGAACGGGGTCAAAGCCTCCTCGCAGAAAACAATGGACGCAGGATTTACTTTTTTATATCCGGATTTGAGGCCTGCGCTCAAGAATTTACTCCATCCATAACATTACTTGGATGAAAAGCGGTCACCGGCCCATTGCAGCTTCCGGATGCAGAGGTTGCTGGTGCATCATGAACTTGGTCAACTCCTCCGCCATCATAGGGGCTAGGAGTACCCCTTTGGCTCCGAAACCATTGAATACAAAATGATTAGATGATTTCGGATCTGCGCCAACGTAAGGCCTACGGTCATGTGAAGAAGGGCGAATGCCAGCTTTGTAAGTCAAATTCTTGACCTTGGGCCACCATGGTCCTAACATTTTCTGCAAGTCGGCATTCAAACGTGCCTTGCCTTCCTCGGTAGGAACGGGCGACAATCGATTCCATTCGAAGGTGGCACCTGCTCGAAAGCGTTGCCCACCCAACGGCTGAATAAACAATTCCTTTTTGAACAATTTGTTTTGAGGCCATCCTTCCAGCTCAAATTCCACCAGCTCGCCTTGGGCAGGGCGCATAGCGGACAATGATTGCTGTTCCTTCCATGCGTAAAACCCACGCGCATCCACAATCATCTTGGAATGGCCCTCGCCAAGAACATTGCTCAAGGTCGATTCCTGATAAGGCTCTTGGACGAGGCAACCCTTGAGTGCCCATGCCGCATGGCAGGCTTGCAGGTATTGCTCCACGTTCAACCAACCGGATGCCTTCACAATTCCCCAAGCCTTCACGTCCCAATGTTGGCAAATCCGTTTCATAGCTTGGTCTTCCTGATCCCCTACGTTAATGTCCAGCCAATCCGGGTATTCTTCCATTTTGCGACGCCAATGGGCGACTTGTTCCTCTTCCGTCAGCGGCTTCCAATAAGGAACATGGTGCATCAACGGTATGCCGAAATATCGCTCCTCCTGGGCAAAGAAGTCCAACATTTTCGGAACAGCCTCCTCGGCTCTCCAACCCGGAATCAAACGGTGGAAATTGATTGGGCAATAAATCCCCGCGGCAACCCGGCTTGCCGAACCTAGGTTGGGCTGATCCCAAATTTGTATAGGAATTCCCTGCCTCTCCAGCGTTCGCCCCATAATGGTGCCCGCCAAGCCGGCACCAACAATCACCACAAGGGGTTTGCTATTAGGCTCTTTCGAGTCCTGAGAAGAAGAAAGCTGCCTCGATGCCTGCATTCTCGTCGCTATCGCTTCCGTGAATGGCATTTTCGCCAATGTTACGGGCATAGAGTTTACGCACAGTGCCCTCAGCCGCCTCCGCAGGATTGGTTGCCCCAATCAAGGTGCGGAATTCAGCGACGGCATTCTCTTTCTCCAACACGGCCGCCAGGATGGGGCCCGAAGACATAAAGTCCACCAACTCCCCGTAAAATGGCCTTGCGGCGTGAACGGCGTAGAAAGCCTGAGCCTGCGCTTTGCTCAGCCTGGTCATTTTCAGGGCTTTGAAATGAAAGCCTGCGGCTTGGATTTGGGCAATGATTTTGCCCATGTGCCCGTCTGCCATCGCATCGGGCTTGATCATCGTGAAGGTAAGGTTGGTCGTCATAATGAATTATCGGCCGCGAAGATAGACCAACCTCCGCCCAAAATCAAATACGGTGCAGACGAGCACCTAATGCACTCAAACGATCCACAATATGCTCGTAGCCACGGTCAATTTGGAAGGCATTGTCAATATGGCTGGTACCCTGGGCGGAGAGGGCGGCAATCAACAAGGCAACCCCGGCGCGAATATCCGGCGAGGTCATGCGTATGCCCCTCAATGGATGCTTGTGATCCAAGCCTATCACGGTCGCCCTGTGTGGGTCGCACAAAATGATTTGAGCCCCCATGTCAATGAGTTTGTCCACAAAGAACAAGCGGCTTTCGAACATTTTCTGATGAATCAAGACGGAACCCCTGGCCTGTGTTGCCATCACCAAGACCACGCTCAACAAATCGGGGGTAAATCCTGGCCAAGGAGCATCGGAAACGGTAAGGATGGAGCCATCCATAAAATGATCAATGGTATAATGATCTTGTTGAGGAATCCACAGGTCTTCACCTTGAACTTCAACTTGCAAACCCATGCGACGGAAAACCTCCGGGATGATTCCTAACTCGGCCGGGGCAGCATCTTGGATTCTCAAGGACGAGCGGGTCATGGCCGCTAAGCCCATGAAACTCCCGACCTCGATCATGTCCGGAAGCAAGCGATGCTCTGCCCCGTGAAGGCGATCCACTCCTTCAATGCGCAGCAAATTTGACCCTATCGAATCGGGATCGATACGACCCCCCATCGCATTGATTAACTTACAAAGCTGTTGGATATAGGGCTCGCATGCCGAATTGTAGATCGTGGTACGTCCTTTGGCCAAAGCCGCGGCCATCACCACGTTGGCAGTTCCCGTGACCGAGGCCTCGTCCAACAAAATATGGGTGCCTATCAGCTCCTTGGCTTCCACCCGATACATACCGCCCTCCTGGGTTGGGACCAATTTTGCTCCCAAAGCCTGCAGCCCCGTAAAGTGAGTGTCCAAACGACGACGCCCGATTTTGTCCCCACCGGGTCGTGGCGCCATAGCCCATCCTTGCCTTGCAAGCAAAGGACCCAAGAGCATGATGGAACCTCGCAAACCAGCACCCCCTTGCTTGAATGACTCGCCCTCAAGAAAGGCCGTATCCAGTTTATCAGCGGTAAAGCGCATGGATCCTCTGCCCATATCCTCCACCTTGACCCCCAGACCTTTGAGCAGGTCAATCAAATGCTTAACATCCAATATATCCGGTAATCTGTGCAGTGTTACGGTTTCCTCGGTCAGCAGAACGGCCGCAAGAACTTGAAGGGCCTCGTTCTTGGCGCCTTGTGGTGTGATGCACCCTGCAAGGGGGTGCCCACCTTCCACCACCAAGGTATCGCGTGTCGATAAGTTCATGAGGGTCTGAATTTCTTTTTGAAAAAGGGCTTTTTCTTGAAAGGCTTCTTCCCTCGACTAAATTCGTTGGTCGTGGGCAAAGGAGCGAATTTGGTTTCCAATACGGTATCCTCCGTACTTAATTGAATTTGATCTCCTGATAACTTACGCAGATCTGCAAAGACCACCTCATCGTTGAGCATGACCTTATTCCAATTGCGATAACTCATTTTCATGAAATTGGCAATGGCCTCGCAAAAGGCTTTACGCTCTTCGCCTTCTTCAAGAGCAACCGCGGTAGCAATCATTGTTTCAACAAATTGCCCGTAATGCCTTATTTTGATATTGCGTTTGGGGTAAGGTAACCTCGCATCAGGTCTGAACACCAGGCTATGTTCAGGCTTGGGATAAGGTGAATCCACGTCTACATCCTTGCCTGCCATCACGAAGAGATGATCCCATAACTTCTGCTGATAATCCGATCCTTCCTTGGACCCACCGTGCAGCTGCTGCATCACCTCGATTAGGGTTTGAGCCGCTTTGTTGCGTTCCGCCTTGTCTTCGATGGTCCGTAAGTGTTCGGCCATGGAATGAATGCCCCTGCCGTATTCAGGAACGCGAAGCAGGGGTCGGACGGTATTGTACTCCATAAGGTTAGGGATAAGGAAACGATGGCGATGGAGGCGTATTACCCAAGAATTTTGGTAAGACGGGCAAATTTGAGTAGAATTTGCTTGGTTCCATGACGCTCAAAGATAATGGTCGCCTTGGTATCGGGAAAACGGCCCTCAAGCACCTCAATTCGTCCCGCTCCAAAGCGAAAATGCTCCACACTATCTCCAACCTTGAAGGAGGCAGGGTCATCCCCGGGTGGACTGGCCTCAGGGGCCTTCTTGGACGATGCATGACCGACCAAAGTCGGACCCGGGAACCGAGATGGCCCCGAGATTGGTGTGGGTTTTGACCGGGACATGGTTGAGGGGTACAAGTCCACTTTACTTGGCGCCCCTGTTCGAAGCAGCGAGGGTTGCTCCAGAAACTTAGGATCCATTTCAAAGAGAAAACGACTAGGCTCACCGTAACACAAAGTGCCAAAACGAAATCTGGTCAAGGCAAAACTAAGGCATAACCTTTGGCGGGCCCTGGTGATGGCCACATAAAACAGCCTCCTTTCCTCTTCCAAATCCAAACGGCTGTCGCGTGCCATGGCCGATGGAAACAAATCTTCTTCCATCCCGACCACAAAGACATGGTCAAACTCCAAGCCTTTGGCTTGATGCACCGTCATCATGCTCACATAATCCCGGTCTGCATCCTCTGTGCTATCGTCAGCAGAGGTCAACAAGGCAATATGTTGCAGAAAAGCACCAATACTGCGATCATCTTCTCCGGTTACCTCGTCCGGAACGGCTTCGTCCGATTCACAAAATTCTTCGATGGCATTAAGCAATTCCTCTACGTTCTGAAGGCGATTCACCCCTTCTATGGTGGTATCGCTTTGCAGCTCCGCATGCAGGCCCGATTGCTTCCAAACTAGCCTCGCCAAGGCAATTGCGTTATCCCTTTGCGCAGCTACGGCCCAAACCTGAACAGCCCTCGCAAAATCCGACATTTTGCGACCTGCAGCTCCCAAGGCCTTCCCCAAGGGATGTCCCTGCTCCATCGCGACCAGCATTTGCCACAAGGTCAACCCCTCGCGATCGGCTTCCAAAATCCATTTGTCCATGGAGGTCCGACCTATGCCTCTGGCCGGGTAGTTAATGACCCTTCGCAGAGCCTCCTCATCCGCGTGATTCACCACCAGGCGCAGGTAGGCCAAGAAATCTTTGATCTCTCTGCGTTGGTAAAAACTCAGGCCCCCGATCACCTTGTAGGGAATATTCTGCCTGCGCAATGCTTCCTCGAAGGCCCTGGACTGGGCATTGGTTCGGTACAGGATGGCGAAGTCCTTGTTGCTCAAGCGGAATTGATGCTTGGCCGCATGTAACTCGGCCGCAATCAACCTGCCCTCCTCGTTATCGCTAACACATCGTAACAAGCGAATTTTATCGCCTGCAGAATTCTGCGTCCACAATTCCTTGGGAATTTGTTTGTTATTTTGGGCAATTACGGATCCCGAAGCGCCCACAATATTGCCCGTGGAACGGTAATTCTGTTCCAGCCTAAAGGTCTGTAGCTCAGGATAATCCCGGTGAACATTCAAAATGTTATCAATCACCGCCCCGCGGAAGGCATAAATACTCTGAGCGTCATCGCCTACCAAACAAATGTTACGATGCATGGCCGATAGTAAGCGAACGATGCGGTATTGAACCCTGTTGGTGTCCTGGAACTCATCCACCAAAACATGTTTGAACTGCACTTGGTAGTAATTCAAAACCTCGGGGTATTGCTCCAGGAGTTTGAAGATATTCAAAAGTAAATCATCAAAATCCATCGCCCCCGATCGGTGGCAACGCTCCACGTAGGTTCGATAAACCTCCACAAATCGAGGCCTACCGGCTGCCTTATCGCCTGCGATGAGGGAGGCGTCTCCTGCATACTCCTCCACCAGGATCATGGAGTTCTTGGCCGAGGAAATACGAGCATAGAGGTTGGAGGCCTTGTAATGGGCATCGTCCAAGTCCAGCTCCCGAACAATGTTCTTGATGAGGGATTTGCTATCGTCCGCATCGTAAATGGTGAAATTGGTGGGATACCCCAACAATTCAGCATGACGACGAAGGATTCTGGCAAAAACCGAGTGAAAGGTCCCCATCCAAAGGGACTTGGCTCGCGGACCAATCAAGGCCTCGATGCGTTCCCTCATTTCCCCGGCCGCCTTGTTGGTAAAAGTGAGGGCCAAGATCTGAAAAGGGTCTTCGCCTTGTTCGATCAAATGCGCTATGCGGTAGGTCAAAACCCGTGTTTTGCCGGATCCGGCACCTGCGACGATCATCACAGGACCCTCGCTGCATTCCACCGCAGCCCTCTGGGCAGGGTTCAAGTCATCCAACCAATTCACGGCACGAATTTAGTTCAACACCGCCCCTTTCCGCCGAAACTAAACCATGGAATCCACGATGCTCATCAAGAATGCTCCTCGGCGCGCGGCAAGAACAAAATCCGCTGACCCCAGTCCAAAAGAGCCTGCTCATCGACCACCCTTCGATGAGCCAGGGCGTACAAGGCTTGTCGTTGACTATACAGTTCCCAGACCTTCATTTCCACTTGCTCGTTGGAGAGGTTTCGAAACATAGGCCTTCGTTCGGCACCCATCGAAACACGGCGAACCAACTCAACCACCGGTATATCCAACCATAGCACCTGGGCATGTTGGAGCATACGATCCATGTTATGCAATACAGCCCCTCCACCGGTGGCCAGAACCAAGGCATCGCGGCCATGGAATGCCTCCAAACATTGGGTTTCCATCTCCCTAAAAAAAGCTTCCCCTTTGAGCGTAAAAATCTCATTCACCGACATCCCCGATCGTTGAACAATGGCCGTATCCAAATCCTCAAAGTCATACCCAAGGATCCTGGCGAGTAACCTTCCGGAACTGCTTTTGCCGCTCCCTGGCATACCCACCAAATAAATCCTTGGGGGCCTGCAACGCAGTTCGTTCGTTGGCATTTTAGGCGTTGAGTTTCACCCTGGGGTCCAAGACCGTGTACAGCCAATCCACCACGTTGTTAATCAGGACAAAGAGAAAACCTGACCATAGGACAACTCCCATAACCACGGGCAAATCAAAGACCATCAAAGCGTCCACCGTCATCTTCCCCATTCCCTTCCAACCGAAAACATATTCCACAAAAACTGCCCCCGCCAACAAGGAAGATAGCCAACCTGACAAGGCCGTAACAACGGGATTCAAAGCGTTGGGCATCACATGCCGCTTCCAGATCTGGAATTTCGATAAGCCTTTGGCTTGGGCCGTCCGAATATAATCTTGCTGCAAAACATCGCCCACCGAATCTTGGGTCAATTGCACCACCACGGCCAATGGTCGAATGCCCAGCGTCAAGGCTGGAAGCAGAAGATTCTTCCATTGCAGTTGAGGTCCGTTCCAAGGATCCAATTCCCAGAGGTGCCCGCTCATCGGTAAACCTGTCCAGGGGCCCCACACATAACCCAACAAGTAAGCCAACAACAAACTTGCCAAAAATGATGGCGCGGCTACACCGGCCATGGACAAACCCATGAGCAGGGATCGAAGCCAGCCGGAACGGGTATAGGCCGCCAAAGTCCCCATCGCAATACCCATCAAAGTGGCCAGGATCATGGCCGCAACCGCCAAAACCAGAGTTCCCTCAAAGGCATCGATCACCATGGTCACCACATCGCGGCGGCTTTGATAGGATTTGCCTAGATATGGAACCTTGAGAACCAAGGCCTTGCTTGGACCCATGGAAAACAAAGGCAAGGACCTGATCGGGATTTCCCCCATCGGATGCACCGACAAAGGGGATAAATCATTCAAAAAATGCAGGTAGCGTTCCCCCCAAGGCAAATCCAGGCCCAGTTCGGTCCGAATTTCCTGGAGGGTTTCAGGATCAGATCGTTGACCCAAGGTCATTTGGGCTGAATCGGCCGGCAAAACAAAGAACAACACAAAAACCATCGTGGCCAAACCCCATAACACAGCAAGGGCGTGCAAGGATCTTTGCCATAGCCAGGTCCTGCGAAGCCTGCGTATCCAGTCCAAGGTCATCCCCAAGATTTTGGACATCCAACGATCACCTTCAATACTTCTCACAGAGCCTTTCCGGTAGGCACTAGGGCTGCAAGCCGGTCAATGCCGCCAAGGCCTTGGCATCCGGGAAGGTTCTAGCAGGGTACAATGCCTTTACAGTTCCTTTGCGCAGGACCATGAGCCCAGGATTGGAGCGCATCATGGTCTTCAAGACGGTTCCATCACACTGATAAAAAGGCCATTGCGAAGCAGCGTATTGGGTCATGAAGGTTTCGATTTCTCCCTTGCCGCTGCCGGTCAAAATCGCAATCCGAACATCACGACTGCGGGCCCATGCCAAAGCGCCAGCCACTTTGATCCACGCATCCTCGGAGGCCTTGTCCAGAAAGGGTGAGATCACCAAGAGGCAATTTTCGGCCTGCAAGAAATCATCCGTATAGGCATTCCCGTTGAGATCACTGATCACAAAATCATGGATAGGAGGCTTATAGCCTTGCCTTACCAGTTCTGTTTTGCGATCAACATATTCCGCTTTCTCCCCATTGGCTTGGGTGATATCCCATGGCGCCTGTTCGGTGGTGTAGGTTCCAACCTTGCCATCCACACGATAATACCATAGATCCTTGTAAACATCGGTGGGGGCACCTTCCGGGATGGCCATGCCTTCGGGCAAATTCTTCCCAACGGCATAAGGCCTGAAATCCAAATAGGGCAAATTATTCCAAGTATAAAAAGCGAAGCCCATGGTGGCAATAGCCGTTAGAGCCACCATGAACGGCCCCAAGAAAACAGGCCCAATCGGACGTATGGTTTTGCGGTTGATGGCCAATAACACGATCATCACCAGCAAGACGACATCCTTGGAGAAGCTCTGCCATGGGGTCAAATGGAGAAAATCGCCAAAACACCCGCAGTCGGTCACTTTATTGAACCATGCCGAATAAAAAGTCAAAAAGGTGAAAAATAGTATCAAAGCCAATAGCCATCCTATCACGGCCTTGGCCTTCCAACCCATCCACAAGGCGACCCCCAACACAACCTCCAGGACACAAATCGCTATCGCCATCCCAGTAGCCAGCGGAGCCATGAATTCCGTTCCAAAAACAACGAAATACTCCTCCAACTTGTACCCAAAGCCCAAGGGATCGTTGGCCTTGATGAGACCCGAGAAAATAAACAAGGCTCCGGTTAGGAACCTAATGAGGTGGATTATCGTTTTCACTGAATAAAATTAAACGTTAATGATGGGCTCATCGTGTCGAATCAGGGCAAATACAGCATAATTAATAATATCCCTGTAACCACCTTCGACCCCCTCGCTCACCATGGCCTGTCCATCATTGTCCTCAATCTGTTTAATCCTCATTAATTTGACCAGAATCATGTCGGTCAACGATGAGGGCCGCATTTCTCGCCATGCTTCGCCGTAATCGTGATTCTTATTAGCCAACAACGCACGGTTAGCGGCTGCATGCAAATCAAACTGTTCCAAGGCCAGGTGCAAGGGCATATTCACAGGGTTTTCCAGAGCAGCGCCGGCAGGCACCCCCATTTCCAACTGAATCAAGGCCATAATGCTGTAATTAATGAGTCCCATGAATTCAGGCCTCACGCCTTCTTCCACTTTGTGGGTTCCACTTGATTCGATATTGCGAATCCTGCAGGCCTTGATGTACAGCTGATCGGTCAAAGAGGGCACGCGAAAAATCCTCCATGAAGTCCCGTAATCGCGGGTTTTCGCTTCAAACAAAGCTCTGCATTCGGCCAACACGGCGTCAAATTCCAAGAGGGTCTTCATAGTGGATTAGGGGTAAATTTACACCATGATAGCGGATTCATCCCTTTCGTTGGTTTGCAAAGGCAACTTGCTCCCTCTGGATCCACCTCGTATTATGGGTATTCTCAATTTGACCGAGGATTCCTTCTATGCGGGCAGTCGTGTCCAACACGACGAAGCCTCCTTGCTGGACCGAGCGGGAGCCATGTTGGAGGCGGGGGCAGACCTTTTGGATTTGGGAGCTTGTTCGACCAGGCCGGGGGCCAACCCTGTGGAGGTATCTCTGGAATCCGATCGAATACAAGCCGGGGTTGAAGGGATTTTGAAGCATTTTCCCGAAGCGTTCATCTCCGTGGATACCTTCCGTGCGGCTGTAGCCCAAATTGGAATCCAGACCGGCGCTTGCATGATCAACGATATTGCAGGAGGTACCTTGGACCCTGCCATGCATTCCACGGTTTTGGAGCTTCAAGTTCCCTATATTCTTGGTCATTTGCGTGGAACCCCCGCGACCATGCAATCCCTCACCGAATACCATGATGTGAGTGCTGAAGTTTTCGAGACTCTGCTTTCCAAGGCCATTCAACTTCAAAATGAAGGGGCCAAGGATATTGTTCTGGACCCCTGTTTTGGTTTTGCCAAAACCCGCGAACAAAATTTTGAGATTTTGTCCAACTTACGGCATTTGACTCGTTTCGGCTTTCCGGTCATGGCGGGGATTTCACGCAAATCCATGGTGTATCAAACCTTGAAAGTCGCCGCTGAACAGGCTCTTAACGGCACCACGGTAATGAACACTGTCGCACTCCTTCAAGGGGCCAAAATCCTCAGAGTCCATGATGTTGCAGAAGCTGTACAATGTGTTCAGCTTTGCCAACAAATGCCTTCCCTTTATCCATCAATCCTTTCATAAGCTCATGGAATTCGCTCAATATTCCTTGTTGAATTGGCATAACCTCTTGGACTGGGCCTTGGTTGCCATTCTTTTGGCCATTGCTTGGCGCTTAATTCGAGGTAGTTTGGTCGTTTACCTCTTAGTGGGGGTTGTGGCCTTCAACTTGCTTTTTCAATTGGCCCATTGGCTGGAACTCCCTCTTTTCTCCGCGCTTTTGGAGCAGTTTGTGGGATTGGGCGTTCTTGCTTTGATCATTGTTTTTCAGCCCGAAATACGGAAATTCCTTTTGATGATTGGGAGGAATGCAGAACCCTCCAAACTAGGCAAACTGGGTAAACTGATGGATAGCGAATCCTACAACGAAGAGCAGGAACAGGGCTGGATTCGAGCGGTGTCCGAAGCCTGCGCGAGGCTCTCCGAAACACAAACAGGGGCACTGATCGTGATCGCCAGGACCTCGGAATTGAAGCTTTTTGCGGCAAGCGGAATGCCTGTCGATGCCTTGGTCAGCTCCGACTTGTTGGAGGCTATATTCCGCAAAGAATCGCCCTTGCACGATGGCGCCGTCATCCTCGCTAAAGGCCGTATTCAAGCCGCCTCTTGTGTGCTACCCCTGGATGAACATCATGCCAGCCCTTCCACGGTTCATGGGATGAGGCACAAGGCTGCCCTTGGAATGAGTGAACAAACGGACGCCTTGGTGGTGCTGGTCTCGGAAGAAAGTGGGCAAATTGTGTTGGCGGACAATGGGCAACTCTCTGAGCCCTTGACCCCTAACGATTTGATGCATCGCATCAGCAAGACCTTGTAGTCTGAAGCGCCCACCGGGGCATTCAGATTACTTACGCAGCCTCCTGTTTAATTCCTCATCGCTAAGTCCTAACAATTCTTTCATGGCTTGGGCTTGGGAGGCTAAACTATCGGTAGGATACTCCTCCAGCAATCGATCCAAATAAAAGGCTGCGGAGGCCGAATTTTGCAGATCTTCGTTGAAAATCAACGCGTTGTGAAACAAGGCGGAAGCCGCAAGGTCGTGTTGGGGAAATGCTTCCGTCAAGGCTCTGCCGCATTCTATGGCCTGTGGATAAGAGCCTGCAGCCCGGAATGCCCTCGCCGCCTTCCACAAAGCCACGGGAGCATAAGGTGTTGACTGATATTGGTTCGCCAATTCCACACAAAGCGTTCCCAAAGAGTCCAACAGGTTTTCATGGTTCCCTTGGGCCAAAGAATCTTTGGCCAAGACCCTCTCGAGGGAGTCAATACGTGATCGCAGAAGCTCCAATTGCCGAGTAGAATCCGAAGAAGCCCCGCGTTTATTCTCGGGGGTTGTTTGGGCCCCTTGACCGCAAGAGCTGAGAACAAGGACCCAAAGTCCCCAACGTAAAAGCCTGCTCACTTTCAAAATTAATTTCATGGATTGATTTCAAAAATTAGGGAATCAAGGGGATGATTTGGCAAGGCTGATGGCAAGAGCTCATCAAATCCTGAACCCGAACCTGATCGGTATCGGTCAAGAAAACGCGGGTCCCCTCAAGAGTCAAGGCCTGCATGGCTTTGGTAAGGCCTTGAAGTCTGCCTTGGTCCAGCTTTTCGAAAACATCATCCACCAACAAATAAACAAAGGGCCTGCCCATTTGCCTAAAAAAGCGACATTGAGCAAGCTTAAGGGCGAGGACCAGGGATTTATGCTGGCCCTGCGAGGCGTAGCGTTTCACGGATTGCCCCTTGAGGATGAACTCCACATCATCTCGTTGTGTACCCCAGAGGGTTAAGCCGGCCTCCAATTCTTTGCGCAAGGCAGGCCTTTGATCAGGAACGCGATGGGCTTCCCAATCGCTGAGGTAACGAAGTTCCACGGGCTCGCTGGGACCCGCCATTTCGGTATAATAGGTTTGAAGGTGGGGCTCGAAATCGGCTAGCCACTGGCAGCGGCTGTGGTGAATAGCCTCATGGCATAAGGTCAGTTCCTGGTCGTACAGCGCAAGCAATTCCGGATCAGGCTGCCCATAAGGGCCAACCGCTTTGAGCAAGGCATTGCGCTGCCCCAGAAAATGATCCCTGCGCAGCAACCTGCCCACATAGTCGGGATCAACCTGGGCCAACATCATGTCCAGCCATTTGCGGCGCTCCGTACTTCCCCCCTCGATCAGAACCAAATCGCCCGGGGTCACCATGACGGCAGGGAATTTTCCGAGATGCTCGCTCAACCGCTTGTAGGGAACATCATCCAAGGCCAGTTCCTTGGGGGTACCCGGCTTGTAAACCACCGTTACTTGGGCTTCTTGAAGGGGATGACCCTCCGAATTCTGGGCTTGGAAATGGCCTTCGATGCGAAAGCCTCTCTGACCAAAACGCACCAATTGTGTATCCTGACGGGTGAAATAACTGCGTCCTAGACACAAAAAGTGAATAGCGTCCAACAAATTGGTTTTGCCGCAACCGTTGGGGCCTGTAAAGGCGATCCAGCCGGGCTCCAAATCCAATGCACGGCTGGATTCAAGGCGAAAATCAAGGACGTAGAGGCGGTGCAAGTTCACAGGAATGACGTTTATTCGGCAATGGAGGGTTGTATATTAGCGCCTCTTTCGACAAAACCATGTCCTCCACGCAAATATCCCCCGAACAAGCCCATAAATGGCTTGAATCGATGCTTTTGATGCGGCGCTTTGAAGAAAAATGCGCCCAACTTTACGGTCAACAGAAAATCAAGGGCTTTTGCCACTTGTACATTGGCCAAGAGGCCGTGGTCGCCGGAACCTATTCAGCCATTACCCCGGAGGATTCGGTGATCACCGCCTATCGCGATCACGGGCATGCCTTAGCTTGCGGTCTCAGCCCTGAATCCATCATGGCGGAACTTTACGGCAAAGCCACAGGTTGCTCCAAAGGCAAGGGGGGGTCCATGCACTTGTTCAGCAAAGAACATCGATTCTTCGGCGGGCATGGCATCGTAGGTGGTCAGGTCCCCTTGGGAGCAGGCATAGCCTTCGCCGAAAAATACCTGGAGACCGGCAAGGTCAACATCTGTTTTATGGGAGATGGAGCCGTCCGACAGGGCGCATTGCACGAGACCTTCAACATGGCGATGTTATGGAATTTGCCTGTGGTCTTCGTCATCGAAAACAACGGCTACGCCATGGGCACCTCCGTTCAACGCACCACCAACGTTATGGACTTGTCTCAAATTGGCCTTTCGTACCAGATGCCCTCCGAGGCTGTGGATGGAATGAATGTGGTGACTGTGCACGACGCAATGACCCAAGCCGTCGCCAGGGCCCGGAATGGCGAAGGTCCTACGCTGCTCGAAATACGGACCTACCGTTACCGGGGACACTCCATGAGCGATCCTGCCAAATACCGCACTAAAGAGGAATTGGAATCCTACCGTAACCAAGATCCCATCGAACAGATCAAATCTTGGATGATGGACAACAAACACCTCACAGACAAGGCCTACGAAGCTTTGGAAGAGAAAATAGACGCCATGGTTTCGGCCTCCGTTCAATTTGCCGAAGAGTCTCCATGGCCGGAGGAAATCGAAATGTACCGCGACGTTTATGTCCAAGAAGACTATCCTTACCTTATGGACTAAGGGCATCTTCGATAAGCCAAAATTCAAAATCCCTTAACCTTCATCCGATATTTCAACCACCCAGAACCATCAAAACAGCGACCATGGCCCAGAAAACCAATTCCAATAGCGGCGACGCCTTCGAAAAATTAGAGCAACTTGACCTGCAGGAGAGCCTCGGCAAAGCCGAAGCCTTTTTCCAAGCCAACAAGAAAGTGATATCGTATGCCGGAGGCGGATTGCTGGCCCTGATTTTGGGGGCCTATTACGTGTGGGGTATTTACCTCCCGGACCGTCAGCGCGAAGCGGTGGATCTTATGCATGTTGCGGAACGCTATTTCGAGAATGATTCTTTGCGTCTCGCAGTGGAAGGGGACGGGAATTTTCCCGGATTTGAGGATATCGTGGATGAATACGGATGGACCCGTGCAGGCAATCTGGCCAAATATTACCTTGGCGTCAGTTATCTCCGAATGGGCAAATACAACGAGGCCATTGATGCGTTGAATTCCTTCAGCACCAAGGATCCCGTCCTTGGCAGTATCGCGCTAGGTTGTGTTGGTGACGCCCACCTCCAACTCAAAAAAGACCAAGAAGCCCTGGACTGCTACCTCAAGGCTGCCGACTTCAAAGCCAACGAATTCACAACCCCATTCTACCTCCAGAGAGCTGGTGAAGTCGCCGAAAAACTTGGCAACAAAGACAAGGCAACGGAGTGCTACGAAAAAATACAGCGGGAATATCCCCAATCCACCGAGGGTCAGGGCATTGACCGTTACCTCTCCCGGATCAAATTGAAATCTTAGGACAGCCTGTCATGTCCATCGGATCGGACTTTTTCAGCCTTGATGAAGAAAAGGCCTATCCCAGCCCTGCTGAAGCCGCTTCCCTCAGAATCGGAATCGTAACCGCTCGTTGGAACCATACGATTACTGAACAATTGACTTCAGCATGCATCAAAGCCTTGCTTGATCGAGGGGTCTCCCTAAACAATATTTTAGTACATCATGTCCCCGGATGTTATGAAATACCTACGGGGTGCCAATGGTTGGACCATTACCAGAAAGTTGATGCATTGATTGCGATGGGTTGCCTCATCAAGGGAGAAACGCCTCACTTCGAATATATATCAGAGGCCGTTACCCGTGGCATCATGGACCTCATGCTGCGCCTTAATAAGCCCATCATCAACAGCGTTTTAACCGTTTACAATCAGGAACAAGCCTTGGACCGTCTCGGCGGAACCCATGGGCACAAAGGCATTGAAGCTGCCCAAACCGCTCTGCAAATGCTTCGACTCAAAATCAATTTATTGAATCAATCCGATTTGTGAATCAATCCGGTTCGTGAATTATTCCGATTCGTGAATCAATCCGCTTCGATTTATTCTGGCTTTTTTTAAGAGCCAAACTCATTCAATTTATCAGGTATGGAATCGTCTGGCCCTAGGCCCATGCGCTTACGCAGGCGATATCGGGCCATTGACACCCCTTGGTTGCTAATATTTTGAATCTTGGAGATTTCGACACTGGTCATACCCATACGAATAAGGCAGGCCAAACGAATATCCGATTGCGTCATTCGAGGGTATTCCATACGAAGACTCGGTATAAAGCCAGGAACACATTGATTGAATTGTGTTTTGAAATCTTCCCATTGCTGATTGGTATGCAGTTTGGAATTCCAAAGGGAAGCCAAATCCCCATAAGCAGGAATAGATGAATCCGTGGCCTTCGATTCGGTTACAGCCTCTTCATCCTTGTATTCAACATTTTGACCAGTAAAAACACCATCGTACGGTAGCAAGCCGATAGCCGCTGACTTTATTCTGCGCTGATGGTACCTTCCCCATAGGATAACACTTAGTACACCCACAAATGCAACCAAAAACCAAAAGTTCCTCATCTTTCCACCTGCATTCATTGCCCTTTGGGGATAATCCCCTCTTTGTTTAAGGAGCGATGCAAAGAGTGAGGAATGATGAAAATGCGATTCCCTGTAATAGGCCAAGGCGTCCATGGGCCTTTGGTCCATCAAAGCCCATTCATAACGTTTATGGGCATTCAGTAAACGCCAAAACAAAGAGGTCTCCAAGTCTATTGAAGGCCGATTCTCTTTCAAAAGAAGAAACATTTCGTTGTTAGCAAAATTTGAAAATTGCCTTTCCTCCTCTTGTTTGTTTTGGCATGCGAATTCCAATGCAATCCATTCCAAAACCGGCCATTGGTTATTCAAAGACTCGGGCCATTGAGGTGCTGCTTGTTTCAGGTACCTCAAATACGGCATTGCGGGATGAACATCATGAGGCTTTGTCGCAAAATTCATTTGATACGATGCCAGGACCAGCGCCAAAGCAGCAGCCTCCGTTTGTTCAGAAATAGACAAATTATGGGCTTTGTACATTCTGGACTCCAAGGCGGACCATCGCTCCTGCAAGTCCTGCAAAGGAAAAGGCCTTCCGTGATACCCTCTGGGTTCCAATGCCTGAGATTCATGGTGCTCGGGACAAAAACCATGCCATTCCACGTCGGTTTGCAAAGGAATTGGCCCCTCAAAAATCTGATGAGGAAGATGGCAGACCCCCTTGTCTTTGAGGTCACTTATGGATAAATTTTTGTTAACCTTGTTTTCGAGTTCGGTCACGTAATCTGCATTTTCCTCCAACAGGACAAACCAAGAAGGTCTGTCTCGATGCGCCAACAGGAGCATGCTCAAGAGGAAAGTGAATTTCAATGAAATGGCCATATACTTGCAATAACCAAAGCTAAACGGAGACTGAGATTTTCGAACACTTTTGAAAATTATGGATTAAAATCTGAAAAATCGAATAAATTTGTAACGGATGGCCTCTTCTGGTTAATTTTGGTCATAAGATAGATTGAAATTCTGCTTTTCATCCCCAAAACCTCATTCCTATGAAAAAGACTATGCTCATGTGGGTTCTGATGACGTCGGCGCTGCTTGGTTGCCGCAAAAAAGATAATCCAACCCTCCCCACCCCGTCCCTTTCACCGGCCGAAACCTACGCTAATCGCCTGGTGGGAACCTGGGATGTTGATAGTTTGACTTATTCCGCTTCGGTAGCCGTTCTGGGTCAAACCATTCCCATTCAAGGGGGCGCATCGCAGGCCGGTTATATTGCCTTCGAAAAAACCCCGTCCAGGAGCGTGAATTACGACATCAAGTTCAGGCCATCTCTGCCTCCCACGATTCCCTTCCCCTTGGATACTGTGCGTTTGTTAGGCCGAGGAACTTGGGTGAATACGGTGGATACCATCACCTTAACCGACACCAGCAATCAAGTTTACAAATTCAAAGTTTTGTTTAACGGGACCAACACCCAACAACTCAAAACCGTGGTGAATTACGATGGAGGAACCTTGGGCTTGGTTCCCGTTACGCTCGAAATGACCCTGGGTCGTCGATAAGCAGACCATTGAGCGACTCTGCAGGTACCTTCGACTTCTTTGTGCAACCTGACCTGGACGCTGTTCCAGAGTCAGATTTCTATCCTTCTTATGCCATAGGAGCATCCATTCGCAGGCTCACGACTCGTAAGGATTTGCCCGGCACGACCACGGTGGTTCTGATTGGACTTGATGATTTCAGACAAAGTCCGGAGAGCGCAGCCACTACTTGGAAGTCAGCAGCCACCCCTTGGAAGTCAGCAGCCAACCCTTGGAAGTCAGGGGAGGCGGCAGCCGATAGGATTCGCGCTGCACTCTACGCACTGCCATGGGGTGAGCAATTTCCGGCTGTGGCAGATTTGGGTAACATGATTGCGGGGAGGTCCTTCGAGGATACCCTTTCGGCGATAGCACAGGTGGGCTCAGATTTGAGGGAGTTGGGGCATATCCCTGTTTGGATTGGGGGTAGTTTACCCCTGCTCCGAGGGATATTCCAGGGATTCAAAGGGAATGGTCCCACCGACGTTTCGATTGTCTCTTCCCGTACCCATTTCAAAACAGGTCCGGACCTGGCACCGTACGAATTTGCCCTTAGAAGCTTGGTCGAAAACGATTCTTTGCATCTTTTCAATTTGAGCTGTTTGGCTGGTCAATCTCACTATCAAGAAGCCGGTGAATCTGCCCTCTTGGAACAAATGCGCTTCGAGCAGCTTCGATTAGGCCCTATGCGACAGCATCCTGACTGGGCAGAACCTCTACTTCGATCCTCCGATTTCACCGTTTTTAGTTTGAGCAGTGTTCGTTGGTCCGATACGGAAGGGAATCCCTATGGGGGGCCCAACGGGCTTTTCGCGCATGAATTTTGTCAGCTGACACATTATGCCGGGGCTAACGATTTGCTGAAGGCCGCCTTTTTCTGCGATTATTATCCATCGGGTCATTCATCCAATACTGATCAAGATCATAACACATCGCAACCTCAGGCTCATGCCGGAGCCCAGGCTCATGCCGGGGCGCAGGTCCTCGCCCAAGGTATTTGGTATTTGTTGGAAGGAATTTCACAACGCTGCGATGACACCCCTCGGATCAATTCAAGGAATTATACGCGGTACACGATGGCCCTGCCAGGAGATCATGAATTGATTTTTGTGAAAAGCCAGAAGAGCGGCCGATGGTGGATCGAAGTTACCCTACCGGTTCCTGCCGGATCACGCAAAGAACGTTCGCTGCTCGTACCCTGTACCTACGATGACTACCTCAAAGCAACCGCCGGGGAATTGCCAGATCGTTGGTGGCGAATTCATCAGAAATACCTGCAGTAACAACCGATCTAGGAATTAAGAACCATCGCGCGGTTACGAACCATTGCGCAAAAACGAACGATCGCCTGATAACAAATCATCCCCAATATCGGATCGGTAGAAGGCCCCGTCAAAATCCACGGCCGAGGCCAGATTCCTGCTCTTCAAAACGGCCTGATCAAGTTCAGGATGCAAGGCGGTGGTAGCCATGACCCTGCCCCCACTGTTAACCACCTGATTCTCTTTCCACGCCGTTCCTGCATGAAAACAATAACGATCATCCCCCGGCTCGTTGGGCCACTGTATCATGGCCCCGGTCTTGGGCTCCGAAGGGTACCCTTCGGAACATACCACGGTGGTGACCGCGTAGCGCGGATCCACCCAAGGTGCTCCCTGAGGCAATTGCCCTTGGGCTGCCCCGTACATCCATTCCAGCATATCCGGCCCCAACCTCGGAAAAACCACTTGGGTTTCAGGATCGCCCATCCGGACATTGTATTCAATAACATAAGGGTCTTCCTCGACTTTCATCAACCCCACAAAAAGAAAGCCCCTGTATTCAATGCCTTCTTGTTTCAAACCCTCGAGCGTAGGCCGCACAATTCGATCTTCGACCCTTTGAAGAAATAGATTATCGGCAAAGGGGGGAGGCGATACAGCCCCCATACCCCCGGTATTGGGACCGGTATCACCGGGGCCCACTCTTTTGTAATCCTTGGCCACTGGGAGGGTTACCGAACGGGTTCCGTCACAGAGGACAAAGACCGAGCATTCGATTCCATTCAGAAATTGTTCAAACAATACTTTGGATCCGGAATTGCCGAAACGATTCTGAACCCAAAACATGTCCAGGGCCCCTACCGCTTCTTCTCGTGATGCGCAAATGACTACCCCCTTGCCTGCGGCCAATCCATCTGCTTTGAGCACCAGCGGGTAGTTTACGGTATCCAAATACCGCTCCGCCTCCAACCGCTCCATAGCCTCAAAAGTTCTCGCCTTGGCCGTGGGAATTCCATACCGATTCATAAAGGCTTTGGAAAAGTCTTTGCTGCCTTCCAAGCGGGCCCCCGCCCGGTCAGGACCCAAAACCGCAAGATGCGCCAACTCGGGGTCTCCTTTGCATTGATCCACCAAACCCTGCACCAACGGATCTTCCGGCCCTACCACCACCAAATCCAAACGATGTTCCCTGACCCACCTTGACCAAGTCCCAAAATCCCGCCAATCCGGACAATCCTTGGCAGCCCAATGGCGGGTACCCGCATTGCCAGGATGAACCCATAACTCATCGCAGAGGGGACTTGAGGACAAATTCACCGCCATGGCATGCTCACGGCCTCCACTTCCGATGATTAAAATTTTCAGGGCTTGCAAATGAAAAATGAGTTTATAAAACGAAATTGGACACCTCGCCAATCAAGCACTCTAGTTCTCTAAGTAATACACGCTTAGGTTGATTAGGTGAATAAACAAATGCTTCCAAGTGAAAAGAAGAGTCATTGTCTACAAAAAAACGATGCACAAAAGGCCCCCCCATAAAATCTCCATGCATTTTCCACAAACCACGTAAATAGAGGTTGTGATCCTCTGATGAAAAACTATGATTGTCCCTGTCAAATGAACTATCAACAATTATGGGTAAGAGTGTTTCTGACGTGTAAAAAGATCCCTGAGAAGGCCCGGGAATATTTGTTGATAAAAATTTATTCCGTTCATTCAATACATGCGAAAAAAAGAAATCTGAATTTATTGTTTTCTGTCTTTTTTGAAAACTTAAAGGGTATTGAGACGGCCTTAAATTTGACTTCCATAAAATCAAATTTAATGACCCATTTTCAAGGTCTTTATTCAACCAAGCCCAATTTGGTCGTAACACCTTGATGTTATAGTCCCCAGGCAAAATAGGCATAGAAACATTTAAAGAATCTTTGAGAACCTTTATAGCCTCTACATTTTGAGTAGACTTAGATAAATTATGCAAGAGCAATTTCCTGTCAATAGACAATAAATACGAAACAATTGCCGCTTTATTTAATTCTAAATATTCAAGCCATGATTCATTTTTTGAAACCAATAGCCAAACCTCAACCTGAGGAAATGATCTTGGGTTCTTAACAATTCCAAAATAAAAACCTTTTTCCCTAAGAGATTTTGAAGCACTACTTAATACGTATTGAGGGACTGTATTAAAGTCTTTATTGAAGTAAAGATTGATTATAAACCTATGCCTCTCATGAAAAATATTATTGTGAATATCCTTAACATAATGCACTTTAAACAAAGGCTCAGGCTGAGGTAATCCATATTGTTCTGAACTAATTATTTTTACAAAATCTTTAACGATTTTTTCAGAATATAATGCCGATGGACATACAAGAAGACATTCAGAAATATTGCCTAGAGACTCCGGCTTAATTTTAGGTGAAAAGCAAGAGTTAATAAAAAATAAAAATAAGAAATTACAAAAATAAAGTCGCATAAAAAACGATTATCTTGACTGAATTTTCAAAATCATACCCGGTTGAAGCTTGCTATCTATGGTCAATTGATTGCACCTTAAAATATCAACTATCGTAACGCCGTTAAATTTTTTAGAAATAGTCCAAAGGGATTCGCCTTTTTTTACACGATAGATTTTAAATTCACCTGAAAGCGAATTCGGAATATTTTTATCAGAAACAAGGAGTTGGGTTTTGGGGGCTGTGCTATCTCTACCGGAATCACTATTTGTCAAACTTTGACTCTTACTTTTCGGCTTATCTATTTGACTTGATGACTCTAAGGCCTTATCATCTAAAGTGGTTAAACGTTCGGCAGAATTACTGTTCTTATTTCCTAATTTTTTTACTTTTAAAGACTGTCCAACCACGAGTTTTGTTGAATGCATTCCATTCCATTCCTTTATCATTTCAACTGATACATTATATTTAAGTGAAATTTTTATTAAAGTTTCACCTCTTTTAACTTTGTGCAGGAAATATTTTTGTCCGACAAAATTTCTACCAAAAGGCTCTTGATTAGAAGTGTCTGAACTATTTTGGGCAAGTGCCATTAATGCCATATTTGCCCTATTGATATCTTCTCGAGACTTAGAAAGGGAGAGTAAATGGGTAAAATATTGCGAACGTTTGCGCTCAAATTCTGGAACTAATTTTGCTGGTATTCGTATCCTGGTTTCAGGATAAACAGGGGGAACAAATTGATGTTTTAATTGAGGATTTAAGAAAATTAAAGTCTCCGAGTCTAAACCAATAAGTTTAGAAAAATATTGAAGAGGTAATGGGCCTTGTACAGTAATAGTATCGGTCTCAAAAGGTATACTAATAGGAGCAAACGGATAAATATTGTGCTCTGCTGAATAAGTCATTAAATAAGAAACCGCAATAAACGCAGGCACGTATCCGCGTGTTTCCCTGGGTAAAAAAGGCATTATTTCCCAAAACGTGGTTTTACCACCAGATCTGCGAATTGCTTTATTTATATTTCCAGGGCCACAATTATAAGCCGCTAAAGCAAGCAACCAATCATTATAAATATGATGTAAATCAGCTAGATACCTGCATGCAGCATCTGTCGCAGCGATAGGATCTCTGCGTTCATCTAAATAATAATTAACTTTTAAACCATACTGCAAACCCGTTCTATACATGAACTGCCAAAGACCTGAAGCGCCAACTCGACTCACTGCAGACGGGTTTAAAGCTGACTCCACTATCGCAAGATGCTTAAGTTGCAGTGGTAAATTATACTTATCCAAAAATGCCTCGAATATAGGATAATAATATAATGACAATGACATAACGCGATCCATTAAAGGTTTTTTACGAACCGCATACATGTGTATAAAATCTTTTACTATGGAATTGTATTTGAAAGGAATTGGGGATTGAATTTGACGCATTCGAACAAAAATCAAGGAATCTGACCACCGAGGAATAGAATCTGGTCTAAATCCAAATTTGTTAGTGGCGCGAGATAATCCTTGATTGTCCGTTTTAAAGAATCGCAATGAAACAAGACTGTCAAGGTGACTAACAATCGTCTCATTTTCTAAGTCAAATGCCAACGGCGTCCTAGCATTACCGTTTAAATCTATTGCGTCATTTTTGGAAGTTTTTTGACAAAAGCCGCTAAAACTAAAAAAGAAATAAAAAAAAACAATAAAAAATAATTGACAAAATCTACTAAATGCCATACATAAGGTTTTGAATTGTCTTAGCGGCCATAAACATATTCTTTTCATGCCATTTAGGAAACATTAATTGAATACCTATAGGCATCTGAGCTTGGCTGAATGCAAAAGGAATTGAAATCGCTGGGCTTCCCACTAAATTAGCAAGAACAGTAAATTGATCTTCTAAATACATGGACAAGGGATCGCCTGTTTTAGAATTAAGCTTAAATGCACTATTAAGGGTGGTTGGTGACAAAAATCCATCACAGTTCTCAAATATGTTGGTAATTTCCTGATGCAGAATTCTACGAACTTTCTGCGCTTTGACATAATAAGCATCAAAATAACCCTCACTTAATACAAAGGTTCCAAGTAAAATACGACGCTGAACTTCATTACCAAAACCTTTCGACCTAGATAACTTTAAAATTTCTTCAATAGTTCCAGGCTTTATATCTCTAAAACCGTATGTAAAACCCGTGTACCGACCAAGATTAGATGATGCCTCTGCTGTACTCAAAATATAATAGGTTGGTATCAATAGTTCAAGAAACGAAAGATCAAACGGGGTCAATGTATGGCCTGCATCTGTCCAAATAGCACAATACTCCTTAAATTTTGATTTAAATTTCTTATCAATATATGTGTTTTCAAACCAGGATTCACAAAAGGCCAAATTATATTTTACATCCGGATTATCAAGAATTCCTTTGGGATCAAGACGAAGATCATCCCCTACATTAGATGAACAAGTAGAATCATGTTCATCTTGCCCAGAAATAACTTCTGTTACCAATGAAACATCTTCAATACTTTTACCAAAAACGCCGACTTGATCAAAAGAAGATGCAAAAGCTATTATACCATGCCGTGACACTCTTCCATAAGTTGGCTTAACACCAATAACTCCACAAAAGGATGCAGGCTGTCGAACAGAACCACCAGTATCCGTTCCTAAACTAAGGTGGCATCCACCAAATGAAACAGCTGCAGCGCAACCGCCTGAAGATCCACCCGCAACAAAATCTAAATCTGAGGGGTTTCTAACCGATCCGTAAAAAGAATTTTCATTAGATGACCCCATGGCAAACTCATCACAATTAAGTCTACCTATAATAATTGCACCCAAGGATAATAATCTCTGAACTACTGTGGACGAATATAAAGAAACATGATTTTTTAACATTAGGGAAGAGGCGGAAGATATATGGTCCTCATAACAAATATTGTCCTTAATTCCTATAACTACACCAATCAAAGGCAAAAATTTATTTTGATGCACTAATTTATCTAAAACAATTGCTCTATCCAAGGCTTCTTTTTCAAAAACCTCCACAAACGCATTGACTTCCCTAAATTCGCAAATTGTTTGTAAGCACCGCTGAACTTCCGAATGAATCGTGACAGTTCTGTTTAATAATCTCTCATGATAATCAGAAATCCCTACAAACAAAAATGACATTTTAAATAAATTAAGATGTGCTATCCTCTTTTTTAGAAGAATTATTAAGGCCATCAATTTCCTTCCGTATCCCGCTAGAAGCATCTTTAAATTCTCGAATGCCTTTACCCAAACCCTTTGCCAATTCAGGAATACGTTTGGCACCGAAAAACAAAAGCAGGACTCCAAAAATGACGATTATTTCTCCGGTAGAAAAATTAAAAAACAGAAAAAATGACATATATTTCATGATATTATTATTACAGTTGCAAGATATAGAAAAATCTCTATAAAAAAATGAATAAACCCTAAAAATTTGAGCCAAGTGACAAAACCCAATTAGGTTTTAGAAAAGAATAGTTTTCCCACGGCCATGAGCGATCAATTCTAGCATGATATTGCCATATATGAGCTTTTACCCCAAATCCCAAAGACGCGAGTAGTGGCGAAAATCTTCCTAGGGTAACAGCTACTGGACCGCTTACTATTTGTGAGGGAAAATTTGAATTAGTCAACTTCCAGAAGTCACCTTTATTCCAAACCGTCCCAAAATCTGAAAAAACTAATAAAACCAAGCTGCGAGAAAAAGAAGAACTCGCAAAATAAGAACCTCTAAAAGCCGATGGAATAAAACGAATTTCATGTGACATAGTCGAAAATGAAGTTCCGTTTCTAGAGTTTAAGGGTAACCCCCTTATACCCATCGAAAAAGAACTTGCCATAACCTTATCCGCATTTGGAATTGGCATATCATAATTATAATTTATTAAGATTGGCTGATTGACGCCGCCTAACATAAAGTTTATAGAATTAGGTTCGTAAGAAAATTGAGCATTTAAGCGAGTTGCCCAAACAACGGCCCTATTAATATCCTTGTATGCTTTAAAATCAAATCCGAAGATACCGCCGGATTTAATTGAAAAATTCTGATAAAGATAGCTTTCCGTAAACAAATTCAATCGAATACCATTAACAGCATTATCGAAATAATAATTTAAACAATCAAAATTCCACTCTAGCCTCATGCCATTCCACCTTGTTGTTTCGTTACTTTTTTTATCAACATTGATACCTAAAAGTGGGCTCAATGACTTGGATGAGATATGGCCGATGGTTAAGCCTAAGAAGTGATTGTACATAAAAGGCCAACGAAGACCTACATGCAGTTCTAAAACCTTATTGCTTGAGGACTCCTGACTAAATTCCTTTGAATAAATCCAATTTTGGTTCAAATTTGAATATATACCCGTCAAATTCCAATCAATTTGTTTCGATAAATTTTGATACATCATTAGAAATTGATGATTACCATCTTTATTTCCTAATAATCCACTAAAATAAATTTTTTTATTTCCAAAAACATCTTCTACTTGGCCACTAAATAACGCCGATGGGCTATTGAGATGAAATGCTGTTGATAAACTTAATAAAGGCATTCCAAACTCGTAAAGCGTATTACCTACGCCAAAAGCATATTTCTCCAATGAACTACCTAAAATATATTTACTATTTTTTAAATAAAGGGAATGTTTTTTGTTAAGAGATTTAAAAAAATTTTCAGAAAAGCAACATAAATTAAGTGAATCGTCTTCGAAATATAATATTCTATAAAAATCATTATAAATCAATGGCGCTAAATAACCTGTGTCAAAAACAACATCACTGAATAAACCATAATTCAAATTTGAATAGAGCGAACTTTTTGAATGAATCTTGCTATTTTCTAAATAAGAATTATCACCATATTGCAAATATTTTTTTTCCCCATTAAAATCAGTAAAATCTAAAGACGTATTAAGCTTTTGATCAAAAGGGACGGAAATAAACCTATCACCTCTATTGCCAATTGAATCATAAAAATAATACAAAGAGGATCTTGTTGAATTATATCCAAGAAATTTAAAAAATAAATTGAGTGTATCTGAAAGAGTAGAAACAACTGGATTATTCCAACTTTTATTAAAACTAACAACTTTTAAAACATTTTCACTCAAATTTTGAAAAAGAAATTTCCCGGTATCAATAGAAACAAAATTACTTAACCCGTAAGGTAATGAATCATAAAATTTTACTAATTGGTATTTCATGTTTTTCTTCAAAGCAAAAATCCCAACCCGCGATGAGTCTTTAAAATCAGAATTTTGGGAGTAATTGCTTTTAGAAATTTGGGAATAAAAAACAGGATCACTAGAATTCATAATAAAATGCACATCATATTTGGGCATTGTATCGGTATATATTTTAGAGATTTGAAAATTATATGTATTAATTTGATAAATAGAATTAACGCCATTTTTCCACGCACTTAATACTATGGAAGACGCATCTCGTGACCAATCCATCGATTGTATCCATTGAAAACCCTTTAGAGAATCCTCTATTGTAGTCCATTTACCATCCGACCCTCTTCGACCAATTATCAAGCGATATTCACGTTTATCTTTGATGAGTACAGAGAGCCTGGAATCACCTTTACCCAAGGCAGCAAGTGGCCTGCTGTTTTCGATAAGGCCATTAAACTCACTACGGATTCTAGGTCTTTTAAACGTATAAAATAATTCCGCGCTATTTTTAAGTTGATTGTAAACAAGAACTTGATTCTTACTTCTAAGCCTTCGAAGATAGACATGAGAATTCCCTCCGTAGTTAAGTTTTAAAGGAGATATTTCGCCTTTTTTCCGCGAAAATATTTTGGAGTTAAAATTATCATAAAGCCTAATAGAAGCATTGGAGAAATTAAAAGTCGATGAGGCAATATGAGCTGACTTGATAAAATCTACAAAGTTTTTACCATGCAATCGCCTTAAAGACCCATTAATATCGCTTGAAATCCGTACTTGCCTTAACAAAAAAATTACAGATGACCAAGAAAATGATTTAATATAACAATGCCAAAAATATACTCCGGCCGAGGTAGGTTTTTGTGCCAAAAAATTAGCGACTGAACGAGGTTTAACTACTTTTAAGTATAAATTAGTTTCACGAAAAATGTCCACGTTCATTCCATAACTCGTAAAGTGCGCAAGTCCATCAGCAAACCAGTTAGGAAGTGTTAAAGAAACTTGAGCTTGTAATCTTTGAACGCTATTGCCACCGTAAAGAAATTCGTTTATCAAAAGCTTTGAAACGCCATATCTCACCTGGTCTAAAATAATATCAGGGTTGGTTGAAACATAAACCAAAATTTTGTTTCCCCCAAGTGGAATATTCCAACGATTACCAAGTTGTAAAAATTCAGAATTCAGGTTGCTTTGTTCAATTTCATAAATATCATTAAATAATAAAATTTGCAAAGGGCCAGTAAGGTTAATTTCATATATATTTTCATAAAATTGCAGTATTCCAGGCATAAAACGAGCAATAAATCTAGCGATGCTATCTTGATCATTTTGGTAATAAATAAAATGTTTACTTGATTCAAGACGATAATATTGGCTTTCAGCCCAGTTATTAGTTAACTTAGAATTTGATATTAGTTGCGCCTGACTTTGAGCGAACGCCTCAAAGCCAGAATACATTAAGAAAAAACACACTAATATTCTAAGCATTTCTGATATATTTATACAAAATTACCAAATTAAACGAGAAATGATCGCAAATTTTGTCTTTAATTTTTTTCAGGTAAACACCTACCTAATCTATTCAGATACAGGGGACACAATCATTATTGACCCCGGATTCCAAGATCAAGAGGAAACCAATAGACTATTTTCATTTATTAAAAACAATAACTTAGATATTAAGAGGTTATTGGTGACCCACGCACACCTGGACCACATATTGGGCAGCCATTTGATTTTTAAAAAATATGGGATAAGGCCTGAAATTCATATCAAAGAAAAAGATAACTTATCAAACTTATGCCAAATAGCGAAACTCATGGGAATAGAAGCAGAATCGCCACCGGAACCAACGAATTTCTTAACGGAAGGAGACCATATTTATTGGTCTGGCCCAACAATAAAAATAATAGAAACACCCGGCCATTCTCCGGGTAGCATCAGCTTCTATCTAAATGAAATTGAATGCCTGTTTTGTGGAGATTTGATCTTTGAAAACAGTATAGGCAGAACCGACTTACCAGGAGGGGATAGCCATTTGTTAATTCAGTCAATTCAAAAAATAATGGAAAATTTACCTGACAATACTATTTTGTATCCAGGTCATGGACCAAAAACTACTTTAAAAAATGAAATTAAAAATAACCCCTACTTACAAAATTTATAATCCGTCGATTTTTGCGAATTTTTTTCATTAATTTGAAAGCGGAGTTTCCTCGGTCTTCTTGATTTCTGTCAAATCAAATAAAAGACTAAAGCGTAAAGTATTTGCTAATGGATTTGTCTGCAACATACCTACAGGTATTAGATAAGAGAAATCTAAATTAAAAACCGAATACTTTAAACCGATGCCGCTTGTAAAATAGTGTCTGCCGCCCTTAGTTGGATGTTCATACATATACCCCGCCCTTAATGCAAACACCGAATTGTATAAGTATTCTAAACCAAGGGATGGGTTTATTTCTCTAAGTTCCTCAGCAAAACCATCCGGTGCATCGCCAAAAGAACCTAAAATACCCTCCATCACTGATTTATTATTCGGATCTGAACCTCGCAGAATTCGTGTTTGGCCTGTTACAGAATCCTTTACGTATATAGGATTAGTTGGAACAAGTAATTTATTAAAATCAACAGAAAATGATATCGAGTTATATTTATCGTAATTATAGGTTAAGGTACTCCCTAATCTTAAATTTGTAGGAATAAAGCTTGTATTGCCACTTTCTGAATATGCCATTTTGTTGCCCATATTGGATAAACTCATTCCAAGAGCAATTTTACTCTCCTTCCCGCCAATAAGAATAGGTTTATTATAATAAAATCCCAGATCACCAGCAACAGACTGGCCTGGTTTAAATTGATTTTCCTGACCAATATTTAAAGCTAAATTAGAGAAAATATAACGTAGTGTTACACCGACGCCCAAGTAATCACTTAGTTTCCTAGAATAAGCAACATCAACACTAAATTCATTAGGTTTTGCATTACCTAGCGGTTCACCATTTTGACCTGTAAAATTGATTTCACCCAAGGTGAAATAACGTAACGAGGCCCCTAATGTTTGATAATTATCCAAACGTTTATAAAAACTTAAATAAGAAAGTGATACGTCAGGCACAATATTTCGCAACCATGGTGTATAATTTATACCCACCCCAGTTGATTTTTCAACAAAGGCCAATTTAGCGGAATTCCAAAAAATTGAATTAACATCAGGATTTGTTGCAGAACCAACATCACCCATTCCACCTGCCCTGGAATCAGGTGTAATTAATACAAATGGAACCGCTGTGGTAATCGTATTCAAATTTTGACCCGCTGTTTGGCCAGGCGAAATCTGGCATTTCACATTATTACCTGAAATAAAAAATAAAAAAAGGAAACTTCCTTTTAAAATAATATTTTTAGATTTAACAGGAGGACAAAAGAGAGGTTGTGTCATTTTAATAAAATTTTTGTAAAGGTTTCTATATATTCCTCATTATTACGAACTAATAATTTGACAAGATATAACCCTGGCGATACAGAATTTCCGTAATTATCCGTACAATCCCAATGAATAGCACGCGAAAAATAACCTGCGGAATTAAATTGACCGGATCGTGTAGCCACCTTCTGACCATTCATATTATGAATTGATAAATCCACCGTTAGTGTAGTATTTGGACGATTATGATTAATTTCAAAATTAAGTCCCGTGGCTATTCCTGCCGGATTTGGGAATGCGCGAATAGCATGTATTTGAATTAGTCCGTCGGTTCTTACCTTAAATATAAGGGATTTTGTGCTGGAGTTATTAAAGTTATCCCAAGCTTTCAATGTTAAGGTATAGGTTCCATCCTTTAAATAGCCCAAGGGAAATGTAATTCGGCCTGACCTGTAATCATCAATTTCAGAAACAAAATATGAATTGACAATTTCGGAACGAATAGACTCAGAAGTCAAGACTATTTGTAAGTCTCTTCCAATCCCAAGCCCAGTTGTATTTATGCCGCTAGAATCAAATAAATCTGCAATGAGAATTGGATTTGAGGATGCTGTACCGTTATTAGAAAAAAGACTGTCGTTTAATGAAAGATGAATATCAGGCCCTTCTCTATCTTGTGTTGAAACGACCGAACTACCTCCAACGACTATCGAATCATTTACGCCTGAGGCATCAGGGCGATGGTTAGAAAGATTGGCCTTTGACTTGGCATACAAACTTATTCTGCCAAAACCATAAAAATAATTAATATCTTTGGGCAAACGAAATTGTGCACGAAAAGACCCATTAGTTACAGTTGCCCTGCCTTTAATTATTGAGTTGCGATACTCCGTGTAACTTTGCACAAATGAAGTTGGATCATTACCCTTAGTATTTAATGCGCTGGGTTTATCAAACACAATATATTCAACCTCCCCATCGAAAGTACTATCAACAACCCCATAAGAATTGAGTATTTCGCCTGAAAGAGAAGCTATGGATAATGCTCTAAGAGTATCACTATCCGCAGAACATCTTACAGAATACTCCGGATAAGCTAGATACATTGCAGGGTCCCCTAATAAAGAATAATTACGAGTATTAATGGAAGAGAGGTCCGGATTCAAGGTTGATAAAAAAATGTCGCCGAGCCTCATGTATTTACCTGATTCTTTGTGAAAAAGATTATCTCTAAATAACCTAGAACTAAGCATTAAATTTCCATCCGTAAAAGTAACGCGTGTCGTAGTAAACAATGCAATCGGGCCGCCAATGGGATTAAATAATGCTCTAAGGCCAGCGCTACGAATTTGATGATTATCAAAACGAGCAAATTCACAAGTGCCGGTAACAAATAATGGAAATCTTCCTTGCGAATTCCACGAATCAATTTCTGGGTTGGTCATGACTCTTTCTTCTGCTAACCCGTTTACACCGCCATGTCCAATATAAGTAAACAGTAAACAACCATTGTTGATGTGACGATTGATTCTATCATTTACTTCAGGATATCGCGCTCCTCCTGGCCTAATTTCCTGAGTGTATGAATCAAGAAATAACTTTCTGCTTAATCCACTCGGGAATTTCTGTTCAGCGTAATTAATTAATTGAGAACAATCGTTTAAATGTAAATTGTAATCTTCATCGTCTGCAACAAAAATCAAGTCGTTCTTCCATGATCCTTGATTTTTTGAATCGTGGTAATTCAACATTTTTTGTACATAACCTTCAGCTTCCATCTCGCTATTTATCGGAATTCGGCCTACAGCAATATCCATCCGATCCAAACCCCCTTCAAGGAAATTCCCCTCAGTTGAGTCCATCAGGCTATAAAAAATATCGCTTGCATAAGACCTTATTGGATGGTTTGAGTTTTGAGACTGCCAAATCGGTATATTTTCTTGATTTACACTTCCAGTAATACCCTTAAAATCATAAGAAGTAGGGCCAAACAACAATAAATATTTAAGTCGAGGGGATGAATTTCTGCCAAAATCACGAAAATATAACATCCTGAGATAGTCTCTGATAGCTACAGGGTCTTGCCTACCTGAAGAAAATTCATTGTATATCTCACGATTGTCCACCACTTTGCAAATTAATCCATCAGTCGCCAAATGCAAATCCGCGATTTTTTGGGCTTGAGATTTATACCGCATTGGAACTAAAATAATCATATCAGGCGCTGAATCTGAATGTAGATTTTGATTAGATATTAGACCTAACGCTTTTGGATTCTCATAATTATTTCCTTCGAACATAACCCAGCGGCGCAAGGAGTCAGTATTCAAACAGACAAATTGTTTGCCTGGCCCTACTATCGAAGAATCATTTGACTGTATATTCAAAGTACGTACTGCCCATGGCTGTGTAACTTCCCAAACCTGAAAAGACAAGTTATTCACCGAAGGCCAATAATATGCCATTGTACCTAGGCCTCCTAAGTGAGAAAAATTATTATAAAAAAGTGGCCCTTTCCATAAATTTAATGGATTAAGCCTTGGACGGCCATGAACCTCTACCCTATCAATCCATGCAATAGAATTAGCATTGGGTTTATTGTAGTTAATTTTAACAATGATTTCTGATCCGCCAGGATCAACACTGTAAATATCTCGAGAGCTCAAGTAATACTCGTCCAAATAATACGAAGTAACAGGCGGAACTGAAATATTTCTATAAGGTAAACTATTAACTCTATGAGCGATAGTGGAAGGAACACCAATACTTCTAGCTGCAACCAATACGTCTAAGGTACATGAATCTCCCGGGCTGTATTCAGGCAGATTCATCGTTAAGTTAATTATAGAAGTAAATTCCATGGACTCCCCTAACCACTGCCTTCCGCTTTTTATTGGGTTGTATAATTCTTTTTCATGAGTAATTGAAAAATCCGCGCGATCACTCTTTTGATTAATTGTTCCTCCGGGTACGGATTGACCTTGAGAAATTCTAGAAACAGAACCTTGCCAGTCAAAATTTAAAAAGCAATAAATCGAGTCCGAATAGGGGTTTTTAACAACTCCTATTCGATTAGTAACCGAATTTGGCTCGATTCTCTCTGCACCCGGAACATAAAATAAGAAATATTCTTCAGCTTCCCAAACAGAATCATTATCGCCCCAAAACTGAAGGGGGTATTGTGCTAAATTGGTTAATCGAAAAACTCGATTGGATTCTGGCAAATGCCCTCTATCTCCACCGAAAACAACCACTTCATGAGGGTTGACCTGGGCCGCTTGAACGCCGAAAGACGAAAGCCATTGGGCATTTATCTTGTAAATACCCTCTTTACCAAAAGATAATTTATGCCAATTCCCAATTGACAAGGGGGTTGTTGTGTCAAATTCGCTTGTATTTAGATACGATTTGCCTACTTGAGGAGATTCCACGGAAGGCAATTGGGGCTCCTTTCTGGTCCAAATAAATCTAATGAGCCGTTCAGTCTTGGCTTGACCAGCAACTTGTCGAAGAGAAGGCACCTCAGCTGCCCATTTGGCCACACCCCTAATCCACACCAATTTCCACGAGACAAGGAAGGTCAGGGGTAATTCATACTCATTGCTTTGAGAATTAATTTGCTCAACTTGTAAGGCAGTAACGGTCCATAAAGTGTCATTTTTGATGTCATTGTAGTAAAACTGACCATTTGACATTGATGACGAGCAGTTTAAACAGACACCATTCCGCCAAATTAATTGAATTGGAGACAATGAACCAGCAGAAACTAGGCTAATGGACCCTTTGAGTAAAAAACCCCAAAAAAGCCCAAGAAATAAGAGGTTTTTGGGGCAATCATTCATTTTCGACCAATTTTAATAACCTAAATATGCCTCGAGGATTTTCGGAGCATAAAATTACCACAAAACCCTCCAAAGATATTGGTGAGGAGAAATAACGGAAACCTTTGCCATTTATGTTCAACTCGCCATCAAATTAATTTCTTCATGAGATTTTTTATTTAATTTCTTGGATTTTGGGCAATTTGACGCGAAATTTACTCTTTAATTTCTTATGAAAACAAGAATCCTCTTGATTTCTATCGCTTCTGTGGTAGTTTGCTTTTCCAGGTCTTTGGGACAGGATGTGGTGTTTTCCCAATTTTATGCAAATCCATTGTATCTGAATCCAGCCTTTGCTGGAAATTCCGACGGTCCGCGGCTCTCATTTAACTTTAGGAATCAATGGCCTTCACTGAATGCTTCATTTGTAACCTATAGCGCGGGGTTTGATCAGTATTTGCCAGCTATTCGAGGAGGGGTTGGCATACTTTTACTCGCTGATCAGATTGGCTCTTCGGCCTACAAACAAAATCAGGCAAGTTTAATTTATTCCAATAGCCTTCGTATCTCGAACTCGTTGTATCTTAAGACAGGGTTTCAATACACCTTCATCTCTAGGTCTCTAAATTTCAGTAAGCTCATTTTTCCTGAACAACTTAATCCCATTTCTGGAATTGGGCCTAGACCCCCTGGATCCACCTTACCAACTACGGAAAATAGCATCACTATACATGATTTTACTGCAGGAGCAATTTTATTCTCTGAAAATTTTTTTATAGGGGCAACATTTCATCACCTTGCTGAGCCGAATCAATCCTTTATTACAGATTCCAAAGTTCCACTTCCGCTTAGAACTTCAATATATGCTGGTGGAGATATTCCGTTAAGCCCTTCATATGGAGGAGAAACGGGTTGGACCCTATCTCCAAACATTATTTATATCACCCAAAAGCCAGCCAAACAAATTAATTTAGGTGCATTTTTGTCCAAAGGGCCTGGTTCAGTTGGTTTGTGGTATCGCGTTAATGACGCCATAATCTTATCGGGTGGCTTCAGAAGAGGGAAAATGCAATTCGGCTACGGATATGACATTACAGTCTCCAGGCTTCGGCTTGCTAGCCCTGGTGGCTCCCATGAAGTCTCTCTTCGCTTTATTTTTGAAAATCCTGTTATGTCGGATCGGTACCGATACAGCTCAGTAAAATGCCCTAATTTCTAACTTTATTAAACCGTCTCTCATGCGCTACTCTGAAAAATTTTTCTTCTTAGCTTTACTTTGTTCAGTGTCCATTGTTGGTTGTACAAACGATCACCGAAGATCTCCTACCACTTCCTGGTATTATGATAACCCTAAAGGCCTTAATTTTAAGAGTGTTGATTTGCTTCCGGCACCTCCCCCAGGTATGGTTTTTATTCCGGGAGGGTCCTTTGTAATGGGTTCTACTCAGGAATCATTAGTGTTAGATCCTGATAATCTACCAAAATATGCCTCAGTATCCGGTTTTTACATGGATCAAACTGAGGTTACCAATGTCGCATATTGTGAATACATCGCTTGGATGGCTCGCGTGTTTTCCCAATCAAATCCTAGCACCTACACAGCTGCGTTACCTGATACAACTGTTTGGAGAAATAGTCTTTCATTCAATGACCCACATACCACTGACTACTTAAGGCATCCAAGTTTCAAAAATTATCCAGTAGTTGGGGTTTCATGGAATCAAGCAAATCAATTTTGCGAATGGCGTACCGACCGCGTTAATGAGCAGCGACTAATTGACGCTGGATTTCTGAATTACACTTCGCAACAAGGAGAACAACACTTCAATACACGTAGCTATCTTGCCGGCTTTTACCGCCCAGAACTTCCCAAACACAAGAGAAAGAAAAATCTTGACGGTGAGGTTATCTACCCAACTTTAGAAGATGGATACTTTATTATGAGCTACCGTCTCCCATCGGAAGCTGAATGGGAATATGCTGCTCAAAGTCTAATTGGTCGTACCACCGCTTCAATGGTAATGGAGAGAAGAATTTATCCTTGGAATGAGAGAGGACTACGGTCCGGCCCAGGAGCTCGGCAAGGTGATTTTCAGGCTAATCTAAAACAAAATGTTAATTCACCCAACGGAATTGCGTCCTATGAGGTTTTACGCGGAGGACCTACCACACCTGTTAGATATTACAAGCCTAACGATTTTGGTCTTTATGGAATGGGTGGAAACGTCAATGAATGGGTTGCTGACTTGTATCGATCAAATACCTTTATGGACGCTGATAATTCAAGCCCCTATATGGGCGGTGGGTATTCTCAAACAACCATCACCTCTGACGGTGAATTAGCTAGAGACAGCGCCGGAAGAATTTTATATATTAGAGATAATCAAAGATACACTAACGACTTATTGACTTCTTATTTAGATTCCATGGTTGTTGCTCAAAACCCCAACGGAATGACCCAAAATGAAAATAGAATATACAAAGGAGGAAGCTTCCGAGATCATGCTTATTGGATAACTCCTGGCGCAAGAAGATACCTGAGACAAAATAAAGCAAAAGATGATATTGGGTTCCGTTGTGCAATGATAGGCCCAGGCCCTGCGCGCAATAGCAGGTAACCTATCTTACCCAAAGACTTTTCTGACAATATTGGCCGCTTTTAGTACAAATAATTATCCAGTAATTTCCTTGTCCTAACCTCCTCAAACATTCCAAAAATCGATTGTATAACTCTTCGTTGGAACCCAAAATCGATAAATCTTCTTCAAAAAGATTTTTTCCGATCCCATCAATTAATTGAATTTTGCGAACGAAATCCATGCCTGCTACTGCAATCAAACTTGATTGTGCTAGCAACGGATTTGGGGAAATTTTAAAATTCTCACACGGATTATTCATACTTGTTTCCATGAGATTAATGGTTCTGCCATGGTTCCGCCAATGGGTGATGCCACCTTTGAAGAAGCCCAAAAGCAGGTCCGGGAAGGAGTCCCTGTTAAAGTCGCCGAGTGCAGGACTCACCCAATTCCCATGAGGCATCGAATCGGCAACCCCACCCGCCAAATCATAAACAAAAACATTGTTGCTAGCCCTGGCATTCGGAAGACTGGACCATAGGGAAGGATAACAAAAAACCTTGCCCGACTCGGAGCCCACAATTAGATCTGCAAGACCGTCACGGTTCAAGTCCCCAACACGTGGGGCAGCCCAGCCCGAAATCGATTCCGCAACATTGATTCTTCCAAGGCTATCGGTGAATTTAACCCAAGCAGGATTCGTCAAGGTGCCTTGGTTTTGGAAGCAGGCAATCTGTCCATTGCGCATCCCGACCAGAAGCTCTGGCTTCCCGTCACCGTCCAGGTCTCCAAGTTCAGGAGCCAGTTCGATGCCGCTTCGCAATCCTTGATAATCGTAGCTAATGCGTTGAAATTGAATGGGTCCTGTAGAAGTTGCGGTAATGTTCCGATAATGCATAATGGTGGAGTCGCTGTGACCAATCAACAAATCCATACGCCCATCCCCGTCAAGGTCACCCGCAGCTAATCGCGGATTTCGAATCGGTACCGTATCCAGGCGCAAGAACAAAGAATCAAGCAACTCGAAGTTGGGCGCTGCAGAAGTCCCTTTGTTACGGTACAGGGCAAGACAGGGTTTGAGCGCAGAGTTTTCGTAAGCCACCAAGAGATCGGGCAGGCTATCTCCATTCCAATCCGCGACGACGGGCGATGCTTTGAGGTAATGATGTACCATATCCTCCAAGACAAAGGATTTGGTAATCAGGGCAAAGGAATCGCGCAAAACACCCGGGGAGCCGCGGAGATTTCGATAATGCCAAACGTGGCGATTCAGGTTGGACCCGTAAAACTCGTTGGGGCAAATCACCAAATCCTGCACGGTAGAAGACCCCCATCCAACCGCTCCAGTTCCGTTGGTAGGGAGCGCATAGGCCGCAGGGAATTTGGTCATCGCCAAGGGGCTGTCCAGGAAGGTTGGGGTCGTGGTCTGCCAGGTCATGCGGGCGAGAGAACGGTTGCCCCCGTTATGGAGGTAGGTCAGAAAATGCCCCTCTACATCCCCAAGGAGCAAATCGGGCAAGCTGTCGCGGTTGGGGTTAAGCAAGTTAATTGTGGAGCCCGCATGGGATGGTCGGAGCACCGACGGCAACGGCAAAGGGGTCTGGCAATTGCTGTCCAGGCCGAGGATGACTTGGGAGCTGAGTTGATTTTCGACAAGGCGTCCCCAGCAGCGGGAAACTTGGACATAATCCAGAGAGTCGGAATGCCCATAACGTTCCCTGGAGAAATTTCGGAAATAATTTATTTTGCCGACCTCAAAATTATCGAAAGCAAGAATATCCAAATCCCCGTCCCCATCCAGGTCGGCAATGCCCGGCCGGTCTATACTCAGCACATAGATGGCTGTTCGAAATCCGAAATCCCACAAAGCCGTAATGGAAGGAGATCGCAGTGTGAAGCGCGGAACTTGACCCACTCCGTTGTTGCGGTACAAGGCGACGCCCCCGTTGGTGGAACAAAAAAGATCTTCATCCCCATCCCCGTCAAAATCCGCGAACTCCACCCACGAATTGAAGCGAGGAAAAAGGGGAATATAACGTGGTGCAGGCATCCAGGACCAGGGGGGAATACCGATGCGTTCATAGACCATTAAACTCTGATCAACTCGATCGAATACAACGCGCTCCTGAACCCCGTCGCCGTTCAAATCCATGGAATGCCATTGAGGGCAAGCCATGCCACCTGCCCAAGGATGAACCAGGGCTCGCCCTCCCACCTCCACAGCCGGCTCGACTGAAACCGGTCGGAATTGTATGGGAGCGGTTTGGGCAATCGCTTCGCCAAAGGGAAGGATCAGGACAGCCCAAACCAAGGCCACAGCCCTCCAAGATTTGCAGATGAAGATCCAGGGAACAACGCAAGTGGGCTGCGAAAACAAAGGCAGGGGTTGGCTCATAACGTCTTGGTCTTGTCAAAAAATGAAGGAGCCTCCTCAAGACCGGGGTTTTGTAGCGAAATTCGGGCAACACGTTTGGACATCGCTCGAACAATGGTGGCGGGTAAGGCGTTGATTTTGTAAAATTATGCATTGCTTTGAAGGATGAACCTATTACCTAGCCTTGAGGAAGCCGGTTTGGAGAACGGGCGTTTGGAGGAATTGCACAAGGCTTATTCGGCAGCCGGTGCAAGACTATGCACCGATAGCCGGCAGCTCAAAGCCGGTGATTGTTACGCGGCCTTGAAGGGAGAGCGTTTTGATGGGCATGATTTTGTGGAGCAAGCCTTGGCTGCTGGCGCCGCCATGGTCATCACCGAAAGGCCTGAGGAACGCGAAGACGGATCCGGGAGGGTCTTCGGGGTGCGAAATACCCTCGCCGCTCTGCAAAAGTTGGCTCAATACCACCGCCGCCAAATTCAAGGCCTTAAGGTTCTCGCTGTGGCCGGTTCTAATGGCAAGACCACTTGCAAAGAATTAATTTATGCAGTGTTATCCAAACATTATCCGTGCCACTTGACACCAGGCAATTTCAATAATCATCTGGGCGTTGCCATCAGCCTGCTCGGCACCCCCCCCGGTACCGAATGGGCCATCATCGAAATTGGCTCCAACCATCCCGGCGAATTGGATTTGTTATGCGAAATGGTAGAGCCGAATATGGGTGTGGTCACCAGCATCGGCAAAGAGCACCTCGAAGGCTTCGGTACCATGGAGAACATCGTCGAAGAGGAAACCACCTTGTATCGTTATCTTCTTAATAATCATGGTATTGCGGTGGCTCATCAAGACGCTCCCCTACTGATGCAGACCTTCGCAGACAAGAAGATTCCTCTCACCTACGGCGTAAGCCCCGATGCTGATTGCATTGGTAAATTAACGGGATCCTTTCCTTACCTCTCCCTGCAATGGGAATTCAATGCCAAGGCCTTGAGGGATGCCCCTGTGCTGCATACCAAGATTTATGGTGACTACAATTTTCCTCATATCCTGGCGGCGGCGGCCATTGGTCGCTATTTGTCGGTTCCCTACGACCGTATCTGCGATGCCCTGAGCGAATGGCATCCGCGGAATAACCGCTCCGAAATTCGGGAAATGCGAGGACATTGGCTGGTCATGGATGCCTACAACGCCAACCCGGACAGCATGGGTGCCGCCTTGGGCCATTTCCATCGTATGGAGCATCCTCATAAGGTCATCCTCCTTGGAGAAATGCTGGAAATGGGAGAGCATTCGGCATACGAGCATCGTTTTCTTTTGGAAAATACCCTGCATTTTGATTTCCAAGTTGTTTGTTTGGTAGGGCAAGCCTTCTGGGCATTGCGCAACGAGTTCCCTTCCTTTCGCTTCTTCGAAGATGCTGCTGCACTGCACCAATTCCTGCAAGCCGCCCAGTGGCCAGCCTCAGCCATCTTGTTCAAGGGTTCCAGGGGCAATGCCATGGAGCAATATGCCGACAGTCTACCCGGGTCAGCATCGCGGGTTTAGGCTTTGGAACCCAACCTACGGGCGAGGACCATCACCGACAAGAGCGCTCCTCGCTCCACCAATAACTTGCCGCATTGTTCCAAGGTCGCCCCGGTGGTCATCACATCGTCCACCAACAGGCAGCGTAGGCCTGCGAGATCCTTGCCCTTGTTCAAGGCTGTCGGCCCAAAACCCTGCATAAAATCCGTAGCGGCTTTGGCAAATCGCTCTTTTCGCCCTAGCCTTGCGAGGTTCAATCCCCCTTCATTGCGCTTTAAGGCATGCTCCATGACGGGAACCGGCCAATAATGGGCCATCCCACGAGCCAGTTCAGCAGCTTGATTGTATCCCCTGCTCCACATGCGCTTGGCTGTCAGGGGAACTGGAATCAGCAGATCGGGGGGTGGGAGCCAACCATCCCATTGAGCAGCCATCATGGCCCCTAGGGGTGGACCGAGTTGGCGTTTGCCCCCGAATTTGAAGGCCTTGTACAAGGTTTCCGCCACCGAGCCCGACGGCGCTACCCAAAGAGCAGAGGCATTCTGGACTGGAATTCGCCAGGCCAATTCCTCCATCATCATCTCGCAATCCCATTGGGAGGCGCCACGAAGGTCCAAGGCGCAATAAAGGCAAGTCAAGGCAGGAATGACCCCCATTCCTTGGCCGCAAACAGGGCATATACCGCTCCAAACCATGGCTGTATACCCAAACCATTTGGATTCCGGGGTCGTTAACGGGTTGTTTCGCCTCGGGGCGAGATTCAGTCCCTTCATTTAACCGCAAAACTGCCGTTCAAACAAGGCTTTGACTTATTTTTGGCCTCCTTTTGGAAACAAACCTCACAAAACCAACAATCCATGAAAATCCACGCATTCAAGCCCTTCACGGTATTCGGAATTACCCTTGGGGCGGTTCTGTTTGTCCATGGCCTGAAGGCCTCCGCTCAAGGCAACGATTCCGAGCCTGCCCCTGTCCTTTTTGAGGTAAGCGGAGGGAACATGCCTGCCGAACAAGTCCGCACCGATGAGTTCAGCACCCTTTTCAACAAAAATAATTTCAAGAAAACCGCTCCAACCCGAGCTGAATGGGAAGAGTACCTTGATCTCTACGTGAAGTTCAAGCTGAAAGTCCGCGAAGCCGTTCGTTTGGGGATGGATACCACAATGCGTTTCCGAGAAGAATTGCAGGGATACCGCAATCAATTGGCGCAACCCTATCTGCGCGATAAGGAAACCGGGAAATTTCTTTTGGACCAAGCCTTCGAGCGTTCGCAATTGGAGGTCCGAGCCGCCCACATCATGGTGCGCGTTGAGGAGGCTGCATCCCCGGCAGACAGTCTGGCCGCTTACCAGAAGGCTTTGGCCTTGCGCCAAGACATCGTGGACGGCAAAGATTTCAGCGAATGGGCCAAGACAAAATCAGACGATCCCTCGGCAGGGGACAACGGCGGAGACCTTGGATATTTCTCGGTTTTCCGAATGATTTACCCCTTCGAAGAAATGGCATTCACCACCCCGGTAGGCATGCTTTCTCCCGTTTTCAGAACACAATACGGGTACCATTTCCTGAAGGTGATTGACCGACGCAAAGCAAGAGGCGAGGTTCGTGTTGCTCACCTTTTGATCAAAAGCCCCGCCACAGACAACGACACCCTCAAGGCGCAGGCCAAAGCAAAAGTTGATGCGTTAATGGCCAAACTCAAGGCCGGCGAATCTTTCGAAGCCTTGGTCAAACAACATAGCGAAGACCCCAGCACTTCCGACAAAGGTGGTGTTTTGCCTTTCTTTGGAACAGGCCGTATGATTCCTGACTTTGAAGAAGCCGCTTTCGGCCTGGCTCAAGACGGGGACCTCTCCGCACCCGTCCAGACCCCATACGGGTGGCATATCCTCAAGCGCATTGAACTTCGTCCGGTCCCTGGCTTTGAACAAGCCAAAGGCGATTTGGAACTCAAAATTGCTCGCGATACCCGAGCGAATCAAAACACCGAAAATTTGATTGTTAAAATCAAAGCCGAATACCAATTCAACGAGAACAAAGAAGCGCTTGAAGCCGTCTTCAATTCTGTGGTGGACAGCCTGTACCGCAAACTAGAATGGAAAGCACCAAGCGCATGGGCGATGAAGGTTGCCCCAGGTACCTGGGATGCCCAACGTATCTCCAAAGAAAAAGCCGGCTCTAAAAGCCCCAAAGGCAAAGGAAACACAAGCAAAGCTCCAGCATCGGCCGCTGCTCCCCTTACCGTTATGGGCGATACCGTGGTGCATCGCTACGGGGATAGGGTCCTCAAGCAATCCGAATTGGCCATGTGGCTTGAAGAGGAACAAAAGAATGCCGCAGGAGCAGATCCGGCCATCCACTTGCGCAATGTGTACAAAGCGCGCACGGACAAAGCCATCCTCGCCTACGAAGACAGCCGATTGGAAAGCAAATACCCCGCCTTTGCAGCCTTGATGAAAGAATACCGCGAAGGAATTTTGCTTTTTGATTTGATGGACAAAAAAGTTTGGACCATGGCCATGAGCGATACCGACGGCTTGCAGAATTTCTTTGATGGGCGCGCCACGATGTACCAATGGAAGGACCGCACCGATGCCGAAATCTACACTTGTCTTAACCAGGAAGTCGCCAAAGAAGTCCGCAAGGCCGTCAAGAAAGGCAAGATGAGCCCCGAAGAAATTTCCAAAACCTGGAATGCCAAAGACCCTTTGAACGTCAAGGCGATCAGCGGTAAATACGAAATCGGAACCCAAGCCGTTTTGGATTCATTGCCCCGCAAAAAATCCTTGGTGGGCCCCTTCGAACGTAACAAACAATGGATGGTGGTACGCATCAAAGACCTTCTTCCTGCAGGACCCAAAAAGATGAACGAAGCCCGTGGGCAACTAACCTCCGATTACCAAACCGAATTGGAAACCCGTTGGATTGCCGAACTCAAGCAATCCTATCCTGTTCAAATCAACAACGATGTCTTCAAGGCTTTGCTGCCTAAAGAATGATTTTCTTTATTGCTTTGAAACTTGAGTATCGCCGTGGGATAAGGCTCTTGGGGTTAGGCCTACTCCTCCACAGCCTCATCATTCCAGGGGAGGCTTACGCCTTGCATAGCCTGGCGCCGCGCGATACGCTTGGCTCATCCAAAACCAGCGTTGCCAAAGTTTCGGAAGGGATTCTGGCACAGATTGCTGACAAAATCATTTTGCAATCTGAGCTGGAAACTGAATTTCGAAATTCCACCGACCAAGAGCGGCAAGAAGGCCGCTTCAATCCGGATTCAGGCGAAGCCTTGCGGTGCATGTTGTTTGAACAAATGATTTTGGGTAAAATGCTGCAACGTCAAGCCGAACTGGACTCGCTGGTCATTGCGCCCGAAGAAGTGGACAATCAATTGGATCGGCGTATTCGCCATTTCGCGGGAATGATGGGAGGCCAAGAACGCCTTGAGGAATTCTATGGCAAAACCATGCCCGAAATCCGCGAAGAATTCCGGCCCCAAATCAAAGACATGTTATTGTCTCAGAAGATGCGGGACA
>Ga0194116_10000922_pt1 | contig 46356 bp, 43 predicted proteins | sample TA2MahsurfametaG_4_FD_148617 | JGI IMG/M metagenome (GOLD analysis project Ga0194116, IMG submission 148617) | Freshwater microbial communities from Lake Tanganyika, Tanzania - TA2015008 Mahale S9 surface | ecosystem: Environmental > Aquatic > Freshwater > Lake | place: Tanzania: Lake... | reverse complement strand
AACAGCAGGATCGCCCGCGCCCCGATCCGCCCGACCGTCCTGGGGTCCGGGGCCGAGGTCACCCCGACGATCAGGCTCGAGACGACGAGCGGGATCACCGTCATCCGGATCGCATTGATGAACAGCGTCCCCACCGGCTCGAGCCCGCGGAGCACCACGACGCCGGGCCCGGCCTCCGCCCCGGCGAGGGGGAGGCCAAGGCCGAAGCCGGCGGCGAGGGCGATGAGGACCTGGAGGGTGAGCGACATCCCGAGAAAGATGGCGCCTCGGGCGCGGCTCGGATACATATCGGGGATGCCGTTCCGACCCTCTTTCGACCCACACCCGTCCATGCGCGCACTCGTCGCCCTCTCCGCCCTCCTCCTCACCGCCGCCCCCCTCGCTGCGCAGCAGGCCCCCGCGCAGCCCACGGGCCTCCGCGCCAGCACCACCGATCCCCGCGCCTCGCTCAAGGCGGGCTACCTCGACGCCGGGGTCGCGATCCGGAACATGGAGCTCGTCTCCACCACGCCGCGCTCTGCCGCCTTCACCAACCCGGCGAACCTCGGCGACTTCGGATTCGTGAACGCCGATCTCGCCTTCCAGAAGGACTACGTCTTCCAGGGCGGCTACTACGGCGTCCAGATCTGGGACGTCGCCAACCCCAAGGCGCCGACGCTCGTGACCGCGATGGCCTGCCCCGGTGGACAGGGCGACGTCTCGGTGCATGGCAACCTGATGTTCATGTCGGTCGAGGAGACCCGTGGCCGCATCGACTGCGGCACGCAGGGCGCACGTGACTCCGTCAGCGCCGAGCGCTTCCGTGGCGTGCGCATCTTCGACATCAGCAACATCACCAAGCCGGTGCAAGTCGCCGCGGTGCAGACCTGCCGCGGCTCGCACACGCACACCCTCTTGGTGAGCCCGCGCGACAAGCAGAACGTCTACGTATACGTCTCCGGGACGAGCCCCTCGCGTTCTCCCTCGGAACTCGCGGGATGCGATCCCCGCCCCGACGCACCGGGGTCGGCCTACTTCCGCATCGATGTCATCAAGATCCCGCTGGCGAAGCCGTCGGACGCGAAGATCGTGAACTCGCCGCGCGTCTTCGCGGATGCGGCGGGGAACATCGCGGGGCTCTGGAAGGGGGGGAAGCTGAACGCGACGGCGCAGGAGACGGCCGAGACCGATCAGTGCCACGACATCACCATCTACGCCGAGCTCGATCTCGCCGCCGGCGCCTGCTCGGGGAACGGCATCCTCCTCGACATCAAGGATCCCGCCAACCCGAAGCGCATCGGCGAGGTGAGCGATCCGAACTTCGCCTACTGGCACTCGGCGACCTTCAACAATGATGGCTCGACCGTGCTCTTCACCGACGAGTGGGGCGGCGGCGTCTCGCCGCGTTGCCGCGCGACCGACAACCTCCTCTGGGGCGGCAACGCCTACTACCGGCTCGACCTCAAGACCAAGCAGCTGACCCCCGCTGGCTACTTCAAGCTCCCGGCGGCGCAGGGCGGGCAGGAGAACTGCGTCGCGCACAACGGTTCGCTCGTCCCCGTCCCGGGGCGCGACCTCTTCGTCCAGAGCTGGTATCAGGGTGGGATCTCGGTGACCGACTTCACCGATCCCGACAACGTCCGTGAGATCGCCTACTTCGATCGCGGACCGCTCAATGGCGAGCGCCTCGTCCTCTCGGGCCAGTGGTCGACCTACTGGTACAACGGCCGCATCTACGGCTCCGAGATCGCGCGCGGGCTCGATATCCTCGAGCTCACGCCGAGCGGGGAGCTCACGCAGAACGAGATCGACGCGGCGAAGCTCGCACGCGTCGAGACCTTCAACCCGCAGGATCAGCGCAAGGTGACCTGGCCCGCCGCCTTCCCGGTGGCGAAGGCCTACGTCGATCAGCTCACGCGGTGGGGTGGGATGTCGGCGGCGCGTCTCGAGGCCGTGACCAAGCAGCTTGCCGAGGCGGAGGCCGCGTCGGGCGCCGCGCGTCGCACGCAGCTCACCACCCTCGCCAAGGCGCTCGAGCAGGATGCCCGCACCGCCACCGATGCGAAGCGCGTGAAGGCGCTCGCCGAGGTGGTGGGCAAGTTGGCCGCGCGCTGATCCCTCCCAGACGACCAACACGAGAAAGCGACGATGACGATCAAGTCCGGTGCCCAGATGATCGCGGAGGCGAAGACCCGCATCCGCGAGGTGAGCGTGCCGCAGGTGCAGCAGCTGATCGCCGGGGCCGATGCCCCGGTGGTCCTCGACTGCCGTGAGCCGAACGAGACGAACCTCGGGCGGATCCCCGGCGCGGTGGTGATCCCGCGCGGCACGCTCGAGACGAAGATCGAGGCGGTGGTGCCGCGCGATCGGGCGCTCGTCATCTACTGCGCCGGTGGCAACCGCTCGGCGCTCGCCGCCGACACCCTCCAGCAGATGGGGTACACCAACGTTGCCTCGATGGCGGGCGGGTGGGGCGCCTGGGTGGCTGCGGGCGGCGCGGTCGAGGGGTGAGGTGACCGGGGCGACGATGCATCCCTTCGTCGCCCGTGTGTCGCGTGCACTCGAGGCGCGCGAGGCCCGGCGCGCCGAACGAGACGAACCCTATGGGGAGGCGGCGGTCGCGGTGATCCTGCGACCGTCTGTCACAACGGGCGCCGAGCTCCTCCTCATCCGGCGCGCCGAACGCGAAGGGGATCCCTGGAGTGGACAGATCGGATTGCCCGGCGGGCGGATCGATCGCACTGATCCCTCGCTCGAGGCGACGGCGATCCGCGAGACGCGCGAGGAGGTCGGGATCGATCTCGCGCGGGCTGGGGAGATCCTCGGCGCGCTCGACGAACTCCGTCCACGTACCCCGCATCTCCCGCCGATCATCGTACGCCCCTATGTCGCGGTGGTGCACGAGGCGGTCGATCTCCGACCGAATCGCGAGGTGGCCGAGGCGCGGTGGGTCTCGCTCGACACCTTGCTTGCGCCGTCGGCTCGCGTTCGCACCGAGGTGTCCGTCCGCGGGATGACCTTTCACGTCGAGGCCTTTCAGCATGAGGCGTTCGTCGTGTGGGGGATGACCGAACGCATCCTCACCGGCTTTGCGGATCTGATCGCACCATGACTGCTCCCACATCGATGTCCACGGCGCTCACGGATTGCGTCGCCCCACGTGACCTCTGGCGTGCCCTTGGGATCACCCTCGCACTCTTCGCCCTCGCCTGGGTCGTCGATCGCGAGGTCTATCAGCGGGTCTCCCTGCCCACGGTGTACGACAAGGATTGGGGCCGCCTCCTCCGCATCGTCGGCTTCCTCCCCACCTGGATCGCACTGGCGGTGGGGATCGCGCTCGCCGAAGGTACCGAGCGCGAGGCTCGTCCTCGTGCGCGCCGACGCGGCTGGCTCCTCTTCTGGGGCGCCGCCGGTTCGGGGATCGCCGCCGAGCTCCTCAAGCTCACGCTCCGCCGCGAGCGCCCAGGCCCGCACGATGGGGTCCACGTCTTCCGTGACGTCGCCGAGCGCACCTTCAGCTCAGCCGGGCTCGCGCTGCCGAGCTCGCACACCATGGTCGCCTTCGGTGGCGCCGCGATGCTCGCCCGACTCTATCCGCGCGCCCACTGGGTGGGATACATCCTCGCCGCCGGATGCGGGATCAGTCGTGTCCTCCACCGCGCACACTTCCTGAGCGATGTGGTGCTCGCGGCCGGCGCCGGATGGCTCGTCGCGGCACTCATCGCCAAGCGGTGGGGCAGCGCGGCGTGACCGCCAAGGCGAAGTCCACGGGCAAGCGGCGTCCGCTCACGCGCCAAGCCGAGGACTACCTCAAGGCGATCTACGCGCTGGAACTCGGCGGGATGCCCGCTGGGACCAACGACATCGCGAGTCGGCTCGGGATCGCGGCGCCCAGCGTGAGTGGGATGCTCCGTCGGATGTCGCGTCTCGGTCTGGTGAGTGTCCAGCGCTACAAGGGGGCGCGACTCACCGCGGCAGGGCGCCGCGCCGCCCTCGCCCTCGTGCGCCGGCACCGGATCATCGAGACCTATCTGGTGGAACGGCTCGACTTCGAGGGGGAGGCCGTCCATGCGGAGGCCGAGCGGCTCGAGCACGCGGCGAGTGAGGCCCTGATCGCCAAGATGGCGAAGGCGCTCGGCGACCCCGCGCACGACCCACATGGGGCGCCGATCCCGAGGGCACGTCTCGGGAACCGCTGACCCCCACTTCGGCATTCATGACGGGTGGCCGAATAGGCACATACCGTCACCTCTTTGCTGGAGTCTGTCCGTCATGAAGCGTTGGATGCTCGCCCTCGTCGCGATCCCGGTCCTCACCGCCGCCGTCATCGCCCCCAAGCAGTACGTGCGCGATCAGGCGCACTCGCAGCTCAACTTCGTCGCCGAGTCGCGCATGCTCGACGCGCACGGGACCTTCGACAAGTGGGACGCGGAGATCTCCCTCGATCCGGCCAACTGGGGCGCTTCCTCGGTCGTCATCACGATCGACACGCGCACGATCAACACCCGCATCGAGCGGCGTGATGCGCACCTCAAGAGCAACGACTTCTTCGCCGCGGATTCCTTTCCGACGGCGACCTTCAAGTCGACGATCGTGAACAAGACCGGCGAGGATCGCCTCAACATCACCGGCGACCTCACGATCCGTGGCAAGACCAAGCGCGTCACCCTGCCGACCCGCCTCGTCTTCTTCGACGCCGCCCGCAGCGTCGGCCGCGTGAAGGGCGAGACGACGATCAACCGCAAGGACTTCGGGATCGCCTTCGACTCGAACCTGAATCCGATCAGCGACGAGGTGAAGATCCAGTTCGACGTCGCCTTCACCGAGAAGAAGTAAGGCGGGCGCCGGGCACGACGCAGCGCATCCCCCCATGCGCGCGTGGATCCGTAGGTGGTGCGCCCTGACCGGGGCCGTGATCCTCACGGCCCCGGTTCTGCACGTCCAGGGGCAGGGGCTGCGCACCATCGCGATCGACGAACGGCTCGGCATGGCAGCTGGGCTCGCGGTCGGTGACTCGGTCCGGTTCGCCGCGATGGCGAGCGCGCCGTCGGGGCAGTGGGTGCGGATCGGCGCGATCACCCGCCGCAGCGCCGACCCGAGTGAGATCGCGCGCAGCGAGTATCGCGTGCGCCTGCATCTCGATCAGCTACAGAGTCTCACCGGGGTCGGGGACCGCATCGGGCGCTTCGCGGTGCGTACGCAGGAGAACGCAGGCGCACCGGGCAGCGCATCGGGCACAGTGGCTGGTCCTGATTCCGTCAGCGCTGCCATCAACGCGATGGCCTTCGGCTTCCGCGCCTACCCCGCCGCCGAGGTGGCCATCGAGACCTCGGCGACCTTTCGCGTGGTCAATCGCTTCCATCGCGCGATCGGGATCATCACGATCGTCGCGAGCGCGATCTTCCTCCTCTGCATCACCCTGCTCAAGGTGGACGAGCGCCGACGCGAGGTCGGGGCACTCCGACTCCTTGGCCTCTCCCGGGCGACCGTCGTCCGCTCGGTGATGCTCGAGGCCTCGCTCATCGCGCTCTTGGGGAGCGCGCTCGGCGCCGGTTTCGGCGCCGCCGCCTCCGCGATCGTGAACTGGTACTACCAGGGGGTCTACGCGACCCCACTCAGGTTCGCGCTCGTGACCCCGGAGATCGTCGCGATCGCGGTGACCCTCTCCCTCCTGCTCGGGATCGTGAGCGGCTATCTCGCCGCGCAGCGTCTCGTGCGCACCGCGCCGCTGGAGTTGGTCGGCCGATGATCGCCCGGCTGGCTCTCGCCTCCCTCACCCGCCGACGCGGTCGCACCGCCCTCACCATCGCCGGCGTCGCCGTCGCCACCGCGATGCTCCTCGATATGGTGATGCTCGGTTCTGGGATGCGCGAGAGCTTCCGCGGCTTCATCGAGCAACAGGGGTTCCAACTCCGCCTCACCCCGCGCGGGACGATGCCCTTCGACTCCGAGGCCACCGTCGGTGGGGCGCAGGCCCTTGTCGCACGGATCGCGGAGGATCCTGAGGTCGTCGCCGTCGCACCGGTGCTCGGAGCCAAGCTCTTCACCCCACGCGCCGACTCGGTCGTCCCTGCCTTCCTGCTCGGGATCGATCCCGCGGTGCAGGGGGACTACGTGCTCGCCGAGGGGCGCGACATCGCTGCTCCCGATGAGATGGTGGTGAACGGCGCTTGGCTCGAGGCGACCGGGGTGAGGCTCGGCGACACGATCCGCGTCGCCTCGGGCTACGACGCCCAACTCCGCCGTTTCTCCGGTGAAGGTTCGGTACGCGTCGTCGGGCGTGGGCGATTCATGATGCTCGCGGGCGGGGAGAAGGTCGCCGCGCTCCCGATCGCGACGGTGCAGGGGATGGGGGGCGAGGATCTTCGCGATCGACTTTCCGTGGTCCTCGTCGCGACGCGCGCTGGGGCCGATGTGGAGACGGTGGGTCGCCGCATCGAGGCGAGCGATGCCCGGGTGAGCGCGCTCTCCACGGAGGCGGCGCTCCGCTTCGTCGACGAACGCCTCAGCTACTTCCGACAGCTCGCCTTCATCCTCGCCTCCGTCTCGCTGATCACCGGCTTCTTGCTCGTCACCACGTTGGTGACCGTCTCGGTCAACGAGCGGATCGGGGAGATCGCGGTGATGCGCGCCATCGGCGTCGCGCGCGAGCGCATCGTCGTCCAGGTGATGCTCGAGGGGCTCGTCCTCTCCGTCATCGGCGCCGTCCTTGGGTTGGGGCTTGGCATCGTCACGGCGAAGTGGCTCAACGAGATCCTCTCCGCCTTCCCCGGACTCCCAGCCGCCTTCGACTTCTTCCTCTTCGAGCCCTCGGCGGCGGTCCGCTCCCTCGGCTTGATCATCTCCTGTGGGATCGGTGCGGGGCTCTGGCCCGCTTGGCGCGCCACCACCCTCTCCATCGCTCAGACCCTCCGTGAGGAGGCGGTCGCATGAATCTGACGCAGCCGGTGCTCTCCGCTCGTGATCTTCGTCGCGCCTACCTCGTGGCCGGCGCGCCGGTCGAGGCGGTGCGCGGCCTCTCGCTCGATGTGCACCCGGGTGAATGGGTCGCCGTGGTCGGCCCGTCTGGCTGCGGCAAGTCCACCCTCCTCAATCTGCTCGGCGCGATCGATCGGCCGACGAGCGGGCAACTCCTGATCCGCGGGCGCGATGTCGCCGTAATGGATGACGCCGAGGCGACGCGCTTCCGACTCACCGGGATCGGCTTCGTCTTCCAGCGCTTCTATCTGATGCCCACCCTTTCGGCGGCGGAGAATGTCGAGCTCCCGATGGCGGAGGCCAAGAGGCCTCGCGCCGAGCGTGAGGCGCGGGCGAAGGAGCTGCTCACCTATGTGGGGCTGGGCGCACGCACCGATCATCGCCCCTTCCAACTCTCTGGGGGCGAACAGCAGCGTGTCGCCGTCGCTCGCGCCCTCGCGAATCGTCCAGCGCTCCTCCTCGCCGACGAGCCGACCGGCGAGCTCGATGCCCGCACTGGGGAGGAGATGATCGCGCTCTTCGATCGGCTCAATCGCGACGGGACCACGATCGTCACCGTCACGCACGATGAGGAGCTCGCGCAGGCCGCGCGGCGCGTGATCCACATGCGCGACGGGGTGATCGTCGACGATCAGGTGCGGCGTCCGCTCGAGTCCGTGGCGCGCCCAGCCTAACCCACGATGCTCCTCCGGCTCGCCTTCCGCGGACTCCTCGATCGTCCCTGGCGCTCGGCCTTCCTCCTAGCCGGGTTCGCGCTGGGCGTCGGGGTGATGATCACGCTGCTGGCGATCGGCGAGGCGATGGTCGTGCAATCCAAGGACGAGAAGCTCATCGGGGGCGGGGATGTCACGGTGCTTCCCGAGGGGATCGATCTCGAGGTGATGAAGACCGGTGGGGTGGGGGGGATGTTCGCCTCGATCGCCAACGCGCGCTTCGTCCATCGGCAGCTGCTCGCTGCTCCGCGCTTCGCCGATCGCATCGCGACGGTCGCGCCGCAGACCGATGGCGCCTTGATCTATCTGCGCACGGCCGATGGCACCGAGTATCCGGTCCGCGCGCTGGGGGAGATCCCCTCCGCCTCGCGAGATGTAGGCGCGGCGCCGACCATCATCGCCGGTGCATGGGAGGATGACGACGGCGACCGGAAATGGCAGCGCCCGACCCTCGCCGAGCTCCGACACGAGATCGACCGCTTCCATCACACCCCCGCCGTGATCGTCGCTGAAGAGCGCCCGACTTGGGGGGAGTGGCACTACTTCAACGTCCTCTCCGACGACACCAAGCGGTGGGCCTTCCTCACCCTCGCGGTCGGTGGCGACATCCCGAATGGCGAATGGGGCGGGCAGGTATTGCTCACCATGCACGAGCAGGGACGCGCGTCGCGCCGGTTCACGCAGTTCGTCTCATCGCGCGCGATCACCCTCGACACCACCCGCGCCGATCTCTCCCTCGGCGGGAACACCGTCACCGTGCTCGCCGACGGGCGCTACGAGGTCAAGGCGCGAGCACGCGAGGAGGGCACGGGCGCCGAGGCGACGGTCACCCTCACCCTCACGCCGGCGCCGGGGGCCTACTTCCCCGGCACCTCGATTGGCGATGCCACCCTCGTGAGCGGTTACGCCGTTCCCGCGCTCCGCGGCAGCATCGATGGCACCATCTGTGTGAGCGGCCGCTGCGAGCGCTTCAGCGGCGCGCAGGGCTACCACGACCATAACTGGGGGGTCTGGCGCGACGTCGAGTGGGAGTGGGGCTCGGCGCGCCTCGGGGAGTACGCGGTGCTCTACGGGCGCGTCCGTCGCAGTGGCGCAGAGGATGTCCGGGAGCCCCTCTTCGTCTATCTCGTCGACTCGCTCGGCTTCCGTTCGCTCTTCCGTCCCAAGACCATCCGCTACGAGGATGGTCGCACCGTGATGGCCGAGGGGCGTCTGGTGAAGGTGCCGAGCCGAGCCGTGATGGAGGATGTGCGCGGGAGCGATACGCTCCGGATCACACTCGAGATCGAGGACGCGATGGCCTCCGACGTCCTACTCGATCGCATGAAGCAAGAGGGGCAGCGAACGGCGCGCACGCCGCGTGAGGTCAAGACCTTCCTCGTCCAGATGAAGGGGATCGCCACGCTGAGCGGGCGACTCGGTGGGCAAGCGCTCATCGGGCGCGGGACCGGGTTCTTCGAGACCTATCGCTGAGGCGCGCGGAACCTCACGCGCTTCAGGCTGCGCCGCTCATCCGCGCGCCTCGTCTTCCTTCCACCGCCGCTCCGCCTCCACCACCGCCGCATCGATCTTCGACGTCACAACCAGGATCATCGGCAGCGTCCCCACGGAGAGCAGCAAGATCACGACGTGCATCGCGGCGGGGGCCTCCCCGTCCCCCGCGAGCCAGAGCATCACGTGGACGAGCACGAAGATCACCGCGACGATCACCCCGGTCAGGTCGAGCGTCGCGCGCATCAGCGCGAGCACCGGCCCATGATAGGCGCGCGGGATCCGTAGGAACCGCTCCTTCTCCGGGAAGTTGAAGAGCTGCGGATGTTTCGGGAGGAGCGCGCCGATCCCTTGCAGGAGGACGAGCGTCGCGACGCTGACCATCGGGAGCCCGAACCACTCCACCCATGAGGTGGGCCGCGTCCGCGTCACCTGCCCTGCGAAGTCCAGATGCGTCGGCACGGTCGGCCCGAGACTCGGGTAGATCGCGATCGCGAAAAGCAGATGCACCGCCACGATCGCCCACGGGAGGATGCGTAGGAGCCGGAGCCCTCCGCTCGACGTCCCCCCGACGCTCATGGCTGTCGCGCGAGGGCGCGAAGCCCCTGATGCAGATAGGTCACCTTCCCGCCACGATCGCGCACGAGCAGGAGGTCGATCGGGTCCCCCATCGGCGGCATCACGCGGATCTTGTCGGCACCGAGGAGGAGGAGCGGGAGGGTGACCGGACCCTGCGTGAAGCGCAGGGTGTCGGCCCCAGCGGCGATCGAGACGCGCGTGGCCCCCATCGCGTAGGTCCCGACAAGCGTACGCTGCTCCTCGGCGGTCCCGAGGCGTGGGGTCGCTGGCGTCGGCGTGGGACGCGCCGGGAGCCCGAAGACCTGCTCCCGCACGAAGCGATCGATCTCGGGGAGCGGACTCCCGCTCCGATTATCGATGACGATGAGCGCCGCACGCCGCTCAGGCCACATCGTCACGATCGCATCGAAGCCGTTGATGGCGCCGCCATGCTCCCAGACCAGCTGCCCATCCTTGCGACCGATCATCAATCCGTAACCGTATCGCGCGACGGAATCCCCGGGGATCGGCTGATACCCCGTCGTGAGTCGCTGCACGGTGGAGGCGGCGAGCACCCGCTTCCCGTCGAGTTCTCCCTGCTGCATCAGCGCGGTCGCGAAGCGCGCGAGCTCTCCTGCGGTGGAGAAGAGGAAGCCGGCGGCCCACTGCGCCGTGTTCTCGGTGTAGGGACGCACCACCGTCGCCGCGCCTCCCGGCGGGCCCATGTGCCCCTGTGAGAAGTCGGTGGTCATCACCTCGAGTGGGCGGAAGGTCGATCGCGTCATCCCCACCGGCCGCAATACCAAGCGCTCCGCCACCGTCGCGAAGCGCGCCTCCCCCGCGCGCTCCGCCACATACCCCGCCATCGAGAATCCGGGATTGGAATAGGAGATCACCTGCCCGGGGTCGGTGAAGAAGAGCGTGTCGCCCACCTCGCGGAAGACCTCTCCCAGCGCGCCCTCGCCCATTCGCCCGTAGGCGACCGCATTGTCGATCCACCCCGCCGTATGCGTAAGGAGTTGATGCGTCGTCACCGTCCCCACGCGGCGCGACGCGACCTCAGTCACATACCGCCCGATCGGCGCCTGCGGGTCGAGCTTCCCTGAGGCCGCGAGCTCCATGAGGGTCGCCGCCGTGAGCATCTTCGTCACCGAGCCGATCCGGAAGAGCGTCCGCGTCGTCGCGGGGCGCTGCGACTCGGCATCGGCGAGCCCGGTCGCGCGCTCATACACGAGGCGCCCATCGAGCACGACCGCCACCTGCACCCCGGGAGTCCCGGTGCGCGTGAGCGCCGCGCGGGTGATCGAGTCGAGTGCCGGTGCCCAACTCGGGGCGGCGGGGGTTTGCGCGCCCAGCAGGGCAGCGGAGGCGGCGAGCAGGAGGAGCGGGCGTAGCAGGGTCATGGGGTCTTCTTCGATGAAGGGGATGGCTTGGCCTTCGGCGCGCGCCCCGCCTTCGCGAGCGCCGCACGCAGCACGAAGTCGATCTGCGCGTTCAGCGACCGCAGATCGTCATCCGCCCACCGCTGCAGCGCCTCGAGCAGCGCGGGATCGGTGCGAAGGAGGAAGGCCTTCTTCTCGCTCACGGGTGGCTCAGGTGTAGAGCGACCCCGAGTTCACCACGGGCTGCGCGGAGCGTTCCGAGCAGAGCACCACGAGGAGGTTGCTCACCATCGCCGCCTTCCGCTCCTCGTCGAGCTGCACCACCTGCTTGGCGCTGAGCATCTCGAGCGCCGTCTCGACCATCCCGACTGCGCCCTCGACGATCTTCTGCCGCGCCGCGATGATCGCGCTCGCCTGTTGCCGCTGCAGCATCGCCGCCGCGATCTCCTGCGCGTAGGCCAGGTGCGAGATCCGCGCCTCCACCACCTCGACCCCCGCCTTCTTCAGACGGTCGGCGAGGGCGGCCTCGAGGGCCTGCGAGACCTCATCCATATGCGTGGAGAGGGAGATCTCCCCGGCCACGTGCGCATCGTACGGATAGTGCGACGCTACCGCGCGGAGCGCCGACTCCGACTGCACCGCCACATAGCGCTGATAGTCATCGACCTCGAAGAGCGCCTCCGCCGTCTCCACCACCTTCCAGACCACGATCGCCCCGATCTCGATCGGGTTCGCATGGTTGTCGTTCACCTTGAGCTTCGCCGTCTCGAAGTTCCGCACGCGGAGCGAGATCGCCTGCTTGGTCATGAAGGGGTTGGCCCACCAGAACCCGTCCCTCTTCACCGTCCCCTTGTAGGTGCCGAAGAGCACCAAGGCCTTCGCCTCATTGGGGTGGATGATGAAGAAGCCGCCGAACCCGATGAGCACGGCGATGAAGAGCAGGGCATGGAGCCCCGCGCCGACGAACCGGGCGTGCATGAAGCCCTCGGTCATGAACCACCCCGTGGCGAGCACCGCGGCGACGAGGAGGACGACCATCAGGAGCCCATTCAGGGCGGGGAAGGGACGTTCGCGATACATGGGGCGCTCCACGGGTGCTGGAAAGGTGATATCACGATGATATCAGTGCTCCTACGCTCGCGCAATCCCCTCTCTTTTGTGACTCAGCGCGCCGGCAACGCCGCCAATCGTGCGCGGATCTCCGCTACCTGCGGCTGCAGCTCGGGATCGGCGTCGCGCCACAACCGCAGGAATTCTTCGTACCGCCGCCGCGCCTCGGCGGGGCGGCCGAGCTCCTCGTGCAGCATGGCAAGCCGACGCAGCGCACTCGGCCAGATTGACCCGAGCCGCTCCCCGCCGTTCAGGTCGGTCGGCCGGAGCATGCGCTCGAGCACGGTGACCGCGCTGTCCCGCTGCCCCGCCGCCTCGAACGCGCGCGAGAACCGATCGTCCAGATCGAGGGCGCCGAACGTCGCGAGATTGCCGGAGTCGGCCTGGATGGCGAGGCGGAGGGCGGCCAGCGCACCGGTGGCGTCCCCACGCGCCAGCGTGAGCTCCCCGCGCGCCATCTGCCAGGTCCCCCAATGCAGGAGACGTGCGTCACCGGCCGTCCCTTGCTCGAATCGGTCGAGGGCGGCGGTCGCTTGGGGGATGGCGCCGAGTCGAGCGAACGCGAGGGCGAATGCGAGGTCGTGTCGATCCTCCGCGGGGAGATCGGTCTCCGCGAGGGTCAGCCGCAGGGCCTCGATCTGACGAATCCCCGCGGCCAGGTCTCGGCGGAGCACCGCGACGTGCAGGAGGTCGATGATCCGAAGCTCCGTCCCATCGATCCCCGCCCCCGCGCTGTCGCCGAAGGCGAGCGTCGCCGCCTGTGGCGGCTCGTGTCGACGGAGCTGGCCACGCGCGAGGGCGAGCATCGCCGCGAGCTGCACCCCCTCCGCGCGTTGGGGCAGGTTCCGGGAGCCCATCGCCTCGCTGGAGAGCCTGGGGAGCGAGTCGACGCCACCGGCCAGCCAGCCCATCCAGAGTCCGACCAGTTCGGTATACCATGCGCCCGGGAAGCTCTGTCGCATCGCAGCGTAGCTCGTGCGTGCCGCGTCGAACTTCCCCTGCAAGGCCTGCGCGCGCACGAGCTGCACATAGAGTTGGATGATCGGTGGACGACCCGCCGGAATCTTCGCGATCTCCGCCGTCACCACCGACTCCGCCGCTGCATAGCGCCCCCGTTCAAGGAGCATCAACGCCCGGTTGTTCTGTGACAGTCCTGGGGTCCGCGCGTAGAACTCCATCGCCGCGGCGGTGCGCAGGCGCTCGAGGTAATACGCCTCGATCTGTGAGCGCTCGAGCCCCGCGCTGTGATCCCGATGGCGGTAGGCGGCGACCGTCGCCGCGAGGACCTGCGACTCGGACGCCCCCGTGTTGAAGCGATAGACCGCGAGTTTGCGCCAGGCGGACGCGAAGGTCGTATCGATGCTGACGGCGCGTTCGAGCAGCGGGATCGCTGTCAGGAAGTCGCCACGGAGATCCCCGATCTCGACGCCTCGCGTGTATTCGCGAAGCGCGTCGAGCGAGGCAGTCGTCGCCTCCTGCAGGCGCGGGGCACGCGCGACGGTGCGCAGCGACTCCCCGATGCGCGAACGGAGCTCTCGGGCGAGGGCATCGATCGCCTCGAGGAGTGTCCCAGGGCCATCGGCCCCACGCTGCGCCGAGGTGAGCACGGTCCCCGAATCGGCACGGACGAGGTTCACGCTCACCACGAAGCCGCTGCCGAGGGAGGCGATCTGCCCAGTGACGAGAAGGGGGATCCCCTCGCGCGTGGCGAGCTCCTGCGCGGTCGACTCCGTGAGGGGCGTGGTCGGTGGGAGGGTCATCCGCGCGAGCCCCGCCGCGACCTCGCTCGGCGACACCAGTCGGATCGCCTCCGACTGTCCGAGCGCGGTGCGCATCGCCTGCGCCACGACCGTCACGAGCGAGGTGTCACTCGCCGTGGTCGAGAACTGTGCCACGAGGATGCGCGACTCTCCGCTGATCGCGCCGGATGCGAGGAGTGAGGCAGCGGGCCCGAGGCCGAACTGCCGCAGGACGAGCACGGTCGCGAGGCTCAGCACCAAGAGCGCCCCGGCGGCGATCCCGGCGCGTCGCGTCCGACGCCATGAGACATGGGGACTCGCCTTGATCGCGAGCGTCGCCATGGTCCCGCGTACTACCATACTCCCGCTCTTGGTGAAGGTCGGCGTCTTGAGGAGGGCGGCGCGCGCCGTGCGCTGCACGAACCAGGTGATGAGCACCGCCGGGAGCCCGAGGCCCGCGAGCCCGAGTGCCAAGGGGACGGTCCACGCCGGGAGACCGATCCCGACCACCGCCGCCTTGGCGAGGAGCCAGGTCGCCCCGAACACCACCGCCCAGATCCCGAGGGCCTGACCGAGTGACCGCGGCCGCTGCGCGAGCATCGCAGGCACCGCGTCGCGCGCGGCCCCGCTCCCGATCATCTCCAATTGGCGCAGGACCTCTCGGGCGGTCGCGGGACGCTCGGCGGGATCCTTCGCGAGGCAGGCGGCGACGAGGGCCTCGAGTCCCGGGTCGATCCCCGGTCGGCGCGAGGCGACCGTCGGAGGGGCTTCGCTCAGGTGCGCCGTCATCAGCTGGTGCACCGAGCGCCCGTGGAAGGGCGGGGTACCTGTCAGCAATTCGAACGCCATACAGCCCAAGGCATAGAGGTCGGCGCGATGATCGGTGGATGGATCCCCCGTCGCCTGCTCCGGCGCCATGTAGGTCGGGGTCCCGATCGCCGTCCCCATCTGAGTGAGCGTGCTCGACCCATCTCCCACCATCGTCCGTGCCGCGGTGATCGCCTTCGCGATCCCGAAGTCGGTCACGACCGCCGATTCCCCCGAGAGGAGGACATTGTCCGGCTTGATGTCGCGGTGGACCACGCCGCGCTCATGCGCGTAGAGGAGTGCCCGCGCGACATCGCGCAGGACGCTGATGGTCTCCGCCTCGGAGAGGGGCCCGCGAGCGAGCCGCGCCCGGAGCGACTCCCCTTCGACGAACGGCATCGTATAGTAGCGGATGTCCTCGGCTTCGCCGGCCGTGAGAAGCGGGACGATGTTCGCCTGCTGGAGCGAGGCGGCGAGCTGGATCTCCCGCTCGAACCGACCCCCGCTCATCACCGCCGCGAGCTCTGGGGCGACCACCTTGATCACGATCGCACGTCCGAGCCGCCGGTCACGTGCGAGGAAGACGAGGGACATCCCCCCGCCTCCGAGCTCACGTTCGATGGTCAGGTCGTCGGCGAGGAGGGCCGACAGGCGCGTACGCAGGTCCATAGGAGATCCGATCTCTGGCGGGAGGTGCCGCAGAACATACCACCACCGCTCCCGAACGGCATCTCGTCAGACCGCCCGCACCCCCTGATCCGCCGCCCGCGCCGCCCGCTCTCCCTCCGCCACATCCACGCGGCTCAACACCAGCCCACCGAGGATGAAGAAGACGATCACGCTCAGGATCGCCGTCCGTGAACTCTCCCCCGCGCCGATCGCCAACGTGAAGAGCACCGGCCCGAGGATCCCGCCGAACTTCTCGAATACACTGAAGAAGCCGAAGAACTCCCCGCTCTTATGCTTCGGGATCATCGAGGCGAAGAGGGAGCGGCTCAGCGCCTGCGTCCCGCCCTGCACCATGCTCACGAGGATCGCCAGCGTGTAGAACTCGCGCGTGGTGTCCATCCCATACGCATAGAGACAGATCCCCGCATACGAGGCGATCCCGAAGAGGACCGAGCGCTTCGCCCCAAACCACTTCGCCACGAACCCGAACGCGAAGGCGAAGGGGATCCCGACGAACTGCACCAAGAGGATTGCTGCGATCAGATCCTTGTCTGCGATCCCGACCGTCTTGCCATATGCTGCCGCCATCCCGATGATCGTCTGGATCCCATCGTTGTAGATCGTGAAGGCGACCATCATCAGGAAGGCCTGCTTGAAGCCGCGCAGTTCGCGCAGCGTCTCGCCCAAGCGGGTGAAGGCGATCCGTGTCGCCGGCATCCCCTGCAGCTCATCGGGCTCGAGGGTGCGCGGAGGCTCCGGCACCTTCCGCAATACGGGGATCGAGAAGAGGAGCCACCAGAGCCCCGCACTCAGGAAGGCCAGCCGCACGGGGAGACTCTTCTGCTCCGGGGTGAGTCCATCCCCCACAGGGAGCCCGATCATCCCGGGGTTCTGGATGATCATGATGTTCGCGAGCAACAGGAGCCCGCCCCCCACATATCCCAACGCATACCCCGCGGTGGAGACGCGATCGATCTCCTCCTCCGACGCGATATGTGGGAGCAACGCCTCATAGAACGTGGTGCTCGCCGTCGCACCCGCGATCGAGAGCACGAGCAACACCGAGGCCAACAGCACCTGCCCCTGCCCGATCAGGAACATCGCCGAGGTGGCGGCCACGCCGAGCACCATGAAGGCGCCGAGGAAGCGCTTCTTCGCGGCGCGATAATCGGCGACCGCCCCCAACAGCGGCGCGATCACGGCGACGGCGATCGCGGCAGCGGTCTTGGCGATGCCATACCACTGGAGCGCGCTCGCCTCGTCGCGCCCCGCCGCAGCATAGCTCAGGAAGAAGACAGGGAAGATCGCCGTCATCACGACGACGGTCTGGCCGGAGATCCCGAAGTCATACATCGCCCAGGCGCGGAGGTCGGGGCGGTGGAGACCGAGATGATCGAGGAGCTTCGCGCGGAGGGAGGCCATGGGCGAGACGATGCGCCCCCGTTACCCTTCGTGCAAGAGCGACGCCCTCTCTCCCGACCCCCGCCGCGCCCCCCGTGCGCTTCCGCACCCTCCTCGGCCTCCTCATCCCCCTCGCCTGTGCCGCCCTCTTCGTCCGGCTCGGGGTCTGGCAGCTCGCCCGCCACCAGGAGCGCGCCGCCTTCAACGCCGGCCTCGCCGATCGCCTCGTCGCGGCCCCTGTCCCGCTGGTTGAGATCCCACCTGACTCCGCCGCCCTCCGCTGGCGTCGCGTCACCGTCACCGGCCGCTTCCGCTACGACCGCGAGCAGGTCGTCGCGAGCCGAGCGAGCGAGGGATCCCCTGGGGTGCATCTCCTCACCCCGTTCATCGAACAGGAGAGCGACACCGCGGTCGCGGTGATCCGCGGCTGGGTCTACTCCGCCGATGCGAGCACCGTCGATCGCACCCAGTGGCAGGAGGGGGACACGACTCTCACCCTCTCGGGTTATCTGATCCCATTGGCCGACTCCGGTGCCGCACCCTCCGGCGATCCCGCGCGCCCGCTCCGGTCGGTGCATCGCGCCGCGCTCGAATCCCGCATCGGCACACCGGTGCGCCCGTTCCAACTCGTGATGACCTCGGACTCGGCCCCGCGCGCCAGTGGGGTCCCGAAGCGTCTCCCCCTGCCGACCGTCGATGCCGGACCGCACCGTTCCTATGCCGCGCAGTGGTTCAGCTTCGCGGCGATCGCCGTCGCGGGCGGACTGCTCCTCTTCCGTCGGAATCGTGCCGCCGATGCCGCGGCGGCGCGCGCCTGACCCCAGCGCGCCTTACGCCACCCGGTCGCGCTTGAACTGCAAGAGCGCCACCGCGCTCACGATCAACGCCCCGCCCACCAACGTGGGCGGCGTCATCCCCTGACCCAACGCCACCGCGGCCAACACCGCCGTCAGGAACGGCTCGATCGTCGAGATGATCGCGGTGCGCACCGGACCTAACCGCACGAGCCCCATCAAGAAGAACACACTCGGCAACACCGTGCTCACGATCGCGAGCACGGCGAGGATCCCCCACGCATCGGCGCCCAACCGCCAGGTGAAGTCGCGCTGCGCCACACTCAACACGAGGAAGACGAGCGCGGCGCCGATCTTCGAATACGCCGAGGTCGGCGCGACGGGGTGATCGCGCTGGAGCGTGCGCATCATCGGGATGTAGGCGCCGTAGAGGATCGCCGCGCCGATCGCGAGCGATACCCCGCGCCAATCGAGGGAGAGATCCGAGGCGAGCGCCGGCACCCCGACCATCACCGCGATCCCACCAAAGGAGAGCGCCAACGCGCCGGCGCGTCGCGCATCGAGCCGCTCCACCCCGCGCACCAACTGCGCGACCGCGACCCACGCCGGATAGGTATAGAAGAGGAAGGCCAACGTCGCGGCGGGGATGTACGCCAGCGAGGAGAGCGCGAGAAAGACGACCAGCGCCTGCCCACCGCCCCCGAGCACCACGAAGCGCAGCATCTCGTTCGATGGGATCCGCTTGTACTGATGCGTCCCCACCCAGAGGGTGAGCACCACCGCCGCGATCAGATAGCGCCAGAGCAACACGGTCGGCAACGCGATCCCACGCGCGGTGAGCAGCGAGGTCAGTACACTCACCGAGGCGAACCCCGCCGCGGCGAGCAGGGTGAACACCGTCCCCTGCGTCAGGCTCTTCGCGTCGCCACTCGTCGGCATCGACTCTCGCGTCATGTGAGGATCACTCCGGGGCGGGCGCATCGGTCTGGAGCGCGGGGTGCGCCGACCGTTGGAGCAGGACGATCGCTCCCATGATCACCGAGCCCCCCGCGATCGTCATCGGGGTGATCCCCTGCTTGAGTACCACCGCGGCGAGCATCGCATTCCAGAAGGGTTCGAGCGTGGAGAGGATCGCCGTCCGCACCGCCCCCAACACCTCGAGCCCACGGAGGAAGGCGATGAAGGCCACCACCGTCCCGATCACCGCACAGCCCAGGGCGAGCCCCCACATCGGGAGTGTCATGTTGGTGAACAACGTCCCCTGCATCGCGCTCCACGAACTCAACGAGATCGCTGCGCCGGTGATCACATAGGTCGACGCCACCGCCGCGGGATGCGGCCCACGCATCCGGTGGAGCAGGGGGATGTACCCCGCATATATCGCCGCGCTCCCGAGCGCGAGCCAGAGCCCCGGCGCCGGGATCGCACTCGCCCACGGCCGCCCCACCATCATCGCGATCCCCGCGAGCGCCAACGTGAGCGCCGCCACCCGCCCACGTGTCAGCCGCTCGACCCCGCCGATCGCCATGAACAACGCGACCCAGGCGGGATAGGTATAGAAGAGGAAACCGAGTTGCGCGGAGGTGAGCCACTCGAGCGAGGAGAAGCTCATCGTCGTGATCACCATCTGCCCCGTCCCCCCGAGCAGCAGCAGCGCGACGGCGTCGCGCCGCGGGATGCGTAGCGCGCCGAACCCACCCGCCGCGAGCACCAGCAGCGGCGCCGCCAGCGCATAGCGCCACGCCATCAGGGCGATCAACGCGACCCCCGCACGATCGGCGAGCACCACCGCCGTCGAGAGCGAGCCGAAGGCGCACGCCGAGAGGAGGATCAACCCCGTCGCCCGCCGCTCCGTCATGCGCGAGCCGATCTCAGAGGACGGTGCCGCGCAGCAACAACAGGGCGACGGTGAAGTAGAGCACCACCCCCGTCACATCCACCAAGGTCGCGACGAGGGGCGCCGAGGCGCTCGCCGGGTCGAAGCCCAATCGCTTGAGGAGGAAGGGGAGCATCGCGCCGGTGAGCGTCCCGAAGAGCACCACCCCCACCACCGTCGTCCCGACGGTGAGCGCGAGGAGCTCATAGTGCGCACCGAACCCGTAGAACCCACTCCACTCCCAGATCATCACGCGCAACAACCCCACGAGCCCGAGCACGAGCCCCAACGCGAGCCCGAGCACGAGTTCGCGCCGCAGCACGCGGAACCAATCGCGCGTCCCGATCTCCTGCAGCGCCAACGCGCGGATGATCAGCGAGGTCGCCTGCGACCCCGAGTTGCCGCCGGAGCTGATCACGAGCGGGATGAACAACGCGAGCACCACCGCCGCATCGAGCGCCCCCTCGAAGAACCCCATCGCCGCCGCGGTGAACATCTGCCCGACGAAGAGCACCAACAACCAGGGCAACCGCTTCTTGAGCAGGTCCCCGACCGAGCTCTGCAGATAGGGATCCTCTAACGCGGTCAGACCGCCGAACTTCTGCACGTCCTCGGTCTGCTCCTCCTGGATCGCGTCGATCACGTCGTCGACCGTCACCACGCCGAGGAGGCGCCGCTCCGCATCGACCACCGGGACCGCGACGAGGTCGTAGTTCGAGGTGAGCTGCGCCACCTCCTCGCGGTCCGCTGTCGCCTCGACCGTCACCACCTCGCTCCAGATGACCTCGCTCACCCGCGCCCCCTCGGGCGCGGCGAGCAGCTCGCGCAGCGAGAGCACCCCGGTGAGCGTCCCGCGCTCGTCCACGGTATAGAGCGTCCCCATCGCCTCCCGTCGGCCGGCGCGCGCGATCCCGCGCACCGCCGCGAGCGCCTCCTCCACCGTCGCGGATTCCGCGACCGAGACGAACTCCGTCGTCATCAGGCCGCCCGCCGTGTCCGCTTCGTACTCGAGCAGCCGCTCCGTCTCGAGACGCGCCGCCTCCGGCAACTCCTCGAGGAGCTCGTCCGCCGTCTCCTCGTCCATCTCCTCGAGCGCATCGGCGCGCTCGTCGGGCGTCATCCGCTCCAGCAGCGCCGCCGCCACCTCGGCGTCCATCGCCTCCAGCACCTCGGCGCGCACCTCCTCGTCGAGATACTCGAGCACCGTCGCCGCACGCCCCGCGGGGAGATGCGTGAGGAGCACCGGGATCAACGCGCGCGGGAGGAGCTCCGCCACATCGGCCAAGTCGGCCGGATGCAGCTCCTCCGTCTCCATCGCGACCGCGCGCGGATCCGATTCGAGGAGGTCGAGGATGTCGGGGGCCACCAGCGCCGCGACGCTCTGCTCTGTCTCGCGCTGATCTGGCGTCACGGGGGGCCCTCCCCGGGTGGTGAATGCAGGCGCAGTCCGCGCCTCGATGAACGTCCCTCGAAGCTAATCCTGAACTTCAATGGTGGGCAGGTCGGTCTTCAGGGCCCAGGTCTCAGTGACCAGGTACCCGGCGGCCTTGATCGCCGCGATCAGGGCGGCCTCGGCCGCAGCGAACGAGGTCCCCGGGGTGAACCAGACCTCTGCCCGCCCGAGCTCCACCTCGGCCCGCACGATCCCTGGCACCCCACTCAGCGCAGTGAAGACCGCGTGCCGAGCATGCACCGCCACCATCCCCGAGATCGCACACGCCATGCGCATGCCGGGCAATCTATCTTCCACCCCATGCCAACTGTCGCCTTCCTCGGGCTCGGCGCCATCGGCGCCCCCATGGCCCGCCACCTCGCCGCGCAGGACCTCGGCCTTCGCGTCTGGAACCGGACCGCCACCAAGGCCGCCGCCTTCGCCGCCTCGCACGGCGCCCTCCGCACCAACACCCCCGCCGAGGCCGCGCAAGGCGCCGATATCGTCATCACCTGCCTCCCCGTCTCGGCTGATGTCGAGTCGTTGCTCGATGGCCCCGACGGGCTCTTGGCCGGCCTCGCGAAGGGAACGGTCCTCGTCGACTGCACCTCGGGGGACCCCGCGACCTCGCGCCGCATCGCCGCACGGCTCGCCGAGCATGGCGTCGACTTCATCGATGCTCCCGTCTCCGGTGGTGTGGTCGGGGCGGAGAACGCCGCGCTCACCATCATGGTCGGGGGGGATGCCGCCGTGCTCGAGCGGGTGCGTCCGGTGCTCGCGGTCTTCGGCAAGCTGATCGTCCATTGCGGCGCCATCGGAGCGGGGGACGCGGTGAAGGCGGTGAACAACGCGTTGCTCGCCCTCCACATCTGGTCCGCCACGGAAGGACTCGCCACGCTCAAGCGCGCCGGCGTCGATCCTGCCGTCGCCCTCGAGGTGATCAACACCTCGAGTGGCCGCTCCAACAGCTCGATGAATCTCTTCCCCGAGCGCGTCCTCACCCGCGCCTTCCCGCGCACCTTCCGCTTGGCGCTGCTCGACAAGGATGTCGGGATCGCCGCCGGCGTCGCGCGCGAGCACAAGGTCCCCACGCCGATGCTGCAGATGACCGCCGAGCTCTATCGCGCCGCGCATCTCGCGATGGGGGAGGAGGTCGATCATGTGGAGGTCGTGAAGTGGGTCGAACAGCTCACCGGGACGGTGATCCAATGAGCACGCCCGTGAACACCACCGCCGCGCAGATCCGCGCGCGCTTCCCCTCGCTGCAGCGTCAGCACGACGGTCACCCGGTCGCCTACTTCGATGGGCCCGGCGGCACGCAGGTCCCGCAGTCGGTCGTCGACGCGATGAGCGACTATATGCTGCATCACAACGCGAATACCCATTGGGCGTACCCCACGTCCAATGAGACCGACGCGCTCCTCTTGGCCGCGCGCACCGCGGTCGCCGATTTCCTGAACGCCACCCCGCGCGAGATCGCCTTCGCGAACAACATGACGACGGGCACCTTCCACCTGGCGCGCGCCCTCGGGCGCCGCTGGGGCCCCGGCGACGAGATCGTCATCACCGATCTCGATCACCACGCGAACGTCGCCCCCTGGCGCGCCCTCGAGCGCGAGCGCGGTGTGCGCACCACACGCGTCGGCGTGAACCTCGCCACCGGGCAGCTCGACTGGGCCGCACTGCAAGCCGCTCTGACGCCAGCAGTGCGACTTCTCGCCATCGGCGCGGGCTCCAACGCGTTGGGCACCATCACCGATGTCGCCGCCGCCACGCAGCTCGCGCACGCCAACGGCTCCCTCGTCTTCGTCGACGCGGTGCACTACGCCCCGCACGCCCTCGTCGATGTCCGCGCCATCGATTGCGACTTTCTCGGCTGCTCCGCCTACAAGTTCTACGGCCCACATGTGGGCGTGATCTATGTGCGCGACAGTCTCGTCGATCTCTTGGATGTCCCCAAGCTCGATCCCGCGCCGAACGAGGGGGGCGAGCGGCTCGAGACCGGCACCCAGAACCACGAGGGGATCGTCGGTGCCGGTGCCGCGGTCGACTTCCTCGCCTCGCTCGGGACGGGCGCCACGCGGCGCGCGCAGTTGGTCGATGCCTTCCACGGGCTCCACACGCATGGGATGGCGCTCTTCCGTCAGCTCTGGGATGGACTCGGCGCGATTCCCGGCGTCACCCGCTACGGCCCCGGCCCCGATCAACCCCGCACCCCGACCATCGCCTTCACGCTGAAGGGACACGACGCCGAGTCGGTGACGCGCGCGCTCGTGCATCGCGGCGTCTTCACGAGCCATGGCGACTTCTACGCCGCGACCATCGTCGAACTCCTCGGCAAGTCGCAGGACGGCTTGGTGCGCGCCGGGGCCGCCTGCTACACCACGGATGATGAGGTCGCGCGATTAATCCACGGCGTCGCCGCACTCGCACGCGGCGCGTGAGACGGTTCCTCGCCGTCGTTTCGGCGGGGCTGCTCGCCTGTTCCGATGCACAGCGGGCGCCTGCCCCCCTCGCCGAATTCATCGTCGTCGCGTCGGATTCTGTGTTCTGGGTCCGCTCCGAAGCCGAGGGGATCCGCGTGCGCAGCGCCCCGATGCTCCTGGCGCAGCTCGACGGCCGCTTCCACGAACTCTATGTCACCGACGACGATCGCTCCTACTATGACGCGACCTTCCTCGGCCAGCACCTCTACGCGCGCGATCTCATCTCGGGGGACTCCACCCTCCTGCTGAGCGACACCGTGATGCCCGCGCTCGCCGCCGCCTACGGCCGCGCGAACCCTGAGGAGCGTCCCCTCACGATAGACGAAGAAGGCGCCGCCAACCCCCGCATCATGGGGACCACCGACATCGGGATCCTCGACGTGCATGGGCCCTGGGTCTCCTTTGATCATGTGACCGATATCGATGCCGTCGGCGCGCGCTCGCGCCACAGCGCGCAGCAGGGGGTGGTCGATCTCCGCTCCGGGAAGCGCGCGACCCTTGCGACGCTCTTCGGAACCAGCGAAGCCGCGCGTCTCACCGCGCTAGGCCGCCAAGAGACGAGCTTTCACATCGATGTGATCGATCGCGCGCCCGCGGTGCACTTCACGGAGATCCAACGCGACTCCGAGGAGCCCGCCGGCGTCATCTCACTCGCCACCGAGACAGTGTCCACGCCCGACTGGTGGGCTCCGCTCCTCCCACACTACGCCGATAGCGTCACGCCGAACGAACGTCGCTGGACCCGCGAGGGCTTCGCCCTCCGCGCACGCCCAGCCTCAGCGGGCGAACTGCGCATCAGCATCGCCCTGGTGGATGATCGCGAGGGCGAATGGCTCCTCGGCACCGTCCCTGCGCCACTCCATCGTGTGCTCTGGGTCGATCCCGCCATCGCGGGGGACAGCACGCGCACCGCGCTCACCAAGGCCTTCAACGAGGCCGCGCTCTATTCGGAGGAGGCGCGTGTGGTGTCAGTGCCATCGCGAAAGGGTACCTTGATGGTGAGACCATCCTTCGCGAGCAACAATTCCCCGGTGAACGCCTCACGCGCCTCGCGCCCCAACTCGCTCGCGTCGCGCGAATAGCGCGCCGAGAAGTGGGTGAGGACGAGCGTCTGCACCTTCGCCATCTGCGCCACCGTCCCCGCCTCACGCGCCGTCGAGTGCATCGTCTCCGCCGCGCGCAGCGCCTCTTCATCGCCGAAGGTCGCCTCGTGGACCAGGAGGTCGGCGTGGTGTGACATCTGGATCGTCGCCGCGCAGGGGCGCGTATCGCCGGTGATCACCACCGTGCGTCCCGGGCGCGTCGGCCCCACGAGCTCTGATGGCGCGATCACGCGCCCATCGGGGAGCGTCACCGATTCCCCTTTGTGGATCCGTCCCCAGAGCGGCCCCTCGGGGATCCCGAGCGACTTCGCGCGGTCGGGATCGAAGCGCCCGAGCCGCTCATGCTCCACGAGCGCGTAGCCCACCGCGGCCCCTTGGCGATGCTCCACTGCGAAGGGGCGGATCGAATACCCTTTGCGGAGGATCGGCGTGTCGGGTTCCACCTCGGTGATGATCAGCGGGTAGGTCAGCTTCTCGTTTCCCAACCCTTCCGCACGCTTGAAGAGCGCCTGCGCCCCGCGCGGCCCCCAGAGGCGGAGCGGCTCCTCGCGCCCCTGCAGCGCGAGCGTCTTGAGCAGCCCGAGCGCGCCGAGGTAGTGATCGGTGTGGAAGTGGGTGAAGAAGATGTCGCCGAAGGTGAACCCCACCCCGTAGCGCATCATCTGCCGCTGCGTCCCCTCGCCGCAATCGAAGAGCATCGTCTCCCCTTCGCGCGTGAGCGCGATCGACGACACCCCGCGCTCCACGGTGGGGCGCGAGGCGGAGGTGCCGAGGAAGGTGAGCGAGAGCGACATCCGTGAAAGCTACCGAGGGCGGGGCAGGGGCGCGAAACGCGTGCGGAGCCCCAGGCGCGCTAGCGCGCGCGCCATCGATCTCCGCGAAGAGCGTCACCGTCGCCGGATCTGTGAGCACCGCGGCGTCGGGAACCGTCGCACGGCGGATGGTCACCACAACGCTCACCGCGGGAACATCCCGATATACGTCTCCGCGTCGAACTTCTCTCTGGCCCTGGCGAGACTCATCGGCCGGATCACCCCGAACACCGGCTTGTCGAACCAGGGGCGATCGAACTTCCCGAAGCACCACTGGATCCCACCATAGCTCGACGGGTCCCGCCCATCCAACGCCCACTTGTTGTTGAGATGGATCAGATGCTCCAACGCATGCTTGTACCGCGCCGTCCAGAGCAGCACCGACTTCCCCCAGAGCATCCGCACCACGTTGTGCATATGCCCCGTGCGCACCATCTCGCGCTGCGCCGCATTCCACAGCTCGTCATGCGTCTCGGCCTGCTCCAACTGCTCGCGCGTGTAGATCGCCTCGCGTGCGTCGTCCTTGTGCTTCTCCATCGTGCGATGCACCCAATCCGGCAGCCCCTTGAGCTTCCCGTGATTCGGGTTCCGCAGGCAGAAGTTGAGCGCCAACTCGCGCCAGGTGATCAACTCATCCTCGAACTTCGCCGCTGATTCCTTATAGCCCACGGCGCGCACCGTTCGCACCACCTCGGCCGGCGAGATCTGCCCGAAGTGCAACCAGGGCGAGAGTCGCGACGATCCCTCCGTATCACTCGGTTCGTTGCGGCGCTCCGCGTAGTCCTTCAACGCGCCATCACAGAATGCGCGCAACCGTGCCCGCGCCCCATCGAGCCCGCTCACGAAGGGCACCGGCGGCACCGAGTGATCGATCTCGCACGTCGCCACCTCAGCCGCGACATCAACACAATCCAAGTCGAGCCGATCGACCTCCAATGAATGCCAGATCGCATCAGAGAGTTCACGCGAGGCCGGACGCTCCTCCACCGGCTCCAACGCCAGATCCAACAGCTTCGCGATCTTCGGCCGGATCGTCCGCGCCGCGTACTCCTCCTTCACGAACGCCCCGCTCGGCACCACCGCATGCGACTCCACCAGATCCACGCGGCAGGGCGCTCGCTGCACGAAGCGCGCCGTCCGCTCCGCGATCCCCGCCGTCGGAAAGCGATCGGTCACCACCAACGCCGCGCGCGCCGCGAGCCGGTCCACCACGCGGCGATCGTCATCACGCGTGCGTCGCAACACGAACTGATATCGGAACCCCAACCGCTCGGCCCGCGCATGCAACGCCCGCGCGTTCTCGATGATCACCGTGTGGATCCGGTCGTTCGCGTGTTCGTAGGTGGGATCGAGTCCCTGATGCACCAGGAGCGGCTTCCCCAACCGGTCGGCGTGGAGGATCGCCTGCCGCAGCGCCCAGTTCTCCTCGAACCGGTGCGAGCTCTGCATCCAGTAGAGCACGTAGTCGCCGTCGGGCTGGGTGCGGACCGTGTTCGCCGTGACCGCCCGCAGGGCGAGCTGGTCGCGGACGAAGTCCGAGGTCAGGGGGTGGGGGCGGGTCTTCGGCGGCATCTATGGTAGACGGCGGGGGGTGGCGTCCGGTTCCCGGGGGGGCTAGCTTTCGGTGTTGGCGCCCTCCCCAGAGGGACGGCCTGCGGGGCTGTAGCTCAGCTGGGAGAGCGCTGCAATCGCACTGCAGAGGTCAGGGGTTCGATCCCCCTCAGCTCCATATAGTAGGTGATTTCGCTGGTCCGTTCGACACAACTGAAGCCCGCCGCCGTTCGGTAGGACGGAGAGTTCCAATGACGGCGCGCGTGGCATGTGTTCGGACGAGTCCAGCCTCCTCAGACGCCGCGACCCCCGGGGTTCGCGGCGTTTCGCGTTCCCGGGCACTCGGCGCCATAACTTCCCCTCATGTGCGGACGCGCCTACGCCCTCTTCACCGAGGCTGATCTCGCCGGTCGCTACCTCAAGGGGCGCCCCTCCACCCTCGGCGAGCTCACCCCCACCCACAACCTCGCCCCCACGCAACTCACCCCCGTCGTTCGCGAGGTGAACGGCGCGCGCGAACTCGCGCGCCTCCGCTGGGGGCTCGTCCCCTCGTGGGCCAAGGAGCTCAAGATCGGCGCCTCGATGATCAATGCGCGCGCCGAGACGGTCGCCGAGAAGCCCTCGTTCCGTGTGGCGTTCCGGCAGCGGCGGTGCATCGTCCCGCTCTCCGGGTTCATCGAGTGGCAGCGTGAGGGCACGCGGAAGCGGCCGTTCGCGATCTACCGTGAGGATCGCGAGATCCTGAGCGTCGCGGGGCTCTGGGAGCGGTGGGCCGACCCTGCTGGGGGCGAGGTGCAGACCTTCACCGTGATCACCATCGCGGCGAACGGCTTCATGGCGCCGATCCACGATCGGATGCCGGTGATCTTGGAGCCGGGGGACGAGGATGCCTGGCTGAGTGCCGAGACAGAGCCCGCGGCGTTGCACGCTCTGCTCGTCCCCTGCGCGGAAGGGCGACTCGCCGCGCACGAGGTCTCGTCGTTGATCAACAGTCCGCGGAACAACACCCCCGAGCTGCTCGAGCCGGTGGGCGACGCGGCTGAGTAAGTGGGGCAGATGTCAGACGCGGAACATCTCGCCGAGCACCGCGAGCGCCTTCCCGATCGTTAGCGCCGTCAGGGTGCCCAGCCGCTTCACCAGCCGCTCGCGATCGACCGTGCGGAGTTGGTCCAGCACCACATGTCCGTCCTTGCCGCTGAACCGCACGGGGATGCGAAACGGGTAGGGATGGCTCCCGGTGGTGAGCGGCGCGACGATGAAGGTCCCCATGTGGGCGTTCAACTCGTCCGGTGAGACCACGACGCAGGGCCGCGTCTTCCGAATCTCGCGGCCGCGTGTGGGGTTGAGCTGGACGAGCCAGACCTCACCGCGACGAACGGAGACCTCTACCACGCCCATTCCTCCTCGTCGAAGCGGGTGGCCGACGGAGCATCGAGGAGCTCGCTCGGCCCGAACTTCGCCGCCGCCTCCGCCCATCCGGCGCGCGCGGCGGCCACCGGGGCGACGACGAGCGCCCCGGATTCGACGCGAATCTCGACCTCGTCCTCGAGGCCGGCCTGTTCGAGCAGGGGCTTGGGGAGGCGGAGGCCGCGGGAGTTACCGATACGGACGAGACGGGTCTTCATGGGAGCTCCGGAGGACTGTTATTACAATGTAATCACCACCGCTCCCTTGTCCGCAACCCCGTGACATGCGCCACATGATGCCGCCCATGCCACGCATACAACGCCAATAACCCATCCAGGATCTGCGGCCCGTTGGCGGGGTGCAGGTACGGCCGCGCGAACTGGTCCGGCGTCATCGCCTCGAACAGGGTGACGAGCCGCGCGTGCGCTCCCTCGATCATCTGGAGGGAGGGGGCGAGGGGCATCCGGGCGTCGGCCTGCGCCGCGAACCCCTTCTCGTTGTACGGGCGGATGGTGGGGTTCTCCTCGGTGAGGGCGAGCTTGAGCCGCGTGAGGGCGTTGGTGTGGGAGTCGGCGAGGTGGTGGACCACCTGCCGGACGGTCCAGCCGTCGGGGCGGTAGGGGGTGTCGAGCTGGGGGTCGTCGAGCCCGTGGAGGGCGCCGCGGAGCTCGGCGGGGAGGTCGCGGATCTGGGCGATGCGCTGGGCGCGCTCCCCCGCCGTGGACACGGCGGGGCGTTGGAAGCGGCCCAGGGGGTAGGCGAGGTCGATGGTCATAGGGAAAAAGTATCCCCGGGTGGGTTGCCCGGCGGAGGGGGTCGGTCTAGACTTCGGATTCCGCCAGAGCGGCACGGTGGCGGGCACTGCCCCTTGGTGTAACTGGCAACACGCCTGACTCTGGATCAGGAGAGTCCTGGTTCGATCCCAGGAGGGGCAACTCGAGATAAGTGAAGCCCTCCGCGTCGCCGCGCGGGGCTGACTCGTATGAATCGTCGCACCTTTATTCAGCGGACCGGTGTACCCATTGGCGGGGCCGCCCTCGCGTCGCTCCTCCCTGGGCCGCTGATGGCCGCATCGCCGGCACCGACGCCCACACGGTCACCACGTGGCGCTCCCACGAGCGACGTGGTCGTCATCGGCGGTGGGGCCTTTGGGGCGTGGACCGCGCTCGCCCTGCGCGAGATGGGACACCGCGTCACGCTGATCGACGCGTACGGGCCCGGGAATTCGCGTGCCACCTCGGGCGATGAGACCCGACAGATCCGGGTCGGCTACGGCGAGCGCGAAGGGTACGCACGGATGGCGCAGCGGGCGATGGACGCGTGGCGGACGCGTGAGGCGGAGTTCGGGATCCCGCTGCTTACGACGACAGGTCGGCTAGAGATCGCCCCCGACTGGACGCCCGCACTTCGCGCGACGCAGGCGATGCTCTCCCGCTTCGGCGTGCCGACCGAGGCCTTCACTGCGGAGGAGCTCCGCCGCCGATACCCGCAGATGGGGTTCGACGGCATCGGCGTCGGGCTGCTCGAGCCGGGCGCCGGGGTCGTGCGCGCCAAGCAGGCGATTCTCGCCACGGCCGATGCGTTCTGCCGGAAAGGTGGCACCCTCATCATTCAGCACGCTGCACCGGGGCGCGCCGAGGGTGGGCGGCTCGTCGAGTGCATGCTCGCCGACGGGACCTGTGTCGCGGCGCAGCAGTTCATCTTTGCCTGCGGACCCTGGCTCCCGAAGGTCTTTCCCGAGCTGCTGGGGCGCCGCATCAAGGTCCCCAAGCGCGATGTCCTCTACTTCGGTATTCCGGCGGGCGACACCCGGTTCGCGCCACCGGCGCTCCCGAACTTCTCCGAGAGCGCGTACTACGGCTCCCCCAGCATTGACGGGCGCGGGGTGAAGGTTTGCCCCACCAACGGGCCGGACAACTGGGACCCCGACGTCGATGAACGGGTCGTGGACCCGGTGCAAGTGCGGCGCGCCCGTGCCTACCTCGCGCGTCGCTTCCCCGCGCTCGCTGCGCAGCCGATCACTGAGACTCGCGTCTGCCAGCTCGAGAACACCGACGACGAGCACTTCATCGTCGATCGGCACCCGAGCTACGCCAACGTGCTCATCGCAGGCGGGGGTTCGGGCCATGCCTTCAAGCACGGCCCCGTGCTCGGGGAACACATCGCCCGTCGCGCCGTGGGTGACGCCACGGACCCCGTTTTCGACGCGATGGTACGGCTGGCACGCTGAAGCAGACGCCACGTCGCGCGTAAACACGTTACGGATCGCCCACACTGAGGCCGCACTTAGACCAAACTCAACATTGGACCGCAGGACCCGGCCACCTCCATCTCGGTGACCACCATGAAGAAGACGGCGAGAGAATCGGCTCTGTGACCCGTCTGCCAATCCGTCGCTCCCCTCACTTCTGAGGATGACGGTGGCCCAGCCGACCAGTCGACACCGACTGGAGCCATGGGCGAGTGAGACGGGTCATTCATCGCAAGGAGCGCAGCATGTCCTCACGCACCCCTAGGCCCCGCCGCACTATCGCACGCCTCGCGCTCGCCTTCGCCCTCGCCCTCGCCGCCTACCTCGCGCTCTGGCCGGTGCCGATTGATCCTGTCGCCTGGGATGCACCGACCGATCGCGGATTCGTGGGTGACTTCGCGGTCGATTCCGCCCTTGCCGGCGCCGAGCGCATCCCACTCGGCGACCACCCCGGCCCCGAGAGCGTCGCGCGCGATGCCGAGGGGCGGCTCTACGCGGCGACGCTCGACGGGAGCATCGTCCGACTCGACGCCGAGGGGCGGAACCCGAGCGACTGGGCGCGCACTGGTGGGCGCCCCTTGGGGCTCGCCTTTGGCACAGACGGCACGCTCTATGTGGCCGATGGGATCCGCGGACTCCTCGCCGTCGACACCGTGGGGCAGGTGACGGTGCTCGCGACCGAGGCGGAGGGCAAACCCTTCGGCTTCGCGGATGACCTCGACGTCGCCCCTGATGGGCGCGTCTACTTCAGCGATGCATCGAGCAAGTTCACGGTGGCCGCGCGCGGCGATGCCGATGCGAGTACGCTCGACATCATCGAACATGGTGGGCATGGTCGGTTGCTTGAGTGGGATCCGGTTACACGTGAGGTGCGTGTGGTAGCAACGGGGCTACAGTTCGCCAATGGGGTGGCGGTCACCTCCGATGGACGCGCGGTGCTGATGACGGAGACTGGCGCGTATCGCATCGTACGGGTGGAGCTCGATGGGCCGGCGCGTGGGCGCGTGACGCCCGTTGTCGAGAATCTCCCCGGCTTCCCCGACAACATCTCGCGGGATGCCGAGGGGCGGTTCTGGGTCGCGCTCTTCGCTCCGCGGAACGGGATCCTGGATTGGCTCGCGCGGTTTCCCGCGTTGCGGAAGGTGATCGTGCGGATCCCGTCGGCGTTGCAGCCCAAGCCGGCGCGGTACGCGCACCTGATCGCGATCGACGAGACGGGGCGGGTGTTGGAGGACCGGCAGGATCCGGCGGGGGGGTATGCGCCGATCACCGATGTGTTGGCGACGGGGGAGTGGTTGTATCTGGGGAGTCTGTCAGAACCGACATTGGGGAGGGTGAGACAGTGAGAGCCATCATCATCGGGACCGCCATCGCGTGCATCGCCCTCCCGCCCCTGCGGGCGCAGGCCCCGACCTCTCCCATCCCTCCCGACCTCGCTGCCGCGCAGGTGGCGTACGATCGTGCGCCGCAGGATCGCGACGCGCTGATCTGGCTCGGACGACGCATCGCGTACACCGGCGCCTATCAGCGAGCGATCGATCTCTATACGCTCGGGCTCGAGCGGCACCCCGACTCCCCCTTCGTGCTACGGCATCGCGGGCATCGGTATCTCTCGATCCGCGATACGAAGCGCGCGCGGGCCGATCTCGAGCGCGCGTGGACCCTGGTGCGTGGGCAGCCCGATCTGGTGGAGCCCGATGGACAGCCCAACGCGCGCGGGATCCTGACGAGCACCCTCCACTCGAACATCCGCTACCATCTCGCGCTCGCCTACTTCCTCGACGGCGACTTCGCCCTCGCCGCACCGATCTGGGCGGAGGATGCGCGTGTGGCCGCCAATCTCGATCAGCGCGTCGCCGCGACCTATTGGTGGGTCCTCTCCCTCGCCTACCTCGGCCGACGCGCCGAGGTCGCCGCGCTCCTCGCGCCGATCGACCCCTCGTGGGAGATCATCGAGAACGGGTCGTACCATCGGCTCCTCCTCTACATGAAGGGCGCGCTGTCGGAGGACCGACTCCTCACGGCAGGTGCCGACGCGCTCGAGCGGCAGACCGTGGGGAACGGGGTGGGGCAGTGGCACGCGGCGAATGGGCGGACGGCCGAGGCGCGTGCGGCGTGGCAGCGGGTGCTCGCGGGGAATCCGGCGCCGAGCTTCGGGGTGTTGGCGGCGGAGCGGGGGCTGGCGCGGTTGCGGTAGGGGGTGAGCGGCGCGGCCCGTGGCATCAGCTACTCGCCGGCGTTGCCTGTGGTGCGGGCCCTGTTGACGCGGGCCGCGCGGGAGCGGGGCGATCATGCGGGGGCCGAGCGCTACGCGATGTGGATCGACGCGATCGTGCTGACCGCTCGCGGCGTGGCCCCGGTGCAGATGGCTCAGGCGGCGACGCTCCTTGAGCGAGCGCGGTCAGCTGCGGCGGGTGGAGATACCGTCGCCGCGCGCCGGCATTACGATCGCTTCCTCGCCGCGACCTATCCCGATCTTCCGGTCTGGCGCGAGGCGCGCCGCGAGGCGCAACGGGTGATGCGTTGAGTAGATTCATCGGATATGCTCACGACCCTTTCTCTCCTCCTCGCCCTGACCCTCCCCGTGGATTCGATAAGATTCCCCACGGTCACCTTCGATAATCTCGAGGGGCGCGCCCTCACCCTCCCCGCCGATTTCAACGGCGAGCGGAACGTGGTCTTCGTCGCCTTCCTGATGGAGCAGCAGAAGGACGTCGACACCTGGGCCCCCTGGCTCAAGCAGACCCTCCCGAAGTATCCGGGCTCGGATTTCTATGAGATCCCGACGATCCAGCGGATGGTCGCCCCGATGCGGTGGGTGATCAATCGCGGGATGCGCGGCGGGATCCCCGATCGCGCGGTGCGCGAGCGCACGGTGACGCTCTATATCGACAAGGGGCCGTTCAAGCGGTCACTGGGGATCACCACGGAGTCGGTGATCCAGGTGCTGCTGGTGGACAAGGCCGGGAAGATCTGGTGGCGGACCACGGGGCCGTACACGCCGGCGAAGGCGGTGGAGTTGGAGCAGGCGCTCGCGGGGCGGTGAGGGGCCGAGCGCGACTACGCCTCCGCTGCTGATCAGCGCAGCTGTAACCCCACCCGTAGCGTCCGTCCCACCTGCGGTAACCCGCACTGATCATACGTCAGGCGATCGAGCAGGTTGTCGATCCCGACGCTGAGCCGGAGCGCCGACCAGAGCCCGCGTGCGCCGAGGGCGATATCGCGATCGACCAAGGCATCGAGCCGCGCGGCGGCAGCGATCGTCTCGCGGGTCCCACGATCCGGATTGAGGCACGACTGCGCACCGATCGTGGTGGCCGCCGTGGTGAGCCGCGTGCGCGCGGCGATCGGGACGATCGCCGTGACCGAGCCCCGGACGTGCGGCACATATTCGGGGGCGCTGTGGGTCCCACTCCCCTGATCGATGAGCTGCGGGTCCTGCACGGTGAGATCGGCGAGGAAGGTGCGATCGGCCCCGCGCCAGGCGCCGAAGAGCTCGAGCCCCTGCGTGCGCTGCGCATTGGCGTTCACGCGGATGAACGTCCGGTCCGGTCGCGTGACACGCACCACCGCATCGTCGAGGTGCTGCCGGAAGAGCGTGGCCTGCACCTCGCCGGCGCCGCGCTGCCAGAGCGCACTCACCTCACTCGAGACGAGGCGCTCGGGCTTGAGGTCGGGATTCGGGACGAAGCGCTGGAGACTCCCCGCGTAGAGCTCACGGAGGGCGGGGAAGCGCGCGCGGCGCGTCATCGCGGCGTTGAGTTGGATGCCGGGGCCGAGCAAGGTCTTGGAGAGCCCCGCCCGTGCCCCCCACTCCTGGCGCTCACCCAGCGGGGCACGCCCGCCGGTGAGGGGATTCTCCGCCTGATCGCGACTCCCCGAGAGGGAGAGCCGGAGCTGCTGCGGGAGCTCCCAGTCGGTCTCGAGCGCCACACTCGAGAGCCGCTGCCGATACGCCACGGGCGCGGCGGCACCGAGGGTCTCGTCGTAGTCGATCGTCGCCGAGCTGACGCCGAGCCCGATCTCGCCACGCGATCCGATGGAATGCTCGAGGATCAATCGCGTGGTCGTCGTGGCATCGTCACCGCGTTCGGTGGTGCTGACGGTGCGATAGCTGCTGTCGGTGTACTGATCGATGCGCTGGGTGCCGCGCGTGCGGCCCAGCCGGAGATCGATCTGCCCACTCCCGAATGGCGTCGGGCGCCACCCGGTACCGGCGGAGAGGATCGCGACATCACGATCGACCTGCGGGATCCGCCAGAAACGCGGGGTGAGGAGATGATCCTCGGCCATCACGCCGCGCGCGCCGCGTGCCCCGGTGAGGGTGACGCCGAGTGAGGCACCATTCACGGTGGTATAGCGGATACCACCCACGTAGTCGCGCTGCGTGAGGTCGGTGTTGTCGCGTCGGCCGCTCGTCACACGTCGTGAGAGCGCATCGGGGGCGATGAGATCGGGGCGATGCCGCACCCCGCCGCCACCGAGCACGGCGAGGGTCCCGGTGCCGATCGTGATCGGAGCGCCGATCGATCCCGAGAAACCGAGCGCGCCGGTCTGATCGGTGCCGAGCGACAAGAGACGACGTGGCGCGGTGAGTCCCTCGGTGAGGCCGACCTCGATCGTCCCGCTGCTCACGTTGGGGCCGAGCATCAGGGAGGAGAGGGTCCGCCCCACGCGGATCCCTGAGGCGGCGCTGAGCGGGATGACCGAGGCATCGGTGCGCGAATCCCATCCGAGGGTGAGCGGGACCCCCTCGAGGAGGACCGCGGGTTGGCGCGAGTCGCTCGCGCGCAGCGAGAGCTCGGTCTCGCCACGCGAGTTGGTGCGCACGCCGATGAAGGGGACGGTGCGGAGCACCGCGTCGAGATTCGCCGCCGGGGCGGTGCGCACCGAGTCGACGGCGACCTCGACGATCGCGGAACCCCCGACGGCGCGCGCCCGTTGCCGCTCGCGCACGACCACAGGGTGGAGGGGCTTGGCGGTGCTATCGGGGCGGGCCGAAGGGGCGGGCTGCTGCGCGCCGGCGAGGACGGGCGCGAACACCGCGAGGGCGAGGGCGAATCGACGCGAGCGCATCGGGAGAGCTACGCAAGCGCTAGGTGGAGCGCTGACCGTCACCCTCGGCACGCCCTCAGTGCGCGCGTAGGAAGTCGATCAGCCGCGCATGGACCAGCGCCGACCGCTCGAGCATCGGGAGATGCGCCGCGGAATCGACCGGGAAGAACTCCGCCGCCGGGATCCCCTCGCGCACCACCGTGCTCCCCTCGAACGGGGTCACGCGGTCCTCGCGCCCCCAGAGCAATAGCACCGGGCGCCCCGTGGCGCCGACCTCGCGGTAGAGCGCCGGGAGATCGGTGCGCGCGAGCTGCTGCCGCGTGCGCAGGATCGCGCGACCGAACCCCTCGTAGCGCTGCTGCGTGCGGTAGCGCTCCTCCCAATCGGGGAAGGCCTCGGGGTGGAGGAAGTCGGTTGGTTGTCCTGCCGCCATCTTCGGGACCTCGAGCACCTGCCAGAGCCAGGGGCCGATCAGGGGAAGAGCGTACCGCGCCGGCATCGCGCGTGACGCGAACACCGGATCGATCAACGTCAGCGATCGCACGCGCCGCGGATACGACCGCGCGAAGTGACCGGTGACGAAGCCGCCGTACGAGACACCGACGATGTCGACCGGGCCGGGGAGGCCGAGCGAGTCGAGGAGCCCCTTCAGTTGGCGATCGGTGAGGTCGCCGTCGTGGTCGGTGTCGGGACGGTCGGACCACCCGCGGCCGTAGAGGTCGAGTCGGATCGTGCGGAACCCCGCCGCGGTGAGTGCGGTGACGGTCGAGTCCCAGATGTAGTATGGGACGGACATCCCATGCACGAGGAGGACGGGGCGTCCGGTGTCGGGCCCCGCCATCCCATAGTGCGTGGCGCCGTCGGGGAGATAGACGAACTCCCCCGGGGCGAGCCGTCGCGCCGCCCCGGTGAGTTCGCGGTCCTCGGGATCACGCCCGTTCGCGAGCGCGCCCATGAGCACGACGGTCCCAAGGACGATCGCGAGCCATCGACGGGCCCCACCGCGCGGGGTCATCTCAGCCCCCCGACCCGATCTGCCGCGTGTACTTCACGGTCAGCGACCGCGCCAACGGCTGCCGCCATCGCGTGAAGCTGTCCGCCAGCTCCCCATCATTGAGCACGATGAACAGCCCCGTCCCCGCGGTGTTGAGCCAAGCGAATCGCAGATTGGCCGTGAACGCCTCGGCCTGATTGTTGTACTGCGTCAGCGTCTGCACGAAGACCCGCGGCGTGAAGAAGTAGGCGAGCTTCACCCCGATCAGCTGGCGGATGAAATCCCCCTGCTCGAGGTTCACGTCCTGATAGTCGACGACGAGTGACGACGAGAAGACCGCGCCGGCGCGCGCGGTGACGGAGACGTTCGCCCCCGACCGCGTCCCCGTATAGAACTCCCCCGCCTCGAGTCGCGCGAGGAAGGAGAGGGGCGCGCTGGGGTCGCTCCCCCAATCGATCCCCGGCACGGTGAAGCGATACTGCCCCGGCGGGAGGACGACGCCCGGCGCGATCGTGAAGGGACGCTGCAACCCCTCGGTATAGATGTTCACTTCGGGACCGAAGCGCCCCCCGGTGTTGAATTCGACCTCGGTGAGGTCGATATGCATCCACGACGACTGCAGGAAGCCATCGGTCCCCACCCAGCGGCGGAGACTCACATGCGGGTTCCACTGCCGCACCTGTTTCCAGTTCTGACTCCGCACGAGCCGCATCAACATCAGCTCGTCGAAGCGATACCCCGCCGGCCGACTCATGAAGCCGACCTCGGGGTTGAAGGCCTCGCCCACACCGAGCACGCGCACCGAGTGATTCCAGTCGCGCGTCTGATACGCGAGGCGTCCGCTCCACGCGGTGGCATCGCCGCGCCGCCCCGGCGTCTCCGAGTGTCCGACCCAGGCATCCGCCGTCCAGTCCTGCCCGATCCCAAGCCGTCCATCGGCGCCGATCACCCGATTGAAGTCGCGCGCATCGCCGGTGGCGGTGCGCTGCACGGCGATCACCCCGACGCGTGAGCGCGCCGAGAGCTCCTTGAGGGCGCGCGCGACGGTGTACGCGTTGCCGACCACACCAGGCGTATCATCGGTCACCATCTGCAGGGCGCCGACGGTGAGCCCGCCCACGCGCCCGGTGAGCCGCGCGCCGCCGAGGATCGGCTGCGGCTGCCCTGTGGCGCCGTCGATCCCGATGCGGCGGGTGAAGAAGAGATCGACCGCCTGTGGTGTTCCCGCGGCGAAGACCCCCGCGTTCTCCAAGAAGAAGGGCCGCTTCTCCGGGAAGAAGATGGGGAAGCGTGTGAGGTTCGTGCGCTGCTCGTCCACCTCAACCTGCGCGAAGTCGGTGTTGTAGGTGAGGTCGAGCGTGAGACTCGGCGTCACCCCGTACTTGGCATCGATCCCCCAGGCCCCCGTCGTCGCGAACGCCGATTGCGTGGCGTAGGTGCGCGAGGAGCTACCGAGGGAGTAGGGGGTCACCGTCGCGATCCGCTGCGCGGGGACGGCGAGTCCCGTGAGGGTCCCCGCCTGCGAGAGCCGTGTGATGGAGAACTGGCGCGAGACCTGCGACCAGAGCGCTTCTTCGTTCCGGCGTCGGATCCCCCGCATGATGTTGAGGCCCCAATCCTGCGTCGCCCCGCCGCCGTAGCGCAGAGTATAGAAGGGGATCCGGAACTCGGCGTACCAGCCGAGGGAGTCGCGCGAGGTGCGGACCGTCCAGCTCGCGTCCCAGTTGAGGTTGATCCCGCCCATCGAGCCCGCCTGCGCGCGGTTCTGGCCCGCTTGGAAGACGCCGCCTCCCTCGCCCTCACGGATCACCTGCGCATCGTGCTCGATTCCGGATGGGGTGGTGCCGAAGAGGAAGCCGTTCTGTCGATCGAGATAGGTATCGAGGATGATGGCGAAGTAATCGCTGTTGGTGAGGGTCACGTCGCGGATCGTCTCGCTGGGGACGATGAGCTGGGGTTCTCGGTCGTAGAGCCAGGCGCCCACGTAGAGGGCGGTGCCGTCGGTGAGGAGGCGGACCTCGGTGCGCTCGGTGACGGGGGTCCCCTCGTAGGGCTCGCGCTGGACGAAGTCGGTGAGGGCAGGGGCCTCGCGCCAGGCGGTCTCATCGAGTCGGCCGTCGATGACGGGCGGGGAGGTGATCGGGGTGGCACGACCGACGCGGGGGGTCGGGGTGGTGGCGGGGCGCGTGGCCATCGGCTGGGCGGCGACCGACTGTGTGCCCATCGCGAGCGCGGCGACGACGACGAGGTGGGCGAGTGAGCGCCGCGGGCGGCGGTGCGCGGACGGACGGGGCAGGGCGAAGTGGACCATGGTGGGAGGAACCTAACCTTTCCGGGCGCCGCTCCGCGCCGTACGTTCCCGCGGTTCCGACGTTCCCCTGTGGTCGGTCCGCGCGGCCGACCCGTCACGCCCCGAGGTCTGGATGTCTCGACTCTCCCGCCGCGTCGCCCGCTGGTCCGGCGTCGCCCTCGTCGCCCTCCTCGCCGCGCGTAGCACCCCCCTCGGCGCCCAGCTCCCGACGGGGGTGAAGGCCGGTCCCTGGATCGACCTCCTCGCCGGTGGTGCCGCGCCCCATTGGCGCACCTATCGTGAGAGCTCGCTCGAATCGGGGTGGCGCTACGACGCCGCCACCAAGACCCTTCGACGCGAACGGGGGAAGGACATCGTCACCAAGCAGCAGTTCGGTGACTTCGAGCTCGAGCTCGAGTGGAAGGTCGGCCCCAAGGGGAACAGCGGGATCTTCTACCGTGCCACCGAGGCGACAAGGGTCATCTATGAGAACGCCCCCGAGATGCAGGTGCTGGACAACGCCGGTCACAAGGACGGCCTGAGCCCCCTCACCTCGGCGGGTGCCAACTACGCGCTCTATGCTCCACCGCGCGACGTCTCCAAGCCGGCCGGGCAGTGGAACGCCGTGCGGATCGTCGCGGTGGGTCCCCATGTGGAGCATTGGCTCAACGGGGTGAAGCTCTTGGAGTATGAGCAGGGATCGCCCGCGTGGCAGGCCCTCGTCGCCAAGTCGAAGTTCGCGCAGTGGCCGCCCTACGGGCTCGCGATGCGCGGGCATATCGGACTCCAGGATCACGGCGACGTGGTGGAGTTCAAGAACATCCGCATCCGGGAGCTCTCGAAATGACCAAGGTCAAGCTCGGCGCGATGATGTTCCTCCAGTACTTCATCTGGGGGAGCTGGGGGGTCCCGATCGTGAACTACCTCGGTCGCGGGCTTGGCTTCGATGACGCGCAGAAGCCGATCCCCTTCACGGTGATGGCGATCGCCGCGCTGGTGACCCCGCTCTTCATGGGGATCATCGCCGATCGGTTGGTGAACGCCGAGAAGTTGATGGCGGCGTTGCATCTCGCGGGCGCCGCGGTGATGTGGATCGCGTCGAGCCAGACGGAGTTCGTCCCCTTCGCCTCGACCTTCCTCCTCTATGCGCTCTGCTACACGCCGACGCTCGCCCTCGCGAACAACATCGCCTTCCAGCAGGTGACGAGCTCCGAGAAGGAGTTCCCCGCGATCCGCGTGATGGGGACCGTGGGATGGATCGCCGCTGGGATCCTGATCGGGAAGTTCCTCCAGGTGGAGGACTCCAATGTGCCGATGCGCATCGCCGCGATCGCGGGAGGAATCACCGGATTGTTGTCGCTGACGCTCCCGCCGACGCCGCCCAAGGGCGGGGATCGCCCCTTCCGCGTCTCGGACGCGCTCGGGCTCGATGCCCTTGGGATGCTCAAGCATCGCGACTTCGCGGTCTTCATGCTCGGGAGCTTCTTGGTCTCGATCCTCCTGCAGTGGTATCACGCCTCCACCAATGATTTCCTGAACGAGATCGGCGTCGCGCAGCCGGCGTTCGTGATGACCTTCGGGCAGATGATCGAGGTGGGCTTCATGCTCCTCCTCCCGGTGCTCCTCATGCGCTTCGGGATCAAGGGGATCATGCTCGTCGGCGTGCTCGCCTGGGCGCTCCGCTACTACGCCTTCGGCGCGGGCGATGCCGGCACGGGGATGTGGTTGATCTACGCCGGGATCCTCCTCCACGGGATCTGCTTCGACTTCTTCTTCGTGAGTGGGCAGATCTATACCGATCAGCGCGCCGGTGTCGCCATGCGTGGCGCCGCGCAGGGGCTCCTCACCCTCGTCACCAACGGCCTCGGCTTCCTCGTCGCGACGATCGTCGCGGGGCAGGTGGTGGGGATGTACGCCACGCAGCATCCCGATTGCACCGATCCCCTACAAGCTGCGGGGAGTTGCCTCAAGGTGACGCATGATTGGTCGGCGATCTGGATGATCCCCGCCACCGGCGCCCTCGTCCTCTTCGTCGTGCTCGCGTTCCTGTTCCGTCCCGCCGCGCCCTCCACCGCCACTCGCTGAGGATCTCCCCATGGCCGGATCACCCCTCGATCGTCGCACCTTCGTCGGTGGCATGGCTGCCGCTGGCGCCGCCATCTCCATCCCGCGTCCCCTCTACGCCTGGGCCGGCGAGCAGCCGAGCCAGAAGCTCCGCATCGCCTGCATCGGCGTGGGGGGGATGGGGTTCAATGACGTGCGCGGCGTGGCCGGCGAGCAGCTCGTCGCCTTCGCCGACGTGGACGATCGCTCCGCCGAGCGCGCGTATCGGGCGTATCCGTCGGTGAAGCCCTATCGCGACTTCCGCGAGATGCTCGAGAAGGAGCGCAACAACATCGACGCGGTGACCGTCTCCACCCCGGATCACACGCATGCGGTGGCGGCGATGATGGCGCTCAAGATGGGGAAGCATGTCTACTGCCAGAAGCCGCTCGCCCGCACGATCGGTGAGGTCCGCGCGCTCAAGGCCGAAGCGGCGAAGCGGCCCAAGCAGGTGACGCAGATGGGGAACCAGGGCCATGCGCTCGAGGGGATCCGTCTGATCCGTGAGTGGGTCGAGGCGGGGTTGATCGGTTCGGTGCGGCGCGTGGAGTGCTGGACGAATCGTCCGATCTGGCCGCAGGCGGTGAATCGCCCGACCGATGCGCACAACGTCCCCGAGACGATGGATTGGAACCTCTGGCTCGGTCCCTCGGCCAATCGCGCCTATCACCCGCGCTACGCGCCCTTCAATTGGCGTGGCTGGCTCGACTTCGGCACCGGCGCGATGGGCGACATGGCCTGTCATATCCTCGACGCGCCGTATTGGACGCTCGGGCTCAAGTATCCCTCGCGCATCATCCCGGAGAGCACGACGCTCTTCAGCGAGAGCTTCCCCGCCGCCGAGCGGATCGCCTACGAGTTCCCGGCGCGTGGGGATCAGCCTCCGGTGACGATCACCTGGCGCGATGGCTCGATCTTCCCGCCGAAGCCTGAGGGGTGGCCCGAGAGCGAGGAGTGGCCGCACGATCGCGAAGGGGGCCAGCTCTGGATCGGTGACAAGGGGATGATCCTCGCGGGGATCTACGCGGAGAACCCGCGGCTCCTCGATAAGACGGTGATGGCCCAGGTGACGGCGACGCCGGTCCCACAGAAGTATCCACGTACCGGTGGGGTCTATCAGGAGTGGATCACGGCGTGCAAGAACGGGACGCGCGCCGGGAGCGACTTCGCGAGCTATGCGGGCCCGATGACGGAGATGATCCTGATCGGCTGTCTCGCCGTACGGATGGGGCGGACGTTGGAGATGGATCCGGAGACGGGGGTGATCAAGAACGTGACGCCGCCGTCGGAGTTGGTGATGCCGGGTTATCGGGCGGGATGGTCGCTCTGATCCCTGGCATTCGTACCCTGGGACCAGGCGGCAGGTGTCAGGTACCAGGAACCACGTGATCGTCGAAGCGTACGTCGATCGGTTGGATACGGCGGTCGCCGCTGCCACCAATGGTGCCGGTCGCCTAGAGCTCTGTGGACCGGGGGAGGGGGGACTGACCCCGTCCCCCGCGTTGTTGCGTGACGTGCTTGCCGCGGTGCGGATCCCGGTGCATGTCATGATTCGGCCGCGCACGGGGGACTTCGTCTACAGCGCCGATGAGTTCGTTGCGATGAAGGACGGGATCGCGATGGTGAAGGCCGCCGGTGCGGCGGGGGTGGTCATGGGGATCACGCACGCCGATGGCACACTCGATGTCGCGCGCATGGCGGAGCTGATCGCGCTCGCGCGGCCCCTTCGGGTGGGGATCCATCGCGCCTTCGATCGCGCCCCCGATCCGGAGCTGGCGTTCGATCAGGTGATCGCCTTGGGTATCGATGTGGTCCTGACCTCAGGGCACTCCGAGTCCGCGGAGCAGGGGATCCCCACGCTCGCGCGTCTCGTGACACGCGCGGCGGGGCGGACGGTGATTCTCGCCGGGGGTGGTGTTCGCGCACCGAATGTGCGGTGCATCATACGCGAGACGGGCGTGCATGAGGTGCACGCCCGCGCGTCGGATCCCGAGGTCTTCGCCGCCGTGGTACGGGCGGCGCACAGCGTATAGTGCGGAGGCTCCGTGCGTGCCGAGCGATCGGTGCGCACGAGGGATCGTCTTCGTCCTACGGTTTCCAGGTCCCCTTGGCGACCTTCGGCACGAACCGCTCGACCCCCTTCGCGGGATAGCTGAGCGTCTTCCCCTCCTCCGCTGAGCGATACGCCGTCATCAGCATCTTCACCACCTCGAGCCCATCCTCGAAGGTGAGCAGGGGCTTCTCCTTGCCCAAGAAGACGCGCACGAAGTGGCGATCCTCCCCGGTGTACCCGTACGCGAGATACTCCTCGGGCACCACCGGCATCACCCCCTGCTCGGCGTTCTGCTTCTCGACGAGGTCCTCGCCAGCACGCCCCGTCACCTCGCGCGAGAAGAAGAGCTGCAGCCCGCTGTCGAGCGAGTTCCACTTCATCGAATACTCTGGCCCCAAGAGCTCGGCCGAGAGCCGGAGCCCCGCGCCGACGAAGCTCCAGCTCGTGCTCGCCTCGCCGATCACGCGGTGGCCGTCCGCCGTCTCGAACTCGATCATCACGCTCGCGAAGTCCTCGCTCGGACGCTTCGCATAGTCGACCTGCGGCCCCATCATCTGCTTGAGGCGCTTCACATAGGTCGGGCGCGACCACTTGAGCGAGGCGATGTGCCCGGTGACGCGCTTCGGCTGCACCGTGCGGAGCGGCTGGCCCGGCTCGGTGAGGAGATAGCGCACGACGAGCGCCGAGTGGCACATCATGTCGTTGAGGACGCCGCCGCCCTGGAGCGCGCCCTGCCAGAACCAGGGCATGTGCGGCCCCGAGTGCTCCTCCGCCGCGCGGGCGAGGTAGGGACGTCCCGTGGTCGCCGCGCCGCGCGCCCAGAGGAGCTTCTTTCCGGCTTCGACATGCGGGGCGAAGAGCTGATTCTCGAGATAGCCCGTCTTGAGCCCCACGCTCTTCACGAGACGGAGCACCTCCTGCGCCTCGGCCACATTGCGGGCGAGCGGCTTCTCGCAGGCGATCCCGCGGAGCGTCCCCTTCCCGCGCTTGATGGCGTGGACGATCTCCTCGACGTTCTCGATGCGCGCCTGATTGGGGCCGCAGAGCCAGAGCGCGTCGATCGCCGGGTCCGCGACCATCTCGGTGATGCTCTTGTAGGCTCTCGCCGGGCCGACGTCGAGGTCACGGGCGAGCTTTGCCGCGCTAGCGGCATTGGTCTTGTTGGGCGACCAGACGCCGAGGACATCGGCATCACGGACCCCCTGCCAGGCTTGGAGGTGGAAGCGGGTGTTGAAGCCGGAACCGATGAAGCCGACACCGAGCGAGGCAGGCATGAGGGATCAGGGATCAGGTGGCAGGGAACGAGCCCTAGAGAGATACTCGCTCGCCGCGCGGCTCACCAGACGGGGCAGAGCCCAGGCCCTGTCCCCTGACCCCTGACAACTGATCCCGGTTAGAAGAACATGAACTGGAACCGCCCCCCGCTCGACCCGAGCGAGCTGAAGCGCTGGTTCACGATCGTGTTGTAGATCGACCCGAAGGTGTAGCGGATCCCGATGTTCGTGGTGATGCGGAACCCGGTCTGGAGCGCCTGGCGCTGGAGGAGGATTTCCTCCTCGGTGTTGCCGGCGGCGGGGAGGTAGATCTGGTCGCGTACGCGCGCGGCCGAGCCGTTCACGTTGAGGGAGAAGCCGCGGCCAAGTCGCAGGTCGGCGTTGCTCGTGAAGGTGAGGGCATGCCGATCGAAGTCATGCAGGTAGTTCAACCAATCGAGCGAAAGGTTGAGCGTCCCCCACTGCTGTCGCGAGACGAAGGAGGCGGTGAGCTGCTGCGAGAGGCGCAGCTCTGACGTCTCCCCATAGACGGTCTCGCGTTGATAGTCGTAGTAGTTGGGACCGACGTTGTAGAGGAAGGTCAGCTGCCGGCGCGTCTGCTCGGTCCAAGGGAAGTAGTTGTACTCGACCGCCGGCTGGAAGCGGAGTGCGAAATCCTGGTTGAGGAAGTCCGAGTATCCGGCGCCGATCTTCATCCCCACCGACCAATGGGTGGAGAGGGAGCGGACGGTGAGCGAATTGAGATTGTAGGTGCGCTGCTCGTTGGTGACGGTGAAGCCGGGGCGCGTCGCGGTGGCGGGGATCTTGAACTTCGATTCGTTGATGTTCCCGCTCATCGAGAAGTTGAGCTTCCAGTCCGCGGTACTGCGGTTGGCCGAGAAGGAGAGGGAGCCGTTGATCTGCTGCTGACGGTCCTCGGCGCGCACGAAGGTGTTGGCGTTCGTCGAGTAGGTCCAGAGGTTCCACGGATCCTTGAGGTTCGCGGCCCCCACCTGCTGCTGGCGCTGTACGGCGAAGGGGGCGGCGTACGCCACCTGCACTCGCGTCGCGATCGGGGAGCGCGCCACGAAGCGCGTGAGCCCGAGCTTGAAGACGCGGGCCAGCTCGCGGCGCGCCTTGTCGTCCGCATCGTTGGGGAGCGTGTTGAGCACGAGCGTGTCCGCCATCCCTTGGAACTTGTTGCGCCCGATGAAGGTGATCGTGAACTCGATCCCACCCCCACCGTTGGTCAGCGCCTGCGAGAGGATCTGCACGTCGGCGTCGAAGCGGTCACGCATCCAGTTCACGAAGTTGATCTCCGTGACGAAGAAGTCGCGGTCACACCCGCGGGCGCGCCCCTGACAGTCAAGGAAGACGCGGATCGCCTGTGCCTGGAGCGTCAGCGAATCGGGGCCAGCGGCCGGCGCCTGCGCACTCGGCATCCCCCCCATGACGCCGGGGGGCGGACCCGCGGGGCGGGCCGGAGCCTGGGCGCGCAGGGCGGGGACGATGGCGACGAGGAGGAGCAGGACGCGGGTGAGACGAGACATGAGCGCGGGATGACGAGGAAGGATCGGGGACCTGATGGCCCCAGCCTTGGTCAACGCGCGAACCCCGCTTGGAGTGCCGTAGGAGCGCTACCTATCGGACTCTGTCCAGCTGTTGGCTGCTGCTGGAGGCTTAAAGCTTTCAGCCTTCAGCCTTCAGCCTTCAGCCTTCAGCCTTCAGCCTCTACCGCGCCAGCCGCTCCACGAGTCGCCGCGTGAACTCCACGAGCCCATCATACGCCGCCACCGGCACCCGCTCGTCATTTGCGTGCGCCGTCCCGATCAACTCCTCGGTCACGAAGAGCCCGATCACCCCGAACACCGGGACCCCGATGTTCCGCAGGTAGACCCCATCGGTCGCCCCCATCTCCATGTACGGGATCACCGGGACGCCACCGACCGTCTCCTGCAGCGTCGCCTCGAGGGCGCGCCGCAGCACCTCGGGGAGGATCGACGGCGGGCTCGGGGTCGCCGGCCACCGCACCGTCACCTCTACGTCGAACGGCGCCACGAGACGCTGGA
>Ga0194116_10000919_pt1 | contig 46405 bp, 42 predicted proteins | sample TA2MahsurfametaG_4_FD_148617 | JGI IMG/M metagenome (GOLD analysis project Ga0194116, IMG submission 148617) | Freshwater microbial communities from Lake Tanganyika, Tanzania - TA2015008 Mahale S9 surface | ecosystem: Environmental > Aquatic > Freshwater > Lake | place: Tanzania: Lake... | reverse complement strand
GGTCGTCCACAACCGGCATGTGGTCGAGCGTCTGCGGCAGGTGGGTGCGGTATTCGTCGAAGAACTCGACGAAGTGCCCGATGGCGCAACCGTCATCTTCTCGGCGCATGGCGTGTCGTCTGCCGTAGAAGAGGAGGCCAAACGGCGTGCGCTCAATGTGTTCGACGCGACCTGTCCGCTCGTCATGAAAGTTCACATGGAAGTACGTCGTTATGCCCGTGATGCCCGCGAGGTGATTCTCATCGGGCACAACGGTCACCCTGAGGTTGAAGGTACGCTCGGGCGATTCGATACCTCGTTCGGTGGGTGTATCCATCTCATCGAGTCGACGGACGATGCCGAGCGTATCGAGATCAAAGATCCGACCAAGCTCGCCTTCGTGACGCAGACCACGCTTTCGGTCGACGATACGGCCGAGATCATTGCCGTGTTGCGTCGACGCTTCCCCGGGCTCGCAAGTCCGTGCAAAGAAGACATCTGTTATGCCACCCAGAATCGGCAAGATGCTGTCAAAGATTTGCTGCGTGAGGCTGACGTGCTGGTGGTGGTTGGTTCGCGTGAAAGTTCCAATTCGAACCGCCTCGTCGAGCTTGGTAATCGGGGTGGCGTCCCGTCGTACCTCGTCGATGGGGCGGCCGATTTGCAGCGTGACTGGTTCGCGGGCAAACGTTGCGTCGGCGTTTCGGCCGGCGCCTCGGCTCCCGAGGTGCTGGTACGCGAGGTCATTGAGCGGCTCAAGGATTGGGGGGCCGAGGCCCCCAGCGAGCTCGCAGGTCGCGAGGAGCATGTCGTTTTCGGACTACCGCGAGAGCTGCGCGTGGCCCGTCCCGTGTAGCCGCCCTATACTTCGGGTTCATGAACGCGATACACCCGGACATCGTCAACGAGCGCCTGCGCGGCTGTGGCATCCTGCCGACGGTGCAGCGGGTACGCATCGCGAGCCTGTTGCTCGTGGCCCCGCAGCACCTTACAGCGGATCAAATCCTCGGCGAACTGCGAAGCCGAGGCGAAAGGGTCTCGAAGGCGACGGTCTACAACACCCTTAACCTGCTGGCTGGCAAAGGGGTCATCCGCCAGCTCGCCGTCGACGGTGGGTGTGCCTGGTTCGACTCGAACACCGCGCCGCACTTCCATTTCCAGGATGTCGACACCGGCGCCCTGACCGATCTGCCCCCAGAGACCGTTCGTTTCGAGCGGTTACCGCTACCCCCGATGGGTACGGAATACGCGGGTATCGAACTTTTCATCCGCCTTCGACGCGTTTAAAATTCGCCCCCCGGCGTCGGGTCGGGCCTTTTGCCGGGATAGCTCAGTTGGTAGAGCGGCGCATTCGTAATGCGTAGGTCGTAGGTTCGAATCCTATTCCCGGCACCATTTTTCGCAATAAAATCAAACGGTTATCTAGTGAACCCTGAAGAGGGCTCTGATACCGAAGCGTTCATTAAGTTCGTCGTAAATGCAATCGCGCCGAGATCGGAGTCGTAGCGGCAGGGCGCTCTTTTTTCTGGGGTGGTCCCTCCGACTCTCGAGGAATAACCGCTCACCCAGCGCTGGCCGAGAGTGGCGGGGCGGTGCTGTTAAGACGACTGCGCGATCTGTCCGGCGGTTTTTGGCCCGCATGGCCCATGGTAGTAGCCCTTTACGAAGTCGACGTGCTGTTGCTGCTCGCCCCACGACGCGAGCGGACGTCGGTTGCCGCGACCTCGGCTTGAGCTCAAGAACGCTCGCAGCGCAACGTGCGGCGCGTTGTCTCGGCGGCTGCGCGCACGGCCGAGTCATCATTGACCAGCAAGCGCAATAAAAGAAATCCGCGCGCAGTGGGTGCGATCACATCGCCCGGTGCTGCGGACTTTGCAGCCTGAGGACCGATTAGTCGCAGATCGATACGCGCGCCCGATGTCTTGCGATCGTTGACCACGAAAAAATTATCGGTAGTTGAGGCATAGAGTGCGATCGACCAATAGCTGGGATAGCTCGCCGCCATGCGAATACGCAGCGGGCCATCGCTCAAATCGTAGGCGCATGTTGCGTAGAGCAAGTCCGGGCTCGGCATCACGATGCGTCGCTGTGTGTGGTCCGTGGGCGGCGGCAGGTAGACGCCGGTCGAGGCCTGCGCTCCCAACTGGCCCCGCGCATCGCCGTTGCCAAGGGTGATGATGCGATCCATGATGAGCCGCGGCAGCGCCCAGACGGTGAGCGCATGGAATGCGATCGCGAGCGCTGCAGCGGCTGCGATGTGAATGCGCAAGCGGTTCACGACGATACGCTCATAGACAATTCCCGTTCAAGGAAATGGAGGGCGCTGAAAGCGAGCCGGGCGACTGCTGCACTGCCGGGTCTGGATTGTAGAGTCGCAGCGTGAGCCGTAAGCCTCCCGTGCCTGCGGTCGGTATCCAGGCCCGATTGTCACGCTCGTTTGCCGGCAATGGCCCGATTGTCAAAGAAAAGCGGCCAGCGGAATCGAGTTGTGCGGACTCCGTGCCCACGCTATAGCGGCGTTCGGTGTTCGGAAAAAGAAAATGGTCTTGATCGTAAGCAGTGATGCTCCACCAGCGCGCGGGAGGCGGCGAACCCTCGACCTTGTAGCGGCACTCGGCACGCAGGGGCTCGCCTTGGTCGTCACGCTGCGTGGTGTAGTACAAGGTCTCGCTGCGATCGAGTGCGAGTACTGCGCCCAATGCAATGCGCGCTCGTGTGTACGCATCGGCGTTTTGACTGCCGGCGAGCAGGTTCACTCGCCATGCCCCCGCATCGATACCGGCTATTCCGACCCCCGTCAGCCATAGCCAGGCGCTGCCGACGCCCAAAAAAAACGCGGCGATATAGACGCTCGCGATGATCAGGCGCTGCCGAGGCATGCGGGCTCAGGCGCGTGCCGCAGCCAGTGTCGCGCGGATGGTGGCAGCACAAAGCGCGGGCTGGGTAAGCGGCAGCATGTGCCCGCCACTCACCAACGTGAGCCGACAGGCGGGAACGCGCGCGGCGAACGCCTCGCCCTGCACGCGGTAATCGAGGATCCTATCTTCGCGACCGTAGAGCAGGTCGATCGGGGGTGCATCGGAGCGATTGAGTTCCTCGTAACGCGCCTCGATGCCCGGCATGATTTCGGGTACCGCACCGAGGTCACCCGCTGCGCCGACGTACTGCGAAGGCCGTAAGGTCAGCAGTCCGCCGCCCCGCGTGGCATATCCGGCAGGCACGATTTCTGGACCAAAGATTTGCCGGATAATTTTTTGCCGATTTATGATGTACATCGGCGTTGCAAGCAAATGCGCCACCAGGACCCGGGCGATGCGGCCCTTTATCGCAATTCCCCTGAATACCGGCGACAGCCGATCCGAGATGTGCGTCAGCGGCGCAATCAGCGTCAGCCCGGCCACGCGCGTCGGATGGCGTATCGCGAGGGTCAGCGAGAGCGCGCCACCCAGCGAATGACCGACGAACACGGCGCGGTGAATTCCGAGCTGACCGAGCAAAGCGACGATTGCGTCGGCTTGCTCGGTGAGCTTGGTCGCCTTGCCGTAATCACGACGCGAATATCCCGAGCCCGGGCGGTCGATAGCGATGACGCGCGTATCTTTGGCAAGCTCATCGACCAGCGCAAAGTTGAAATTATGCAGATGACCGGCGAGTCCGTGCAGCATGACGATGGGCGGTTGGTCTGCGCGGGCCTCGCCGCGTTCGAGGTAATGCAGGCGCGCGTTGGCGACTTCAGCAAATTTGCCAACCACTGGAACTCTCGTTTCGACGTTTGCAGCCACACTATGCGAGAACAGCCAGAGCCCGCCGAAAATCGCGACCAGCAACAGCACTGCTATAAGGGGGAGACTCATGACTGTACCGCTCAAGAGGTGAGGTTACGCATGAGGGACCAGTAGCCCGTGGGTAGTACGCGCTCGAGCAGGTAGCCGAGCCAGGCGTCATAACCGACGATGATGCGCGGGCTGCGCTTCTCGACACCCCTTAAAATGATTTGCGCGGCACGTTCGGGCGGCATGCGCAGCAGGCGACGCGAACGCTCGAGCTGTTTTTCGACGGCCCCGGGCGGCAACGCGGCGGAGAACCGTGCGCTGCAGGCGATCGCCGTCGCCACACCGCCGGGGCACACGGCGCTGACGCCGACGGTGCTGCGTTCCAGCTCATGACGCAGTGCGTCGCTGAAGGCGCGGACCGCGAACTTGCTCGCCGAGTAATGAGTTTGTCCCGCCGGTGCGATCAATGAAAAGAGGCTCGCGGTATTGACGATGTGTGCGTCTGGTCGCTGCAGCAAGCTTGGCAGAAATGCCCGCGTCACGCGTACCACCCCGTGAAAGTTGATTTCGAACAGCCAGTCGTAGTCGGCTTCGGAGGTATCGAGAAAATGTCCGCCCACGGCGACCCCTGCGTTGTTGAACAGCAGGTCCACGGTTGGATGAGCAGCGAGTACCTTCGCCGGAAAGTTCGCCACCTGTTCGCGCGAGGCGACATCGAGGACATGGGTCGAGACCCGCACTGGACAGTCGGCGAGTTCGGCGGCGACTGCGGCGAGGGTGTCTTCGCGGATGTCGGCGATGGCCAGATGACAACCGCGCGCCGCGAGCGCGAGCGCGAGTGCACGCCCGATACCACTGCCAGCGCCGGTTAGTACGGCGATCTTGTCGCGAAAGTCGAGTCGGCGGCTTTTCATTGGCGGGTCTCTTTACGGATCAGGCGGCGTCGCGTTTTTGAGCACGACCGAATTTGAGCGCGGGATCAGTGAGTTTGCTGAAACGCGTCACGCCGAGGTCGCGCAAGTAGGTTTGATGTACGCGCCACGGAAAACGATCGCCTTGTTTGGGCAGACGATCGAGCGCGCGCAACACGTAGCCCGAATTGAAATCGATGAAGGGCATTTCACCGACGCTCGAGTCGCGAACAGGCATGGCATAGTCGAGCCCGTGACGATCGAGATGCCGCAAAAGACGGCAGACGTAGGCTGCAATCAGATCGGCGCGCAGCGTCCACGAGGCATTGGTGTAGCCAAAAGTCAGTACCAAGTTGGGGATGCTGCTGAGCATCGCACCGCGATACACCATGGTATCGGTGAAGTCGGCCGCTTTGCCGTCAAGCGACACCTGAATATCGCCGAGCGGTTGCACTTTGAGCCCGGTAGCGGTGACCACGATGTCGGCTGGCAGTACCGCGTCCGATGCGAGCCGTATGCCCTCGGGCACGAATCGGTCAATGGTATCGGTGACAACACTTACGCGGCCCTTGCGGATCTCACGAAAAATATCGCCATCAGGCGCGGCGCAGACCCGTTGATCCCACGGGTTGTACGCCGGCTTGAAGTGCTTACGTGTGTCGAAATCTTTGGGTAGCTCCGCCGCGGCGAGTTCGACGAGGCGCGCACCGAATTGACGCGGATACTTACGCGCCATTTTGTAAAAGAATGAGCTGATAAGGATGTGTTTCCAGCGTACGAGCGGATAAATGAGTGCGGCGGGTAAAATCTTGCCGAGTGCACGAGCCCAGGGGTCATAACCCGGTTGGTTGACAACATAGGAAGGCGTGCGTTGCAGCTGCGTGACGTGTGCAGCTTTCTCTGCAAGCGCAGGCACAAGCGTTACGGCCGTCGCGCCGCTGCCGATCACGACGACACGCTTGCCCGAATAGTCGAGACTTTCAGGCCAGAACTGCGGATGGATGATCTGACCGCGGAAATCGGCTTCACCGTCGAAATTTGGGCGATACGCCTCGGTGTAGCTGTAGTACCCCGTGCACAGATACAGGAACTTGCTGCGCAAAGTATTGCTCGTGCCATCAGCGCTGCGCACGGTCACGATCCATTCGCAGCGGTCGCTGGCCCAGTCTGCAGACCGGACGCGCTTGCCGTACTGGATTATGCTAGCGACGCCCGATTCTTCTGCGGTCTCGCGCAGGTAGCGGAGAATTGAGGGACCATCAACAATGGATTGGGCTTTGCGCCACGGTCGCGCTTTGTAGCCTAGCGTGTACATGTCCGAGTCCGAGCGAACGCCGGGATAGCGGAAGAGATCCCAGGTGCCCCCAAGGCGCTCACGCGACTCTAGGATGGCAATTTTCTTGCTCGGGAACTGCCGGCGGATTTCGGCAGCGGCACCGATACCGGAGAGACCGGCGCCCACAATCAGCGCATCAAGCAAGTTGTCGGCCATCCGTGATTCCCTTGGCACACTCCGCGAGAGTTCGCCGGATTTGAGAGGATACCCTCGGCCAATGGCGCAGGTCGATTTTTCGAGGAGTCTGGCGTCGCTGTGGATGGCGCGTCGCAGGTATCATTCGCACGTATTCGCAGCAGGTGGATGGTGAGGCATGCGTTCGATGCTGTTCGTGCCGGGTGATCGTCCTGATCGCTTCGTCAAAGCCGCGGCGAGCGGCGCTGATGCCGTAATCCTTGATCTAGAGGACGCTGTCGCGGTCGAAAATCGATCGCAGGCGCGCGCGGCGATCGCGGTCTGGCTCGCTGAGGGCGAGCGAGGCGTGCCGATCTGGGTACGCATCAATTCGGTGCAATCAAAGGCGGCACTCGCCGATCTGGCTGCGGTAGCACCCGCTAAGCCGGATGGAATCGTTTTGCCGAAGGCGCGAAATGGCGACGATGTCACCCAAGTCGATCACTGGTTGCAGGCTTTTGAGGCGGCGCAGGGTTTCGTCCCAGACAGTATTCGGTTGATTCCGATGATTACCGAGACTGCGCGGGCCATGCTGAGTCTCAGTACTTTCACACGCCCGCCCGCCCGAGTCACCGGGATGACTTGGGGCGCCGAGGACCTCGCAACCGAACTCGGAGCGGCAAGTAATCGGGAGGAGAGCGGCGAATACGCCATGCCGTACCAGCTTGCGAGCGCGGGTTGTCTCTATACGGCGGCAACAGCCGGTGTTGCAGCGATTGATACGGTCGATACCGAGATCAAAAATTTGGCCTTGGTCGAGGCGCGGGCGCGGGCCTCCCGGCGTGCGGGCTACAGCGCGAAACTCGCCATTCATCCTGCGCAAATCGCCGTGCTGCATGCGGCCTTTACGCCGAGCCGAGCGGAGATTGAATACGCTGAGCGTGTGCTCGCCGCTTTCGCGGCCGTACCCGCCTCGGGAGCACTCGTGCTCGACGGCAAATTGATCGATCGTCCGCATGTGCTGCACGCCGAGCGCGTTTTGGCTGCGGCGCGTAGGGTATGAGTGAGCCGCGTCGCGGCTTTCGCGGCAACAAGCAATCTTTGCCGAGCAAACCCTGTACGGTTTGTCAGCGACCCATGAGTTGGCGTAAGGCTTGGGCGTGCAACTGGGATCAGGTCAAGTATTGCTCGGAGCGCTGTCGTCGCGCTGGCGGGTCTGCGCTGCGATCACCTGCGATGCGCCGATGATCATCCACTGGTTCCGCAATGATTTGCGCCTGCACGATAATCGGGCGTTGACACTGAGTGCAGCCCAAGCGGATCAGTTGCTTTGTGTCTACCTCTACGACCCCCGGCAAGACGACACCACGCGCTGGGGTTTTTCGCGCATGGGTGGACATCGGCGGACTTTTTTGGCCGATACGCTACTCGATCTTGATCGTGCACTGCGTGCGCGTGGGCAGCGACTACACGTGCTAAAGGGCAGCCCCCGCCAATGGCTACCCGCATTGGGCCCCGACACGCACGTCGTTTGCGAGCGGATCGCTGCGCCTGAAGAAAGTGATGATATCGAGGCTTTACGCGCAGCCGGGGTCACAGTCGAAGAAATCTGGCAGTCAAGCCTGCTCGAGCCTGACGATTTACCGTTTACGGCCGACGTCCTACCAAAGATTTTCACGGATTTTCGTCGTAGCGTCGAGAAGGCGAAGGTCACGCCGCGCGCGCCGCTGCCAACGATCGAACATCTGCCGCCGCCACCAACGCTGGAAATTGCTGCAGCGACGACGAGCGTAGACGATGTGCTCGGCGTGACTCGAGCGCCTCTTGACCCGAGAGCGTCGTTTCCCTACGACATTGATGCGTGGCGTGGTGGCGAAAGTGCTGGGCTCAATCATGTACGGCGTTATTTTTCGAGTCGGCTGCCGCAGACCTACAAGCAAACCCGCAACGGTTTGGCGGGTTTGGACTATTCGACCAAGTTTTCGCCCTGGCTAGCAAGCGGCGCTTTGTCACCCCGTACGGTGTATGCAGCGCTGCGCGCCCACGAAGATGAGCAGGGGGCGAACGAAGACACGTATTGGATCTGGTTCGAGCTTCTATGGCGGGATCATTTTCGCCTGCTGCATTTGCGACATGGTCGACGTCTGTACCGTGCCGCTGGGCTCTCATCTGCACCGCCTCCACGACACGACCCGCAGGCTTTCGAACGGTGGTGCACGGGGCAAACCGGCGAAACCTTCATCGATGCGGCGATGCGTGAGCTTAGTGCGACCGGTTATCTCTCCAATCGCATGCGACAAAATGCGGCGAGCTGGCTGGTCAATGATTTACAGGGTGATTTCCGCGCGGGCGCCGCTTGGTTCGAGCGCCAATTGATCGACTATGATCCGTACAGTAATCAGGGTAATTGGCTTTATCTTGCGGGGCGCGGTACCGATCCGCGCACCGGTCGCCGTTTTAACCCCCTTAAGCAAGCGCAGGATTATGACCGCCACGGGGCGTATCGGGCCTTGTGGAATAATGCGGGATAAGTAATCCTTCGCGCCACTCAAAACTTGACGGTGTCGTGCAAAATCAGACGCCGCTTTTCAGGGGTCTTTGCATGGACGTCCCAATCAATGAAATAGTCGTTCGCTCGCCGATCGACGGTAGCGAGATCGGCCGCGCACCCGTGACCGCACTCACCAAGATGCCAGAGATCATCGCACGCTCAAAAGCCGCCTTCAAAAGCTGGCGTTCGGTACCCGCGCCGCGTCGCGGCGAGTTGGTACGTTTGCTGGGCGAAGAATTGCGACGGGATAAAGCGGCGCTTGCAGCCCTGGTTACGGCCGAGTCGGGCAAGATCGTCGCCGAGGGCCTGGGTGAAGTGCAGGAGACAATCGACATCTGCGATTTCGCGGTCGGACTCTCGCGTCAGCTCTACGGGCTCACCATTGTCTCGGAGCGCCCAGGCCACCGCATGATGGAAACTTGGCATCCTGCAGGCGCGTGTGCGGTCATCTCGGCATTCAATTTCCCGGTCGCGGTGTGGAGTTGGAATGCAGCGCTCGCGCTGGTGTGCGGCGATCCGGTGATTTGGAAGCCTTCAGAGAAAACGCCGCTAACCGCGCTCGCGACCATGCGGATCGTCGAACGGGCACTGGCGCGTTTTGGAGCGGACGCTCCTGCGGGCTTGCTGCAATGCGTGATCGGCGGTGCGCAGCTCGGCGAGGCACTGGTTGACGCTCACGAGGTGCCTGTGGTGTCAGCCACCGGATCGACGCGAATGGGTCGTCTCGTGGGGCCGCGTGTGGCGGCGCGGTTTGGTCGAAGTATTCTTGAGCTCGGCGGCAACAACGCGATGATCGTCACGCCCTCAGCTGATCTGGATCTCGCAGTGCGCGCAATCGTGTTTGCGGCCGTCGGTACCGCAGGGCAGCGCTGCACGACACTGCGGCGACTGATCGTGCATCCGGGCATTCGCGCTGGCCTGATGCAGCGTTTGCGCAAGGTCTACGCCAGTTTACCCATCGGCGATCCGCGTTGTGCGGGTGTGCTGATCGGGCCACTGATCGACGCCGCCGCCGCCGAGCGCATGCAGGCGACAATTACGAGAGCGTGCGGCGAGGGCGGGGTGGTGTTCGGCGGTAAGCGCCGAACTACCGACGTGCCGGCGGGCGGTCATTATGTCGAGCCGGCCATTATCGAGATGCCTGCGCAGAGCGCGACGGTTCGCGAAGAAACTTTTGCGCCAATACTGTTCGTGCTCAGCTACCAATCATTAAGCGAAGCCATTGCATTGCAAAACGACGTGCCGCAGGGGCTCTCGTCGTGCATCTTCACGAGTGATTTGCGCGAAGCCGAGACCTTCTTATCAGTCGTCGGGTCTGACTGCGGTATCGCCAACGTCAATATCGGGCCCTCCGGGGCCGAGATCGGCGGTGCTTTCGGCGGCGAAAAAGAAACGGGTGGTGGTCGCGAGAGCGGTGCCGATTCCTGGAAAGCCTACATGCGGCGCCAGACTGCGACGGTCAACTACTCCGATAAATTACCGCTCGCGCAGGGCGTGAGCTTCGAAATTTAGCCCCGTGCGCCAAGCCCAAACCTCGGGCGAACAATACCGGCCAAAGAGCTGAGGAGATTGCCGTCATGAGCTTTCAAAAAATCGCCGTCCTCGGTATTGGCAAGGTGGGTCATCTTGCCGCGGAGTTGTTACATGGCGCCGGGTTCAAGGTGACAGCGATCGATGCGCGATCGATCGTCGAAAAACGTTTTACAACGCTGTGCGTCGACGTGGCCGACCCCGCAGCGCTGCGGCAAGCGCTCGCGAGTCAACAGGCGCTGCTTTCGTGTCTGCCGTATGCGCTCAACAAAGGCGTCGCCAGTTTGGCGCATGAGCTCGGCGTACATTATTTTGATCTGACGGAGGATATATCCACCACCCAGCACATCCGTGCCTTGGCTGAAACTAGTAAAGGTTTGATGGCGCCGCAATGCGGTCTGGCGCCCGGTTTCATTGGTATCGTTGGCGCGCACTTGGCGGCAGATTTTAAGCGGGTGCGCTCGATCCGCTTGCGCGTGGGCGCGCTACCGCAAAATCCGACAGGTTTGCTGGGCTATGCCTTCAACTGGTCGCCCGAGGGTGTGGTCAATGAATACCTTAACGATTGCGAGGTTATCGAGGAGGGTGCACGCAAGATGGTCACCGCCATGGAGTGGATCGAGACGATCTACGTCGATGGCGTGCAGCTCGAGGCCTTCACCACCTCTGGGGGGCTGGGCACCATGTGCGAAACCTTTGCCGGGCGGGTCGACAATCTCGACTATAAGACCATGCGCTATCCGGGCCACGTGCAGCTGATGAATTTCTTTTTTCATGAGCTGCTGATGCGCGAGCGGCGGGAACTCGCCGGGCAAATACTCGCGAATGCCAAGCCGCCGGTCGACGCCGATGTCGTGTATGTACATGCCTCGGCCGAGGGCTGGGAGGACGGTAGACTGCAGCGTAAAGAATTCGTTCGCGGCTACTATCCCATCGAGATCAACGGCGAGTCGCGGACCGCCATCGCTTGGACCACGGCGGCGTCGGTGGTGGCGGTCGTCGAGATGGTACGGGGCGGCAGTCTGCCGGCGCAGGGCTTCCTGAAGCAGGAGAACATCCCGCTTGAGGCATTTCTTGCTACGCGGACCGGGAGCCTCTACCGGGTCGAGCGCTCGCGCCGCTGAGCGTTCTCGCCACCGAGCGGTCGCGCGGTCGTGCGCGCTGCTGCGGCAATACTTTGACCCGCGGCGCCCGGCAGATAAAGATAGTCGCCCTGCAGGGCGGCAGCGAGTCGCTGCGCGCTGCCTTGGCTCAAAAAATTCCGCTGGGTATCGATGATAAGGACGCGGATACCCGCTGCGGCAACGCCCTTGGCGATCAACGTCAACTCGGCATCGACGCCTGCACGATCCGCACGCAAGCCGACATTGGCGCGACCATCTGTCAGCAGTACGAGGACGACGTTGGTCATGCCGCGGCGCCTCGCCTGTGCAGCGACCTCGAGGGCGCGCAGGAGCGTTGCCGCGAGCGGAGTACCGCCACCCGTCGGCATCTGGTCGACGGCACGCCGCAGCAACTCCACGCTGCCTGTTGGCGGCAGCAGCAGGTCGGCGTCTTGACCTCGAAAAGCAAGCAGCGCCACACGATCGCGGTTGACGTACGCCTGCTCGAGCAGCGCGTGCACTGCGCCCTTGGCTTGACGCATGCGGTTGAGTGCCATGCTGCCGCTGGCGTCGACTGCAAAAAGGAATAAAGCGCCGGCCTTGCTTCGATATCGCTTGATGCGCAAATCGTCACGTCGAATCTCGACTAGCCGAGTGCGTCGCGGGCGTAACTTTTGCCAACGAGCAGCGACGCGCAGCGAGGCGAGCACATCGACTCTGCCTGCACGCGGGCTGCCCGGGACGCTGGCAATATGTCGGCCGCGTCGACCGCTGGTGCTGCCGCGCGAACCTGTGGTGCCGTGACGGGTACTGGCAAACGGCAGCGTGTCGAGCAAGTCCGGCAACTCGGTTGCAATGGCTTCGAGCACTTCCTCGCTGAGTTCAAGTTGCTCCGGGTCGGGGGTCGCCAGTTCCTGTTCTGCATCATGAGCGCTTTGTTGCGGGTCCGCGCTCGCCTCCTGTGGAGACTCCTCCGGGGGTGGCTGAGCGCTCTGCGGCATACGTGTGGCCCGCGGCGCAAGTACGAACCGCAGTGCCGTCTCCAGATCTTCGCTTTCCACGCGGTCACGCAGCGCCAGTGCGGCGCTGGCCCGTGCGGTAAGCACCGCAAGGAAATCGGCGCGATGACCTTGTACGCCGAATGCTTCGGCGGCGGTCACGAGTTCGCCGATTTGTCGCGCGGAGATGACGATCTGCGGGAGGCTGTCGCGCGCTGCTGCCACGAGTTCGCGCAAGATCTCAAGCTCCTCGGGCCACGAGGGATCTGCGTTGCCGAGATGACGTCCAATAATTGTTGCGCGAACGTTTGCAGCAGAGAGTTTCGGCAATTGAACGATTAGTCCCAAGCGATCAATGAAATGTGAACGTGGCACGCCCTCGGCAGGGTCATAGCCTGCAAGCGTCACGAATCGGCAATCGGCGAGACGGCTGATGCCTTCACGCTCGATGCGTAGCCGACCCTCATCGAGCACCGCGAGTAACGGATTGGTGATGGCCTCAGGCAAAAGATTGAGCGACTCGAGCACCAGTGCGCCGCCATGCGCGCGTTCGAGTGCGCCGCGACGCAGTACGCGTGCGCCGCTCGCGAGGGTCGCCTCCAGATCAAGACCGCCCACCAAGGCCTCCTCATCGGCAGCGGCGGGTAATTCGATGATCGCTTGCTCAGGGAGGAGCTGTTTGTAGCCGTCGATCAGCACGCTTTTGCCGCTACCCGCGGGCGCTGCAAAAGCGAGGCCCCGCAGACGCGGCTCGACAGCGAGTAGCAGCAGCGCGAGGCGCGGCGCATCAAAACCGACCAGCGCCGGCAGCGGTAGCGCGGTGCTCAGGCGAGCGCCTCGGCCAGCACGCGCCGCACGCGTTCATCATCGGCGGCCGGTTCAAGCGGATCTTTGCGCAGGCGATGCGCCAAGGCGAGTGGCGCCACCTTGGCGACGTGCTCGCGCCCGGCTTTGGCGGCTTTTTGCCAAGCAGCAAGCGCCACCGCCGCACGGCAGACCGCAAGTTCGCCGCGATGGCCGTCGATGGCGAGACGATCGCAGAGCGTTGCGGCGAGGGCCAGACCCTCATCAGTCAGGGTGATCTTTGGTCTCGATGCAATCGCGCGCTGTAGTTGCGTACGTAGCTTTGCTTGCGATCGCGTAAAGGTCTTGTTGAAAGCAGCGGCGTCGGTTTCAAAGGCGAGCCGGCGCTGCACGACCTCGATACGTTGTGTGACGTCGCGCAGGGTACGAATCCGCGCATGCAGGCCGAAGCGGTCGAGTAGCTGCGGGCGAAGGTCGCCTTCCTCGGGGTTGCCCGAACCGACGAGCACGAAGCGGGCGGGGTGACGGATGCTGAGGCCTTCGCGTTCGATGACATTGACCCCACTCGCCGCCACATCGAGCAGCAGGTCGACGAGGTGATCTTCGAGCAGATTCACTTCATCGATATACAGAAAGCCACGATTGGCCGCCGCGAGCAGCCCGGGTGAAAACGCTTGCACGCCATCGATCAGTGCGCGCTCGATGTCGACCGAGCCAGCCACACGATCTTCAGTGGCGCCCAAGGGTAAGTCGACCACCGGGACGGCACGTTTGCGCGATTTCTTTCGCGGGCTCGATTCGCGTGCGCTGCAATGCGGGCAGTGCGTTGCGGGTGCGGCGGGGTCGCACTGGTAGGGACAGCCCTCAACCACGAGCATTGGCGGCAGCAGGTCGGCGAGGGCGCGCACTGCCGTACTTTTTGCTGTACCGCGATGGCCGGTAATGAGTACGCCGCCGATCGCCGGGTCTATTACCGCGAGCATGATCGCGAGTTTAAGTTCCTCCTGACCGACGATGGCTGTGAACGGAAACTGATTAACCGCAGCCGACAAATCTGCTCTCCGGCCATCAAGCGGTGGCGTCCCGCAGGCTTGACGGCAACTAAATGATAAAGCTTGCGGTACGGCGTCCATGTTCGTACCATGACTGTAAACATACTAATACACATTTGAGTGTCAACTCGAGGATGTGCGGGAGCCGCCATGATCGAGATCACCTTCGTCGTCGGAATCGAGCGCTTCAACGCGGGCGTTTGGCATGAGGTGGAGAGGCAGCTTGCCGCTGCGGGCGTCGCGGTTCATCTGCGCCGTTTCAACGATGCGCATATCGATCGCAACGATGCGGCTTTAGCTCTGGCCATCGTCAGCTCGGACGTGGTGTTCATGAGTCTCATTAATCTACGTTCGCAAGCGGACTGGCTTACGGCGCACCTCGCGAGCTCCAAAGCCGCTGCCGTATTTGCCTACGAGAGCATGCCCGAGGTGATGGCGCTCACGCGGGTGCGCGAGCATCGCTTTAAGGAGCGAAAGAGCGAAGCACCAAAGATCATAAAAGTTTTAATGAGACTGATGACGCGCGGGCGTGATGAGGATGCTCTCTACACCTACACCAAGCTTGTAAAGATTGCCGCGAAAATGCTGCCGTTGATTCCAAAGAAAATGGCGGGATTTCGTGCGTGGCTCAGCGTCAATCTGTATTGGAATCAGCCTGATGCTGTGAATATCACGCAGATGGTCAAACTCATTCTGCGCGATGTGTGCGGGCAGGCGCTCGACGTGGCGCCGGTTGCGGTGATCCCGACCATGGGCTGCTTCGATGCGCGTAGCGGCGAGTTGTTTGCAACGCCCGATGAGTATTTGAAATGGGCGAGTCGTAACGGGCACTACCAGAAGGGGCAGCCGCTGATCGCGGTACTTGGCATGCGCAAGCATGTGGTGCAAAGGCTCGGCTATTTGGATGAGCTGATACGGGCGCTCGAGGCGCGCGGGTTCGCGATACTGCCGATCTTTGTCTCCGGTATCGAAGCGCACGTGGCAGTACGTGAGTGGCTGGCGGATTTGCCTATCGATGCGTTCGTATCGACCATGGGTTTCTCGGTAGTTGGCGGGCCGGCGTCGTCCACCAAGCCCGGCCACTACCACGAAACGGCCGCTGACCTGCTCGCTAAACTCGATGTGCCCTATTTGGTTGCGCAACCGTTGTTGATGCAGGAAGAGTCTGAGTGGCACGAGCGCGGTGTGCACTCGATGCAAGCGGTGGTGATGTACGACCTACCCGAGATGGATGGCGCAGCGAGTGCCGTCGCACTCGGTGCAATTAAAGAAGGCGAACTCGTTGCGGTGGCCGACCGCATCGAGCGAGCGGTCGATCAGGTTGCAGGTTGGGTACGCTTGCGCAAGCAACGCGCCGCCGAGAAGCGCGTAGCGATCGTGCTCTACAACTTTCCGCAGGGCCTCGGTAAAGCAGCGACGGCCGCTTTGCTCGATGTGCCCGCCTCGGTGACGGCGCTGCTCGAGCGGCTGCATTCCGCAGGCTATTCGATCGGACGAGCACCGCTCGCGACCGCTGATCTTCTGTCGCGTTTAGAGGGCATCGAGCGGGGCGAGGGCGGTCGCTCGGTGACCGTCAGCGATTTGCGTCGCTGGCTGGGCTCGCGCGTCGCAGGGCGCATTGATGATTACTGGGGCACTGCGCCCGGCGACATTGCACCCGCGGGACGCGAGGCGATCCGTCTTGATGTGCTCGAGTTCGGCAACGTCGTGATCGCCCTGCAACCGCCGATGGGCGTTCCCGGCGATCCGATGAAACTACTTTTCGATCGCAGCTTTACGCCACATCACCAATATGCGGCGTTCTACTCCTGGCTCAAACACGGCTTCAGGGCCGACGCGGTCATCCATGTCGGCATGCATGGCACAGCCGAGTGGATGCCCGGCCTGCAGGCGGCGTTGACGGGCGATTGCTGGCCCGATCTGTTGCTCGGTACGCTGCCGCAACTTTATCTCTATCCGCTCAATAATCCTGCAGAGGCGGTGATCGCGCGCCGACGCGGCTATGCGACGGTCGTCAGTCATGCGATTCCGCCCTATGCCCGCGCAGGACTCTACAAACAGCTTGCTCAGGCGCGCAGCCGACTTAACAATTCGACCGATGCACTCGATGGCGCCTTGCCGGAGCTCACTCGCCACCACGATGAAAGCGATGTGGCCTATCGCGAGCGGGTCACCCAGCGACTCGATGAGCTCGAAGAAAGATTGATCGTCGATGGCCTGCATGTGTTCGGCAGTTCGCCCGAGCGACAGCGCGCACGTGCACTTGTCGATGCGGCAATGGACATTCCGCGCGGCGGCATGCCCGGACTGCGTCAACGCCTCGAGGCACTCGGTTTGCCGCTCGCGCGGATGCGTGTGCTGCGTGAGGCGCTTATCGAACGCGCAATCTTCGCTCGCGAAGATGTCGCGCGGATCTGGTTCGATATCGTGGGCACGAAAGCGCCCGATGAGTTGGCGCAGTATCTCGTCGAGGGCCGTGCGATCGTTGGTGGCCTCGGGCGCTGCAGCGAGGAGCTCGATGCGGTAGTACACGCTCTCGAGGGCGGATATATCCGGCCTGCTTACGGCGCCGATCCGGTGCGCGCGGGCGCGGCGGCGCTGCCTAGCGGACGCAACATTCACGGCATAGACCCGTGGCGTTTGCCCACCGATATCGCGCTTGAGCGCGGACGTCGCATGGCTGAACTTTTACTAGAGCGGCACCGCGCAGAGCATGGGGTGTTGCCGCGCACGGTGGCGCAGGCGCTGTGGGCGATGGATACGATAAAGAGCGAAGGCGAGGGCTTGGGTGTGGTGCTGGCGCTCGTGGGCGCCGAACCCGAGCGTGATGGTCAGGGAAAGATTTTCCGCTATGCCTTGCGACCGCTCGCGGAGCTTGGTCGCCCGCGCATCGATGTCCTGCTCGATGTGTCGTCGATCTTCCGCGACACGTTCCAAATGAGTCTCGATTTGCTGGATGAGCTTTTTCGTCGGGCGGCGCTCGCGGATGAGCCGGCCGAGCAAAATTATTTGCGCGCCAACACCGATGCCTTCATCGCGCAAGGGCGCTCGATCGACGAAGCCACGGCGCGAATCTTCACGCAGGCGTCCGGTTTGTACGGCACCGGCATTGATGAGGTCATCGAAGAAAGCCAGTGGGATGACAGCAACCAACTCGCCGATCTTTACCAACGCCGTAACGGTCATGCTGTTGGTGGCGGTCGCAACGGAGCGGCTTCACCCGAGGTACTGCGCGGGTTGCTCGGTGCGGTCGAGCATGTGTTTCAGGCCATCGATTCGGTGGAGTACGGGCTCACCGACATGACGCACTACTACGGGCACAGCGGTGCGATTCACCTCGCTGCGCGGCGTGCCCGCGGCGCTGCGGTGTCGCTCTCGTATGCCGAGTCGTTCACGGGTGAGGTCAAATTGAACGGTTCCCAGCAACTGCTGCAGATCGAAGTCCGCAGCAAGTTGCTCAACCCCAAGTGGTACGAGGGCATGCTCGCACACGGGTACAGCGGTGCGGCAGAGATCGGTAACCGTTTCACTCACCTCGTAGGCTGGGGTGCGCTCGGCACCGCCGAAGGTTGGATGTTCGAGAGCGCCGCACAGACCTTTGTGCTGGATGAGACGATGCGTCGCCGGCTCGAAACTGCTAACCCGCAGGCGGCGCGTAATGTCATCGGACGCCTAATCGAGGCTAATGGTCGCGGCATGTGGCAGGCGGACGAAGCGACGCTGCAGCGTTTGCAGGGTCTCTATTCGGATATCGAGGATCGGCTCGAAGGGGTGGTTGTAGCCGCTGCCTGAACGACATTGTGAGCCTGAATCGATAGGCAAGGTTTTCTATTAGCCTAGCTTCTGTAAAGAATACGCGGCGTGACCTGCGACAACCCGGGAGGTTACCTCGCTTTTCTTATATACGATGTCGCCAAGCGGCTGCGGCAGAAGTTCGGCCGCCGCGCAGCGCGTATCGAGCTTACGCTCTAGCAGGCGCGCTGCCTCGTGCTCTTCGCGGTAAGGCTGGAGGCTAGTATCAATGCCCTCGCGAGCGCGCTCGAGGTGCAGCCGATGTCGGTATTACGTACGGTAGATGGTCTTGAGCAACGCAAGATGCTGCGGCGTGAAACCGATCCTGCAGAATGCCGAGCACTGCAGCTATTTCTGACCAAGGCCCCCGTGGTCTTGGGCTCATCGTCTCGATATTGGCGTTGAGTCGTATCGGCCCGCTGATCAATCTGCGCATGGCGTTTTCATTGCGCTGCGTGCTCAAAAAAGTCGGGCTGCTGGCGTTCGCATGGTTACCTGCGGATGTGCTCGGTAACGTGTTAACCGGCTGGTTGTTACTGCATGATCTGGGGCTGGGGCTGATGTTCGTACTGCTCAATACTTACACCTTTTCCACCTTGGCGCCTGTTCATCGTATCGACGGTGCAGCGCCGATGGTGTTGGCGCGTAACCTCGGCAGTAGTATCGGTGTGGCGATGCTAGTACGCGGTATCTCGATCGATGTCGCTGCTAACGTCGACCACCTGCGCGAACTCACTCACGGCGTTGTGGCCGAAGATCTGCGTTCGATCGACATAGCACTGCGTTCGGTGTGTCGCGAGGTGCTGGTGATCATCTATTCGAATCGGTCCCTGATTTTTTGCTCATGGCTGCAGTGTTGGTACCTTGCGTGTGTTTGATGCAGCGATCTGCAGTCAGCGCAAAGTCACCAGCGGGCGAGGGTCAGGCTGCGCCTCCAGATGCGGTACCGCATTGAAGACTTCGAGGTTGCGTCGCGCATCGTCATAGCGAATGCGCGTGATTGAGGCGTTGAAGAGCGTCCACGACAGCTGGAGTGACCCTTGATCGTCGAGTCCCAACACGTGACCGACGGCGGCGCCAATCGTACCGGCTGAGCTGCACACCAGGGTATGCCGTGAGCGGCCCTCGCTACGCATGATTTCTTCGAGGCCTGCAGCAACCCGCTCGCGAAAGCAACGCCAAGGTTCGACGCCGAACGTATCGAGTTCGCCTGCGATCCAGGCGCGGCCCGCTTGTTCGAGTCGGCGCTGAAAGGCGCGGGGGTCGGGTTTGGCGTTCGGTCCCTGCAGTTCGGCGAGCGGCAGGCCACTCAGTTTGGCGTGGGCCTTTAGCAGAATCTCGGCATCGTACTCATTAAAGGCCGAATTTTGCCTAATGCGACCGTCATTGCTTTCGGCGTCACCGCCACCGCCGTCACCGACGCTGCCGTGTTTACCGGCTAAAATCTCGGCGGTCGAGCGTTGGCGATGTAGAGTGCCGCTGTAAATGGCGTCGACGGGCTGGCGGATGCGCGCATAGTGATTGCGCAAATGCGTGACCTGCTGCTCGCCCAAGCTCGATAGTCGATCGTAGTCTGCGGCACCAAACGACGCCTGGCCATGGCGGATGAGATGAATGGTACTCACGGGACAAAAGACTCCTGCATTGAGGACCGAGTGTACGCCGCGTACCATTCGCGCGATATGGCGCGCCGCGTAGTATCCGCACCCCAACTGTCCGCTTGGGTCCGCGCGCTCGGCGCGCTGCCGCTGCCGGTTTTACACGCCCTTGCGCGGCTCCTTGCCTTGATCTTGTGGCACGTCATTCCATACAAACCCAAGGTCATTCAGGAGAGTTTGCGCATCGCATTTCCCGCGTATTCATTTGCTGAGCGTGAGGCACTGCGGCGCGAGTTTTATCGTACGTACGGCGATGTGATGCTCGAGGTGGTGCGCTCGGCAGCTATCAGCGGCGACGATCTCGATCGTCGCGTGCACTTCGAGAACCTGCAGGTGTTGCGTGAGGCCATTGCCGCAGGCGGGCCGACGGTTCTCGTGGTGGGCCATCAGTGTAACTGGGAGTGGTTGCTGCACGGGCTGGCGCGAAATTTGGGTTATCCGATCGATGCGGTTTACAAGCCGCTCAAAAATCGCTGGATCGATCAGCAGATGCTTGCAATACGCAGTCGTTTCGGCGCGCAGATGATTCCTGCGGAGCGGGTGATGCGCGAGCTCATCGTGCGTCGGCGACTCCCGCGTCTCGTCGCCTTGGTGGCCGATCAGGAGCCCGTGGCGAGTGATCGTCGTCACTGGACACGCTTCCTCAATCGCGACACTGCTTTTTTCATGGGCGCCGACGTCATGGCGACGAGTCTCGACTACCCGGTGTATTTTGGCGCGCTGCAGCGGACTCGGCGTGGTTACTACACGGCATCGTTCGAGTTGTTGCGTGCCCGCGGCGAGCAGTTTGCGCCTGGTGAGCTGACTGAACGTTATGCCCGGCGTGTCGAGCGACAGATTCACGAATCACCCGCCGATTGGCCCTGGTCCCACAAGCGCTGGCGTCTGCGGCGCGAGGACGAGCCGCAAGCTTGAGCGCGCGAGCGAACCCTGTCGTTCTTGTGCCGGTCATCTTCATCGCGGACAATTCGGCTCAATGTCAGTAGCCGCTACGCACCCGATCCCGGAAATCTCGGTGGTCATTCCCGTGTTCAACGAGGTCGACAATGTCGCGCAATTGGCCGGCGAGATCGTAGCCGCACTGCAGAGTAAGTCCTTCGAGATTTTGTTTGTTGACGACGGTAGTAATGATGGCACGGCTGCGGCGATCCGCGAGCTGCGCAGCCGTATTCCGCAGGTGCGTCTGCTGCGGCACTCCTTTCGCAGCGGTCAAGGCGCTGCCGTGTGCTCAGGCGTCCGGCATGCGCGCGCCGAGTGGATCGCGACGCTCGACGGCGATGGACAAAACGATCCGGCCGATATCCCGAAGCTTTACGAGTTGCGATTAGTGGCCGAGCTTGTCATGGGCAATCGGATACAACGTCGCGACACGTGGTTGCGACTCGCGCAGTCGCGACTGGCAAACGGTGTTCGCAGTTGGCTGCTCGGCGATGGTACGCCGGACACGGGCTGCGGCATAAAGGTGATGCATCGGGGGCAATTTCTCGAGTTGCCGCACTTCGATCACATGCATCGCTTCCTGCCAGCGCTATATCTGCGCGCCGGGGCGAGGGTGGTGTCGGTGCCGGTCGCCCATCGACCGCGTGTACGCGGAACCTCCAAATACGGACTTTTCGATCGCCTCTGGGTAGGTATCATCGATATTTTCGGCGTGATGTGGTTGCGCCGTCGCTTCCGATCAGGGTTGCAGATCCGCGAGGATTGACTTGCGAATCTGCGTCTTGCTGGTCATTTCTTAGGGGGTGGCAATGCAGAACGATACTTTGACCTGGGTCTTCGTGGGCTTCGTCGGGCAGGCCCTGTTCTCAATGCGCGTCGTCGTACAGTGGATCGCGAGTGAGCGCATCAAACGCAGCATCATTCCTCAGGCATTTTGGTATTTCAGTCTTGCGGGGGGCGCGATTCTGCTCGCCTACGCGATTCACAAACGAGATCCGGTGTTCATAACCGGACAGGGTCTCGGTCTCGTTGCCTATTTACGCAACATATACTTTATTCGTACCGGGCGGCAGCAGGCGGACGCTTGAGCGCCGACGTGCGCGCCACGCTCGTTGATCTTTGCTGGATCAGCCTGTGGTTCGTGTTGATTATTTTCGTGGGCTTTGGCCTGCGTGATCCTTGGCCCGCCGACGAACCGCGATTCGTAATCGTTGCGCTCGATATGCTGCACAGCGGCGACTGGCTCATTCCGCATGCGGGCGGTGATCTCTACCAGGATAAGCCGCCGCTGCATTTCTGGTTGATGGCCATCGGTCTTTCTTTGACAGATTCCTTACGGGCTGGATTTCTTTTTCCGTCGATGTTCGCTTCGCTTGGCACGCTGTGGCTGGTATACGATCTGCTGCGTCGACTACACGGGCGCGAGGCTGCGCGACTCGCCGCCGTCACGCTCGTCTGCTGTGTGCAGTACGTCATGACGACGCGAGGTGCGCAGATCGATGCGACGCTGATCTTTTTTTGTACGCTGGCGCTCTGGGGGCTGCTGCGTCATTTGTTGCTAGAGGCGCCCGCGGTGTTTGCGCTGGTCGGCGCGTGTGCGGCGGGGCTGGGTGTCATCGACAAGGCTGTGGGATTTCTGACGCTCGCCCTGTTGCCGCTAGCGGCGCTGCTCGCCCGACGATTCGGCACCACGGCGGTCCCCCGCGCGAGCTGGTGGCAGGTGCCCGTGGTGTTCGTGCTCACCATCATGCTTTGGTTGGTGCCGATGCTGCTGCACGTGGCGAGCGTGGGTAGTTCGGAACTCATCGCTTATCGCGACGAGTTGCTCTTTAAGCAGACCGTGACGCGCTACGTACGAGCCTGGCACCACATTCGCCCTTGGTATTACTACCTGGTCGAGGTGATTCCTGTGCTGTGGTTACCGTTGAGTGCGCTGCTGTTCTGGCTGATGCCGCGCTGGCGAGATGATTGGCGGGAGCGGAGGATGGCGGTGTGGTTGCCGTTACTCTGGGCCCTGCTCGTGATCGTGTTCTTCAGTCTGAGCACCGGCAAGCGGGGGGTTTACGTACTGCCAGCGTTGCCCGCACTCGCCATAGCTGCGGCGCCGCATCTGCCGCAACTTTTCGCATATCGATCGGTGCAGCGTCTGTCGCTCGCGCTGGCCTTACTGCTCGTTGTGCCTGGGGTGTTGATGGCTATGGGATCTGTACTCGGCGTGGGTGCCCTTCAAGAATTAATTCAGGGCAACGAGCTCGTGTCACTGATGCCGGTTTACGCGTTCGCGATCGCCAGTACGGTTGCGTGGCTCGTGGCGCTGCGTTGGCGGCCGTTGTTGGCTTGGCCGTTGGTACTGGCCTGTTTTACGGTGAGTTGGGGCGTGGGCGTTGCGCCGCAGGTCAATGGCGAACGCTCTGCGTCTACTTTCGTTCGGCAGATGCTGGCGCAAGTTCCGCGCGAGGCTGAGCTCGGCTTGCTCGCGTACCGCGAGCAGTACTTGCTCTATCTCGATCGCGAAGTGGTCAATTTCGGACATGCTCGTTGGCGCGAGGGTGATGCGGAAGCGTTCGATGCGGCGCGCTGGCTCTCCGGCGACAGCAAGCGCGTGCTGTTGGTCGCGGAGCATTATCTCGATCGCTGCTTCGTCGCCAATCCGCGTCAGAGTGTGGGCGAATCGAGTGATGAGCAATGGTTTTTGGTCACAGGCATCCCCGCAAGGGATTGCATCGCTCGCGGTAACCCCACCAAAGTCATTAGGTATCAACCTCCGCTTGGGGTGTTGAACTGAGGCAGTGCGGTGATCCCTCACCGCACCGCTGCACGCCCGTCGGATTTAGAACGGAAGACCGTGCGCAGAGCCCACCATACTGAGGAGCATCGGGAACGAGAGTACGAAATTTGTACGGGAGGCAAGAGTTGCCACACGGCGGGCTCTCGCTTTCTCCTCGTCAGTAGCTTCGACGATGCCAATAACCTTCTTTTGATTCGGCCAGATTAGGACCCATACATTAAAGAGCATAATCGTCCCGAGCCACACGCCGATTCCAATAACTTCGCTACCCTCCCGCATCATAAACGCATCCATAAAACGGGCGCCTAGTAGCCAGCCACCGGTCAGCCAAGTCGCGAGTGCCATCCAGCGGAACCAGAGCAACGCACGCGGCGCGACGTATTTGACGATACCAGCGCCGCCCGGACCGCCCTTGTCCGCGTTGGCCGCCGCGAGTGCTGGAATTTGTGCAACATTAAAGTAGTAGAGCAGGCCGATCCAGAAAATGCCGGTAACGGTATGTGCCCAGCGACCGAGCCCCAGGTGGTTAAATTCACCACCAGGGGTTTGCGGCAGTACCATTACGATGATGGCGAACAACACGCCAAGAGTGATTGCGGACCCAACGCTATCGAGGGGATTTTTCATTACGTGGCCTCTCCGAACATGTAAATGAAATAACAATTTGAAGGATAGGATACGAACGCCCATAATTCAACGCAGTGTACTGCTTGCACCCAGGGACGGGATGATGGCGAAAAATGCCGCGGATATTCGTCTAGCGCGACCCATGTCGCCCTGTATCAGCGTTTGTGCACTCGATCACTCGGGGTATTGCGCCGGATGTCTGCGCACACGCGAAGAAATCGCGAGCTGGATTCGTCTGTCTCCCGATGAACAGTGGGACTTGCTGCGTACACTCGAGAGTCGCCGCGCCGATCGGGCGCCGCGGCGTAATGTCTAAGGAGGTTTACACAACGATGGACGTCAACGAGCGAATCAAGGTACAACTGAGCGCGGCTCCCGTGGTGCTCTTTATGAAGGGCACGCCAGATTTTCCCCAGTGCGGGTTCTCGGCCCAGACCGTGGGCGCGCTGCGCGCCTGTGGAGCCAAGTTCCATCACGTCAATATTTTTGAAGACCCTGAGCTGCGTGAGGCTTTGAAGCGGTTGTCGAATTGGCCGACGTATCCGCAGCTCTACGTGAAGGGCGAGCTGCTCGGCGGCTGTGACATCACCCTTGAGATGTATCATAACGGCGAACTCAAGCAGGTGCTCGACGAGGCTGGTGCCACCGCCTGAGGTTTATCCGCAGCGCTAGTCGGTGATAGTGCCAGTCGGTAGTTGCTGCATCAGGAATTGTTCTCATCGGCGACTGGCGACTTGGGATCTGTGCCTTTGCCGTTGTCACCTCCGCTACCATTGTTGTCATCGACCCAGCCCAAAGATTTGGCCCGTTGCTCGGCCTCGACGAAGCTCGGCTGACAAAAATTACACACTTTGCAGAAGATATCTGCGGTGCGCTCGGCATCGTAGGCGGCCGTATGGGCTGCCGATGAATCCCACTCAAGACCACTTGCCATCGTTGCTTTGGCGAGTACCGTCTGCCCAAGCGCCGCGCCAGCGAGCGTCACGGTGTCAAAACTCGAGAATGGGTGGAAGGGGTTGCGCTTGATGTCGGCCCGCATGACTGCAGCATTCAAAAATCCGAGATCGAACGAGGCGTTGTGACCAACGAGAATGGCGCGCTTGCAGCCGTGGCGGCGCACGGCTTCGCGGACTTCTTTAAAGATTTGCGTCAGTGCATTTTTTTCATCGATCGCCGGTCGTTGCGGGTGAAAGGGATTGATCCCTGTCACCGCCAGCGAGGCGCGTTCGATATTGGCACCCTCGAAGGGTTTGACGTTATAGGTGTGGGTCTCGCCGCGACGCAGCAGACCCTCGGGCGTGATTTCGAGCAGTACCACCGCGATTTCGAGCAGGGCATCTTTGGCCGCGTTGAGGCCGCCGGTCTCGACGTCGATCACCACCGGCAGAAAGCCGCGAAAGCGGCGGGCAAAATTAGGGACGACGGCGTTCACTGCGGCGCCAAGCGCCAGCGCAGACGTTCGTTGGCCCGCATAGGTACGACGACGTCACCCCCGAAAGCGTAGGCACCCGGCACGCTCCATTCTTCCTGACGCAGGGTCACGGTGCCCTCGTTGCGGGGTAGCGAATAGAAATCGGGGCCACACAGCGAAGCAAAACCCTCGAGGCGCGGCAGCGCACCCACGCTTTCGAACACCTCGGCATAAAGTTCCAGTGCAGCGTGCGCGGAGTATATGCCCGCGCAGCCGCAGGCCGTTTCCTTGGTATGTCGTGCATGGGGCGCACTGTCGGTACCGAGAAAAAATCGTGCTGAGCCGCTGGTCGCCGCTTCGATGAGAGCACGACGATCGATCTCGGTTTTGAGTACCGGCAGGCAGTAATAATGCGGGCGGATACCGCCGCGAAAAATCTCGTTGCGGTTGAACATCAGATGCTGCGGTGTGATCGTTGCGGCAACACCGGCACGCGCATTGTTGACGAAATCGACAGCAGCTTTGGTCGTGATGTGCTCGAACACTACCTTGAGCCGCGGATGTCGCTGGACGAGCGGTGCCAGCACTTCGCCAATGAAGGCCTCTTCGCGGTCGAAGATATCGACATGCTCGTGAGTGACTTCGCCATGTACCTGCAGCACGACAGCGAGTTCGGCCATGCGTGCGAGTACGGCCTCGATATGACGGATATCGGTGACGCCCTCATCGGAATGCGTCGTTGCGCCCGCCGGATAAAGTTTACAGCCGGCAACAAAACCGCTCGCACGGGCGCGATCGATCTCATCAACGGGCGTGCGATCGGTGAGATAGAGCGTCATCAAGGGTTCGAAATCTGCGCCCTGCGGTCGTGCCGCGAGAATGCGCTCGCGATAGGCCGCAGCAAGTGCGGTGGTGGTGACCGGCGGCTTAATATTCGGCATGACGATTGCGCGGCGAAACTGCTGCGTGGTGTGCGACAGCACGGCGGCGAGGGCGGCACCGTCGCGCAGATGCACGTGCCAGTCATCAGGACGACGAATGACGATTTGCGCGCTCATGCGGTCGGGGATGCTAGCACAGGGCAATCGCTCGCCCGGCGCCCCCGCGATTAGTTAACATACAGTGTTTCCACATGCACGACAGGCAGGACGGGGGTATGTCCGAAAGTCCGCAGGGTGATCTCGATCCTAACGAGACCCGCGAATGGTTGGAGTCCATCGATTCGGTGTTGAAGGCCCACGGGCCGGAGCGCGCGCATTTTTTGCTTGAGCGACTTATCGATTACACCCGTAGGTCCGGTGCCTATTTGCCGTTTAAGCCGAATACAGCCTATCTCAACAGCATCTCCCCCGGACAGCAGCCCGATTATCCCGGTAATCGCGAGCTCGAGCGCCGCATCGAGGCCTACATTCGCTGGAACGCCACGGCAATGGTGGTGCAGGCGAATCGTATCTCCTCAGAGTACGGCGGACACATCGCGACTTATGCCTCGGCAGCCACGCTCTATGAAGTGGGCTTCAATCATTTTTGGCGCGCGCCGACCAATCAACATCCCGGTGACATGATCTATGTGCAGGGACACGCCTCGCCTGGCATTTATGCGCGCGCCTACCTCGAAGGTCGGCTGACCGAAGATCAGCTGCGCCACTTCCGCCAAGAAGTGGCGGATGATGGTCTCTCTTCGTATCCGCACCCTTGGCTCATGCCTGACTTTTGGCAGTTCCCGACGGTCTCGATGGGTCTTGGCCCGATGCAGGCGATTTTTCAAGCGCGCTTCCAGCGTTATCTCGAGCATCGCGGGCTCGTAACGCCGTCCGATCGCAAGATCTGGGCATTTTTGGGAGACGGCGAGATGGACGAACCCGAGTCCATGGGTGCGCTCACCATGCCGGTGCGCGAGAAGCTCGACAATCTGGTGTTCGTCATTAACTGCAATCTGCAGCGTCTCGATGGGCCAGTCCGCGGTAACGGCAAGATCATTCAGGAGCTCGAGGCAGCCTTCCTCGGCGCCGGCTGGAATGTGATCAAAGTTTTGTGGGGCTCGCGTTGGGATCCGCTGCTAGCCAAGGATAATCTCGGTCTGCTGCGCCGCGTCATGGAAGAGTCGGTCGATGGCGAGTATCAAAATTTTAAAGCCAAGGGTGGGGCGTACACCCGCGAACATTTCTTTGGTAAGTTTGACGAGCTCAAGGCGATGGTCGCTAACATGTCGGATGACGAGATTTGGCGCCTCAATCGTGGCGGGCATGACCCGCGTAAAGTCTATGCTGCTTATGCCGCGGCCATGCAGCACAAGGGTCAGCCCACGGTGATCCTCGCTAAGACGGTCAAAGGTTTCGGCATGGGCAAGGCGGGTGAAGGCCAGATGGTCACGCACCAGCAAAAGAAGCTCTCCGATGACGATCTGCGGCATTTCCGCGATCGCTTTAACATTCCGGTTTCGGATGAGGAGATCACGCGGCTGCCGTTCTGCAAGCCTGGCGAAGACGGTGAAGAGATGAACTATCTGCGCTCGCGGCGTATTTCGCTCGGCGGCTATCTGCCGGCCCGGCGCCGTTCGGCGCCGCCGCTGGTCGTGCCGCCGCTTGATGCCTTCAAGCCGCTCCTGGAGAGCAGCGAGGGCCGTGGTATTTCGACGACGATGGTCTTCGTGCGCATTCTGACGACCCTGCTCAAAGATAAGCAGATCGGCAAGCATATCGTGCCCATCGTTCCCGATGAGGCGCGTACCTTTGGCATGGAGGGGCTTTTCCGGCAGGTCGGAATTTATTCTTCGGTCGGTCAGCTCTACACGCCCCAAGATGCCGATCAGCTGATGTCCTATCGCGAGGACAAAAAGGGCCAGATCATCGAAGAGGGTATCAACGAAGCGGGCGCGATGTGTTCGTGGATGGCCGCCGGTACGGCCTACGCTAACCACGACATCAACATGGTGCCGTTTTACATCTTCTATTCGATGTTCGGTTTCCAGCGTGTCGGCGATTTCATTTGGGCAGCGGGCGATCTGCAGACCCGCGGTTTTCTACTCGGCGCAACGGCCGGTCGCACCACGCTCGCGGGCGAAGGCCTGCAGCATCAGGACGGACACAGTCAGTTACTGGCCGGTACCGTGCCCAATTGCCGCGCCTATGATCCGACCTTTGCCTACGAACTCGCGGTGATCATTCACGATGGTATGCGCCGGATGTATGTCGACGGCGAGCCGGTGTTCTACTACATCACCGTTATGAACGAAAACTACGCCATGCCGGCGATGCCGGCGGATGCGGAGCAGGGCATTCTCAAGGGGCTATATTCTTTTGCCCACTACAGGAAAGAAAATGCCAAATCCAAATCGCCGCAGGCGACGCTGCTCGGGTCGGGCACGATCTTGCGTGAAGTAATCGCCGCCGCTCAGATGCTCGCGAGCGACTATGGCGTGGCGAGCGAAGTGCTCGCGGCTCCGAGCTGGAACGAACTGCGCCGCGAGGCGCTGGAGTGCGAGCGCTGGAGTTTGCTGCACCCGGCAGACTCGCCGCGCGTTCCCTACGTCGCCAGCACGCTCGCGAACCGTAACGGCCCCTTCATCGCGGCAAGCGATTACGTACGCAACGTTCCCGACCAGATTCGCCAATGGGTGCCCGGTCGCTATGTTGTGCTCGGCACCGACGGCTTCGGTCGCTCGGATGCTCGTGAGGCACTACGTCATCACTTCGAGATCGACAAGCGCTTCATCGTGCTCGCCACGCTGCGTGCACTGGCTGACGAAGGGCAGATCGGTATCGATGTGGTGCAGCGCGCACTGAGCACGCTCGGTATCGACGCCGCCAAATCTAACCCGCTCGTTTCCTGACGGAACTCCTGCTCCATGGCACTCACGGAAATTCGCGTTCCCGATCTCGGCTCGTTTAAAGATGTCTCGGTCATCGAGATTCTCGTGCAGCCGGGCGATACGCTAGACGTAGACACGCCGATCGCCACGCTCGAAACCGAGAAGGCCACGATGGATGTTCCATCGCCTGTCGCTGGCGTGTTACGTTCTCTGCATATCGAGCGCGGTGGTAAGGTCAGCGCCGGGGCGCTCGTCGCTATGGTCGAAGCTGCAGTGACTGCCGTAGCGTCGGCACCTGCTGCGGCGAATCCTGCCGCGGCCGCAGCGTCTACGGCGGTGCCGGCTGCCAACAGAGTGCCCGCCGCGCCGCCCGTGGTACAGCCGCATAGTGCGCCGCAGGCAATTCCCGGGGCGCGCACGGATCTCGCCCCCATCCAGGAAGCGGGTTTCTCGCGTGCTCATGCTGGACCCTCGGTACGCCGTCTCGCGCGCGAGCTCGGTGTCGACTTGGCGAGTGTGCGGGGTTCGGGTATCAAGGGACGCATTTCTCACGAAGACGTTAAAGCTTGGGTAAAGCAAGCACTGCGAGGCGCGTTTGCGCCCGCCGTGCCGGCCTTGCCCAAAGTACCGGTAGTCGATCACGCCGCGTTCGGTCCGATCGAGACCCAGCCGCTCGGCCGCGTACGGCGGATCTCCGGTCCGCGCCTACATACCTCGTGGATCAACATTCCGCATGTCACGCAGTTCGACGAAGCGGATATCACCGAGCTCGACACGCTGCGCAAATCATTGAAGGACAAGGCCGAGAAACGCGGCGTCAAGCTGACGCCGCTCGCTTTCATCATCGCGGCCTGCATTCGGGCAATCGAAGAATTTCCTAACTTTAATTCATCGCTCGATGAATCCGGGCAGAATCTCGTTTTCAAAAAGTATTTTCACCTCGGATTTGCAGCCGACACCCCGAACGGTCTTTTGGTGCCGGTCATTCGCGATGTCGATCGCAAGGACGTGTTTGCGATTGCGGGCGACCTCGCGGTGCTCGCCGAGCGTGCGCGCGGCGGCAAGCTTGCAGGGGCCGACATGCAAGGCGGTTGCTTCACGGTGTCGAGTCTCGGCGGTATTGGTGGCACGGCCTTCACGCCAATCATCAATGCGCCCGAAGTGGCGATCCTCGGTGTGTCGCGTGCGAGCATGAAGCCGGTATGGCGAAATAACGCATTCGAGCCGCGGCTCACGCTGCCGCTGTCCTTGTCCTACGACCACCGGGTCATCGATGGCGCGGAGGGCGTGCGTTTCACGAGTCTGCTGGCGGCGCGTCTGGCGCAGCCGGCCGATCTTGTCAGCGCGTTGCACGCTTGAGTCGCGGCTGATTTCGAGGCGCAGACCATGAAGATTCAGGACATTGTTGTCCCCGATCTGGGCAGTTTTGCCGATGTCCCCGTAATCGAGGTGCTCGTCGCCGTGGGTGATGTGGTCGAAGCCGAAACGCCGCTGGTCACGCTCGAGACCGACAAAGCCTCGATGGATGTACCGGCGCCGCATGCCGGCAAGGTCAGCGAGATTCTGATCAGCAAGGGCAGCAAGGTCTCGAAGGGCAGCGTGATTGTACGGCTTGCGGTGGAGGCGGCTACCGTAGTGCCACTGCCAGCGCCAGCGGCAGCGCCCGCGCCGGCTGCTGTTGCCGCGGCACGCAGCGCATCGGCTGCCGTCGCCGTGCCAAGCGCACCGCCTGCCGCCGCTGCCGTCGTCGCGCCCCACATTGAAACCGGCCCAGTCTCAGGCGTCGCGCGTCATACGCAGGTGTTGGTGCTGGGCGCAGGTCCCGGTGGTTACACGGCAGCGTTCCGCGCGGCAGATCTCGGTCTTCAAGTCACCCTGGTCGAGCGTTGGCTGACCTTGGGTGGCGTGTGCCTCAACGTGGGCTGCATTCCGTCAAAGGCCTTGTTACACGCCGCCAAAGTGCTTGATGAGGCGGCATCGATGGCCGAGCACGGTATCGTTTTTGGTCCGCCGCAGATCGATGCGGACAAACTTCGCAGTTGGAAGAGCGGCGTGGTGCGCAAGCTGACCGATGGGCTCGACATGCTCGCTAAGCAGCGCAAAGTAGCCGTGCTGCGCGGCGCGGGAAAATTCATCGCACCGCGGGTGCTCGAGGTTACGGCGGCCGAGGGTACGATGCGCATTAGTTTTGATTACTGCATCATCGCGGCGGGCTCAGAACCCGTTCGCCTGCCCTTCGTGCCCGTCGATCCGCGCGTGATGGACTCGACCGACGCCCTCGAACTGCGCGATCTGCCGCAGCGTTTGCTAGTCATCGGAGGCGGCATAATCGGTCTCGAGATGGGCTGCGTCTACGATGCGCTCGGTGTGCGGGTGAGTGTCGTCGAGGTCATGAAGCAGCTGATGCCGGGCGCCGACCCCGATCTCGTCAAGCCGCTCGAGAAGCGCCTGCGTAAACGCTACGAGCAAATTTTGCTCGGTGTGAAGGTCAAGGCAGTTGCTGCCGAGACCGCGGGTCTGCGCGTCACCTTCGAAGGCGAGGATGCACCTGAACCACAAATCTTCGATCGAGTGCTGGTGGCGGTCGGTCGCAAGCCGAATGGCGGTCTGCTCGATGCCGACAAGGCTGGCGTCGAGGTCGATGCGCGTGGTTTCATTCAGGTCGATAAGCAGATGCGCAGCAATGCCCCGCATATCTTTGCCATTGGCGATCTCGTGGGTCAGCCGATGCTTGCGCACAAGGCGACGCACGAGGGCAAGGTCGCCGCTGAGGTGATCGCCGGCGCAAAACGTGCCTTCGATGCCCGTGTGATTCCCTCGGTCGCCTACACCGACCCCGAGGTCGCGTGGGTGGGCCTGACCGAAACCGAGGCCAAAGCCAAGGGCATCACCGTGCAAAAAAGCATGTTTCCTTGGGCGGCGAGTGGTCGCTCGCTTGCGCAGGGCCGCGATGAGGGCTTAACCAAACTGTTGTTCGATCCCGATACGCATCGGGTCGTCGGTGGCGGGCTCGTGGGTCCGAATGCGGGCGAGCTCGTTGGCGAAATCGCGCTCGCCATCGAGATGGGCGCCGATGCGGCCGACGTGGGCCTGACCATTCATCCGCATCCGACGCTCTCCGAATCGATCGCGTTCTCTGCGGAAGCTTTCGAAGGAACGCTTACCGACCTTTACGTGCCGAAGAGGAAGTAGCGAGTCGCTCGAGATCTTCGAGATAGCTGCGCTCATCGGGCGCGCGCCCGGCGCGCTGGGATTCCCACAACGCGTTGCCGAGGGCTTCCATCATCGCGTGCTCTGCAGAGTGCGCATCGGTTTTGATCGCGAGCGTGCGGTGGATGCGCGCAATTCCTGTGGGTCGGTCGGTCGCGACCTGTTCGCGCAAGGCGAGATGCATAGACAGATGCAGGAAGGGATTGCTTTGACCGCCCGCGGGTGAAAACTCCGTGTTTAAGGCGGTCTCGCCGCGCTCCAGCCAGTCGCGATACTCGGGGTGCTCGCGAATGAGAATGACGAGCTGCGTCTCGAGAGCGGTGAGCAAGCTGCCCGCACGGGCGCGTTGCCAGGCTTGCAGCCAGCCCCAGCGCAGTTGGTCGCGTGAATTGCCGAACAACATGCTCAGCCGTCCTCGCGGGTCTTGCGCTTGAAGCTGCAAAGATCAGCGATCGGGCAGATCGGACAGGCGGGCTTGCGCGCTTTGCAGACATAACGACCATGCAGAATCAGCCAATGATGAGCATCTTGTAAAAACTCAGCAGGGACGTTTTTCAATAATTTCTTTTCGACCGCAAGCACGGTCTTACCGGGCGCGAGTCCGGTGCGATTAGCGACGCGGAAAATATGCGTATCGACGGCCATGGTCAGCTCGCCGAAGGCGGTGTTGAGCACGACATTAGCCGTTTTGCGGCCGACTCCCGGCAGCGCTTCGAGTGAATTGCGATCACAGGGCACCGCGCCCCCGTGTTGTTCGAGAATGATGCGGCAGGTCGCGATAATATTTTTGGTCTTGCCCTTGTAAAGACCGATGGTCTTCACGAAAGCAGTGAGACCAGGCTCGCCGAGCGCCAGAATCGCCGCCGGTGTATTGGCGGTCGGGAAGAGCTTGCGCGTGGCGATATTGACGCCTTTGTCAGTCGCCTGAGCCGAGAGGATCACCGCGACCAGCAGTTCGAACGGCGTCGAATATTCGAGTTCGGTGGTTGGTCGCGGATTACGTTCGCGCAGTCGCCCGAACATCTGTTGTCTGAATTCGGGTTTCATGCGCTCGCTCTCGTGGCGCGTTTTTTGCGTTCGATGAGTACGCGCAGACGCTCGCGTTCCCGTTCGTGGCGCCGCGCTTCGTGAGTGTCAAATCTTCCCAGATTGACGGCGGCAAGTGGCTCCGGGCTCGCGCTCGCGAGACTGCCGCGAGGTACCAAAGTAATGCAATCGACCGGGCAGGGGACGATGCAGAGCTCGCAGCCTGTACACAGATCGGTGAGCACCACGTGCATCTGCCGCTGGGCGCCGACGATGGCATCGACCGGGCAAGGCGGCAGGCAGCGCGCGCAACCGATGCAGCGCGACTCGTCGATGATGGCGACTACGGCCGGCCCTTCACGACCGCACTCCGGATCGAGTGGCAGCACATCGCGATCAAGCAGGCGAGCAAGGCGATCGATGGTCGCCGCGCCGCCCGGCGGGCAACGATTGATGGGCGCTTGCGCGTTGGCGATCGCTTCGGCGTAGGGTTTGCAGCCCTGATAACCACAGCGCGTGCACTGCGTCTGCGGCAGCAGGGCGTGTATGGCTGCGGCGTCCGCAGATATCGTCATGGTGCGTAGCGATCAGGAAATCTTCATGCCGCTGGCGGCGCCAGCATCGACATCGAGCAAGAACACGCGATCGTCATCACCCGAAGCACAGAGCACCATGCCCTCGGAGACACCGAAGCGCATTTTGCGTGGCGCAAGATTGGCGACCATGACGACATATCGGCCGCGCATGCTCTCGGGGGCGTAGGACTTGCGAATACCCGAAAACACCGTGCGCTGCTCCGTGCCGAGATCGAGCGTGAGTTTGAGTAGTTTGTCCGAGCCCTCGACGGCCTCGGCGTTGATGACCTTGGCGGTCCGCAGATCGAGCCGAGCGAAGTCGTCGATGTCGACGGTGGCGAATGCTGCGGCCGGCGGTGCCGCGGCCTGCGGTGCTGCAAGCTGCGGCGTCGGTGTGTCTGCGGGTGGTGCGGCGACAAGTTGGGCAACGACTTTGGGATCGAGTCGTTGCGCGAGCGGTTGATAGGCGGCCAATGCGGTACCGAGCAGTGGCGTGTCGATCTCGTCCCAGCGGCTGAGCGGCGCGTTGAGCAGACCCGCTGCATCGCAGGCCATCGAGGGCAGCACGGACGCGAGATACACCATGAGCACACGGAACAAGTTGATGCCCTGCGTGGCGACCGCGAGGACCTCGGCCGTCTTCGCCGGATCTTTGGCGAGCACCCAAGGCTTTTGCGTATCGACGTACTGATTTGCGCGATCGGCGAGCAGCATGATCTTGCGCATCGCCTGCGCGTAGTCGCGTGATTCGTAGAGCTCGGCGATACGCGGTGCCGCGGCCGTAAATTCGCGATAGAGCGCGGGGTCGGGCAGCGCGGCGGCGAGTTGCCCGCCGCCGCGGGCGACGAAGGGCGCGCAGCGGCTCGCGATATTGACGAGCTTGCCGACGAGATCAGAGTTGACACGGGCGGTGAAATCTTCGAGCGACAGGTCGATATCGTCGACTCCGGCACCGAGTTTGACAGCGAAGTAATAGCGTAGTGGCTCTGCCGGCAGATGTTCGAGGTAGCGGCGCGCGGTGATGAAGGTACCGCGCGACTTCGACATTTTTTGACCGTTGACGGTCAGAAAGCCGTGTACATGTACGGTAGTCGGTCGGCGATAGCCCGCGCCATGAAGCACCGAGGGCCAGAACAAGGTGTGGAAATAGCTGATGTCCTTGCCAATGAAATGGTGCAGCTCAGCTTTGCTGTCAGGCGCGAGATAGCTTTGCATATCGAGACCGCGCCGCTCGCACAGCGCTTTCAGGCTGCCGAGATAACCGATCGGCGCATCGAACCATACATAAAAATATTTACCCGGATGCCCCGGAATTTCGAAGCCGAAATAGGGCGCATCGCGCGAGATGTCCCAGTCTTGCAGGCCGCTCGCGAACCACTCTGCGAGTTTGGCGCGAACGGCATCCTGCAGAGACCCGCTGTGCACCCATTCACGCAGCATGGCGTCGAAGCGACCAAGAGCAAAGAAAAGATGATCCGATTCGCGCCATACAGGTGCGGTGCCGCTGACGGTCGAGAGTGGCTCGATGAGATCGGCGGGCGAATACGTGGCGCCGCAGGCTTCACAGCTGTCGCCGTATTGGTCTGGCGCCTTACAGGCAGGGCAGCCGCCTTTGACATAGCGGTCGGGCAGAAACATGCCTGCCTTTTCGTCGTAGGCTTGGCGAACACTGCGCTTGCTGATGTGCCCACCGTCCTGCAAACGATTGAACATCAGGTCGGTGAAATAGTGATTCTCGGCGCTATGCGTAGAATGGAACTGGTCGTGGCCGATCAGAAAACCTTGGTAATCGGCCCGGTGCTCTTCGGCGATACGCGCGATCAGTTGCTCGGGCGAGATACCCTCGGACTGCGCCTTGATCATGATTGGCGTGCCATGCGTGTCTTCGGCACATACGTACAGGCAGTCGTGGCCGCGCATGCGCTGAAAGCGCACCCAGATGTCGGTTTGCACCGCCTCGATGATGTGACCCAGGTGCAATGGGCCGTTGGCGTAGGGCAGGGCGCTGGTGACGAGGATCTTCCGTGGCATTCGGAAATTATCGCACAGGGCCGCGCCGCGACGTCTCGTGAACGTTAGAATTACCCCATGTCTGCATCCCCTGATCACGTGGCCTTAGAGGCTGAACTCGCCCGTTTTTTCGAACCGCATCTCCGGCAAACCCTGAGCGAGGCCAAGGCCGTGCGCAGTGCAGCTCGAGCCGGCAATCGCCTATCGATCACGCTCGAGCTCGGCATCCCGGTGGGCGGGTATCGCGACGACCTGGCCGCATTGCTGGCCGCGCATTTGCGTGATGTCGGTATCGAGTTTGCCGAGCTCGACCTGCAGCTCGACTCCCGCCTCATCGCGCACGCGGTGCAGCGGGGTCTCACGCCGTTGCCCGGCATCAAAAACGTTGTGGCTGTGGCTTCGGGCAAAGGCGGTGTCGGCAAGAGCACCGTCGCTGTGAATCTCGCGCTCGCTTGGGCGGCGCAGGGTGCGCGCGTGGGTCTGCTCGACGCGGATATCTACGGACCGAGTCAGCCCATCATGTTGGGGCTGCAGGGCGAGCGTCCATCGACCAAAGACGGCAAGCGTATCGTGCCGCTGCAAGCCCACGGCATCGTTGCGATGTCGATCGGCTTTTTGGTCGATGTCGAGCAGCCCATGGTGTGGCGCGGGCCGATGGTGACTTCGGCGCTGAATCAATTGCTGGCCGAAACCGACTGGGGTGAGCTCGATTATCTGGTGGTCGACATGCCGCCGGGGACCGGTGACATCCAGCTCACCTTGTCGCAACGCGTGCCGGTGTCGGGCGCCGTCATCGTCACTACGCCGCAGGACATTTCTTTGGCCGATGCGCGTAAGGGTCTGCGCATGTTCGAGAAGGTGAATGTGCCGGTGCTCGGCGTCATCGAGAACATGGGTGTCCACGTGTGCAGTCAATGTGGCCACGCCGAGCACGTGTTCGGCGCGGGCGGTGGCGAGCGCATGGCTGCGCAGTACGGCGTGCAGTTGCTTGGTTCTTTGCCGCTCGATACGCGCATTCGCGAAGAAGCCGACGGTGGGAAGCCGACCGTGGTTGCTGCGCCGGACAGTACGCGGGCAAAGGCTTATTGTGAGCTCGCGCGGCGTACCGCTGGTGAACTCGCTCGGCGCAGCAAAGATCGCAGCGCTACTTTCCCCAAAATCATTGTCGAGGACACATGAGTATCAAGTCCGACCACTGGATCCGTCGCACGGCAGCTGCGCAAGGCATGATCGAGCCCTTCGAGCCCGGTCAGGTACGCTCCGTCGAGGGGCAGCGTATTGTCTCGTACGGCACTTCGAGCTATGGATACGACGTCCGTTGCGCGCGCGAGTTCAAAATATTCACTAATATCAACTCGACCATCGTCGATCCGAAGGCCTTCGACGAAAAGAATTTTGTCGATCTCGACTCGGACGTCTGCATCATTCCGCCCAATTCGTTCGCCTTGGCGCGCACGGTCGAATATTTCCGCATTCCACGCAACGTGCTGGTGGTCTGTTTGGGCAAGTCGACCTATGCGCGCTGTGGCATCATCGTTAACGTGACGCCACTCGAGCCCGAGTGGGAAGGACACGTCACGCTCGAGTTCTCGAACACCACGCCGCTACCCGCGAAAATTTACGCGAACGAAGGCGTCGCGCAGATGCTATTCTTCGAGAGCGATGAGGGCTGCTCCACCTCATACAAAGACCGCGGCGGCAAATATCAAGGGCAGCGCGGAGTTACCTTGCCGCGCACCTGAGTGCGCGCGCGGGTATTCGGCCGACGCTTAGCGCCGCCAGGTTTTGAGCCGCATCGACCACTCGACGGTGTCACCCTTGTGACGCTCCGCCTGCACCGGCAGATAGCCGAGCGACGGGGCGTACCACACCCGCGTGATGCGGTTTGAGCTCGGCCGCCGGCTGGTCCAGACCATGGTGTCGAGCTCGCCCGCCACCGTACGCAGGCGGATCGGCGCTTCGGCGGCGTAGATGTATTCTTTGATCGCATTTTTGTCGATCAGCGAAAAGCCGCTCGGCGACTCGCCGCGCAGCAGGGACCGCATTAGGGCGATCTGTACGGACATCCCATCTTGCAAGCCCGCGGGCAGCGCGAGTTCGACACGGTGCTCCTCGGCAAGACCGCGTACTTTTCCGTCCGCCCAATCGAACTCGAGCTGGATATCTTTGGCGGTCGATTTGGTGCCGTCGTCGGCGGTGTACCGTAGCGGCTTGATACCGCCGTTGTCGATCTTGAAGATGCTCGTCTGGCGGATCTGGCCTGGCAGCGCGAGACGGAAAATGCCGCGCGCGTTGTTGAGCGATACGTAACGCCACTGGCCGTTGTTTTCGCGGGTGAGTTCGAGGCTGCTGCTTCCCACGTTCATGCCGCGGAAGACCACGTCATAGGTCACTGCGAACGGGGTCAATGCCGATGGCGCGACCAGTTCTGCGGTATGCGCCGCGACGCTCAGCAGTACGGCCACAAGAATGCCCGAAAACTTCATTATTCGAAGTCCTGCACGATCGGTGCCTTGAGTTGCTGCCCATCGAGCATCGGCACACTGCCGATGCACTGCAATCTTCCCGCGGCGAGCCAAGCGAGCACTGTCGGGTAGATCACGTGCTCGGCACGGTGAATGCGGGCGACGAGCGTGTCTTCCGTCTCACCCGGCTGCACTTTGAGACGCGCTTGCAGCACACAGGGGCCGCAATCGAGATCGGGCGTCACGTAGTGCACCGTGGCTCCATGCAGCGTATCGCCTGCTTCGAGGACGCGCCGGTGGGTGTGCAGCCCCTTGTACTTGGGCAGCAGCGAGGGGTGAATATTGAGCAGGCGATCGGCCAAGGCATTGACGAACTCGTCACTCAAAATGCGTATGTAGCCGGCGAGCACCACCACTTGCGGTTGTAATATTTTGAGGGCAGCCAGCAGGCGATCACCGTGAGCGCGCCGGTCCTCGCCCGCCTGCACAGGGATCGCTTCAACATGCAAACCACGATCGCGCGCTTTGGCGAGCCCCGGAGCTTGTGGTTTATCGGTGAGCACGCCGACGATGTCGGCCGCGAGGCGACCACTGCGGCAAGCATCGTGAATGGCCAGCATGTTGCTGCCCGTCCCGGAGATCATGATCGCGATGCGCAAACGCGCAGTCATCACGTAATACTGACGTCGCCCTGACCGCTACGTACTTCGCCGATCAGTGTGGCGCGCTCGCCTTGGGCATTGAGCAGGGCAAGGGCGCGATCGGCGTCGTGGCGATCGACGATGGCCACCATGCCGATGCCGCAGTTGAAGGTGCGGTACATCTCGGCATCGGCCACGCCGCCTGCGGCCTGCAGCCATTCGAAGACGGGATCGCGATGCCAGGCGCTGCGTTGCAGCGTGACGCCGCAATATTCGGGCAGCACGCGGGGGATGTTGTCGGTGAGGCCGCCGCCCGTGATGTGGGCGAAGCCGTGCACCGGTAAGGTGCGGGCAAGCGCGAGCATTGAGGGTACGTAGATTCGCGTCGGCGCTAACAAGCGGTCGAAGAGGGCTTGCCCATCTACCATGGTCGAGGCGTCGACAATTTTCAGGGCCACGAGTCGGCGGATCAAAGAATAACCGTTGGAGTGCGGACCCGATGAGGCTAGGCCGATCACGGCATCGCCTGCTTGGACTTTGCTGCCATCGATGATGGCGTCGCGCTCGACCACTCCGACGCAGAAGCCGGCGAGGTCGTAATCGCCGCCCTGGTACATGCCCGGCATCTCGGCGGTCTCGCCGCCGACCAGCGCGCAGCCCGCCTGCCGACAGCCCTCGACGATGCCAGCGATCACGCTTTCGGCGACCTCGACCTGCAGTTTGCCGGTGGCGTAGTAATCGAGAAAAAAGAGCGGTTCCGCACCTTGCACCGCGACATCGTTGACACACATGCCGACGAGGTCGATGCCGATGGTACTGTGACGAGCGGTGTCGATGGCGAGTCGCAACTTCGTACCCACGCCGTCTGTGCCCGAAACAAGCACGGGACGCTGCCAGCGTCCGGGCGGCAGTTCGACGAGGGCGCCGAACCCGCCGATGCCCGCGAGCACCTCGGGGCGATGTGCGCGACGGACCAAAGGTTTGATGCGTTCGACGAGTTCGTTACCTGTATCGATGTCGACACCCACGTCGCGATAGGTGAGTCCGGAGGTCTTTTCTGACGGTTGGCTCATGGGCGGCGGGCTGTAAAAAACGCTATGCTATTGTACGCGCTTCCCGACATGACCATGCCTTTTACCAGCGCATTCCGCCGTTTGCGAACCCGCCGCGCCGGTTGCTTGGCGACGCTCGCCTTGGCGAGTTGCATGCTGCTTGCCAAGCAGGTAACTGGCACGCAGACCGTGGTCATCGGCGAGATCGAAGTGCAAGCCGCGGGCGAAACGGCCTATGTCGAGGCCATGCGGGCGGCGCTCGTGCGCGCCACCGGTCGGCGCAGCGCCGCCACTGATCCCGCATTTGCGCCGCTGCTTCAGGACGCGCGGCGCTATGTCCAAATCTTTCGACCAGCGACCGGGAGCAACCCGGCACGCATCACACTCGATATCGTCGCCATCGAGCGCGCGATTGCCGCGCTCGGTCAGACCACCTGGTCTCGCGAGCGTCCCGTGGTGCTCGGCGTCATCACTACCGCGCCCGAGGGTGCAGATCCCGCTTTGGTGCGCGCGCAACTCGAGCGTGCCGCTCTCGATCGAGGCTTGCCACTGCGTCTCGTATCGGCGGCCGCTGCGGGCATCACACCTGGCGTCACCGTCACCCCCGAGGCCGCCTTGCTTGCGGCGCGGCGAGCAGGCGCGGACGTCGCGCTCGTCGGCGCGGCAGACGGGGCGGAGTGGCAGTGGACCATGTTTGATGGCGCAAGCGCTACGGTTTTTTATGGTGATATCGCGGTCGGCGTGGAGGGCACAGCTGACAATTTGGCGCTCGGCTCCCTTGCCGCAGTGGCGCAGCCCTTGGGTGAGGCCGAATTCCATGTGCGCGGTGTGCGCTCACTCAAAGATTATGCTGATGTGCAAAAAATACTCATTGCCATGCCGGCTATTAAGTCCGCAGATTTAGTCGCAACCGACGCCGACGGCGCCTGGTTCCGCGTAGAGGTTTCGGGCGGCGCAGCAGGGTTGGCCGAGGCACTTGCCACGCAGACGCGGCTCAAACGCGAGGGTGACCGCTACTCGCGCGATTATCGTTACAGTCCCTAACTTACGGTCCCCCGAGCACATGTTGCGTCATCTGCCGAACGCCATTTGCCTGCTGCGTATCGCGCTGACCGTGCCCACGGTGCAAGCGCTCGAGCGTGGTGATTACGTACTTGCACTGGTGATTTTTTCGGCGGCGGCGATCTCCGATGGGGTCGACGGTTATCTCGCTAAACGTTTTTCGTGGCATTCGAATCTTGGTCGCATTCTCGATCCGCTCGCCGACAAAATTCTGCTTGTCGCGGCATTTTTGATGTGTGCGTGGCAAGGTCTGGTACCGGTGTGGCTGGCCGCCGCAGCGATCGCAAGGGATGTCATGCTGGTCGGCGGCGCGATCATCTTTCGCCTGTGGTTCGGACCCATCGAAGGCCAGCCGACACTGATCTCAAAGATCAACACCACGCTGCAGATCATCGTGGTGATCGTGGCGATGCTCAATGCTGCGACAGCTATCATGTCGAGCTTACTGGTGTTCGCGCTAGCGGCAGCGACCTTTATCACCACCGTGATTTCCGGCGTGCAGTACACGGCGCGCTCGGTGACTCGGGTCTGGCATCTGCCACCCGCAGCACGCTGAGCCAGATCGTCATGGAACAGTTGCCGCTAGGCGTCCAGTTGCGTGAACGCGCGAGTTTTGAGGGCTTTATCACGGGCCATAATCTCGAGGTGGTGAGTCGTGTGCAAGACGCGGCGCAGCAGCGCTCGCGGGCGGTGCTTTGGCTGTGGGGTGCTGTGGGCTGCGGCCGCAGTCATCTGCTGCTCGCAGCCTGCGCCGCCGCGCCGCTCGGTGCGCGCGTCGCCTACTTGCCGCTCGCCGATCTTGCGGACTCAGCAGTCGATTTTCTGGGTAGCGCACTGGGCTCGGAATTGCTCTGCATCGACGATATTGATCGTAGCGTCGGTCAGCTGGCGATCGAGCGTGCTCTGTTTGCGCTCTATCGGTGCAGCGAAGAGCAGGGCGGTCGACTCATTGTTGCAGCGCCTTTGCCGCCAGCCGCACTCGCCTGGCAGCTAGCCGACATCGGTTCGCGATTTGGCGCCGCCGAGGTCTTTCAGTTGCGACCGCTCGATGAGGCGGGCGAACACGAGGCCTTGCGCCGGCGTGCCGCGCAGCGCGGCCTCGAGCTGCCCGAAGAAACGGCGCGCTATCTGCTGCGGCGATTCCCGCGCGACATGCGCACGCTCGGCAAGCTGCTCGATGACATCGATACGGCTGCGCTGAGCGCCCAGCGGCGACTCACCGTACCGTTCGTGCGCGCGATTCTCGGCGAGCCTTGAGGGCGATCGCGGTTTCGGCAACGCGAGTGCCGTGCGCGCGAGCTAGTGTTTTCTCTTCTTCGGTGAGCGCCACAGCGTTGCCATAGGGCGTGAAGTGCGAGGCGCCGTAGGGTGTGCCGCCCGAGCGCGTGCTCGATAGCGCCAGCTCGGCATAGGGAATGCCAACGATCAACATGCCGTGATGGATGAGCGGCACCATCATCGACAGCAAGGTGATTTCTTGTCCACCGTGCAGGCTACTGCTGCCGGTGAATACGCCCGCGGGTTTGCCGGTCAACGAGCCGTCGGCCCAGAGAGCACTCGTCGAATCGAGGAAATATTTGACCGGAGCCGCCATGTTGCCAAAGTGCGTAGGACTGCCGAGGAGCAGACCATCGCAGCGACGCAAATCATCGAGTGTGGCCCAGGGCGCCCCGTTGTCGGGTACCTGCTGCATGGGACGCTCGTTCTCTGCCGAGACGGTGGGCAGGCTGCGCAGTATCGCCATCGCACCCTCGAGCAACTCAATGCCACGACAAATCTGCCGCGCGAGTTCGGCGGTCGCACCGTGCCGCGAGTGAAAGACGACGAGAACATTGACGTCGCTCATGTGGCGGACCCTACAGCCAGCAGGCGTGCGACTACCTCGCCCATCGGCCAATCTTCATCGGCGCTCGCACGGCGATGGCGGTATTCGAGTTTGCCGGCCTCGATGCCGCGATCAGAGATTACCACGCGATGCGGAATGCCAAGGAGTTCCGCGTCGGAAAACTTCACGCCAGGTCGCACATCGCGATCGTCGAGCAGCACATCGATACCGGCCGCCTGCAGTTCCCCATAGAGTTGCTCGGCAAGCTCGCGAACTTTGGGGGATTTTGGTGCGTTAAGCGGTAAGAGCACGATACGGAAGGGGGCGATCGGTTCGGGCCAAACAATTCCCGCAGCATCGTGGTTCTGCTCGATTGCCGCGGCCACGATGCGCGTGACACCGATGCCGTAACAGCCCATGTACATCACCACGGGCTTGCCGGCTTCATCGAGCACGGTCGCCTGCAGGGCTTCACTGTATTTGCGACCAAGCTGAAAGATATGACCCACCTCGATGCCGCGCCGAATGCGGAGCGTGCCGGTACCGCCCGGGCTCGGATCCCCTTCGACCACATTGCGCAAGTCAGCAGCAGTCGGTTCGGGCAGGTCGCGGCCCCAGTTCACACCCGTATAGTGCTGATCGATTTCATTGGCACCACAAATAAAATCGGCCAGCACCAGTACGGCATGATCGGCATACACCGGGCAGCGCAGTCCGATCGGTCCGAGATAACCCGGCTCGCAACCCGTCGCGGCGAGCACCGCCTCATGCGAGGCCATGCGCAGGGGATTGGCAACACCTAGGAGTTTTTGTGCCTTGGTGGCACTGAGCTCGTGATCGCCGCGAACCAAAAGTGCAACCACGCCGCCCCCTGCGCCATCAACCATCAATAATTTGAGGGTCTGTGCAGCCGGAATCTTCAAAAAATTAGCGAGTGCTTCTATATTTTTAGCGCCGGGTGTAGCGACTTTCTGTAGCGCTGCTATCCCCGCGGGTCGAGCCTTGCTTGGGGCGACCGCAGGGGTCAGTTCGAGATTAGCGGCGTATTGGTCAGCACCATCCGATACCGCGATGGCATCCTCGCCTGAATCGGCGAGCACCTGGAATTCCTCGGAGGCCGTACCGCCGATCGAACCGGTGTCTGCTTTGACGGGCCGAAACTCGAGCCCCATCCGCTCGAATATGCGGATATAGGCGTCGCGCATCGCGCCATAGCCTTGCTGCAGTGAGTCCTGTGTCAGGTGGAAAGAGTAGGCATCCTTCATGATGAACTCACGGCCGCGCATCACGCCGAAACGCGGGCGGATCTCATCGCGAAATTTCACCTGGATCTGATAGAAGTTCGCAGGCAGCTGCCGATAGCTTTTGAGCTCGCGGCGTGCAAGATCGGTGATGACCTCTTCGTGCGTGGGTCCGATCACGAAGTCACGGTGATGACGATCCTTCAGGCGCAGCAACTCAGGGCCGTATTGCTCCCAGCGCCCCGATTCTTGCCATAGCTCCGCCGGCTGCACGGCAGGCATGAGCACCTCAAGGGCGCCTGCGCGATCCATTTCTTCGCGAATGATTTGCTCGACCTTGCGCAAGCTGCGCAGACCGAAGGGTGTCCAAGTGTAGATGCCGGCGGCGAGACGCCGAATGAGCCCGGCGCGCAGCATCAACTGATGGCTGACGACCTCCGCTTCGGACGGGGTTTCTCTCGTAGTGTTAATCGGATATCGGGACCAGCGCATGGCGAAGCAGGACTCTTGGTCTGTCGGGCTGGCCCATGTTACGGGCGCGGCGATTGTCCCGAAAGGTTTAGCCCCCTATGATGAGGCGGTTTTTTCAACCGTCGAGAGCCCCGGCCCTTGAGCAACCCAGCAAACTCGCCGCCGTCCCCCGCACCAAAGCGTCGCGGTATCTATCTGCTGCCCAATCTGCTCACCACCGGATGTCTAGGCTGTGGCTTCTTCGCGATCATCTCGGCCATCAATGGCGACTTTGAGCGCGCCGGGTCGGCCATCTTTCTGGGCATGGTCTTCGACGGTCTCGATGGGCGTGTGGCGCGCTGGATGGGTACCGAGAGCGTCTTCGGCAAGGAATACGACAGCCTCGCCGACATGGTGGCCTTCGGCGTGGCGCCGGCGCTCGTCGCCTATCAGTGGGGGGTTGCAGCGATCGCCGAATACGGCACCGCGTGGGCGCGCCTCGGCTGGATTGCCTCATTTTTCTACGTTGCCTGTGCAGCGCTCAGGCTCGCGCGGTTCAATGCTCGCGCAGCCACTGTCGACAAGCGGTATTTCGAAGGCTTACCGAGTCCTTCGGCAGCTGGGCTGGTCGCAGCCTTCGTCTGGTTTTCCAGTGAGTGGACTGAGCCGGGACTCACGGGTCTTGCGCTTTGTTTTTCGGTCGTGTCGTTTGCCGGAGTGATGATGGTGTCGGGATGCCCGTATCCCAGCGTCAAGCAAATCGACTGGAATGCACGCATGAAATTTTTCTATTTCGTGATCGTGCCGATCTCGCTCGCGCTTGTGATTGCCGACCCGCCGATGATGCTGCTGTTCCTGTTCTCGGTCTACGTGCTGCTCGCGCCGATTTTGTGGCTGTCCCGTCGGCTGCGTCGGGGGGGCACACCGCGTGTTCCCGCCGATTCGCAAAATGGCTGACGCGGCGCGCCGAGCGCGCTACCTCGAAGCGCTCGGCATAGATGTGTGGGTGCCGCGGCACCCGCGTGCAGAGCCTGTGGTGGCGCCAGCCGCAGCGCCCGGCGATCTCGCCAGCCCCGACTGGCCTGCGCTGCGGGCCTTTGTCAGCGACTGCACGCGCTGCGCGTTGCACCAGGGCCGGACGCAAACGGTCTTCGGCGTTGGTGATACGGCCGCGCGTTGGATGGTGGTGGGCGAGGCGCCAGGTGCCGACGAGGATCGGCAGGGCGAGCCCTTCGTGGGTGCAGCCGGTCAATTGCTGAATTCTATGTTGGCGGCCATCGAGCTGCCGCGCGAGACCGTCTACATCACCAATATCCTCAAGTGCCGACCGCCCAATAATCGTGATCCGCGTCCCGAAGAAGTAAGCGAATGCCTGCCGTACCTGCATCGACAGGCCGCCTTATTGCGGCCGCAGATCATTTTGGCCCTCGGGCGTGTAGCCGCGCAGAACCTTCTTGGTACCGACTGGACGCTCAGCAAGTTGCGCGGCACCGTGCATCACTTCGGACCGCTCAACACCCCGGTCGTGGTCACGTATCATCCGGCCTATCTGCTGCGTAGCCCTGGCGAAAAGCGTAAAGCTTGGGAAGATCTCAAGTTCGCCCGCCGGGTATTCGCTGAGCTGACTCCCGCAGCCTGAATTACATGGCCACTCTGCCCAAGGATTTATGG
>Ga0194116_10000917_pt1 | contig 46431 bp, 36 predicted proteins | sample TA2MahsurfametaG_4_FD_148617 | JGI IMG/M metagenome (GOLD analysis project Ga0194116, IMG submission 148617) | Freshwater microbial communities from Lake Tanganyika, Tanzania - TA2015008 Mahale S9 surface | ecosystem: Environmental > Aquatic > Freshwater > Lake | place: Tanzania: Lake... | reverse complement strand
CGGCCCGATACCAGTACCCGGATCGTGACAGCCCGAGGATCCGACAACCAGCCCGCCCGGAGCACACGCCTTCTCTGACGGCCGCTGCCACGACCTGCTTCTTGTGCCCCGGGCTCACAATTTTTTTTCGAGGGCGTACTCCAGAACCTTCTTCGCCAGCATCGAGTCGGCGAGCATCTTCTTCAGCTCTGTGTTCTCCCGCTCTAACTCCTTAAGCCGCTTCGCCTCGTTGAGGTTCAGGTGCCTGAACTGCTTTCGCCAACGGTGGTAGGTCACGTCGGAGATGTTTTTCTCCCGACAGATGTCCACGATGCTCCTGCCCGCGTCCACGTCCCGTAGGATGCGGACTTTCTCCTCTGTACTGTAGCGTTTTCCTTTCATGATCTGGGTCCTTTCTGTTGGACCCAGACCGAACCTTCAAGCGGCTCGAATTTCCGGGATCACGTCACAGGAGCCTGTTCAACTCCAGCGAGGCTGCGGGTCGGCCGAAAGATTTCCCGGGCGCGCCAGACGCGCCGCAGTTGAGGAACGGTCAAACATCGCGGCACGGTGCTCCTTTCCAGCGCAAGACTGCAGGTGTGAATCTGGCGTGCCTGTTTGGGTGAAGGCAGGTATCGGAGGTCATTTTGTCGGGGTGGAGGTGCGTTTCTCGCACGTTTGCCGTTTGCCTTGGGCGCCGGCGGCGTTTCGGTCGGCGGATGCGCACGCCGGTCAACATCCAGCTCATCGGGGACGAGGTCGCGATCGTCTGGGACGACGGCGGTGAGTCCTACTTCCAGCCGGAGCGCCTGCGGGCGGCCTCCCCGAGCGCGGCCAACCAGGGGGAACGGGACATTCTGGGCAACCGGTACGGCGGGGACGGGCCGCGGCAATTCCCCGGGGTGAAGGTCACGGGCTGGGAACGCGTGGGCAATTACGCGCTGCGCTTCGAGTTCAGCGACGGCCACCGCACCGGGTTGTACACCTACGACTACCTGCGTGACCTGCCGCCCGGGGGCCCGGGGCCCAGCTAAGGGTTGCCACCGACGCGCGCGCCCGGCTTGCTCCGTTGTCTCCGATGAGCCAGCACGCCTTCCCTCCCCGCACCACGACGGCCGAGATCGAGCTCGGCCGGACCCTGCAGCCCAAGTTCGGCCCCGACGGCCTGATCCCTTGCATCACGCAGGACGCGCACAGCGGCGAGGTGCTGATGTTCGCCTTCATGAACGCGGAGTCCCTCGTCCACACGCTACGAACACGGAAGGCGACCTACTGGAGCCGCTCCCGCCAGAAGCTCTGGATGAAGGGCGAGGAGTCGGGCAACACGCAGGAAGTGCGGGAGCTCCGCACGGACTGCGACCAGGACGTGCTGCTGCTCAAAGTCGAGCAGCGCGGTCCCGCCAACGCAAGCTGTCACAACGGCTACCGCTCCTGCTTCTACCGCCGCCTCGCCGACCTCGGCGCCGCGGCGGCGGGCGCGCCCGCGCTCGAGTTCACCGGGGAGCGCCTCTTCGACCCGGCGCTCGTCTACAAGCGTCCCTGACCTGCGATGAGCCCGCTGGAAACGGCGTTCGACCCGGAGCGCTTCCGGCGCGAGGGACACGCGGTGGTGGACCTCCTGGCCGGCCTGCTCGCGGACGCGCAGGCGCGGCGGGGGCCCGTGCTGCCCCCAGTGGATCCCGCCGGCGAACTCGCGCACTGGCGGCGCAAGATGGCCGAGCCGCCCGGCGCGCTGGTGGACTTCCTGCGGGAGTTCGCCGCGCGCTCGATCCAGCTCCACCACCCGCGCTACGTGGGCCACCAGGTGTGCGCGCCCGCCCCGGAGGCGGCGCTGGCCGGGCTCGCCAGCGAGCTCCTCAACAACGCGATGGGGGTCTACGAGATGGGTCCCGCCGCCAACGCCCTCGAACGCTGGGTGGTCGAGGCCACCGCCGGGCTCCTCGGCTGGCCCGCGGGCGCCGGCTTCCTCACCTCGGGCGGAACCCTCGCCAACCTCACCGCGCTGCTGGCGGCGCGCAACCGGCGCCTCGGACCCGACGCCCTCGAGCGCGGGACCGCCCCCGACTGGGCCGTGATCGCGTCAGAGGAAAGCCATTACTGCACGGCCCGCGCCGTGCAGGTGATGGGCGGCGGGCGTGGGGGGCTCGTCACCGTGCCCACCGACGCGCGCTTCAAGCTCCGGCCAGAGCTGCTCCCCGCGGCCCTCGCCGAGGCGCACCGGCGCGGCCGCCGCCCGTTCGCGGTGGTGGCCTCCGCCTGCTCCACCTCGACCGGCAGCTACGACGACATCGGGGCGATCGCCGACTTCTGCGGGCGGCACGGGCTCTGGCTGCACGTGGACGGCGCCCACGGGGCGGCCGCGGCCTTCTGCCCGGAGCTGCGCGGGCGCCTCGCGGGGATCGAGCGCGCCGACTCCGCGGTGGTGGACTTCCACAAGCTGCTGCTCAACCCCGCCCTCGCCACCGCCGTGCTGTTCCGCCAGCCGGGCGACGCGTGGGCCGCTTTCAACCAGGAGGCTCAGTACCTGTTCGGCCCCAGCGCGGAAGAGCCCTGGTGGGACAGCGGGCGTCGCACCTTCGAGTGCACCAAGCTCAGCCTCAGCCTGCGCATCGCGGCGCTCTGGCGCGGCGGCAATTCCGAGCTCTTCGCGGAGCACGTGCGGCGGGCCCACCGCCTCGCTCGCGACTTCGCCGCCCTCATCCGGGAACGGCCCGGCTTCGAGGTCGCGGTGGAACCCGAGTCCAATATCGTCTGCTTCCGGCGCACGCTCCCCGGCGCGGGACCCGCGGCGGTGGATGCCCTGAACGCGCGCGCGCGCGCGCGAATCCTCGCGGACGGGAGCCACTATTTAGTAGAGACCACGATCGGTGGCCGCCGCTGGCTGCGCACCGCGCTGATGAATCCCCTGACGACCCTCGCGGACCTCGCGGCGCTGCTCGACGCGGTCGAGCGGGAGTCCGCCGCCTAGCCCCGCGCGCCGCGCGCAAGCCCGCGCTCGCTGGCCCGGGCGAAATCCAGCATCCGCCGAAACTCCTCCGAGCCGGCATCGGGATCGGCCGCCAGGCGCTCCAGCGCTTGGGTGCGGTTGAAGCCTTCGCGGTAGAGCATCCGATGAATGCGCTTCACGCGCTCCAGCTGCTCCGCCGAGAAGCCGCGCCGCTCCAGACCCACTCGGTTTACCGCCCGCACCTCCGCCGGCGTGCCGTCCGCGAGGCAGTAGGGCGGCAAGTCGTGGACCAGCTTGGCCGTGGCCGAGAGCATCGCGTGGGCGCCGAGGCGGCAGAACTGGTGGACCCCGCCGTAGCCACCCACCACCACGTGATCCTCGACCACCACGTGTCCAGCGAGCACCGCTCCGTTGCTCATCACGATGTGGTTCCCGAGCACACAGTCGTGCGCCACGTGGCACGCGGCCAGCAGAACATTGTCCGAGCCCACCCAAGTCAGGTCCCCGTCGCGCGTGGCGGCGTGAAGCGTCACGTACTCCCGGAAAACATTGCGGTCCCCGACGCGCAGCCCGGGCTTTCCGCCGGAAAATTTCAGGTCCTGCGTGCGCCCGCCGAGGCAGGCGTAGGGGAAAACCTCGCACGCGGAACCGAGCCACGTGTCCCCCTCGACCGAAGCATGATGGTGCAGGCGGGTGCGGTCCCCGAGCACCACCTCGGGTCCGACGAAGGCGTAAGCGCCGATTTCAACCTCCGCGCCGAGGCGGGCACCGGGTTCGATGATGGCGGTGGGATGAATTCGGCCCGCCATGCTACTCCGCTCCCTCCTCGACCACCGCAAACATCAGCTCCGCGGAGGACACCACTTGGCCGCCGACCGTGCAGTTGCACTCGGCCGCGGCGAGCTTGTCACCCCGGCACTTGGTGATCTTGGCGTTGATGATGATCTGGTCCCCGGGGCGTACCGGGCGGCGAAACTTCACCTTGTCCGCGCTCATGAAGAACGCCGTCTTCCCGCTATTGCCCGTGCGCCGGAGCATCACGATGCCGGCGGCCTGCGCCATCGCCTCGAGCTGCAGCACCCCGGGCATCACCGGGTTTGCCGGGAAGTGCCCGGTGAAGTAGGGCTCGTTGATAGTCACGTTCTTGATCGCGACCAGCTCGTCGTTGCCAATGAACTCCAGCACCCGGTCGATCATCACGAAGGGGTAGCGGTGTGGAATGGTGTCGAGGATGCGCCGGATATCGAGGGAGGTCTCGGTCGGCAGCACGGTCGCGGGCCGGGCCTTGCGCTTGGGGCCCTTGCGGCGCTCCTCCAGCTTCGCGGCGAGCGCCTTCGTCAGCTCGGCGTTGATCGCGTGGCCCGGTCGGGTCGCGACGACGTGCGCCTTCAGCGGCAGGCCGAGCAGCGAGAGGTCCCCGATGATGTCGAGGATCTTGTGCCGCACGAACTCGTCCGCGAAGCGCAGCGGCTCCTTCGAGATGATCTTGTCGCCCCGGATCACCACCGCGCAGTCGAGCGAGCCGCCCTTGATCTTGCCCAGCTTCAGCAGCGACTCGATGTCCTCGTAGACCGTGAAGGTGCGCGCGGCCGCCACCTGGGTCATGTAGGCGTCTGGGTCGACGGTCAGGGACAGGTGCTGGGTGTGGATGCCGCGGTCGTCGGCGGAGGTGCAGGACACCTTGAACTGGTCGCAGGGTAGCGCGATCACCGAGGAGTTACCGCGGGTGACCGACACCGGGGCGTCGAGCTCGAAGTACTCGCGGTCTGCCTCCTGCTCCACCGGCTCGCCCTGAAGGATGAGGTTCACGAAGGGCCGCGCCGAGCCGTCGAGGATGGGGGGCTCTGAGGCGTTCATCTCGACCACCGCATTGTCGATCCCGCAGCCCGCCAGCGCGCTGAGGACGTGCTCCACGGTGTGGATCTTGGCGTGGCCCGACTGGATGGTGGTGGCGCGGACGAGATCCGTGATCAGATCGACCCGTGGCCGCAGCTCGGGGTTGCCGCTGAGGTCTACCCGGCGAAACACGATGCCAGAACCCACCGGCGCCGGCCGGAAGGTCAGAGTGACGTTCTCACCCGTGTGGAGCGCATTGCCTTGAATGGAGACCTCCCGCGCGAGGGTACGTTGCTTCATGGCTGAAACGTCAGCTTCCGGTCAGCCGCCCGGGCAGCGCAAGCGCGGAGATGCGCCGCCCGCGGCCTTGACAGCGGCGAAGGGCCGACCCCACCCTCAATCCCTTTAACCCGTTCTCCTCGTCCGCGAGATCCTCCCGTCATGCCCGCTGCTAACGACATCCGCAAAGGCCAAGTCATCAAGTTCAACGGCGAGCCTCACCTCGTCATGGAGACCCAGCACCGTACCCCCGGCAACCTGCGCGCTTTTGTACAGATCAAGATGCGGAACCTCAGGTACGGCAAAGCTTTGGATCAGCGCTTCGCCTCGACGGACACCATTGAGGTGCTACCCACCGACCGGAAGTCGCTTGAATTTAGCTACGCCGACCGCGGCACGTACGCGTTCATGGACAATGACACGTTCGAGCAGATCGAGCTCACGGAGAGCCAGCTTGGGGACGTGAAGAACTACCTCGCCGCGGGCGGTAAAGTGGACGTGCTCTTCGTGGACGAGCGTCCGCTGTCGGTCGACGTCCCGGCCGCCGTGGCCCTAAAGGTGATCGAGTCAGCGGACGGCGTGAAGGGGGACACCGCGAGCAACGTCCAGAAGCCGGCCAAGTTGGAGACGGGCCTGGTCGTTCAAGTCCCCCTTTTCATCAAGGAAGGCGAAGTGATTCGCGTCAGCACGGTCGACGGCAGCTACCTCGGCCGCGTCTGAGACGGCCCGTGGCGCCCGGGCCCCGGCGGCTCAGACCGCCCGGGCCCAGAGCACCTTTAGGTAACGGCTCTCCAGGCAATTGGAATACACCGGGTGGTCAGGCCCGGCGCCAGTCCGGTCTAGGAACTGCAGGCGCCGGTCCCGCCGGTGAGAGGCCTTGATAACGTGCGCCTCAAAGTCCTCGAGGGAAAGCAGCCCGGAGCAAGAGCAGGTGACAAAAATGCCGCCGGGGCGGACTAAAGACAGGGCGAGCAGGTTCAGGTCCTCGTACTTCTGCCGTCCCTCCCAGTTGCCGTGGTCCTCGCGGGTGAAAATGAACTTGGGCGGATCTAGCATCACGACGTCCCACTTCTCCCCGTTGGCCTGCATCTGCCGGGCGTACGCGAAGGCGTCAGCGTGGACGAGCTTGAGGCGGGCTTGGTTGAGGTTCGCATTGCGCCGCGCCTGGGCGATCGCCACCTCATCGAGGTCCACGCTGGTCACCTCGTCCGCGCCACCGGTCAGCTTGGCGCTGAGGGAGAACCCGCCGGTGTAGCAGCAAAGGTCGAGCACCCTGGCACCCGAGGTAAACCGAGCCAAGGCGCGCCGGTTGTCCCGCTGGTCGCAGAAGAACCCGGTCTTGTGCCCGCCGGCAAAGTCCACCTCGTAACGCAGGCCGTGCTCGCGGATACGGACAGCGGCCGGGGCGGCGGCGTTGGTCTCTTTGAACAGGGAGGGCTTGATCCCCTCGAGGCTGCCAAGGTCGTGGTCCACGTGGACGCGCGCGTGGCGGGTGCCGGCCAGCTCGTGCAGAAGCGGCAGCCAGCCCGGCAGGCGTTGCGCGATGCCTAGGCTATAGACCTCGCACAGCAGCGTGTCGCCATAGCGGTCGACCGTGAGGCCGCTGAGCCCGTCCCCGTCCGAGTTAATCAGGCGGTAGGCCTCCGTGGTTTCATCGAGCCGGAAAACGGTGCGGCGCAGCTCCACGGCACGGCGAAGGGCGCCCTCGAAGTAGGCCTCGTTCACCGGCTCCGGAGAATGGCAGACCACGCGCAGGGGGATCTTGGCGCGGGGGTTATAGAGCCCGGCGCCGGCGGGCCGGCCCTGCTTGTCGAAGACGTTGACCAGATCCCCCGGCCGGGCGTCCGGCGAAACCTGGCCCAGCAACCGCGGGAAGATCGCCGGCTGGAACGTGAAGTACTTCAATTGGGCCCAGGGACGGGGCCAACTCGAGCGATCGATGGGCGGCGGCGGGTCGGCGGACGGCTTTTCCACCCGCCGAGTGAGGGCCACGGCAGCCCGGGGCGCCAAACAAAAAGCCGGGCCTCGCGGCCCGGCTTGACTGGAATCCCGGAGCCAGGAAAGGCCTCAGGCGACGCGCTCGACGATCAGGGGCGGCGGCGTGGGCCGCTTGGGCGCAAGGCGGTAGGCGTTCTTGAAGTACTCCAGCGCCTGCTCGAGCTTCGACTCGTCGTTGTAATGGATCATCATCAGCGGCTCGCCCTGCTTGACCTGCGTGCCGACCTTCCTGACCTCCGAGACGCCCACCGAGTGGTCCACCTTCGGGAGATGATCATCCCGGCCCGCACCAAGCAGGTGCACGCCCCGGGCGATCATCGCCGCGTTGATGGTGTGGACATAGCCGCGCTTCGGCGCCGGGAGCTTCCGGATGTGCCGCGCGGCCGGGAACTTCTCCGGATGATCAATGAAGGCGGTGTCGCCCCCCTGCGCCTTGACCAGCTCCTTGAGCTTCTCGAGGGCGGAGCCATCGGACAGGTGACGCTGTACCGTCTGCTTGGCCGAAAGCGTAGACCCGGCAACGCCGGCGAGACGCACGATCTCCATCCCGAGCTTGAGCACGAGCTCCTTCATGTCCTCCGGCCCCTGACCCTTGAGGAGCTGGATCGCCTCCTTGACTTCCAGTGAGGTGCCGACGGTGTCGCCGAGCGGCTGGTTCATATCGGTGACCAGCGCGACACACCGGCGCTTCATCGAGCGGCCGACGCGGGTCATCGAGCGGGCGAGCTGCTTGGCCTGCTCCAAGTCCTTAATGAAAGAGCCATTGCCCCATTTCACGTCGATCACGAGCCCTTCGGAGCCCTCGGCAAGCTTCTTAGACAGGACGCTGCCCGTAATGAGGGGCAGGCTGGGGATAGTGCCGGTTTCCTTGCGCAGCTCGTAAAACTTGGCGTCGGCCGGAGCGAGGTCTGCGGTCTGCGCGATGATGGCACCGCCGATACGGCCGACCTGGGCGGCGAACTGCTCGGCGGACTGCTGGCCCTTGAAGCCAGGGATAGAGCCCAGCTTGTCGAGCGTGTTAATCACATAATCATGCTCTACGCCGCACATCATCGGGACGACGACGCCGGAGGCCATGGCGAGGGGCACCAGCACGAGGGAGGTCTTGTCGCCCACGCCGCCGGTGGAGTATTTGTCGATCTTGGGCTTGGCGATGCGGGAAAGGTCGATCACCTCGCCCGAAAGCATCATCTCCTCGGTCAGGTCGGCCGTCTCCTGAGCGGACATCCCGGAGAAGTAGATGGCCATCGCCAGCGCGGCCAACTGATGCTGGGGCATCTCCCCATCGAGAGTGCTGTCGATGATGTAGCGGATCTCCTCCTGCGAGAATTCGCCCCCGTCGCGTTTCTTCTCGATCAGGAAATTGAAGGAAGGCTTGATGAAGCGGCGGGTGGGAATGTTGCGTTTGCTGCTCATGAGGGGAAGACGGAGCTTACCTCGTGCCTGCGGATGACCGCCGACACCCGAAATCATTGAGGAAAGCAGCTTAAGCCTAAAAGTCGAGCTAAAACTCCCGGGGACAACCCCTTCCCAACCCCGCCGCCTCCGGACCCCGAGGGGCGATGGTCCCGGATTTGCGCTTGCCTTGGGCCGCGTCCCACGGCCCTCTCCACCAACCTCACCGCGAGGGACTGCCCGCGGCAAAATTCGTAACCACCTGCTCGAGCCACCTATGATTCCTTGCATCCGGCCCCTCCGAATCCGACCGGCCCGCATTGTCAGACTGGCCTGCCTGCTGACTGCACTCGCCGCAGGCAGCGGCCTCACCCTGCCCGCCCCCGCCCTCGCCGCCGAACGCGCGGCCACCCCGGGCGTTGTGAGCGGCATCGTCACCAACAAGGCCACCGGCAACGGCCTGATCGGCGCCCGCGCCGAGATCCCCGCCCTCAACCTATCCGCTCTTGTCGACCAGACCGGCCGCTACCTGATTAGCGGCGTGCCCGCCGGCACCCACGAGCTGGTCGTCTCCTACACCGGCCTCGACACCCAGCGGATCTCCCTGACCGTCACCGCGGGCCAGACGGCGGTGCGGGACTTCGAGCTGACCAGCTCCGTGCTGATGCTTGACACCTTCAAGGTCACCTCCGACAAGGCCGGCCTGTCCTCCGCGCTCACCCAGCAGCGCAATGCGGACAACCTGAGAAACGTGGCGTCGATGGACGCGTTGGTCGATCTGCCCAACATGAACGCCACCGAGCTGGCGATCCGCCTCCCTGGCGTCGCCTTCGGCAATCCGGGCGACGAGGTGGTCGAAGTCATCAGCGTGCGCGGGATGGGCGCCGGAATGAGCTCCATCACCATCGACGGAGGCGGGATGTCCTCCTTCAGCGCTCAGAACCGCAACACCCGGATGACCGCCTTCACCGGCGCGATGTTCGAGTCTCTCGAGGTAGTCAAAGGCCAGACGCCCGACAAGCCCGTCGACTCGCTGGGCGGCGGCGTGAACTTCAAGACCCGCTCGCCCCTCTCGATGCGCGAGAAGCGCCGCGTGACCCTAAACTTCACCGCCCGGATGGCCCCGTGGTTCACGGAGCAGGTACCGATCCGTGAACAGCGCCGCACCCACGCGCTGATGAACGCTTCTTACATCGAGAAATTTGCCGCCTTCGGCAGCAAATCCGAGAACCTAGCCGTGTCGGTCAATGCCTTCTATTCGGAGAACGCCTTCGGCTTCTTCCGCTCCCAGCGCGATTATCAGCAGACTAATGCCCAGCCAGCCTTCGTCTGGGATTACCGCACGACCGACAATTATAACAACCGCAAGCAGCGCAGCCTGAACACGAAGTGGGACTATCGCTTCGACCAAAATAACCTGATCAAGCTGAATCTAATCTATAACGACGCGCCGGAGCCGATGCGCCGCCAGTACCAGCGGCGCGCCTTTGCCGGCAGCCAGACTACGGTGGCCAACGCCACAAACACGGGCGTGGTCCCGGGCTGGACGGACCGTATCACGACGGTGCGCGCCGTGCCCACGGCGGCCAACGCGACTTCCTCCACCACCGCGCCGGCCCTTATCGACATCACCTCCACCCTGATCAACCGCGACCAGCGCCTGCGGCATCTGGACCTCGCGGGTGAGCACATCCTGGGTCGCCTCGACATCGATTGGGCCGCGCTCTGGAGCCGCACCCGCTACCGCACCCTCGGTGCCGAGGCCGGGCTGGTGAACCGCATCGGCAACGTGCCGTTCACCGGGCCCGACGGCAGCCCCGGAAGCGCCACGAATAACATCCGAGGCCCAAACGGCGAGACCGGCGTGGGCTGGATTCTCGATCGCACTCAGAATGATCTCTACCCGCGCTTCATCCAGAACGGCGGCTTGGACTTCACCAATCCCGCCAATTACCGACCGTCCGTTAACGGGCTGAGCTCGAACTCCGGCAACCTTGACATCGACTTGATCAAGGAGGCCCGCGCCCACTTCAAGTACAAGCTGCCCTTCGAGGCCTTCTCTGCCTTCCTCAAGTCCGGCGGCCAAGTCCGCGACCACACGGTCGAGCTCGAACGCCGTGGCCGCCGCTGGAACTACCTCGGCACCACCGCGCTACCCACTGATCCATCGATCCTGCTGTGGGACAGGGTGAAGACGGGCCGGAACCTTCCAACCTGGGACGCCGCCCCATTCATCCAGAACGGCCAGCCGACCAACCCCGCCCTGTGGCGCGAGGACATTTACTTCCGCGAGCAGAACCGCCTCGCCAACTCGAACAAGGTCAATGAGGTCATCACGGGCTACTACCTGATGACCCAAGGCCGCGCCGGCCGCACCGGCTTCCTCGCCGGCGTCCGACGCGAGGTCACCGAGACCGAGGGCATCTCCCGCATCCGCGCCCGCGTCCTCAGCACGGCGGCCCAACAGGCGGCCGACCCGATCGGCTCCGCGCAGCGCGACTACAAGGATGCCTACCTGAACGAGGGCAAGTACGGCCAGAACTTCCCCAGCATCCACCTGTGGCGCGACCTCACCGCCAACCTGAAGCTGCGTGGCGCCTGGACCACCGGCTTCGGCCGACCCTCGCTCGCCAACGCCCTGCCCAACTTCTCGTTCAACGACACCAACGAGACGGTGTCCATCGGCAACCCCGCCCTGCTCCCGCAGCAGGCAAAGAACTGGGACTTCAGCCTCGAGTACTACTTCGAGCCGGCCGGCAGCTTCTCCGTGGGCTGGTTCCACAAGACCATCAGCGACTTCATCGTGGGCGCCCGCGAGACCGGCACGGTCGGCGTCGGCAACGACAACGGCTTTGAGGGCCAGTTCGAGGGCTACAAGATCCTCCAGTCGGTCAACGCCGGCACCGCCATCGCGCAGGGCTGGGAATTCGCTTACCAGCAGCAGTTCCGCTTCCTGCCGGGCCTGCTCCGTACCCTGCGCCTGAACGCGAATATGACGCTGATCAACGCTCACGGCGACTTTGGCGGCGTCACCTACCTGTCGAACGGCCAGATCAACGGCTTCATCCCGCGCACCGGCAATGTCTCGGTCTCGTGGGATTACCGTAAGTTCGGCGTTTCTGTGAGCTACAACTACACCAGCAAGAGCATCCGCAACGCGTTCAACGTTGCGCAGCCCTCGCGCAACCAATACCTCAACGCGCGTGAGCTCGTGAACCTAAACCTACGCTACCAGCTGCGCTCCAACGTCACCGCGACCTTCGGCGTCGCGAACCTATTCAACGAGCCGCAGATCTACTACCGCGGCATCCCCGACCAGCTGGAAACCTTCCTGATGCAGGGCACCACCATCACGGCCGGCCTCGAGGGCCGCTTCTGAACCTGACTCCCCCGACCATGAAAAGACTGCTCCTCCTCTTCGCCGCAGGCGTGCTCCTCCACGGGGCCGCCTTCGCCGCCGATCCTGAAAAGAAGGCCGCCAAGAAGGGCTCCGCCCCCGCGGCCAAGGCCACCGCCCCCACCTCCGTGATCCACGTGGTCACGGTTTCGTGGAAGGCCGGCACCACCCCGGAACAGATCAAGGATGCCCTCGACGGCGCCCACCAGTTGCCCGCCGCCTACAAGGGCATCACGCGCGTCTGGACCAAGACCATCAAGGCTCAGGGCGAGCGCACCCACGCCATCGTGATGGAGTTCGCCAGTGAGCAGGCCCTGAAGGACTACGCCAACAGCGAGGCCCAGAAGGAGTGGTACAAGGCCTACCTGCCCATCCGCGAGCGCAGCACGACCTTCGACATCACCAACTGACCCGCGCCCGCTCCGGGCGGTCAGATCACAAAGGCGCCCCCCGGGGCGCCTTTTTCTTTGCCGAAGTCACACCGCGGCGTGCCTCCAGTGGGCCTCCAGCCGTGGGCCAAGGGGTGACGCGGGGAAATCGGGCCTGACGCGGCGGCTTTGACCTCGGGTAAGGGATCGCCCACGCTGCCGGGATGACCCTGCGCTCGGCTCTCGCGCTCCCGCTCTTCCTCCTTGTGACGTTCCTCGCCAGCGGGATCGGTTCTTGGGCCACGTTCGAGAACGTGCGCGCGTGGTACCCGACGCTCGTGAAGCCCGCGTGGAATCCCCCCGCGTGGGTCTTCGGGCCGGTCTGGACCTCTCTGTACGTGCTGATGTCCATCGCGGTGTGGCGCGCCTGGCGGCGGCGGGAGGGCGCCGCCGCGCTCCGGCTGGCGCTGGCCTACGGCGGTCACCTGGTGCTGAACGCCCTCTGGTCCGTCCTGTTCTTCGGCCTCCGCAGCCCCGCCCTCGCGCTGGTTGAAGTCCTCGTGCTGTGGGGCGTCCTCGCCGCCTTCCAGCGCCTGCTCTGGCGGGAGGACCGCCTCGCCGGAGCCCTTTGGGCCCCCTACCTGCTCTGGGTCAGCTTCGCCACGGTGCTGAACGCGACGCTTTGGTGGCTCAACCGGGGCTGAACCGGCGGAAAACGGATTGCGACGCGCGACCTGCGGGCCCGCTGCCCGCCACCGCGAGCATTGCCCCGGAGTGGTCTTGTCCGCGAACTTGTTGTAATCCACCTCGACGTCGGCGCCGCAGAGCGGGAGCATCACCCATCCCCCTTGCAGCGATACTGGTTCCGCGTGATCCGAAGGTGTAGGGCGCCCGCGGCGACCGTGAAGCGGCCGGCCGCGGGCGAGGGGCGGAGTCCGCGGATCACCACATGCTCGGCCGATTCCCCAATAAAAAAGGTACCTTGGGTGCCAGTCAGCTCAGCGCCGCCGATGTTCTTAGCCTCGATTTCCCATCGTCAGGGCCCCGGCGGATGGGAGCACGTGGAACGCGACTCGGGGCCCCCGCCGGGAACGGGAGCCAAGCCCGCCATCGACCGACTTGTCAACGCGGTCACGCCGCGGGAAATGGGCTTGAGCCACCCAGAAGTTCTGCCCTTGCCTGAAGCCAGCGAGCTGTAACCCCTCCCCAGACCATGCCCTGCCTTCGCGTACGCATTACCCAGCGTTGCCCGCTACGCCGAATGGTCTCGTGCGTCGCCGGCACGCTGTTGACCCTCATTGGGGCAGCGGGAGCGCTCGCGCAGGTCGCGCCCGGGGCCATCGAGGGCCGCATCGTGAACGCCCGCACCGGGGAATTTCTGGGCGGCGCGCGCGTGCGGCTCGGTCCAACCGGCGTGGAGGCCTTTTCCGATTCGGGCGGCTTCTACCAGCTGGCGCCCGTGCCGGCCGGGCCGGCCCAAGTCTCGGTCTTTTACACCGGCCTGCCGGCGGTGACCCTGCAGGTGCAGGTGACCGCGGGCCAGCCGGCGCGGCTCGACGTCTCCCTCGGGGGCAGCGCGGTGCAGCTGGACGCGTTCCGGGTGGCAACCAGCCGGGAGATGGACGCCTCGGCGCTCGCCATCAACGAGCAGCGCTTCGCCTCGAACATCAAGACCGTGCTCTCGACGGAGGAGTTCGGGAACGTCGCCGAGGGCAACGTGGCCGAGTTCCTGAAGTTCCTGCCCGGCGTGACGATCGATTACACCGGCGGCAACGCCCGCGAGATCTCGATCAACGGCGTGCCCGCGAACAACGTGCCCGTGACGCTCGACGGCTTCAGCATCGCCTCGGCGCCCGGGGCCGCCACGGGGCGAAGCGTGCAGTCGGATATGATCTCGATCAACAACCTCTCCCGCATCGAGGTCGCGTACTCCCCCACCCCCGAGTCCCAGGGCTCGGCGCTCGCCGGCTCGGTGAATATGGTGCCGCGCAGCGCCTTCGAGCGGGCCCGGCCGGTGCTCAACGCGAGCGTCTACGTGATCCTGCGGGACAATGCCCGTGACTTCCACAAGGTGCCCGGCCCGAAGCCGAGCCCGACGCGCAACGTGCATCCGGGCTTCGATTTCTCGTACGTCGCACCCGTCAATTCCCGCTTCGGCTACACCCTCTCCGCGGGCACCTCGACCAACTACTCGCCCCAGGACAACTCGACGATGACCTGGCGCGGCGTCCAGTCCGCCACCAACGGCACCAACTTCCCCCATACCACGCCGGGCAACCCCTACCTCTCGCAGTACCTGATCCAGGACGCCCCCAAGGTCACCACGCGCCGCTCCGTCGGCCTCAGCCTCGACTACAAGTTCACCCCGCGCGACCGCGTCACCCTCGGGTTCCAGTACTCCTCATTCGACGGGCAGTACATCGTCTCGAACGTGACCTTCAACGTGGGTGCGGTCGCCCCGGGGGCGTTCAGCCTGGACGCCGTGCGCGGCACGCCGGGGGCGGGCGTGCTCACCTCGGCGCACCAGGAGCGGAACCGGTTCAACCGGACGCGGATGCCGACGATCGTCTGGCGCCACGACGGGCCGGTCTGGCGGGGCGACCTCGGGTTCGGCTACTCGCTGCAGGACGACGGCAATCCCGACCTGCGCCAAGGCTACTTCCGCAACGTGACCCTGCAGCGCTCGAACGTGACGATCGACTTCAGCCGCATCTTCTACCTGCGGCCGGGGGAGATCGCGGTGCGGGACGGCGCGACAGGCCAGGCGGTGGACCCGTACGCGCTCGGCACCTACGCCCTCGTCTCGACCACGACGCAGGATGACGTGACCATCGACCGCCAGCGCTCGGCCTACGGCAGCCTGCGCCGCGTTTTCGCCACGCGCCGGCCGTTCGTCCTGAAGGCGGGCTTCGACCTGCGCCAGAGTATGAGGGACCTCCGGGGCGGCACGGGGACCTTCAATTACGTGGGCAGCGACGGCCGCGGCAGCACGGGCCCGGGCGGCGACGACTCCCCACTGCCGTTCTTCGACCCGATCTACTCGCAGCGCATTCTGCCCTACGGCTTCCCGCGGCTCGACACGCCGAGCAACCGCAAGGTGTACGAGCACTGGGTCGCGAACCCCGGCCAATACACCCAAAACGCCAACACGGTCTACCGGAACCAGGTCGCAGCGTCGCGGCGTTCCGAGGAGCTCATCTCCTCCCTGTACCTTCGCGGCGACCTCGGCCTGCTGGAGAACCGGCTCAAGCTCGTCGGCGGCCTCCGCGCGGAGCAGACCAGCGTGACCGGCGAGGGCCCGCTCAGCGATCCGACCCTCAATTACCAACAGGACAGCCGGGGCCAGATCCTGCGCGGGGCCAACGGGGCGCCGCTGCTGATCGTGCCCACGAGCAACGCCCTCGGGGTGTCGCAGCTGACCTACCTCGACCGCGGGGCCCGCGCGGAGAAGGAGTACCTGCGCTACTTCCCGAGCCTCAACGCGAGCTACAACCTCCAGGAGAACCTGATCGCGCGCGCCTCGTACTACCACTCCGTCGGCCGGCCCAATTTCATCCAGTACTCGGGCGGCTTCACGCTGCCCGACACCAGCAACCCGCCGTCCGCCGGCAACCGCCTCACCCTCAACAACGCCGCGATCAAGGCGTGGAACGCGCGCACCGTGAACGTCCGCCTCGAGCGCTACTTCGAGGGCGTGGGTCAGATCTCGCTCGGAGCCTTCCGCCGCACAATCGATGATTTCTTCGGGGCGACCGTCTTCGCCCCGACGCCCGAGTTCCTCGCCCTCTACGGCCTCGATCCCTCGGAGTACGGACCGTACGACGTCGCGACCCAGTACAACGTGCCCGGCGTTGTGCGCACGGAGGGCCTCGACTTCAGCTACAAGCAGGCCCTGACGTTCCTGCCGCCGTGGGCGCGCGGGGTGCAGGTGTTCGTCAACGGCAGCGCCCAGCGGGTGCTGGGGGACGAGACCATCTCCTTCGCCGGCTTCGTGCCCCGCAGCGGCAGCTGGGGGGTCAGCCTCACCCGCCCCCGCTACAATATCCGCGTGAACTGGAATTACCGCGGGCTTGCCCGGAACAACCGCCTGAACGGCGCGAGCATCGAGCCGGGCACCTTCAATTGGACCTCCAAGCGGCTCTACCTCGACGTGGTCGGCGAGGTCCAGCTGCGCGGCCGGATTTCGCTTTTCTACAATTTCCGCAACATCGGAGACGCGACCGAGGACGTGAAGATCTACGGCCCGAGCACGCCGTCCGTGGCGCGTTTCCGGCAGCGCATCGACTACGCCTCGCTCTGGACCGTCGGACTCAAGGGCACCTTCTGAGCCGGTCGGACGCCACCGCGGCTTGCGCCAGTCCGCCCGCGCGCGTAACGACGCGCGTGCCCAACTCCGCCCTGCCCGCCCCGCTCGCCGCCCTCCCCGGCCGCACCCCGGCCCTTGTCGACCAGCTCGAACGCTGGGCGAACGTGAACTCGGGCTCCGGCCACCGCGCCGGGCTCGACCGGATGCGCGGGGTGCTCCAGGCCGACTTTACCGCCGCGTTCCCCTCCGCCCTCGCCGACGAGCCGCCCTGCCCCGGCACCGCGGCCGCCCTGCGGCTCCGGCTGCGCCCGGAAGCGCCGGTCCAGGTGCTGCTCAGCGGCCATTTCGACACGGTCTACGAGGCCGACGACCCGTTCCAGACCTGCACCCGCCCCGACGCCACGACCCTGCGCGGGCCCGGGGTGATCGATATGAAGGGAGGGATCCTCGTGATGCTCGCCGCGCTCTCCGCGCTGGAAGCCTCCGGTCCCGGCGACCGCCTCGGCTGGGAGGTGCTGCTCACCCCGGACGAGGAGACTGGTTCCCACGGCAGCCGGGAGCTGTTCACCGCAGCCGCCGCCCGCCACCACCTTGGCCTCGTCTTCGAGCCGGCGCGCGTCAACGGGGATCTGGTGCGCTCGCGGAAGGGCACCGGCGGGATGCTGGCCACCGCCCACGGCCGCGCCGCCCACGCGGCCAAGGTCCCGAACGACGGCCGCAACGCGATCCTCGCGCTCGCCGAATTCCTCCTCGCCGCCAGCCGCCTCCCCGCCGAACTGCCCGGGGTGCTGGTCAACGTTGGTAACATCCGCGGAGGCGGCCCCGCGACCAACGTCGTGCCCGACCAGGCCGCGGCCGAGCTCGACCTGCGCGTCACCACCGCCGCCGACCGCGACGCCCTCCTGCGGCGCCTCGGCGAGCTCGCGGGCGAGGTCAACCAGCGGGAGGGGCTCCGCCTCGAGCTCAAGGGCGGGTTCAATCGCCCGCCCAAGGAGTGCGGGCCGCGCGAGGAACGCGCGTTTGCCGCTTGGCGGGATGCCGCCACCACGGTCGGGCTGCCCCCGTTTGACTGGGTGCACACCGGCGGCGCCTCCGATGGCAACTTCCTGTCCGCCGACGGCCTGCCCAACCTCGATGGCATCGGGCCCATCGGCGACCACCTGCACAGCAGCCGGGAATTCATCCGCACCGACACGATTGCGCCGCGGGCCCAGGTCGCCGCGCTCTTCCTGCTCCGGCTCTCCCGAGGCGAGATCACCCTGGGTTGAGCCGGCCGGGAGCCGCCGGGTTCAGGCGCCGCCGGCCGAAGCCGAGCGCGGCGCGGTCCGCAGCAGTAGCCCCGCCCCCGCCGCTAGGGCCGCGCTGAGCAGGACGAACCAGTCGCCCCGCGCGACATAGGGCGTGGCGCGGCCGATCCAGCGCGGATCACGCGTGATCTCGAGAGTCCGAAAACCGCGGAAGTAAAGGCTGCCGGCGTCGTCCGAGAGCCGGGCGCGGATGACCCCGAATTCGTCGATCCATCCGCTCCAGCCGGCGTTGCCGCATCGCAACACAGGCCGCCGGGTTTCGACGGCCCGCAGCACCGCGTGGGCCGCGTGCTGTTCCGCTGCGCCGCCCTCGCCGAACCAGCCGTTATTGGTGAGCACGACCAGCAGGTCCGAGCCGCCGAGGACGCTGCCCCGCGCCAGCCCCGGATAAATATCCTCGTAGCAGATGAGCGGACCGGCGGCCAACGCGCTCCCGGCCACTGGCGTGAGTAGGGGGGAGGAGGTCTCGCCCGGCTCGAAGTCCCCCCCGATGGGCACGAACTTGCCGATCCAGCCGATCAGCGGGCGCAGCGGCACGTATTCGCCAAACGGCACCAGCCGCCGCTTCACGTAATAGTTTGGCGCCACGCCCTCGGCGGGGGTCACCAAGAACGCCCCGTTGCGCCAGGATTCCCCGGGCTGGCCGGATTGCTCGATCGCGATCGAGCCGAGCACCAGCGGCGCCCGGGCCTCGCGCACCAGCCCCTCGACCCACGCCCGCACCGTCTCGTCCCCGCGGACGGCGAGCGGCGTCACCGCCTCCGGCCAGAGGATGAGGTCCGGCCGGCTCGCGGCGGCCTCAAGCGTGACCCGCCGCAGCACCTCAAGGATGGCGGGCGCGCGCTGCGGGTCCCATTTGATCTCCTGAGCGATCTTCGGCTGCACGATCGCGACGCGCCCGACGGGCACGGTCTGGCCGCGGCGGTTGAAGGCCTCGGTCACGTGGAGGGAGACGCAGGTGAGGAGGAGGAACAGGGCGAGGAAGAATTCCTGGCTCCGCTTGTTGATGCCGGTCGCGCGCTCGCGGAAGAGCCGGTGCGCGTAGGCGGCGAAGCCGAGGTTCATCATCACCAGCACGAAGGAGATGCCGTAGGCGCCCGTGTACGGCGCCACTTGAAGGATGCTCACCCGCTGCCACTGGCTCGCGGAGAGCGGCAACCACGGGAACCCACCGAGCAGCCAGGATCGGCTCCACTCCACGACCACCCAGCCGCCCGCGAGGCCGAGCACCGCCAGCAGGCGCACCAGGGCGGTTTGGCCCGGCAGGCGTGGCATCACCCAGCGGGCCGCCACGAACCAGACCCCGACCCACCCCCCGATGAAGGGTCCCAGCAGGAGCAACCCGAGCCAGGTGACGTGGTGCAGCCAGCCGAGCAGCACGGTCCAGGCAATCGCCTGGGCGGCGAACATCGTACCCAGATAGAGCCGCCACGCCGGGCGCTGGTAGGCCCAGAAGGTAGCCGGGAACAACAGCGCGTAAGCCGCCTCCGGCACCCGGAAGGGTGGGAAAGCGAGCACCGCGAGGGAGACCGTAGCGACCAGCACGGCGGCAGCCGCCCAGCCCGCGCGGGGGGGGCGACGGGAGGTCGCGGTATCCGGCGGGAGCGGGAACGCGGGCGTGTCCAAGGTGGCGACGAGCAAGCGGGATCCCCCCGGCGCCGGCAAGCCGCCGCTGACCGCGCGTGCGGCGCGGTTCGGATTGCACCGTGGCCGCCCGGGAGAAAAGCTCCGCCGCGAACTCCCCCTCGTCCCCGATGCGCGCCCGCCCCCGCCTTGCCCTGTTGCTCCTGAGCTCCTTCGCCGCCGCGACCGCTGCGACGCCGCCCGTGCCCGCGCCCGACCCCGCCGTGAATCCCCTCGTCTCGCGGATCGCCCTCGGCTCGTGCATGAAGCAGGACCGCCCCGCACCGGTGCTGCAGATGGTGCGCGAGCTCCAGCCGGAGCTCTTCATCTGGCTCGGCGACAACGTCTACGGGGACACCCAGGATATGGCCGTCCTGGAGGCCAAGTACCGGCAGGTCGCGGCCAAGCCCACCTTCGCGGCCCTCCGCGCGGAGGTGCCGATGATCGCGACCTGGGACGACCACGATTACGGGGTGAACGACGGCGGGCGCGAATACCCGATGAAGGAGGCCTCAAAGGAGGTGTTCCTGCGCTTCTGGCAGGAGCCGGCGGACAGCCCCCGCCGCGCCCGCCCGGGCATCCACACCAGCTACCGCTTCAAGGACCCGGCCGGGAAGCGCACGCTGCAGGTGATTCTTCTCGACACGCGCACCTTCCGCAGCCCGCTGACCCGCAACACGACCTCCTCGTACAAGAACGACTACCGGCCCGACTCCAACCCGGAGAACACCTTTCTCGGCGCGGACCAGTGGGCGTGGCTGCGCGAGCGGCTGCAGGAACCCGCGGACCTTCGCCTGATCGGCACCAGCATCCAGTTCGGCCACGAGTACAACGGCTGGGAGTCGTGGACCAATTTCCCCACCGAGGTGGACCGGATGGTGGACCTGATCGTCAGCACGCGCGCGCAGGGGGTCGTGTTCCTCTCCGGCGACGTGCACTGGGGCGAGATCTCGGTCCTGAAGGCGCCGAAGTGCTACCCCCTCCACGACCTCACCGCGAGCGGCATCAACTCCGAGTGGGACAACCTCGAACCTAACCGCAACCGCATCGGCCAAGCCTGCATGGACCACCACTTCGGCTGGATCGAGATCGACTGGCAGCAGGCGGACCCGCGGGTGGCATTGCAGGTGCGCGACGGCACGGGCCGCGTCCGTGCCAAGGCTTCCGTGCGCCTCAGCCAGCTCCGGTTCCCGGCCACCGCGGCCGCGACCCGCTAGGGCTTGCCCGGGACGGGCCGGCACTCTCAGCGCTGGAGCATCACGCGCGGGTCATCGAGGCGGAAGGGTTTCGCTACGTAGTCGTCCATCCCACCTCGAGGCAGCGCTCGCGCTCGCCCTGCATCGCGTTGCCGGTGATCGCGACCGACCGCGGACGGCCCGTGGGCTGGGCGGCCCAGCGCTCCCGCACCCGGCGGGCGACATCGTAGCCGTCCAGCTCGGGCATCCGGATATCGAGGAAGATCCGGTCCTAGACCTTCACCTCGATGGCCCGGAGCACCTCGAGGTCGTTGGCGACCACGTCGGCGGCGTAGCCCATCCGGTTCAACATCATCACCACGACCATCTGGTTAACCGTATTGTCGTCCGCCACGAGGACGCGCAGCGGCAACTGGACCGTGAGCGGCCGGAGCGGTCGGCTGGCTGCACCGTCGCCGCCCGCGGGGGTGGACCGTTCCGCCAGCAGCTGCAGCAGGCTCTCGTAGAGCACAGCGGGGCGCGTCGCACGGACGAGGAACACCTCGCTGCCGCCGGCGTCCGGTTCCCCGGCCCGGGGATGACGCGCGAGCGAAAGGAGCACGGGCGGGACCGCGGCCGCCCCGGCGCCGATGCGGGCCCGCGGAGCGCCTCAGGCGGCGGCCGCGCGGGCCTGCCGGAGCCGGTCGACGAAGACGGCGACGATGATGACCAGACCGATGATGATCTCCTGGAAGTAGGTCGGCCACCCCATCTGCTGGGAGCCGTTGCGAAGGACGGCCATGATGAGCGCACCGATCATCGAGCCGAGCACCGTGCCGACGCCCCCGCTGAGGCTGGCACCGCCGATGATCACCGCCGCGATAATGTCCAGCTCAAGCCCCACGGCCACCGTCGGGTCCCCCTGCCGCAGGCGGGCGAGCTGAAAGACCCCCGCCGCGCCGAAGGTGGCGCCGGCGACGGCGTAGATCGCCACCTTGAGCCGGGCGGTCTCGACCCCGCAGAGGCGCGCCGCAGCCTCATTCGAGCCCAGCGCGAAGACATGGCGCCCGAAGACCGTGCGCCGGAGCACCGCCGCCATCACCAGCGCGAGCCCGGCGGCGACCCAGACCCCGGCGGGCAACGCATAGCCGAACGGGTCGGCGGTGGTCATCCAGCCGTTGACCGGGGAAGACTCGTAATTGACCGTCTGGTTGTCTGCGAGCCACTTGGCGCCCCCCCGCGCCACGCCAAGGGTGCCCAACGTGATGATGAAAGGCACGACCCGCAGCAGGGCGATTGAGAGGCCGTTGATGAGACCGAGGCAGGCGCCGGCACCAACGATCGCCAGAACCACGGGCACCGGACCCCAGCCGCGCTGCAGCAGGAGGGCGCCGACGACGCTGGTGCACGCGATGCTGGAGCCCACCGAGAGGTCGATGCCCCCGCTGACGATGATGAGCGTCATCCCGAGGGCGCCGATGGCGACGATGACGGTCTGGGTGAGGACGATCTTGAGGTTCCCGTAGGACAGGAAGTGCTCGCGCGTCTCCGCAGGCAGCGCGAAGAGGGCGGTTACCAGCAGCAGGCCGAGGAAGGGGCCGACGCGGGCGAGCAGGGCGGGCAGGCGGGGGTTCATCAGAAGGAGTGGGCGGCGCCGGTCGCCACGCGCAGGAGCTCAGCCTCGGACCACTCCGCGCGCGGACGTACCGCGACGAGGGAGCCCCGGCACATCACGCCGATGGTGTCGCAAAGGCCGAGGAGCTCGGGCAGATGGCTGCTGGCGACGACCACCGCCTTGCCGGCCGCGGCGAGCTCGCCAATGAGGGTATAAATTTCAGCCTTGCTCCCCACATCGATCCCGCGAGTGGGTTCATCCAAGAGGAGGATGCGGGCTGGGTGCTCAAGCAGCCGCGCTAGGGCCACTTTCTGCTGATTGCCGCCGGACAACTGGCCCACGGGCTGGTTGGGGCCGAGGCAGCGGATCCGCAGGGCCGCGATCCAGCGCGCTGCGGCTGCGTCCTGGCGCCCGGTGTCGATCCAGCCGGCGCGGCTGAAGACGCCTAGCTTGGTGAGCGTAAGGTTGTCGCCGAGGGGCTGCGAGAGCAGCAGGCCCTCCTCCTTGCGGTCCTCGCTGAGGAAGCCCACCCCCTGCGCCCAGCAGCCGCGCGGACGGGCGGCGGCCTCCTCCCCGCCGAACCGCACCCCGCCCGCGCTCCGCGGATCCAGCCCGAAGACCGCGCGCAGCAGCTCGGTGCGGCCGGCGCCGATCAGACCCGCGAGCCCGAAGATCTCCCCCGCCCGCACGACGCAGTCCGCGTCCCGCAGGCGCGGCCCGGCCGCGAGCGTGCGCACCTCAAGCAGCGACTCCCTCGCCGCCCGCGCGTGGCGGGGGTAAAGGTCCCGCACCTCGCGCCCGGTCATCCGCGTGACAAGCTCATCCGGCGTGGTCTCCGACATCCGGCCCGCGCCGACCGAGGCGCCGTCCTTGAGCACGGTGAAGCGGTCGCAGAGGCGCCGGCATTCCTCGAGGAAGTGGGAGATGTAGATGATGCTCACCCCCTGCTCCCGCAGGCGGGCGATGACCGCGAACAGGCGCTCGGCATCCGCGCCGGTCAGGCTGCTCGTGGGTTCGTCCAGGATCAGCACCCGCGGCCGGCCGACGAGGGCACGGGCGATCTCGATGATCTGGCGCTCGGCGATGCCGAAGGCGCCGGCGGGGCGCTCCAAGTCGAGCTCCCCGTGGCCCAGCTGGGCGAGCGCGTCCCGGGCCGCCGTGCGTGCGGCGGCGACGTCGATCCAGCCAGCGCGGGACGGCTCGAGGCCGAGCAGGATGTTTTCCCGGGCGGACAGGTGCGGCGCGAGGGTGAGTTCCTGGTAGATCATCGCCACGCCGCGGCGGCGGGCGTCGGGCGGGCCGGCGGGTCGGTAGGGCCGGCCCGCGAGCGCCATTTCCCCAGCGTCCGGCTGGTGGGCGCCGCTGAGCACCTTCATCAGCGTGCTCTTGCCCGCGCCGTTCTCGCCAATCAGCGCGTGCACCTCCCCGGGTGCGACGGCGAGGGAGACCCCGCGCAGCGCCTCGGTGGCCCCGAAGCGCTTGCGGATCCCGCGGAGCTCGAGCGCGGGGGCCACGCTCATCACTTCAAGTACTGGTCGAGTGGCGGGCGCACGAACTCCGCCAGCTCCGGGGCGTCCAGGTTGGCGCGGGTCACGAAGCCCACGCCGGTGTCGACCCGGGCGGGCACGGGGCGGCCGCGGAGAACGTCGATCATATGCTTCACGCCGAGGTAGCCCATCCGCATCGGATTCTGGGCCACGAGGCCATCGACGTGCCCGGAGCGGAGGCCCGCAATCAGCGTCTCGCCGGCGTCGAAGGCCACCAGCCGCACCTTGCCAGCCAGGCCCGCGTCGCGCAGGGCTAGGAGCATCCCGACGCCAGTGGACTCGTTGCAGCAGAAGATGCCGTTCACCTGGCGGCCGAAGCGGTTGAGCAGGTTCTCGCTGGCCCGCTTGGCGGTGTCGCGCGTCACCCCGCCGTGCTGGTCGGTGGAGAGCAGCTTGATGCCGGGAAAGTCCTTGCGCATCACCTCAAGGAAGCCCTCCTCGCGCGCCTCGGTGCTGGCGGAGCCGACCTGGAGGCGCAGCATAATGACGTTGCCCTTGCCGCCGAGCATTCGGCCGAGCTCGCGGGCGGCGATACGGCCGCCTTCCCGGTTGTCGGTCGCGACAAAGCTGGCCGGGGCCTTCGAATCCAGATCGGAGTCGATCAGCACCACGGGAATCTTCGCGCGGACGGAGGTCTCCACTGGAGCCACCAACCCGCGGCGGTCGAGCGGGGCAAGGACAAGGCCGCTAAGGCGCTGGCCGACGAAGTTCTCCACCACCTGGATCTGCTGCTCGCGGTCGTCCTCGCGCAGCGGCCCCTTCCAGATCACCTGGAGGTTGACGCCCTCGGCCTTGAGCTCCCGCTCGGCCTTGCGCGCGCCGGCGTGGATGGCGTTCCAGAACTCGTGCGTCGTGCCCTTCGGGATGACGGCGATTTTGTAGGCCTCGGCGGCGGCGAGCGGCGCGGCGGCGAACGCGGCCAAGGCGGTGAGCAGGGACAGTTTCATTGGCAGGGAGGGGGGGAAGACGGGGTGGCCGGCGCACCCGCAGAGCGGGGCCGGGAGGCCAGGAGGTTGGGCCGCGGGCCGGGCCGGCGTCAAGGCGTACCCCTGCGATATCGCGGCGCGGGCGAGAAAAAGCTTGGCCCCTGGCAAGGCGACTAGTCATTCACTTGGACGATGCTGTCGCTCAAGAAACTGATGGGCAAAAACGAGAAGTTTTTCGACCTGCTGGAGGCGGGCGCGGAGGAGGCCAAGGTGAGCGTGACGCTGTTCAGCGTCGCGCTGCGCAAGTTGTCCGCCGGCAGCAACCCCGCCGATCTGCCGCTGGACGAGTTCATCCACGCCCGGCGCAAGGAGAAGCGGATCCGGGACCAGATGACGGAGGAGCTTAGCCGGACGTTCGTGACGCCGCTGGAGCGCGAGGACATTGAGGAGCTCTCCTTCGCCTTGTACCGGGTGCCGAAGCAGGTGGAGAAGATCGCTGAACGGCTGTCGATCTACCCCGGGCGCATCCCGTACACGGCCTTCGAGCGCCAGGCGCAGCTGATGACGCAGGCGGCGGAGGCCCTAGTGTTCATGGTGAAGCAGCTGCGCGGCGGCACCAACGCGGAGCGCATCCGCGACGCCAATCACCGTCTGCAGCACGCGGAGGGCGAGGCGGACAAGGTGATGCTGGAGCTGCTGCGCGAGCTCTACCAGGGGCCGTACGACGCCAAGGAGCTGGTGATCCTGCAGAACCTCTTCGAGATGGTGGAGCAGGCGATCGACCGCTGTCGCAACGCCGGCAACATCGTCGTGCAGATCGTGCTGAAGCACTCCTGAGCCCGCCCGGACGGCCCACGCCCGTGCCATGACGCTTTTTCTGCTCGTCCTGCTCGCCGCGCTGACGTTCGAGTACATCAACGGCTTCCACGACACCGCCAACGCAATCGCGACCGTCGTCTCGACCAAAGTGCTGACGCCGCGGGCAGCGGTTCTCTGGGCGGCCTTCTGGAACCTGATCGGCGCCCTAGTCGGTACCGCGGTGGCCAAGACAATCAGCGGGGGGCTCGTCGACGCCTCGGCGGTGACGATGACAACGGTGCTGGCCGCCCTCCTCGCGGCGATCATCTGGAACCTTTTCACTTGGTGGCTTGGCCTGCCCTCGAGTTCCAGCCACGCGCTGATCGGGGGCCTGTGCGGCGCCGCCCTCGCAACCGCGGCCGGCAAGTGGGACGTGCTCATCTGGCACGCGCAGGACGCCACGGGTAAATCGATGGGCCTGTGGCCGAAGGTGGTCCTACCGATGTTCACCTCGCCCCTCATCGGTCTGATCGCGGGCGCCCTGCTGATGTGGCTGCTGTTGATCTTGCTTCGGGAGATGACGCCGCGGCTGGTGGGCCTGATCTTCGGCAAGGCCCAGCTGGTCAGCGCCGGGTTTATGGGCTTTAGCCACGGGTCGAACGACGCGCAGAAGGCGATGGGCATCATCACGCTTGCGCTGTTCACGGGAACATCCACGGGCGTGTTCAATGATCTCCCTGACTGGGCGGGCTTCCTGCGAGTGAACGAGTTCAAGGATATCCCGATGTGGGTCGTCATCCTCTGCGCGATCACGATGGCCGCCGGCACCGCCGCGGGCGGCTGGCGTATCATCCGCACGATGGGGCACAAGATGGTGAAGATGCAGCCCGTCCACGGCTTCGCCGCCGAGACCACCGCCGCCGCCATCCTCTACGGCACCGCCACCCTCGGGGTGCCTGTCTCCACCACGCACGTCATCTCGACCTCGATCATGGGCGTCGGCGCGACCAAGCGCCTCAGCGCGGTCAAATGGGGTGTGGTCCAGCGCATCCTGTGGGCGTGGGTCCTGACAATTCCCGTCACCGCACTGCTCGGCTACCTGCTAGAGCGCCTGTTCCTCCGCTTTTGAGCCCGGGTGCGGCCGAGGTTTGCGGTTGTCTCCGCGGCCCGGCCAGCGAGCGTCGCGGCGGTGAACCAACCCCCGGGACAACCCCCGCGCCGAGCAGCCCCGCCCCGCACGAGGCTGCTGGCCCTGCTGCTCGCGGCCGCGCCTGCCCCGCTCCCGGCGCAGGACGGGGCTGCGGGGGACTTCAGCCGCCCGGACCTGGGCTACGTCCAGCGAGCCCCCATCTTCTTCCCCCCCACTCCGCCGCCCTTAGGCCGCGCGCTGCCCCCCACCCCGCTCGCCGAGGGCCGCCTCGCCGCCTCCGCCGAGATGGCCGCCCACATCAACGAGCCGTTCTACCCGCAGCTGGCCACCCGCCTGGCCACGCGGAAACTGTCCACGCGCCTGCGCGAGCGCGTCGACGCGTACCGGGAGCGCAAGGCGAAGCTGACTGAGGAAATGCGCGCGGAACTCGGGCGGACGCAGGTGCTCCCGGCCGCGGAACGCGCGGCCGCGCTCGGCGGGCTGGCCTTCCGGCAGCGCGAGCCACTCCGCGCCCTCGAGGCGGAGGCGGAGGAGCTGCGCCGCGATCTGCAGGTGGCCGACCAGACCTGGGGCGCGCTGCGGCAGTGGCGCCTTGGCAAAAACGAGCGCCGCGGATTCTCCCCGCTGGAGATCGCGCAGGTGATGCGATCCTACGCCTACTACCAAAACGGCCTCCTGCCCGCGCAGCGCCGGCTACTCCGCGAGATCGCCCTCGAGCTGCAGGCCGCGGGCGAAACCGCCGAGGCGGCAGCGGTCAACCAGCCGCACCTCTTCTTCCCGCCGGAACCGGCGCGCGTCCTGGCCCCCGACGACCTGCCGCCGGAGGTCGCCACCCGCCTCGCGCATTACCAGGCCCGCAAAGCCGCTCTGAAGAAGGAGCTGTTCGACGCCGTCCACGCGCACGACGGCCAAGCGTTCCCCTGGCTCCAGGGCAACACGATGTCCGCCCTGGCCCGCCGCCAGGAGGTTCCGCTCGCGGAACTCGAGCGGCTAGCCGAGGAGATCCGGCAGGGGCTGGCCGGCAACCCCGAGCCGGCACCCCTCGCCGAGCGCACCCCGCTGCCGCCCGTCCTTCAGGAACGCGTGGCCGCGCTACTCCGCGAGGTCGCCGCCGCGCAGCAGTCTGCGGTGACGCGGATCGAGGCCCTGCTCGCCGGCGCCCGCGACCTGCCGGTGCAGGCCAATTACCGGTTCGACTCCGAGGGCATCCGCTTCGTCGTCGTGCCCCTCCGGAGCGAGCGCGGAGCGAAGCCCGCCGCCCCGGACACCCCCGTCCGGCTCACCGCCCTGCGGGAGGGGATCAGCGCCGTGGCCGAGGACTACGGCCGCCGCCTCGCCGGCTTCATCAACGAGCGCGACGCGATCCGCACCGAGGCTGGCGCGCTGCTCCAGCTGGGCCGCGCCGACCGGCTCGACCAGGCCCTGCAGACCGCGATGCGCGTGGCCAACGCCCGCGAGACCCTCGAGGTCTACCGGGACTACCGCACGGCCCTCTTCGCCCCGGGACTTTCCCCCGAGCAGCGCCGCCTTCTCTTTGATCACGTGATCGTGCGCCTCGAGCTCCCGTTGCCCCGCGGCGAACTGCAGCCGGTGAACCGCGCGGCCACCTGGTAGGCCGAAAGGGATCCTGGAACTCCGCATCCGACCGCGATCCGCAGGCTAAAGTCCGAGCACCCGCAACACGCCTTGCGCCGCCCGCTCCCACCACCGGCGGGCCGCGGCGGCCGCGCCGGGGGCACCCGCGGACTCGAGCAAAATGAGACCTGGCCCCGCGAGCTGATCGTCCCACAACGGATGGCGTCCGCGGTAGTAGCTCCAGAAGGTCTCCGCGCGGACCGGACGACGCGCCACGCCGAGGGAATGGCCGATGACGAGATCCGCCTGCATCCGGCGGACGCCCCCCGCGAGGGCTTCCGCCCGGACGCCCCGCCGCCCAGCCACCGCGAGCACGCAGGGCCCGCTCCACACAAAATGGCGGAAGCGCCCGCCCACCCACGCCTGCCACGACGTCAGGTGCCAGCGGGCCCGTAGCCGAACCGGCGCTTCGACGGCCGCCAGTACGCCCACGACGTGGCGCGGGCTCAACACCAGAGCCTCCCCCGTGGGCACCTCCACCGCCGCCAGTTCCTGCTGCGGATCCTCGCGGCTCGCCAAGGCGACCTCCGCCGCTTGTCCGGCCTCCGGACGGAGTTCCTGCAACTCGTGCCAGCCCGCGGCGAGGCTCGTGAGCGGCGCGCCCGGATCGAGCAGCCAGCGGGTCCGGCGGCGGAAAACGTCGTCCAACGATTGCAGGTATTCCGGCTTCACCCACAGGTGCTCGTCGGGGCCGACCGGAAACCGTAGAACCACCCCTGCGGCCCGGATCCGGGGCGAAGCCGGGGCCTCGGGCCCTAGCCGCAACGGGCGCCCCCGCGAGATCCACGGGCCCAGCAAGAAGAACGCGAACAGCGCCCATAGCGTCGGGCCGGCGAACACGAGGAATAGCGTCGCCGCCACCGGCACGCGGACCGCGGTCCAGGCCGCTTCCAGTCGCCGCCAGAACGGCGACTGTCCGGCCTCGGCCACCGCCAGTTCCAGCCGCACCCGTCCCAGCGCCTGCTCCGCCTGCCCATCCTCCCCCGTAAGGCTTTCGAGGAGGGCGTCCGTAACCGCGATCCGGCGGCGCGTCTCCGCCTGCATCTCCTCCATCCGCCGGCGCCGTTCCGCGTTGGTGGCGACCTGAGCGGGATCGCCGAACCAGCGTTCCCACCAGCCAGAGGCTTCCTCCAGCGCGGCCAGCACCCGCGCGGCGCGGCGCAGCCGCTCCTGCTGCTCCTCGAGGTCACGGCGCGCCCCGGCCAGGCGCCCGGCCAGTTCCGCCCGCCACAACAGCAACCGCGTCTCCTCCTGTCGTCCCGCTTCCACCCGCGCCCGCCGCTCGCCCTCGCGCAGCGTTTCCTCGCCGGCCAGCGTCCAGATCAACCTCGCGCCGACCGCCAACGCGATGATCGCGAGGGCCAGCCCCAGCCGGCGGCCGAGGGCGGCCGCGAGCGGGAGCAGGAGAGCGTGCATTCCCCATCCTCGGCGCGATGGGCGCGGGATTCAACCCCACGGCGGCCTCGCCAAGATGACGTTTGCCACCGCATCCGCCCGTTCCAACCCTCGGACCAGACCCGGCACCGTCCAAGGCGATCGCCTCCGCGCTCCACGCTGCGGAAGGCTTCCGGATGGCCTGCCGCCAGTCCGACCAAGCCTCGGACGCGATCCGCGACGGCACCAGGTACCCGCGCCGCCGTCTCGCCGCGCTCTCACTCGGTATCCAGCGGGCCGCCGACGCCAAGCAGAGCCGGGGGCTTTCCCTCCGAGGCGCCGCGCGCCTCCGGTCAGACTGCCAGCGAGCGCGGGTTGAACACGGCGAACGCCCCGGGCCGCAGCAGGCGCAGCAGCGCAACCATTTCCTCCCGCGGGAGCGCTAGACACCCCGCGGTGCCACCGCTCCGGTCGTCGCGCACGTGGACGAAGATCGCGCTGCCAGCCCCCGGGACCACCGGGTGGCGGTTGTAATCCAGCGCGAGGCCAAACTCGTAGAGGGCGTCATCGCGGCGCATCCGCTCGACGCTGCGGGCCGGATGCGGCGCGGTGACCCAGAGGTTGTAATCGGGGGACTCCGGGTCGTCGACCCAGAGGTCCGCCGCGGTGCAGCACCGATAGGGCAACGCCGTATCCCCCGCCGGCGCGTAGCCAAAGGCGAGACTGATTCTGAAGCTACCGGAAGGGGACTTGCCATCGCCCTCGCGTTTCGCCCCGGGCGCGGCAAAACCCGCCCGCCCCGCGACCGCCTCGCCGCAGGTCCAGATCCGCGCCCAGCCGCTCGGCCCGTCCGCCCACAGGCTGGCGTGCGCCGCTGGCAGGAAGGCCCCCGGTTCCGCAACCAGCGCCTGCGGCGCGGCGGCGGCGCGCAGACGCGGCCCCCAGCCCGGCCCTTCGGGCGCCCCGCCTCCAGCGGGGCTCACGGCGTCACGGCCAAGCGGCCGGGAACCCGGTGCACGGTACCGGCGATCACCCGTACCACCTCGCGGCCGTCGGCGTCGCGCAGGCGGCAGGTCAACTCGACCACCTGCGCGGGCATGAGCCCGGGGATGACTAAACGCACCACCCGCGGATCCTCCACGGTAACGGCGGAGGCGACGGGCCACGTGCGCTCGTTCAGGCGGGGGCTCCCGTAGCTCGCGCTCCGCCGCAGGTCCCAGGCCCGCACTGTGAAGTCACCCGCGGCGACCGCACCAAGCGGGTCGCTGAAGGTCAGGTCCACCCCGTCCGACCGGATGTGCCACCCCACGGGCAGGAGCGCCGGCCGGCCCGTCGGCCAGAGCCGGAAGAACCCGCCCTCCTGCAGGGTCTGCGAGGTCGCCCAAGCCGCGAGGCCAGCGAGGTAGAGTTCCCCGGAGCCGGGATGGAAGCGTGCCCGCATTACCCCGGTCGGGAAATCGGGCACGGGAAGCGCGCACACGGCTCCCTGCGGTTCACCGCCGCCCGGCTCGCTGATGAGCACCTCGAGGCGGCCCACGCCGTAGGAAAGGTTCAGATGCGTGCCGGCCCAGCGTTCCCAGCCGCGGCCATTCACCGCGATCAGCTCCGCCGGCGAGCGGTCGAAGGCCTTGTCGATCCAGCACACCGGCGGCGCCATCGCGGCGTCGGACTGGTCCGCGGGCGCGCCGTGACTCCACTGATTGCCGTAAAAGCGGCCCGGGACCACCCGGTTGATCCGATTCATCGGCATCCAGTGACCCTCCTGGTCGGTCACGTAGAAGCTGCCATCCGGGTTGAGGCACACGCCGTTGGCCGCACGGAAGCCGTTCGCGAGGATCTCCGTGCCCCGGCCATCCGCGCTCACCTTGAGCAGCGTGCCGTGGTGAGGCACCAAGGCGGTCCGCGCGTGGCGCGCGCTCTTCGCATAATAGAAGTTGCCCGCGACATCGGTCTGGAGGCCCATCGCGAACTCGTGGAAGTGCTCCGTGACCTGGTGGTCGCTATTGAAGCTTTCCAGGAAGTCGGCCTCCCCATCGCCATCGCGATCGTGCAGCCGCACCAACTGGTCTCGGCAGGTGACGAACACCTCCCCGTCGCGCACGCGCAAGCCGAGCGGTTGGAACAGGCCCGCGGCGATCCGTCGCCAGCGCACCGCGCCCGTTGTTCCGCCAAGGCCCGCCACGCGCCAGACGTCGCCATCCCACGTGCACACGAAGGCCTCCGCCGCGCCAGGAGCGAAGTCGAAGCCGCCCAGACGGACGCGCGCCCGCCACGGGTTGTCCTCCGGGAGCGAAAGCCGCTCCCACGCGAAGGCACCGCCCGCCGGGCTGGCGATCACCGGCGCCGCCAGTTCCTCCGGCCAGCGGGACGGCCCGCCCTGCAGGAAGCGGGCGAGATCCGCAGGCTCCCCCGTCACGGTGGGCTCGGAGGCGCCAGACCGCGCCAACCGCAACGCCAGCCGCGCCGGAGTCGCGCCGGCAGGGATGCGCAGAGTTACAAACCCCTCGCCCCGGCCCAGTTCGAGCCCGGATCCGCCGCGCAAGCCGACGGCCGCGCCCTCGTCCGCTACCCGCAGCAGGAGGTCACGCGCGGAGCGGGCCACGTTGAGGGTGCGGACAAACACTGGCTGCGCCGGATCTCCTTCGAGGTCGTGCGTCTCGAGGACCAACGTCCCGCCCACCTCGTATTCCAGCACCACGCGTTCCCCGTGGCGGTGCAGGCCGCGGTAACGCATCCAGTCGCGGGGCAGCGGCCCGAACCGGCGGCCGTCCACCCCGACGATGCGCCGGTCCTCAAAGCGGCCCGTCGCCGGATCCGCCCAGCCAGGCGCGTCCGCGGTCTCAAAGTGCAGCGTGCCGACCGTCCGGGGCCGCACCACGTGGCGGCCGTTGAAGTTGATGCCTTCCCAGTCGATGAACCCCTCGCCGCTCCAGCCGCCCGCAAGCCGCAGGGTGTCGTGCTCGAAGACCACCCAGGCCCGGCCGGCGGCGACCCCGCCCGGCCCGCGGTCGAGGCGGATCGCGATGCCCTTCTGGGCGAGATTCGCGCTTGGGGCGACCTGGTCGAGCTGCGGCCCGCGGAGTGCGGCCGCCGCGGCGCGCCGGGCTTCGTCCGCCACCTCGTAGGTCCCGATCAGGTAAGGGCCGTAGTCCATCTCCCGCCACGGCTCGCGGCGGACCGGATCCGGTCCGCGCTCCCGGCCGGCCGGCAGGGAGGCTAGGTAGGCGTCGTCGACCGGCGGGCGCACCGCTGGCCCGCGTCCGGCCAGGAACGTCTCCCGGAGGTAGTGGATGACGTCGTACTTCTCGCGCGGGGTGAGCCCGGTCTGCGGGGGCATGCGGCCCCAGCCGCGGGTGAGCGTGGCGTAGAGGGCGAGCGGATCGGCGCCGCGGGGGAAGGGGAATTCCCCGAAGCGGGGGGCGTCGGGGAGGGAGCCGGGCAGGTTGAGGTCGCCGTGGCAGGCGTGGCACACGAGCTGGTAAACCCGTTCGCCGCGCCCGCGGGCCGCCGGATTCCACGCGCGGATCAGGCCGGCGTGATCGAGATTCCGCTCGTAGGCGGGCAGGTCCGCCTCGGCGAGCAGAGGCCCCACGGCGGAGTCCGCAGCCCGCGACGCCACCAGCCCGCCGGCCAGCACCACCACCATCGCGCACAGGGGAAAACGCATCTGGGCAGAATGGGCTTCCGGCCCGCGACGGCAACGCCCAAGCGGCGGCGGCGGGCCCCGTTTTCCGGGCCAGCGCGCGCTCGGTTTTCCGTTGCGGGGGCCTCAGCCTGCCGTTGTAACGACCCCCTCCTCGCTGCATGCACCTCAAGGCGCTCAAACTGCACGGCTTCAAAAGCTTTGCCGACCCCACCACCCTCCGCTTCGAACCCGGGGTGACCGCCGTCGTGGGCCCGAACGGATGCGGCAAATCCAACATCGCCGACTCAATCCGCTGGGTGCTCGGCGAGCAGAGCGCCAAGGCGCTGCGCGGCGGCAAGATGCAGGACGTGATCTTCGAGGGCGCCGACACCCGCAAACCGGCCCAGCTCTGCGAGGTCTCCTTGCTGCTCACCGAGTGTGAGCAGCAGCTCGGGAGCGAATACCATGAGATCGAGATCACTCGGCGCGTGCACCGCGACGGCCAGAGCGAGTACGCCTTCAACGGCCAGCCCTGCCGCCTGAAGGACATCCAGAAGCTCTTTATGGACACCGGCGTTGGCCGGATCAGCTACTCGATCATGGCGCAGGGCCAGATCGACCAAATCCTGTCCTCGAAACCCGAGGAGCGGCGCGCGGTGTTCGAGGAGGCGGCCGGAATCACCAAGTACAAGTCCCAGCGGCGCGAGGCGCTGCAGAAGCTCGCGCTCACCGACCAGAACCTCGCCCGCGTGGCGGACGTGATTGGCGAGGTCTCGCGCCAGATCGGCAGCTTGCGCCGCCAGGCCGCGAAGGCGCTGCGCTACAGGCGACTCCACCACCGGCTACGCCACCTCTCGCTCGCTTGGAGCGGCCGCCAACACGCGACCCTCGCTGCTGGCCTCGCCGAGCTGGAGGCCCGCGTGGGCTCCCTGCGCGGGGCGGCCGAGGAACGCCGCGCCCACCTCGAGGAGCAGGAGGCCTCTCTGGCCGCCCGCCGAGCCGCCCGCAGCCGCCTCAGCCAAGGGGTCCAGGACGCCCAGCAGGCGGTCTTCGACGTGCGCTCGCAGCGCGAGGCCGCGGAGAACGCCGCCAACCTCGCCCAGATCCGGCGTGGCGGCCTCGAGGACCGGTTGGCCTCCTCCCGGGACAATCTCGCCGAGGTCGAAATGCAGCTGCGCGAGGTGTCCGCTCAGGTGGACACCGGCGCGCAGGACAAGCAGCTCCAGCTCGAGCTGCTCGGCGGCAGCGACGCGGTCTACCAGCAGCGTAACCGCGAGCTGGGCATCGTCGAGGGCGAGCTCGGCCGCGTCGAGGCCGCATTGGGGCAGGCCCGCTTCGAGCTGCTGCAGCTCGAGAGCGCGGTGGTCCGGCTCCGCACCGACTGCTCCGGCTACGAGGTCGACCAGAAGACGAGCCTGCACAGGCACGATCTGCTCGCGCAGGAGCTCGAGGGTGTCCGCCAGCTCCGCGCCTCGGCGAAACAGCAGGTCGCCGAGGCGGCGACCCGGGCGGAGGAGGCCCTGGCGTCGAAGTCGCGCGCCCAGACCGAGGCCGGGATCGCCCAGCAGACAATTACCGACCTGACCCGCGAATTCCGCGAGACGCAGCGCCGCCTGCAGGACATCGATCGCCAACTCGCCCAGCGAACCGCCCGCCTCCGTCTGCTCCAGCAGTTGCAGGAGCGTTGGGAAGGCTTCGGCGAGGGCGCCAAGGCGGTCCTGCAGGGCCGGCTCGAAGCTGCGCTGGCCGGCAGCAAAGCTGTCCCCATCTCCCAGGGCCTGGCGGTGCAGCCCGGCTGCGCCCGCGCGATCGAGGCGATCCTTGGTTCGGCCGCCGAGGCGATCAGCGTCGCCGAGCTTTCGACCGCTCAGCGCATCCTCGCCCAATTGGAGGCCGAGCAAATCGGCTCGGTCGTGCTGCGGGTCACGGAGATCGGCCTCCGCCACGAGGGCTTCCACGAATTGCCCCCGGGGCTGGTGCCCGCGACGAGCGGTCTCGACGCCGTGGAGGCCGGGCACCCCGCCCTCGGCATCCTCCGGGAATCCTACATTGCCGAGGACCTCGGCGCCTTCCTTTCCTTCTGGAAGGAGAATCCCGCCTTCCCCTTCCTCGCCGTCGCCACCCGCAAGGGGGACCTCGTCGACCGCCGCGGCCTAATCTTCGGCGGCCACCAGAACGGCAAACGCGCCGCCCAGAGCATCGTCCAGCGCGAGATCGACCTCCGCGAGGCCAGCCGGGGCCTCGCTGAGGATCAGCAAGCGCACGACGCCCAGAAGGCGGTCATCGACGCCCTCTCCGCCCGCCTTTCCAAAGCCGACCAAGCCCTTGAAGAGCGCCGCGCCGAAATGCTCGCCGCCACCCAGCAGCTCGCTGCCTTGCAGGCCGAGGAGCGGAACACGCGGCGCAACGCGGACGAGGTCAACCAGCGCATAACCCGGATGGAGAACGAGGTCGCCGGGCTTGAGCGCGCCCGCGACGAGGCCCACGCGCGCTGGGAGCAGGCCCAAACCGGGCTCGCCGCGGCCGAGACTGCCGTCACCGGCCACCGGGAATCCATCCGGCAACAGGAACTGCGGCTGACCGAGCTCCGCACCGAGCGGGACGTGAAGCGCGAGTCACTCGCGCAGTCCCGCCTCGAGCTCGCCGAACGCCGCCAGAAGGTGGAGGTCATTGACCGCGGCCTCGGGGAAATGGAACGGCGCCGACAGCAGCTCGGCGAACTGCTCGCCCAGCGGCAGCACGAGATCGAGTCGTGGACCGAGCAGACCGCCGACCTCGAACGCGAGGCCGGCACCCAGCGGGCCCGGGCCGCGCAGCTCGCGGAAACCCTCGCCGTGGCGCAGGGCCAGGTGCAGCAGGCGCGAGTGGCACTGGCGGATGTGGAGCGCGTGATCTCCGGTCTCGAGGCCGCCCAGCACGCGGTGCGGGAGCAATCCGAGGCGGCCCAGAGCGAGCTCGCCACTCACGAGGTACGGCTGGCGGAAACCCGCCAGCGCCTCGGTTTCCTCGACGAGGAGGTGTTACGGGAATTCCAGGCGGCGATCGCGACGGTCGACTGGCGCCGGCAGCTCTGGCGTGCAGACGACGAGCCTGAGGGGATCAAGCCGCTCGACCTCGAGGAGGAGGACGAGGAACCTTGCCCCTCCCCCGCGACGGAAACGTCCGCCGAGGGTGTAATCGCCGCCGGCACCCGGCGGCGGCGCCGCCGCAAGGAGCCGCGCGGGGAACCGACCGAAGCCGATCTCGCAGCGCTCGACGCCGCGGAGTGGCCCCCGATCAAGGCGGAAGTGGACGCCCTCCGGCAGCGCCTTTCCGGGATGGGCGCCGTAAACCTGATCGCCATCGAGGAGTACGCGGACCTGAAGCAGCGCCACGACTTCCTCTCCGGGCAGGTCAAAGACCTGAACACGGCGAAGGCGGAGCTGGTAAAGGCGATCGACGAGATCAACCAGACCTCGCTCCAGCAGTTCCAGATCACGTTCGAGCAGATCCGAAAGAACTTCGAGTACACCTTCCACACCCTGTTCGGCGGCGGACGCGCCCATTTGGAACTGATCCAGGCCGAGGACATCCTCGAGAGCGGCATCGAGATCGTCGCCCAGCCCCCCGGCACCAAGCTCAAGGGCATCACGCTCCTCTCCGGCGGCCAAAAGACCCTGACCGCCGTCGCGCTGCTCTTCGCCCTTTATATGGTGAAGCCCTCGCCGTTCTGCCTGCTCGACGAGCTGGACGCGCCCCTCGACGAGTCAAACATCGGCCGCTTCACCGACCTGCTGCGGAAGTTCGTCCAGGACTCGCAGTTCATCATCATCACCCACAACAAGCGCACGGTCTCCGCCGCGCAGGCGATCTACGGCGTGACGATGGAGGAGCGCGGCGTCTCCAAGACGGTCTCGATGCGCTTCAACGCGGACCGGGGCGAGGCGGAAGCACCGGCGGCCGATCTAGCTGAGTCGGTGCGCGGCGTCCAGGTGAGCTCCGAGATCCGGGCGCCCGCCGCCAGCCCAGCCTGACTCCCTGGCCGATGCGCGCGCTGTTGGCGAGGCTCCGGGGCTTGGCGCCCGCGCCACCGTCCTCCGGAGGCCGCGGGGAGGCGCTGGCGGCGCAGATCCTCGCGGCCCAGGGCTGGCGGGTGCTGGCCCGGAACTGGCGCAACCCGGCCGACCGCCGGGAGGAACTCGACCTCGTCTGCGCGGACGGCGAGGTGCTGGTGTTCGTGGAGGTCAAGGCGCGGTCTGCCCGCGCGCTCGTGCCAGGGTACTTTGCGGTGGACCGCCGAAAAAAGACGGTGCTGCTCCGGGCTGCCCGCGCCTACCTCCGCGGCCTGCGCCACCTTCCCCGCACGGTCCGCTTTGACGTGGTGGAGGTGGCGCTAGAAGCGGGGGGGCCGGCCAGCGGGACCGGCCTGCCGACCCTGCGGCACTTCGAGAACGTTCCGCTCTTCCCTCGCCACTTCCGCGGCGCCTGAGCCGGCCCCGCCGAGGCGCCGACTCAGCGCGCGAGGGCGCGGTTGAGGGCGCTGACGATCGCCTTGATCGACGCGAGCTCGATGTTGGTGTCAATGCCCGCGCCGAAGAGGGTCTGGCCCCGGTCGGTCTTGATCTGGATGTAGCTCACCGCCCGGGCCTCCGAGCCCTTGCCGAGTGAATGCTCCGCGTAACTCAGCACTTCGAACCGCGGCAACGTGGTCGCGGCCAGGGCCCGCGTGAACGCGTCGATCGGGCCGTTGCCCTGCCCGCTCAGCTTGCGCGCGACGCCGTCGATCACCAAGGCCGCGACGCAGGTGACTTCACTGTCGCGCTCCGTCGTCTTAAAGTGCAGCAGGGCTACGGGAGCGCGGCGTTCAAGGTACTCTTCGCGGAACACCTCGTGCACGTCCGCCGGGGTCAGCTCAGTGCCGCGGGAATCGGCGACCTCGTTGATCAGGCGGCCGATCTCTCGGTGCATCGCCTTCGGCAAGCTGTAGCCAAACTCCTGCTCGAGGACGTAGGCGACGCCGCCCTTGCCGGACTGCGCGTTGATGCGAATGATCGCGCGGTAACTGCGGCCGATGTCGGCCGGGTCGATGGGGATGTAGAGCACGTCCCACGGGTCATCGGGCCGGGCGGGGTCGCGCGCAGCCCAGGACTTCTTGATCGCGTCCTGGTGCGAGCCGCTGAAGGCGGTGAACACCAGTTCCCCCGCGTAGGGGTGGCGCGGCGGCACCTCGAGGCGCGTCGTGCGCTCGTACACTTCGCGGATGTCGTTGATGTTGCTGAAGTCGAGTCCAGGGTGGATACCGTGGGTGTAGAGGTTTAGCGCGGCCGTCACGAGATCGAGGTTGCCGGTGCGCTCGCCGTTGCCGAAGAGCGTCCCCTCGACGCGGTCCGCTCCCGCCAGCAGGGCCAGCTCGGTGGCGGCTACGCCCGTGCCGCGGTCGTTGTGCGTATGCAGCGAGACGAGCGTGCGGTCCCGCCGGGTGAGGTGCCGGCACATCCACTCAATCTGGTCGGCGTGCACATTGGGCGAAGCGTACTCCACCGTGGCCGGCAGGTTCAGGATGATCGGCTCGGCTGCGGTCGGCTGCCAGACATCCGACACCGCCTCGCAGACCTCGAGGGCGTAATCCAGCTCCGTGCTGGTGAAGCTCTCCGGCGAGTACTCGAACCGGACGCGCATCCCGGACGCCACCAGTGACGCGGCGTGCTGGCGGACCCACGCCGTGCCCTGTGTCGCGATGCCGAGAGTGTCCGCGCGCGACGCGTTGAACACATGGCGGCGCTGGGCTGGCGAAGTCGAGTTGTACAGGTGGAAGATCGCCTGGCGGGCCCCCCGGAGGGCCTCGAAGCTGCGCCCGATCAGGTCCTCCCGCGCTTGGCAGAGGACCTGCACCGCCACATCGTCCGGGATCAGGTTGCCCTCGATCAGCCGCCGGCAGAAATCGAACTCGATCTGCGAGGCGCTCGGAAAGCCGATCTCGATTTCCTTGAAGCCTATGCGCACCAGCAGGGCGAAGTACTCAAGTTTCTCCTCGACGCTCATCGGCTGCGCCAAGGCTTGGTTGCCGTCCCGCAAGTCGACGCTGCACCAAATCGGCGCCCGCGTCAGCGTGCGACCCGGCCAATGGCGGTCAGGCAGGTTCACCGGCGGGAACGGCCGGTACTTCGTGATGGGCGCGGGTTGCATGGACGGGGAAAGACGAAAAAAGGGGGGAGGAGCGGGAACGGGGGCGATGGGGGGCCCCGCGGCGGGAGACACCGGACTAGCGGGCGTTCACCGCGCCGGCGGAAACCACCGCGAGACGCACGACCGGCGTCCGGAGGACGTCCTTAACGGCCGTGCGTGCGCGTAAGTCGGAGCCCCAAGCGGCGAACATTCACCCTCCCGATATCCGCGCCGCACCCGGAAATGTCAAGGTTCGGGCCGGCCCCCAAGGACTGTAACGCGCCCGCCCGCCGGAGCGTCTTGCGATCCATGCATGGCCGCGACTCCATTCCCCTATGCCTGACCCCGCCGAACCGCCCTTTGACGTCGCGGGTTGCCTTGCGCTCGTGCGGGCCGGCGATCAGCACGCGGCCCGCGAGCTGGTCGAACACCTTTACCCGCTGGTCATCCGCATCGTCCGCTCGCACCGGCCCCGCCGGGTCGCCGAGGAGGATCTCGCGCAGGAGGTTTTCCTGAAGATGTTCTCCCGGCTCACACAGTACCAAGGGGCTGTGCCCCTCACGCACTGGGTGTCCCGCATCGCGGTGACCACGTGCATCGACCACCTCCGGGCGCAAAAGCGACGCCCAGAATTCAGGTGGGCGGACCTCTCGGAGAGCGAGGCAGACGTCCTCGATGCGGTGCTTACCAATGAGCGCGAGGTGCCGGCGAACGACGCCCTCGCCGCGACCGAACTGGTAGAGAAGCTCCTGAGTCAGCTTAAGCCGGACGACCAGCTAGTCCTCCGCCTACTGGACCTGGAGCAAAAGACGATCGCCGAGATCGCCGCCCTGACCGGCTGGAACCAGTCCCTCATCAAGGTGCGCGCCTTCCGCGCGCGTCGGAAATTGCAAAAGTTGTTTCTGGAACTACGAAAAAAGGAGCGTTCATGAATCCCTCCCCCCTGCCGCCCGACTCCCGCTGGAATCGCTTGGTGCGCGCCGCCCGCCTCGCGCCCGACGCCCGCGCCGCCGTGGCGCCTTTGGGCTTCGGTACCCGCGTGGCCGCGCTGGCCCTCGGCCGCCGCGCGCCGGATTCGCTCCTCGACCTGCTGGCGGGGCGCGCGCTCGGGGTCGCCTGCATCCTCGCGCTGAGCGCCATCGCCCTGAACTACGATGAGGCCGCGCGCCGCTTGAGCGGCTTGGCCGGGGGCGAGGACTCGCTGCCGATCGGGGAGGATGTGGTGGCGGTGGTGCTGGCTCTGGCCAACTAGGATGGACCGGCCCTGGAAGGTGATTTTGGCCTTTGTCGGCGTGTTCATCGCCGGCGCGGTCTTCGGCGGCTTCTTCACGCTGCGTTCGGGGGCCCTCGTGGTCGAGGTGGCGCGGCCCAAGGTGGGTCCGGCCAGCCAGTCAGTAGCGGCCGCCTTCACTGCCCCGGCGGCGGCCAAGGGCATCGCCCCACAGGTGATGCGCCAACTCACCCAGCGGCTGAGCCCCGCCCCGGAGCAGCAGAAAGCGATCCGGCCGATCGTCAGCCGCGCCGCGGAGGACCTGCAGCGGATGCAGAAGGAACACCTCGCCGACACCACCCGCACCACCGAGCGGATGTATGCCGACGTGGCCGCAGTCCTAACCCCCATGCAGCGCACCCAACTGGAGCAGATGCGCCAAGAGATGCTTGAGCGCGTCCGTAAGATGCGGGAAAAGCGCGGCGAGGCTGCGGCCGACGGGGCCGGCAAAACCGCCGCCCCCGCACCTGCCCGCTAGCCGCCGCTCACTCCAGCCCGAGGGCCTTCCGCCCAGCGGGCGAGATCATATGCGGAGTCCACTGCGGGTCCCAGACGATGGAGACCCGGGCCGAATGCACGCTCGGCAGCTGTGCGATCTTCGCCCGCGCATCCTCGGCAATCACCGGCCCCATCCCGCATCCCGGGGCCGTCAGCGTCATCTTCACCTCGACCCCGTGGTGGCCCGACCCGTCCGGCTCGATCGCCAGGTCGTAGATCAGCCCAAGGTCGACGATGTTAACTGGGATCTCCGGGTCGAAGCAGGTGCGGAGGGCGGACCACACCGCCTCCTCGCTGAATTCGCCCGCCACGGGCGCGGCATCCGGCGCCGGCTCGTAGCCGGCCAGCGCGGCCACTTGGCCCCGGTCGATACGGAAAAGCCCGGCGTCCGTCCGCACGGTCACATTGCCGCCGAGGCTCTGGACCACGTGCGCGCGCGTGCCCGCCGGCAGGGTAGCGCGGTGCCCGGCGGGGATCGCGGTGGCGGTGACTTCCTGGACGAGGGTGTGGGGGGAGGACATCAAAGGGACGGGTTAACGGACGGAGAGCGTGAAAGGCAGGCGCGCATAGACCCCCTGCGGGTCGTTGCACGCCGCGAGAGCGCGCAGTTCCCGCTCGAGCCGCTGGCGGAGCTCCTCGAGCGGGCCGGCGGAGGCGCGGGCGGCGCCGGGCACGGCCTTCGCGATCAGCTCTTGGATGGCCTCGACCAGCTCGCGCTCCCGCGGGATCTCCACCACGCGGTAGTCCGAGCCGAGGCCGGCCCTGCCCGCGGCGTAAGCTAGGGCGGCATCCAGGCCACCAAGCTCGTCGACCAGACCGTGCCCGAGCGCATCGGCGCCGGACCAGACGCGGCCCTGAGCGATCGCGGCCACCTTGTCGGGAGAAAGGTTGCGCCCCTCCGCGACCTTGGCGAGGAACTCGCTGTAGATCCAGTCGACCATCCGCTGGAGCACCGCCATCTCCTCGGGGGTCTTGGGCCGGGAGACGGTCATCGTGTCGGCGAAGCGGCCCGTCTTCACCCGGTCGAAAGTCACCCCGATCGTGTCGGCGAGTCGCTGGACGTCGAACTGCATCCCGAAAACGCCGATCGAGCCGGTAATCGTGGTCGGCTCGGCGAAGATGCGGTCCGCGTAGGCGGAGATCCAGTAGCCGCCGGAGGCGGCGTAGCTGCCCATCGAGACGACCACCGGCTTCTCGCGGCGCAGCAGCCGGACCTCGCGTTGGACGACCTCGGAGGAGGAGGCGCTGCCGCCGGGGCTGTTCACCCGCAGCACGACGGCACGGACGTTCTTGTCCTGACGCAGCTTCCGCAGCTCCCGGGAGAGGCGCGCGCCGCCGATCTCATCGGGGCTGCCCTCGCCGTCGACGATCTCACCCTCGGCGTAGACGATCGCGATCCGGCCGGCCTTGCCGGACCCGGGCTCCACGCCCTCGAAGGGGCGCGGGGCTGGCAGCGCGCTGGCCGGCTTGAGCTGACGGACGTAGGCCGGGAGCGTGACCTGCTTGAAGGGCTTCTCCGAGCCGGCGCGGCCCGTCTTGGCCTTGAGCGCATCGTAAATCTCGTCGCGGTAGGCGGTCCGGTCGATGAGGCGGGCCCCGAGGGCCTCCGCGGCGCGGATCAGACCTTCCTGATCGACGACCGCCTGCACTTGGGCCGCGGTGACCCCGCGGCTGGTCCCGATCTCGCCAAGGAGGCTATCCCAGATGTCCTGCAGCAGCTCCCGGACCTCCTCCCGGTTCTCCGCGCTCATCTCGCGGCGGGTGAAGGGTTCGACCGCGGATTTGTACTTCCCGGCACGCGTAACCTGGACATTGATCCCAACCTTCTCGAAGGCGCCGGCAAAGAACATTGGTTCCGCGGCGAGTCCGGGCAGCAGGATTATCCCGTAGGGATCGAGCGCGAGGTCGCTGGCGGCGGAGGCCACATAGTAGGTGCGGGTCGAGGCGAAGGTGAGGTAGGCGACCACCGGCTTGCCGGACTCGCGGAAGGCTAGGAGCGCCGCGCGCAGCTCCCGCAGGGCGGCGTGGCCGGAGCCATAGCCCGCGGGGTTGAGGTCCCCGGTCAGGTAGACGCCCGCGATGCGGTCGTCGGAGGCTGCGGCGCGAAGGGAGCGCGTGGCCGCCCGCAGCTGGAGCGATTCCTCCCGACCGCGGAGGACGGCGAGATCAAGGTGGGGCGGGGCGTCCGGGAAGTTGGTGGAAAGGTCGAGCACAAGGTACGAGCCGGGCAGCACCGCGGGGGACGCCTTCTCGGACTCCCCGAGGGCCGCCAGCGCGCCGAGCAGGCCGATCCCGAGCGTGACGAGGGCGCCAGCGAAGATCACCAGGGCGGCCAGCGCGCCAAGCAGGGAACCGAGAAAGTTTTTCATGATGCAGGCGATCCTAGCCGGTTTTGCCGGTTCCTCCAGACGAAATCCGGTGCAACGCGCGGTTGCGTCCGGCCGCGGGCGGGCCACCCTCCGCCGTATGATGGAACAGAGGGAACTCCTGACGACCAACCGGAAAGCCCTGACAATCAACCTCGACGAGGCCAAGTACGGGACCTTCGCAGAGATCGGGGCTGGGCAGGAGGTGGCGCGCGTCTTCTTCCAAGCGGGGGGCGCCGCGGGGACCGTGGCCAAGACGATCTCGGCCTACGATATGACCTTCAGCGACGCGATTTACGGGAAGGCCCCGCGATACGTGTCGCGCGAGCGCCTCACCCTGATGCTCGACCACGAGTACGCGCTGCTGCAGGAGCGCCTCGCCGGCCAGCGGGGCGACCGCACGACCTTCTTCGTCTTCGCCGACACCGTGACCACGCGCGGCTTCAAGGGGGACAACGAGGCCCACGGCTGGATGGGCATCCGCTTCCAGGCCACGCCGGGCAGCGAGCCCAATGACATCATCCTGCACGTCCGGATGTGGGACAAGGACGCGGTCGCCCAGCAGGCGGCGCTCGGCATCGCGGGCACGAACCTGATCTACGGAGCATTCTACTACCTCGACGACCCTCGCCGGCTGGTCGAGTCGCTCGTCGACCACGTGGGCGCGGCGCGGCTCGAGGTGGATATGATCGCCTTCCGCGGGCCCGCGCTCGCGCACGCCGACAACCGGCTGATGGCGCTCCACCTCGTCCGCCACGGCCTGACCAACGCCGTGATGTTTGGCGCGCGCGGGGAGGTCCTTCAGCCCTCCGAGGTGCTGCACCGCAAGGTGGTGCTCGTCGAGCGCGGGAGCTTCCGGCCGGTGACCCTCGCGAACGTGGATATGCTGACCTGCGCGACCGCCCAGTTCGTGCAGGAGCCCGCCGTCCAGGGCCGCGAGGTGATCGCGCTGATGGAGATTACGATGAACAATCTGCTCGCCGCCGGCGCGGGCGAGCTCGACGCGGCCGACTTCCTTTCCCGCGTGGACCTCCTTGGCGAACTGGGCTTCACCACCCTCATCTCGAACTACCCGGAATATTACCGGCTGACCTCCTACTTCCGGCGCTACACCCGCGAAATGATCGGGATGGCGCTCGGCATCGACAACCTGCTCGAGGTGTTCAACGAGAAGTACTACGAGCATCTTGAGGGCGGCATCCTGGAGTCCTTCGGCCGGATGTTCCGCCACGCGGTCAAGCTCTACATCTACCCGATGCGCCAGCAGCCCCTCGCGCGCATCCCCGGGGCCGCGCTGCCGCACGGCTCCATTGCCGGCCACGCCTTCGCCCGCGACGTGCTGATCACGGCCCGGAACGTCCACATCGCGCCCCACTTGCGGAACCTCTACGACCACCTGCTGCAGAACGGCTACATCGAGTCCCTCACGGGCTTCGACCCCGCCGCCCTCGGCGCCCGCTCCGGGGACGTCCAACAGCTCATCCGCGCCGGCGATCCCGCTTGGGCGCGGCAGGTGCCGCCGACGGTCGCGGCCGCGATCCGGCGGCGCGGCCTCTTCGGCCATCCGCCGCTCGCCGCCTGACGCCAACTCCCGCCCGATGGACCCCCTCGCCTTCGCGCTCAACCCCGCCGACTACGGACTCCCCACGCGCGAAGAGCTCGTCGCGTACCGGATCTGGGACACCCACTTCCACGGCTTCAACGACAGAACTGACCCGCTTGGCCAGTTCCACGCCAACAACCTCTACGTGCGGCGGATGGGCATCGAGCGCTCGGTCACCCTTGAGGCCGGGGGCACGCTCCGCGCCCCGCTCCAGCCAGCCGCGCACGACGCCGAGCTCCGGGAACTGCTGGTGCAGGAACGCGCATGGCTCTCCGGCATCACGCCGATCGACCCGGGCTTCCCTGACGAGAGCTGCGTCAAGATGGAGGCGTGGATCCGACGCGGGCCGTGCATCGGGATCAAGTACGTCGGTGGCAACAGCCGCGGTATCCCCTGTAGCCATCCGAACAACGACCCCATCATCCGTCTCGCCGCGGAGCTCGGGGCCACGATCTACATCCACACCTGGCTGAAGGTCGGCGGCACGCCCCGGGGCCCCGGCCGCGGCAACCTGCCCGGGGAAAGCACGCCGCAGGACGTGGTCGTCCTCGCCCGCCGCTTCCCGGACGTGCGCTTCATCTGCGGCCACAGTGGGGGCGACTGGGAACTCGGGGTCCGCATCGTCCGCGCCCAGCCCAACGTCCTCCTCGAGTTCGCCGGTTCCGACCCCCACTCGGGCGCGGTAGACTTCGCGGCGCGGGAACTCGGCGCTGACCGCCTCGTGTGGGGCGGCCACGGCCCCAGCCGCAGCTACGCGACCGAGCTCGCCAAGGTGCTGGAGTCCGACCTCTCGCCCGCCGATCGCCTCAAGGTATTCGGCGGCAACTTTCGCCGCCTCGCGTCCCCGATCCTCCGCCGCCAAGGCATCCCCTTCGAGCTGTGACCACCCTTTCCCTGCCCCGCCGCCGGTTCCTTTGCCAGACCGCCGCTTCCAGCGCGGCGGTGGCCCTTGCCCGGGCCGGCGCTCCCGCCTCGCCGTCTGCCCCGGCCCCCGCGGCGTCCCCGGAGATCGTCGACACCAACGTCACGCTCTTCCGCTGGCCCTTCCGGCGCTTGAAGCACGACGCGACGCCCGCCCTTGTCGCGAAGCTCCGCCGGCATCGCCTCACCGAGGCGTGGGCCGGGACGTACGAGGCGCTCCTGCAGAAGGACCTCGCCGGCGCGAACGAGCGCCTCGCCGCCGAGTGCCGCGCGCACGGGGCCGGCCTGCTGCGCCCCTTCGGCAGCGTCAACCTCGCCTGGCCTGACTGGGAGGATGACCTGCGCCGCT
>Ga0194116_10000916_pt1 | contig 46513 bp, 42 predicted proteins | sample TA2MahsurfametaG_4_FD_148617 | JGI IMG/M metagenome (GOLD analysis project Ga0194116, IMG submission 148617) | Freshwater microbial communities from Lake Tanganyika, Tanzania - TA2015008 Mahale S9 surface | ecosystem: Environmental > Aquatic > Freshwater > Lake | place: Tanzania: Lake... | reverse complement strand
TACTTGCCAGAAGCGTGAAGCATTAGTGCGAAAGATACGTAGCTTGCTGGGATAGTTGACTATGGGTGTAATGCTGGCTGTGATGGGCAGAGTACGGTGTCGTGTGGTGCCAAAATCAGTGTCGTTAGCTGCTGTGTGCCACTACGCTGCGCTCATAGCACAAGCTTATTTTCAACACGCAAGTAGAGCAAGCAGCAGTAAAAAAAGTAGCTAACCTGGTCGCGCAAAGTTGAGCGCACAGCTGATAGCATTACATTTCGCCACAGTCGCACCAGTAAGCTAGTAGACAACCAGCGTAAAAAATATTGACGCTGATACCACAAACCAGCCATCACATTGCGCACGCGTGTAGCACACCGAAAAGTTAGCTACACGAGCATCCCAGTAAGTGGACGGTAAATGGCGGGATAGTAGGCAGTGCTTGTGGCAGCGTGGTGGAACTGCGAATAAGCTTAGCTATGAATGACGACAGGATAGTGAATGGTCGGGGTGAGAGGATTCGAACCTCCGGTCTCTACGTCCCGAACGTAGCGCTTTACCAGACTAAGCTACACCCCGATTCACGTTGTTAGCGTAGAAAACTGTCGCGGTAAGCACCGCGTTTTGCCAATCACGAAGCCCGTCAGTATATCAAACCGTTTTCTGCAGCGACAATCAGTTCAGCAAAGGAAAACGCATTTATCGGTTGATACCGAGGCTGCCGGGCTGCGCTTGCAGAACTTTGGCTTCGCCTCTCAACCACCGCCTTCGACCATAGCGGCTGTTTGTGGTTTACCGGTCGCGATCGACCGCGAAGTCAGCCAGCGCGAGCAACGCGTCCTTGCCGGCGCTTTCCGGGAAGCCGGCGATCGATGATTTTGCGAGCTCACGCGCAGCGTCGGCGCGATGCCGGGTGTAATCGAGCGCACCGGAATCGGTAATTGCCAGCAGCACCTCATCAAAATGCGCCTCGTCGCCATTGGCGATACAGGCACGCACCAGTTCGCGTTGCTGCGTGCTGCCGTGTTGGATTAAATAAATCAGCGGTAATGTCGGTTTGCCTTCGCGCAGATCGTCGCCGACGTTCTTACCGATTGCGTTGGCGTCGCCGGAGTAGTCGAGCACATCATCAATCAATTGAAACGCAGTGCCGAGCGATCGGCCGTATTCAGCTGCCGCGGTAATCTGCGCTTCCGGCGCGCCCGAGATCAGGCAGCCCAGCTCCGCCGCCGCCTCGAACAGCTTGGCCGTCTTGGAGCGGATCACGTGCAGGTAACGCTCCTCGGTGACATCCGGGTCATGCATATTCATTAACTGCTGTACTTCACCCTCGGCGATGACGTTGGTAGCGTCCGCCAGAATCTGCATGACACGCATGCTGTTCACCGACACCATCATCTGGAACGCGCGCGAGTACAAAAAGTCGCCCACCAGCACCGAGGCCGCATTGCCGAATACGGCGTTAGCAGTTTTGCTACCTCTGCGCAGCGACGACTCATCCACCACGTCGTCGTGCAGCAGGGTGGCGGTATGTATAAATTCGATAACGGCGGCCAGCTTGTACTGATCTTCGCCCCGGAAATCCCAGGCCTTTGCCATCAGCAGCACCAAGGCCGGCCGGATCCGCTTGCCGCCGGCACTGATGATGTAGTCGGCGATCTGCCGCACCAGCACGACGTCGGAGTGCAGCTGCGCGCGCAAGGTGGCGTCCACTGCGCGCATATCGTCTGCGATCAGGGCGAGTGGATTGCTGAGGGTGGGGTCGGCTGCGGACACGAGAAGCTTGGGCTGGGGTCAGTTCGACGTCGATTATACGATGCCCGTCAAAGTTTTGACCCTGAAGCTAAGTCCATGTATAATTTGAGGTTTTCCTGATTTGGCAAGCTTCGCGCGCTGGGTCTGGAAAAGCAGTACTCCGGCGCCGTCAGGCACCGGCCGTTAATTGAAAATTCAATGATGAGGTTCCCATGTACGCGGTCATAAAAACCGGCGGCAAGCAGTATAAAGTTGCGGCTGGCGAAAAACTGAAAATAGAACAGATACCGGCAGACATCGGCTCCGAAATCACCCTGGATCAAGTGCTCGCAGTGGGCGCAGGCGAAACCATTACATTTGGTACGCCGCTGGTTCAAGGTGCCAAGGTGCTGGCGACGGTAGTGGCGCATGGTCGCCACGATAAGGTGAAGATCTTCAAGATGCGTCGACGCAAGCACTATCAGAAGCGTCAGGGGCATCGTCAGAACTACACCGAAGTGCAAATCGTCTCGGTCAACGGCTAAGCCGGCCGGACTCTCTACCGAATCAGGAGCATTCCATGGCACACAAAAAAGGCGGCGGCACAACGCGTAACGGTCGCGATTCCGAGCCGAAGCGACTGGGCGTCAAAGTGTACGGCGGTCAAAGCATTAACGCAGGCGGTATCATTGTTCGTCAGCGTGGCACCAAGCTGCACGCGGGTGAGAACGTCGGTATTGGTAAAGACCACACGCTGTTTGCGCTCATCAACGGCACCGTGCAGTTTGCTACCAAAGGCCCGATGAAGCGTCACGTAGTGACGGTCGTTCCGGCCTGATTTTTAGGCAGCTCCGCTCAAAAGGCTCTGCCGGTTGCAGGGCCTTTTTAATTTCTGCGCCAGGCCAATACAACCTGCCCGCGCTGCCGAGTTCGCCAGCCCAACTGAATCATCAGTCACAAGAATTGTTTGAATCATGAAGTTCATCGACGAAGCCCGAATTGAGGTCGTTGCCGGTAATGGCGGCAACGGCGTGGCATCGTTTTGTCGCGAAAAATTTCGGCCATTCGGCGGGCCGGATGGCGGTGACGGTGGACGCGGCGGCAGTATCTACGCCATCGCAGACCGCAACATCAATACGCTGGTGGATTATCGCTACGCCAAACTGCATCGCGCCAAACATGGCGAGAACGGCCGTGGATCAGATTGCTACGGTAAAGGTGCGGATGACATTTATCTGCGTATGCCGGTCGGCACCTTGGTCACCGACCTCAACGACGGCGCCATTATTGCTGACTTGACCGAACACGGACAAATTGCGCTGCTGGTCAAGGGCGGCGAAGGCGGTTGGGGCAATATTCACTTTAAAACTTCAACTAACCGCGCGCCGCGCCAAAAAACTGACGGCAAAGAGGGCGAGCGGCGCGAGCTGCAGCTCGAGCTCAAGGTATTGGCAGATGTCGGTTTGCTCGGCATGCCGAATGCGGGCAAATCAACCTTCATTGCGTCGGTATCTAACGCACGCCCCAAGATCGCGGACTATCCATTCACAACGCTCCATCCTAATCTTGGCGTGGTGCGCGTCAGTCACGAAAAAAGTTTTGCGATCGCCGATATTCCCGGTTTGATCGAGGGTGCTGCTGATGGTGCCGGGCTTGGGGTACAGTTTTTACGGCATCTGCAGCGCACGCGGTTACTGCTGCATATCGTCGACTTGGCGCCTTTTGATGCGAATGTCGATCCGGTCAAAGAAGCTAAAGCCATTGTCAAAGAACTGAAGAAGTACGATCAAACCCTGTTCGAAAAACCGCGCTGGCTGGTACTCAACAAGCTGGATATGGTGCCTGATGATGAGCGTGAACAGCGCGTGAAGGATTTCATCAAACGCTTTGCCTGGAAGGGCCCGGTGTTTCGCATCTCGGCGCTGACGCGTGAAGGGTGCGATGCCCTGGTCACCGACATCTACGATTATCTGGCGACACAGCGCGAGCAGGAGCAACGCGCGCAAACCAGCATCGCCGAGGAGGCGCTGGGTATTCACAGTATTGATGCGGATGACCCCCGTTTTAAACTCGCCGATTAAGCCTGCTCTGTCAGCATCGTACGTCTGATCATGTCCTCTGTTATCCAAACTGCGCAACGCGTGATCGTTAAGGTTGGCTCTTCGCTCGTCACGAATGAAGGCAAGGGTTTAGACCATGGTGCTATTGCGAAATGGGCGAATCAAATCGCGCAGCTCAAGCAGATGGGCAAACAGGTGGTGCTGGTGAGCTCAGGTGCGATTGCAGAAGGCATGCAGCGGCTAGGGTTCGATAAGCGCCCCACCGGTATTCATGAGTTACAAGCCTGCGCTGCGGTCGGGCAAATGGGCTTGGCTCAGATTTATGAAACCAGCTTTAGCACGCATGGCTTGCGAACCGCGCAGGTGCTGCTGACCCATGCCGATTTGGCAGATCGCGAGCGCTACCTTAACGCGCGTTCAACACTATTCACACTGCTTGAATTGGGTGTGATCACGGTGATCAACGAGAACGACACAGTGGTCACCGACGAGATCAAGTTTGGTGACAACGACACGTTAGGCGCCTTGGTCGCTAACTTGATCGAGGCAGATGCGTTGATTATCCTGACCGATCAAAAAGGCTTGTACACTGCTGATCCACGCAAGCAGCCCGACGCAGAATTTGTTCACGAGGCGACCGCCGGTGACCCCAAGCTCGAAGCCATGGCGGGCGGTGCTGGTACCGGCATCGGCAGTGGCGGCATGCTGACCAAGATACTCGCCGCGCGCCGCGCTGCAAGCTCGGGCGCTCATACCGTGATCGCCTGGGGTCGCGAAGATAATGTGCTGCTGCGTCTTGCGCAGGGCGAGATGATCGGTACGCAGCTGGTAGCACCCACAGCGCGGCTGACAGCGCGCAAGCAGTGGATGGCAGATCACCTCAAGACTGCAGGGCAGTTGGTGCTGGACCTGGGCGCGGTACAAAAAATAGCGCGCGAGGGTAAATCATTGCTGCCGATTGGCGTGGTTGGTGTGGCGGGTGAATTCGGTCGCGGCGATGTTGTGACCTGTGTAGATAGTGAGGGCCGCGCCATCGCACGCGGTATCTGCAACTATGCCAGCGCCGAAGTGCGCCGGATCATGCGCAAGCCATCATCCGAGATTGCAGTGATTCTTGGGTATGTCGATGAAGACGAGCTGATTCATCGCGACAATCTCGTTTTGCTCTGACAGTGAATAATCAATTTACTGGATTCCGGCCTACGCCGGAATGCCCCTCATTGGTATCGTTAATTGGGCTTAAAAGGTCTGACGAAGCGGTTTCTTGCGACGAATACGGTCGACGATGGTGGATGCTTTGCCTGCCACTGATTCGCCATCACAGAAAAAATCTTTCATGAGCGCTGCCTGGTAGCTGTTTGCGCTCGCGCCGCTGATGAGGCGCCATTCGGCATCGGGGATGGTGTTCCAGCTACCATCCGGACGCCCTGTCGCGAACAATTTTCGCTCGCCGGTTTTGCAACGAATACCCTCGTAACTAATGTTCAGCGCACCGCTCGCGCTGCTGATGACGCTGCTGAAGCGCACGATCTGGTCATCGCCGACGATGACTGACTTCGCGTCGATCGCAAAGCTCATCGCGCCAGCCGCACCGACCGTGTAACGCAATAAATTTTCTGTTTTTGGCGCATCAGGCAATGCGAGCGCGTTTTCTTCTTTGGGCGTTGCCTTGGTATCGCTATCGCTCAATAAGCCAGCCAGTGTCATTGAACTCATGCCGCATAGCGCTAGCGTCAGAAGCATGCGCACCGCGCGAGCCTGCTGCGAGCCGGCGTTCATGGTCGGTTAGATTCACTCAGGTTAATCGGTGGGTCGACAACTGCGTCTGCCACCGGTGGCGCGCCGGCACCACGAGGCGCACGTCTCCCTGCTTGCACCGGGCGCAAAAAACGCGACAGCTCTTGCAGCGCCTTCGTGTACACGTCTCGTTTGAACTCGATCACCACGTCGAGCGGCACCCAGTACTCATGCCAGCGCCAGGCGTCGAATTCGGGATGTTCAGAGATACGCAAGTTGACATCGGTATCGCGGCCGATCATACGCAGCAAGAACCAGATCTGCTTTTGGCCGCGGTAATGACCACGCACTTCGCGCTTGATGAAATGATCAGGCACGTCATAACGCAACCAGTCGCGCGTGCGGCCAATGATCTTGACATGCTCGGCGCGCAGCCCGACTTCTTCTTCCAGCTCACGATACATCGCTTGTTCCGGCGTCTCGCCGTGCTTGATGCCGCCTTGCGGGAATTGCCACGAATGTTCACGCACCCGCTTGCCCCACCAGACTTCGTTCTGGTGATTCAGAAGGATGATGCCGACGTTCGGGCGGTAGCCTTCACGGTCCAGCATATGCCACCTCAATTGGTTTGCGAGCGGTGCGTCGCGGTCGCGGCAGCGCAAAATCTCTCTTGCAGGGAGGATGGTCGGCGCCAGGGTGCTGCGATCCGCGCGGCGCAAGCCCGCGAATACTTTAGAATTGCATCGGATTATAACCTTCTCTTTTTAAAAAATTTTTTCTCATGCGCGCCTCCCGATTTTTCATCTCCACCCTGAAAGAAGCGCCCGCCGATGCCGAGATCATCGGCCACCAGCTGATGCTGCGCGCCGGTCTGATCCGGCGACTGGGCTCCGGGATTTACAACTATTTGCCGATGGGTCTGCGGGTGATTCGCAAGGTAGAGCAGATCGTGCGTGAAGAGATGGACCGCGCCGGCGCGATTGAGCTGCTGATGCCGCTGGTGCAGCCCGCCGAGCTGTGGCAAGAGACAGGGCGCTGGGACAAGATGGGGCCCGAACTGCTGCGTCTAAAAGATCGGCACGGCCGAGACTACGCAATGCAGCCGACATCGGAAGAAGTCATCACCGATATCGCACGCAGCGAGATCAAATCGTATCGCCAGCTGCCGGTCAACTTCTACCATATTCAGACCAAGTTTCGTGATGAGCGCCGGCCGCGCTTTGGGCTAATGCGCGGGCGTGAATTCACCATGAAAGATGCGTATTCATTTGATCGCGATGTCGAGGGATTGCGGCATTCTTATGCGCTGATGGTCGATGCGTACACGCGAATTTTTCAGCGCTTTGGTTTGAGCTTTCGTGCTGTCGCCGCTGATAATGGCGCGATCGGTGGCTCTGGTTCGCAAGAGTTTCATGTCATCGCCGACACCGGTGAAGACGCATTGGTGTATTGCCCTAGCTCTGACTACGCCGCCAATATCGAAGCCGCTGAGGCACTACCACCCACCACTACCCGTGCAGCCCCAGGCCAGCCGCTCACCAAAACACCCACGCCAGGTAAAGAACGCTGCGAGGATGTGGCGCAGTTCTTGGGCTTGCCATTGGCGCAGACAGTGAAATCCATCGTGCTGTCGGTGGAGCAGGAGGAAGGCCGGCGCGAGATCTGGTTGCTGCTGCTGCGCGGCGATCATGAGCTGAATGAGGTCAAGGCGAGCAAGTTGCCCGGTATCGGGCCGTTCCGTTTTGCCAGCGAGTCAGAGATTGTTGAGTACTTCGGCTGCAAGCCCGGCTATCTCGGCGCGATTGGTACCGCCAAGCCAGTCAAGGTCGTCGCTGATCGCAGCGTTGCCATCATGAGTGATTTTGTCTGCGGCGCGAATGAGGAAGGGTTTCACTACACCGGCGCCAATTGGGGTCGCGATCTGCCCGAGCCACTGGTTGCGGATATTCGTAACGTGGTCGCTGGAGATCCGTCGCCTGATGGTAAAGGCGTGCTTGAGGTTCAAAGAGGCATCGAAGTAGGCCATGTGTTCCAGCTAGGCACGCGCTACTCGGCCGATATGAAAGCAACCTATCTCGATGAAAAAGGCCAGCCGCAGCTGATGCAAATGGGTTGCTACGGCATTGGCATCACCCGCATTCTGGGTGCCGCCATTGAGCAGAACTTCGATGACAAAGGCATTATCTGGCCAACATCAATCGCGCCATTTGAAGTCGTACTGTGCCCGCTCGGTTATGACCGCAGCGATGCAGTCAAAGCCGCTGCGGATGAGTTGTACGCAGCCCTGCAACAGGCGGGTGTCGATGTGATCCTCGATGACCGTGGCGAGCGCCCGGGCGTCATGTTTGCTGATTGGGAGTTGATTGGTGTGCCGCATCGCGTTGTGATTGGCGAACGTGGTCTGAAAGACGGTCAGCTCGAGTATCAAGGCAGACGTGATACCAGCGCGACCAATGTGCCGCGTACCGAAATGCTTCACTCTTTGAAGGCCAAGCTGGCTTGATCGTTATGCGCTGCCTGCGCTTGCCCCTGCGCGCGGTTCGCTGGCTGTTGGGCGTGTTGGTGTGCAGCGCCTGCTTGAGCGCGCAGGCAGGTAATCAAAAAGAAGAGGCCTTGGCCGACGCGGTGCGAGTGGCACTTTCACGCGCCATTACCGGAGCGCGCCCGCCTCAGCTCGAGTTTTCAAGTCACGAAGATCGCGACGCATGGCGTCAGTGGTCGGCGCTGATGTCAACCCGACTACAAAGTCGCATGCCCGACCCCATGGTGCGCAGCGAATTTTTGCAAACTGTCTGGTATGAATCGCGTCGCGCCGGGCTCGAGCCGGCGCTGGTGCTCGGATTGATTCAGGTCGAGTCCGGTTTCCGCAAATATGCGATCTCAAGCGCCGGCGCCCGAGGCTACACGCAAGTCATGCCATTCTGGACCCGCACCATCGGCGACGGCCAGCCCGCCAAGCTGTTCCATATGCAAACCAACCTGCGCTACGGCTGCTCGATACTGCGCATGTATCTTGACCTCGAAAAGGGCGACCTGTTTCTCGCACTGGGCCGCTACAATGGCAGCAGGGGTAAGGCGGAGTATCCGAATTTGGTACGCGCAGCCTGGCGTCGCTGGCAACACTAGACGTGCTAAAAGGGTCGCTGGCGTTGTTGGTGGCGCCTTGTCGTACCTCATGTACTGCCTGCGGCGCCCCCGCCTAGCCATCGACTCTTTTAGAACGTCTATCCGAGCGCTGGCTGCGTAGGTGGCCCGCGTCGTACGTTAAACGCTTTTTGGGAGCAAGTATGAAGAAGCTGATATTTCTTTTGGCGCTGGTGAGCGCGTCGCCCAGCGTGATGGCAAATTCAGCCGCGACGACGCCTGCGGCGAATAAAGAGAATGCCGATTTCGTCGCTGGCAGTAAGGCGATTGGCCGACGTGATTGGAAGGCAGCGGTGGACTCGTTCAGCAAAGCAGCGCAGAAGATGCCTGATAATGCTGATGTACAAAATAACCTCGGGTACGCGTACCGCCAGCTCGGCGATCTTGATAAATCATTTGCCTATTACAAAGAGGCGCTGCGTATCGATCCCAAGCATCGTGGTGCGCATGAGTATATCGGCGAGGCTTATCTGAAAGCGAAGCAGCCTGAGAAAGCGGCTGAGCATTTGGCGGCACTGGAGTCGATTTGTGGCAAGGGCTGTGAGGAGTACCAAGACCTGGCCAAGGCTATCGAAAAATACGGGAAGTCAAACTAGGTATTGATCTCGCACCGCTGGTAGTTTTACTGCCGGCACGGCCTTGAAACAAAAACGCCCGCAATGTTGCGGGCGTTTTTGTTCGGTCCCTGAAGCTTACTTCAAGTGGCCAGAGATGAGTTTGGTCATCTCGAACATCGAGACAGTCTTCTTGCCACCAAAAACGGCTTCCAGCTTGTCGTCGGCGTTGATGTTGCGGCGATTTACAGCGTCTTGCAGCGTGTGCTTCTTGATGTAGTCCCACACCTTCTTGGTGACATCGGTGCGCGGCATCGGGCTTGAGCCAATCACGGCAGCCAGTGCAGCGGAAGGTGTCATCGGTTTCATGAAGGCTGCGTTCGGCTTGCGAGCAGTGGTCTTTTTCGCAGCTTTCTTGGCGACTGCTTTTTTCGCAGGCGCTTTTTTCGCTACGACTTTCTTTGCGGCTGGCTTCTTGGCAGCGACTTTCTTTGCAGGTGCTTTCTTAGCGACCGTCTTCTTCAAGGCTTTTTTCGCTGCTGGCTTTTTCGCGGCTGGCTTTTTCTTCGCTGCCGCTTTTTTGGCTGTAGCCATTGATGAACCTCCTTTGCTTTCGTGGTCAGAAATTGCGCTAATCAACGCAGCGCCAATGGTCTTAGGGTTTTGTTTCAGATGCAAGTGTTTTTTAGGGGGAAACGCGCTATTTTTCACTCTGGCGCAGAGCGAAAATCAGACGAGGTGGCGTGACCGATATGCTGTAGCGCCGCCCCTATCGCTGACCCTTGTCGAAGCACCCTATCGAAGCACCCTATCGAAGCACCCTATCGAAGCACCATATCGTCGCAGCCCGCCGCTGCACTATCAGCACACGGCCGGAGAGGCCTGGGCTTTAGCGCAGGCCGGGCAGCATACCTTTCATGCTGCGCATCATTTTCATCATGCCGGCGCCTTTGAATTTTTTCATCATCGACTGCATCTGGTCGAACTGGCTCAGTAACCGGTTGACTTCCTGGACCTGTACTCCAGCGCCGGTGGCGATACGCCGCTTGCGAGAGGCCTTGATCAGCTCGGGCTTGGTGCGCTCCTGCGGCGTCATCGCATTGATGATGCCCTCCATGCGGCGCACTTGTTTTTCGGCTTGATCCATATTGGTGCTAGCCGCTGCTTGCTGTAGCTGTGATGGCAGCTTGTCCATCAGGCCAGACAGTCCGCCCATCTTCTTCATTTGCGAAATCTGCGCCTTGAAGTCGTTCAGGTCGAACTTGCCGCCGACCTTGATTTTCTGCGCCAGGTCTTGCGCGGCAGCGATATCAACGCCTTTTTTGGCTTCCTCGACCAGCGCCAGAATATCGCCCATGCCGAGTATGCGGTTGGCCATGCGCGCTGGATCAAACGCCTCGAGACCATCGAGCTTCTCGGCCACACCCGCAAATTTTATTGGTTTGCCAGTGACGTGGCGTACCGAAAGCGCGGCACCGCCACGCGCATCACCATCGAGTTTGGTGAGGACGATACCGGTCAGCGGAAGTGCTTCGTTGAAGGCGCGCGCCGTATTGATGGCGTCTTGGCCCAGCATGGCGTCAACCACGAACAGCGTCTCGATCGGTTTGACAGCGGTATGCAGCGCACTGATCTCGGCCATCATCGCTTCATCAATACCAAGCCGGCCGGCGGTATCAATCAGCAAAACTTCGTGGTGGTGTTTCTTTGCCCAGTCCACTGCCGCGAGCGCGATATCAACCGGCTTTTGCGATGACTGCGAAGGGAAAAAGTCGGCGCCCACTTGCGCCGTTACTGTCTCTAGCTGACCGATGGCCGCCGGTCGGTAGACATCGGTCGAGACGGTCAGTACTTTTTTCTTTTTTTGTTCTTGCAGATATTTGGCGAGCTTGCCAACCGTGGTGGTTTTACCGGCGCCTTGCAGACCCGCCATCAAAATGATGGCCGGTGGCTGAGTCGCAAACGAGAGCTGTGCTGCGTCGGGTCCGAGATCGGCGCCCATGAGTTTGGCGAGCTCGTCATGCACCACGCCGACCAGCGCCTGCCCCGGGGTGAGTGATCCGATCACTTCTTCGCCAAGCGCCTTTTCTTTGACGCGTGCGATGAAATCACGAACTGCCGGTAGCGCAACATCCGCCTCGAGCAGCGCGAGCCTGACCTCGCGCAGCATATCGGCTGTGTTCGATTCGGTGAGGCGCGCCTCGCCGCGCATGGTCTTGACGACCTTGGACAGGCGCTGAGTTAAGTTATTGAGCATGTGGGTGTGAACGTCGGGTCAGTGTCGCAAGCTTAGCTGCATGCGTTCCGCTAGATGCGATCGGCATCGCTATCGCGGTGCGTGTGAAAGGCAAGCAAAATGTAAAGGTGCGGCAAACGGCGATCAGCAGAGTCAAATCGTCAGCAGCTAACGGCGGGATTCTACCCCAGCGAAAGCAATGATCGGTTGATGCCTTGGTGTACACTCGACTGATGGAAATCGTCGTCAATCTGGCCGCAGCGCGGCCGACGCTGATACGTATGCTATCTCTGAATCCACATCACCCGTGTTACCCGCTCAGCGTTGGACGGGCCTTGGCGTGAAATATTTGTTGTGGGCCGTGTTGCTCTACATTGGCTGGCGCTGGTATCTAAGCAAGAAGTCATCAGCTACTTCTGAGGCGAACCCGGAGACACCTTCGGCAGCCAGCAGCTCAGCTGCCGAGACTGATCAAGCGGCCGAGCAGATGGTGGCCTGCGCTCAGTGCGGTATTCATCTTCCTTGGTCAGAATCAGTTGCAGGCGTGGGTCAGCTGCGTTATTGCAGCGACGAGCACCGTTTGCGGCATTCCGAGCGTTCAACAAACTGACTGTTGCATTCCCCACGAACCGGGTGCATCGCGCGTGCCATTCGCTTAACCTTGCGGGCTTTGCTTTTTCCTACGGTTGTACTGTGCGCACTTGCTCGATTTCCTCGCTCCCTTCAACCAGTTTTCGTCTGATCGGCGAGGCGCCATGCATGCGCGCCTTGCGCGAGCAGATTATGCGTATCGCCGCCAGCGACGCTGCGGTTGCGATCGTGGGGGAGTCCGGCAGCGGCAAGGAGCTGGCTGCGCGCGATTTACACGCGCATAGCCAGCGCGGCGCGCACCCATTTATCGCGGTCAACTGCGGCGCCATACCCGAGGCGCTGATGGAATCGGAATTCTTCGGGCATCGGCGCGGCGCATTTACCGGCGCTCATGAAGAGCGCAGCGGCTTCTTTCAGGCCGCGCACAACGGTACCTTGTTTCTTGATGAGGTTGCCGAGTTGCCACCATCCATACAGGTGAAGCTGCTACGCGCGCTGCAGGAGCGCAGTGTGCGCAAGCTTGGCGGTCAGCGTGAAGAGGCGGTGGATGTGCATATTGTGTCGGCCACCAACCGTGATCTTTCCGAGGCTGTCCGGCGCGGCGAATTTCGTCAGGATTTGTATTACCGCTTGCAGGTGATCGAGCTGCGGATACCGCCGCTGCGCGATCGCCGGGAGGATATCCCCATGCTCAGCGAAACGATATTGCACCGTTTGGCGGGGGCGCGTCAGCCTAGTCTGTCGGCTGATGCGATGGCGCAGCTTGGTGCTTACGATTTTCCGGGTAATGTGCGCGAGCTGGAAAACATCCTCGAGCGCGCGCTGGCGATGGCGCCGGATCAGACGATTGACGCGGCGGATCTGCAGTTCGAGCCAGCCCTGCAGCAAACGGCAAGTGCGGCTCTGTTGGGTGCTCGGCAGGGCAATGCCAGTGACGCGTTGCCGCTGTGCTTGCCAGCGTATCTGCGTGGCGTCGAGCAATCGCTGCTGATGCGCGCTCTGCGCCAGGCACGTTTTCATCGCGCGCAAGCCGCGCAGCTGCTTGGGATAAGCTTGCGGCAGTTGAGATATCGAATGCAAAGATTGTCTATTGATGAGTACGACTGAGACACCCTGCACCATTGATCACGGCGGCTGGGCGAACAACGCGCGACGCGCTGAGTGCAGTAATTTTGATGTGCGCCCCGCAGGTGCTGAGATTAGCTTGCTCGTGGTTCACAACATCAGCTTGCCACCTGGCGAGTACGGCGGGCAGTTTATTGAAGACTTTTTCGCTAACCGGCTTGATTGCAAGGCGCACCCGTATTTCGCGCAACTGCGCGAGCTGCGCGTCTCATCCCATTTTTTGATTCGACGTGATGGCGAGCTGGTGCAGTTCGTCTCCGCGCTCGATCGCGCATGGCACGCCGGAGCATCGCGCTTCAATGGCCATGAGCGCTGCAATGACTTTTCGGTTGGCGTTGAACTTGAGGGCACCGATACCGATCCGTATTGCGATGCGCAATACGCAAGCCTGGTGGCGCTGACCGATGCACTTTTGCATGCGTATCCGATTACCGATGTGTGTGGTCACCAGCATATTTCGCCCGATCGCAAGACCGATCCCGGTCCCAGCTTCGACTGGCTGCACTTTCGCAGTGCGCTCGCGGCGCTGCAAAATGCGGCGCCAGCGAACCCCTTGAAAATAGCCAAGGTGGTAAGTTTTCCTATCTGATTTAGTCCAAAAACCGGTTGCAACTTGACTGCTTGAGCACTACAATTAGTACTTGCTAACCACTTATCCACTAGATGTAGTGGCCAAGCATTCCAACTGATCCGACCAAGCATCACAAGTGCAACCGCTGTTTCTCGGAACATTCCGATCGAAATCGGGATTGGTCGGAGCCCACCGGCAGTCATTATTTGTCCAGTCTGCGCTCGCATCGTCAGTATGCGTCGGGGCAGGTTGGAAAAAAAATTCGATAACAGTGCCGGGATCTCACCCGGCATAGCTCAAACAAACGGATCGCCGAATCCGGCGTTTTTTTCAGGAGGCGCAGTGCTTACTACTCAGGAAACTACCGGCAAGGCTTTGCCCGAGCTCGTGCCCGTCGCTCCCGCGCTCGCGCCTTCCACGCCGGCGCATACAGCAGCACTTTCCGAGTACCGCATCATTCGGCGCAATGGCGCCGTGGTCGGCTTTGAGCCCTCCAAGATTTCGATCGCGATGACCAAGGCTTTCCTTGCCGTCAACGGCGGTCAGGGCGCAGCGTCTGCGCGTGTGCGCGAGCTGGTCGAGCAGCTTACGCAGGGTGTGGTCGGCGCCCTAATGCGTCGTCAGCCGGCGGGCGGCACTTTCCACATTGAAGATATTCAAGATCAGGTTGAGCTGGCGCTGATGCGCTCGGGTGAGCACGATGTCGCGCGTGCTTACGTGCTGTACCGCGCCAAGCGACAGGAAGAGCGCGCGCAGCAGCAAGCCAAGGGCCCGGCCGAGCCACAAGCCGGCGCGATGCATATCGATATCGATGGTCAGCGTGTTCCGCTCGATCACGACAAGCTGAAGAAAATGATCAGCGCCGCCTGCATCGGCTTGGAGCAGCATGTCGACGCTGAGGCAATTTTGAATGAGACGGTGCGCAATCTGTACGACGGTGTGCCGGTTGAAGAGCTGTATAAGTCTGCAATTCTCGCAGCACGTGCGCTGATGGAAAAAGACCCGGCGTACAGCCAGGTCACCGCGCGTCTGCTGATGCACACGATTCGCAAAGAAGTGTTTGGTCGCGAAGTGGCGCAAGCAGATGCGGGCGAGGCTTATATCGATTACTTCCCGCGCTTCATCAAGCGAGGTGTAGAGGCCGAGCTGCTTGACGCCAAGCTGGCGCAGTTTGATCTGCCCAAGCTCGCCGCAGCGCTGCTGCCGGAGCGTGATCTGCAATTTGGTTATCTCGGTCTGCAAACTTTGTATGACCGCTATTTCCTGCATGTGCAGGGTACCCGTATCGAGATGCCGCAAGCGTTCTACATGCGGGTGGCGATGGGCTTGGCGCTGAATGAGATTGATCGCGAGGCGCGCGCTATCGAGTTCTACAACTTGCTATCGAGCTTTGATTTCATGAGCTCGACGCCTACCTTGTTTAACTCGGGCACGCTACGCTCGCAGCTGTCGTCGTGCTACCTGACCACAGTGGCGGACGACCTTGACGGTATTTACGAGGCGATCAAGGAGAACGCGCTGCTGGCCAAGTACGCAGGCGGTCTGGGCAATGACTGGACCCCGGTGCGCGCGCTCGGCGCTCACATCAAGGGCACCAATGGCAAGTCGCAAGGCGTGGTGCCTTTCCTGAAGGTGGTGAATGACACTGCGGTTGCGGTCAACCAAGGCGGCAAGCGCAAAGGCGCGGTCTGCGCTTACCTCGAGACCTGGCACATGGACATCGAGGAGTTCCTCGATCTGCGCAAGAACACCGGCGACGATCGCCGTCGCACGCACGACATGAACACCGCCAACTGGATTCCGGATCTGTTCATGAAGCGCGTCATGGAGAAGGGCGCATGGACGCTGTTTTCGCCTTCCGATGTGCCGGATCTGCACGACTTGTACGGCAAGAAGTTCGAGGAAGCTTACCTGCGCTACGAGGCGCGCTGTGCCTCCGGTGAAATGAAGCTGTTCAAGAAAGTGCAGGCGAATGACCTCTGGCGCAAAATGCTCTCGATGCTGTTCGAGACCGGGCACCCATGGATTACTTTCAAAGATCCATGCAACATCCGCTCGCCGCAGCAGCACGTGGGCGTGGTGCATAGCTCGAATCTTTGCACCGAGATCACGCTGAACACCAACGAGACCGAGATCGCCGTCTGCAACCTCGGCTCGGTGAACCTGCCGGCGCACATGAAGGACGGCAAGCTCGACCACGAGAAGCTGCAGCACACGATTCGCATTGCGATGCGCATGCTCGACAACGTGATCGACATTAACTACTACTCGGTCAAGAAAGCGCGTGACTCCAACCTGCGTCACCGTCCGGTGGGTATGGGCATCATGGGCTTCCAGGATTGCTTGCACGTGATGCGTGTGCCGTACGCTTCGAAGGAAGCGGTCGAGTTCGCCGATCGCTCGATGGAAGCGGTCTGCTACTACGCCTACATGGCCTCAACCGAGCTGGCAGAAGAGCGCGGTACCTATAGCTCTTACCGCGGCTCGTTGTGGGATCGCGGTATCTTGCCGCAAGATTCGCTGAAGCTGCTGGCAGAAGAGCGCGGTGGTTACCTGGAAGTCGATACCACCGAGACCATGGATTGGCCAGCGCTGCGTGAGCGTATCAAGCGACATGGCATGCGCAACTCCAACTGCGTAGCGATTGCGCCGACCGCGACCATCTCAAACATCATTGGTGTATCGGCATGTATCGAGCCGACTTACCAAAACCTGTACGTCAAGTCGAATCTGTCTGGTGAGTTCACCGACATCAACGAGTACCTGGTGCGTGACCTGAAAGCCAGCGGGCTGTGGGACGAGGTGATGGTTGCCGATCTCAAGTACTTTGACGGTAGTTTGGCGCGTATCGATCGCATCCCGGAAGATCTGCGCGCGCTGTACGCCACTGCGTTTGAGGTCGATCCGAGCTGGTTGGTTGAAGCTGCCTCGCGTCGCCAGAAATGGATCGATCAGGCTGAGTCGCTCAACATTTACATGGCCGGCGCATCCGGCAAGCGTCTTGATGAGACCTACAAACTGGCTTGGTTGCGCGGTCTGAAGACCACCTATTACCTGCGCACCATGGCGGCGACGCATGTCGAGAAGTCCACCACCAAAGTGGGTTCGCTCAACGCTGTGTCGGCTGACTTGCCGGTGGCTGCCGTTGCGGCCGCAGCCGATGGCGCCGCCTGCTACTTGCGACCCGGTGATCCCGGCTTCGACGAGTGCGAGGCTTGCCAGTAAACATCGCGTGGCTTGCGCAGCAGACGCTGCTCAAGCCGCCGCGATAAAAAGAATTTATCCTTAACGAATTACGCAACAAAAGGAATATCACATGCTTTCCTGGGATGACGAAGCAGCGGCAGTCGCACCGCGCACCCCACAATCCGCGCCTCGCTTGCAAGCCGTGATGCCGACCCCACCGTTCGCACCATTGGCCGATGCAGCGCTCGACCCTGGCATTCTCGCGCGGACCGAGCCTCGTGCCGATGCCAGCAACCGCGTGAATGCGGTTGATAAGCGCATTATCAATGGCCAGACCGACGTCAATCAGTTGGTGCCGTTCAAGTACAAGTGGGCTTGGGATAAATACCTGGCTGGCTGCGCCAACCACTGGATGCCGCAGGAAATCAACATGCAGCGCGATATCGAGCTGTGGAAGAACCCGAACGGCCTGACCGAAGATGAGCGTCGATTGGTCAAACGCAATCTCGGCTTTTTCGTGACGGCTGATTCATTGGCGGCAAATAACATTGTGCTGGGTACTTACCGCTTTATCACTGCGCCGGAGTGCCGCCAGTACCTGTTGCGGCAGGCGTTTGAAGAGGCCATCCATACCCATGCTTACCAGTACATCGTCGAGTCGTTGGGTCTGGACGAGGGCGAGATCTTCAACGCCTACCACGAGGTCAAGTCGATCCGCGACAAGGACGAGTTCCTGATCCCGTTCATTGATACCCTGACCAATCCGAGCTTCCAGACCGGCACGCCCGAGGCTGACCAGCAGCTGCTGAAGTCGCTGATCGTGTTTGCCTGCATGATGGAGGGGCTGTTCTTCTACGTGGGCTTTACCCAGATCCTGGCGCTCGGTCGCCAGAACAAGATGGTGGGCGCCGCCGAGCAGTACCAGTACATCCTGCGTGACGAGTCGATGCACTGCAATTTCGGGATCGATCTGATCAACACCATCAAGCTCGAGAACCCGCACCTCTGGACCCCAAGCTTCAAAGAGGAGGTGCGCGCATTATTTCTCAAGGCGGTGGAGTTGGAATATCGCTATGCCGAGGATACAATGCCGCGGGGTGTGTTGGGGTTGAACGCACCCATGTTCAAGAGCTATCTGCGCTTTATCGCCAACCGGCGTGCGATGCAGATCGGTCTGGAGCCGTTGTTTGAGCAGGAAGAAAATCCGTTCCCTTGGATGAGCGAGATGATCGATCTGAAGAAGGAGCGTAATTTCTTTGAGACCCGCGTGATCGAGTACCAGACCGGCGGCGCGCTGAGCTGGGACTGATCGCGTTGTAACCGGCGTTTTTTGGTTGATGTGGGCTGATTGGCCTGCTTAGCCGAAGGAGCTGAACTGCTGCATCCCTGAAGTGATGCTGCAGCTCAGCTGCTGCCGTATTCATTAGCGCAAGCGGCGCGTTCTGCTTGCGCCGATGAATAATCCGACCCCGCATTTTGCTCGGTCGGGTTTTAACCTTGTACCTGAGTGATAGCGATCACGTGAAGGAGAACGTCATGGCAACAGCGAAGAAGAAAGCAGCAGCGAAAAAGAAGCCGGCGGCCAAGAAAAAGCTTGTCGTCAAAAAGGCTGCCGCTAAGAAGAAACCCGTAGCGAAGAAGGCGATCAAGAAAGTAGCAAAGAAAGCCGCAGTGAAGAAAGTCGCGAAAAAAGCGGCCAAGAAGTCCACTGCTAAAAAAGCGGTGAAAAAGGTCGCGAAGAAAGCGGTCAAAAAAGCGGCTAAGAAAGCTGTAGCGAAAAAACCGGCAGCAAAGAAACCAGCAGCGAAAAAGGCAGCTAAGAAAGTCGCCAAGAAAGTCGCGAAAAAAGTAGCGAAGAAACCGGTCGCGAAAAAAGCAGTCGCCAAGAAGAAAGTAGTCGCCAAGAAGGTTGTCAAGCCAACGGCGAAGAAGCCGGTTGCCAAGAAAGCGGCACCGAAGGCAGCACCGAAAAAAGCAGCGCCAAAAGCAGCAGCGCCAAAAGCAGCAGCTCCAAAAGCCGCAGCGCCGAAGAAGCCGGCGGCCGTCGCCAAACCTGCAGCGCCAGCACCTGCTCCGGCACCAGCGCCGGCACCGGTAGCACCGGCCGCACCTGCAACGACGGTACTGAGCCCGGCAGCTGCTTGGCCGTTCCCAACCGGTCTGCGCCCTTAAGCGACTGCGGCTCGGAGCCCACAGCGGGCGCGAGCGAAAATACCGCTGCTGGCTTTCAGGCTGCAGCGGTATTTTTGTTTATCAAGGATCAAAGTGCTGTCCTCGATCTTCAACCTGATCATCGATACCATCGCCGCGATTATCGCGGGCTTGATGCTGTTTCGGTTCTGGATGCAAGTGGTGCGCGTACGTCCACCGTTTTCGCTGGGACAGTTTATTTTTCGTCTGACCGATTGGCTGGTACTTCCCTTAAGGCGAGCGTTACCCGGTGTGGGTGGCCAAGATTGGGCCAGCCTGATCGGCGCGTGCCTGGTGACCCTTGCAGCGATAGGCATTCAGCTGGGTATACGGTCTGCGTTTGCGGTTGAGCCTTGGCTGCTGCTGTCGTTGCTCTCGCTGGTGCACGCGATCGCCTACGGATTTATCGGGCTGATCATCCTCGAGGTGATACTGAGTTGGGTGAACCCTTACGCGCCCATCGCGCCTACAGTTCGCGCGCTCACAGAGCCGTTGTTGCAGCCGTTCCGTCGTCTGTTACCAGCGATATCAGGCATTGATTTATCGCCGATTCTCGCTTTCCTCGCGCTACGAATACTGCTGTTCGTGGTCGAGAACCTGGTCTACGCTATTTATTGATGGCCCCACCATGGTGCAGCCGTCAGGGGGATGACTTGCGTTTGGCGGTTTATGTGCAGCCCAATGCCGCTACCTCAGCGGTGGTTGGTGAGCATGACGGCGCATTGAAGTTGAAGCTCAAGGCGCCACCGGTCGACGGAAAGGCGAACGATGCGCTGCAGTCCATCATTGCCGAGCTATTGGGCGTGGCAAGGCGAGATGTGAGCTTGTTGCAGGGTTTATCCAGCAGAAAGAAGGTGATTTCAGTGAAGACTGCGATGTCGGTGGAACAGGCTTGCGCCTTGCTCACAGCATCAGCACAGTAACGATGTTCGAGGACGTCGTTATGGGCGAAGCGGCGATCTGACGCTTTCTCGACCTCAGGCAAATCGATAGCCGAATTCCTGCTCGAAGCGCGCCTCAATGTCTTCAATGGTGGGCGCATGATTTTGCCCGCCTTGGCTTTCGATTTTGATGGCGCCCATCAGCGAAGCAAGCCGGCCGATGGTCATCCAATCCATCTCGCGTGTCAGGCCTAGTAACATACCGGCACGAAACGCATCACCGCAGCCAGTAGGGTCGATCACCTTGTCGGTTTTGACAACGGGAATGTCGTAGCGTGCGTCTGCCGTAAAAATTTCAGCGCCTTGTTCACCACGCGTGACCACCAGCGCGGAGACGCGCTCGGCGATTTCAGGCAAGCTCAGTGCGGTGCGCTCGGTCAGTAACTCGGCCTCGTAGTCATTGACCGCGACATAAGTTGCCATCTCGATGAACTGTTTTAGCTCCTCGCCGCTGAACATCGGCAGACCTTGGCCGGGGTCAAAGATGAAGGGAATACCGTGTGACGCGCAATCCCGTGCATGTTCGATCATGCCATCTCGGCCGTCCGGCGCAATGATGGCAAGCTTAACGCTGCCTGCATCTTGCACCTTGATGTGGTGTGAGTTCGACATTGCGCCGGGGTGGAACGCAGTGATCTGATTATTGGCTTCATCGGTCGTGATGAAAGCCTGCGCTGTGTACGCGTCCTGATAAGAGCGAATGCAACGTGTGCTGATGCCCAGCGTATTCAGCCGATCTACATAGGGCGCGCCGTCTTGCCCGAGCGTGGCCATGATGAGCGGGTCGCCGTTGAGCAGCTTCAGGTTGTAAGCAATATTCCCGGCACAGCCACCATATTCGCGCCGAATGTCCGGCACTAAAAAAGCGACATTGATCTTATGAAGTTGATCCGCCAGCAGCGCTTCGGAGAAGCGGCCATGAAACGACATGATGGTGTCAAACGCGAGCGAGCCGCAGATCAAAGAAGTCATGATGAAAAATTCAAGGGTAGAAGATACTGACAGCAAAGCCGGCAGGCGGCTCGCCACTTAGCATGAGTGGTAATCGAATTTCGCGCTCGGAACGCGGCGGCATGCCCTCGCGAAGCTCGCTCGCCGAGACATAGCTGTCCGCCGTGAACACTTTGCGTACCAGCAGCGTGCCGTCGGTATCACGCAGGCTGAGCTCGAGCGCGGGCCAGGTTTGTACAGTGTCCGAGGTATTCTGCAGCAGTGCGACCAAGTTCATGGGCATCGCCGGCTCAGCCCCGCTTGCAGCGGCTTGGTTTCCAGATTCCGGCGGCGGCGCCTGCTCGAGGCGGCTGGCGCTAATCGAGAGCTGCTCGAGATTAAGCGGTAGCTTGATTTCGCAATGCAGGCGCGCACACGCCGCACGTAGCCACTGACCCGCTTGCGGAGAGCGCGCTGCAATCTCGTTGCGAAATACCCAGCCAAGTTGGGCAATGAGTGCGACTACCAACAGCGGAATTCCGACCCATAGCACTACCCCCCAGCGACGACGTTCACGCTGATCATGCTGTGCGCGCTGTATAAAGCCCGGTGGCGTTGCGACGAAAGAGTCAGTATCTTGGTGCGGTTCAGCGGTGCTGTTGGCCGCGACCTGATGTACAGAGGATGCGTCGGCGGTATCTTCACTGAACTCGGTCTGGTGCGTGCCTGTCGGCGGCGCCCACGGCTTGCTTTGAAGATCAGCGATTGCGCGCGACAGCGCATCAAGCTCTTCTTGCATGTTCGACGCGCCAGCTGCATTCGCGCTCTGCGCTGCAGTGCCAACATCAAACAGCGTCATCCGGTTGGATAGATCCTGCGCATCAGCAGTTTCGGCGGAGGCGACGCCAGCCTCGCCGGTGTACTCGAACACGGTATCAATACCGTTGAACACCTCGCGACAGGCACCGCATCGCACTTTTCCGTCACGCAGCTCAAGCTGCGCTAGCGTCACGCGAAATTGCGTGCCGCAGTGAGGGCATTGGGTCGCTAGTTGCTCCATCGTCAGTGTTCCTTGCGGCCAGCCAGTGCAACCCAGCCTTCGCGCTCGGCTGCGATAGACAGCGCAATGTACGGCGCATAGCAAGCGATCAGCTCATCTGCCTGGCGCGCCAGTATGCCTGACAGTACCATGGCGCCGCCCTGTGCCACCCGACTAGCCAGCATCGGCGCCATTAGCTTGAGCGGACCAGAGAGAATATTGGCGGCGACGATGTCGTAGCGCGTGCCTGCGCGAGCCAGTGCATAGTCGCCAGGTACGAACCAGCGCACCTGATCGCACTGGTTGCGCTGCGCATTGTCATGCGCGGCGCTAATCGCTTGCGGGTCGATATCGATACCGTCGACACGCTCTGCGCCGAGTTTGCGCGCCAGGATGGCCAGAATGCCGGACCCACAGCCATAGTCGAGCACGCTGCAACCTGCCTGTACATGCTGCTCCAGCCACTCCATGCAGAGACGCGTGGTCGGGTGGCTACCGGTACCGAAGGCCAAGCCCGGATCAAGCTCAAGGACCAGCGCATCAGGAACAGGCGCGGCGTGCCAGCTAGGTACCACCCAGATGTTTTTACCGATGGGGATCGGATCAAACTGTGCCTGCGTTACCCGCACCCAGTCTTGCTCTGCTACCGAGCGTAATGAGAAGCTCAACTGATCAATATCTTCGCATTGCGCCTTGGCTCTGTTGACCAACGCCGAGTGATCGGTATCAGCCGAGGTTAGCGCGACGACGCGACTACGTTCCCATGCATGCGCGGCTGGCTCCATACCGGGCTCGCCGAACAGTGGCTGCTCAGCCTCGGTACCGAGATCAGCATCCTCGACCGATACGGACAAGGCCCCGGCCTCGATCAATGCGTCCGAGACCTGCTCGGCTTGCGCTCGCGGCAACTCGATCACGATCTCGGTCCAGCTCATCTCAGCTATTTCTTGTTGGCGAGCTTTTGTTCGAGGTAGTGAATATTGGTGCCCCCCTCGATGAAGCGTCCGTCTACCATCAGCTCGCGATGTAGCGGAATATTGGTCAGTATGCCTTCAACCACCATCTCCGATAACGCGATTTGCATGCGCTTGATCGCCTGCTCGCGCGTGATACCGAAAGAGATGACTTTGCCCACCATCGAGTCGTAGTTGGGTGGCACGAAGTAGCCCGCGTAGGCATGTGAATCGACCCGGATGCCCGGGCCGCCGGGTGCGTGCCATGCGGTAATGCGGCCAGGGGAGGGCGTGAACTTGAACGGATCCTCGGCGTTGATACGGCACTCGACCGCATGACCTTTCAGCACAATGTCCCGCTGCTTGAACCGTAGCCGCTCACCTGCCGCAATACGGATTTGCTCTTGCACCAGATCGATACCGGTGATCATTTCAGTGACCGGGTGCTCAACCTGAATACGTGTGTTCATCTCAATGAAATAGAACTCACCGTTCTCGTACAAGAACTCGAAAGTACCTGCACCGCGATAACCAATTTTGCGGCAGGCATCCACGCAGCGGTCGCCGATTTTTTCGATCAGCTTGCGCGGGATACCAGGCGCGGGCGCTTCTTCGATCACTTTTTGATGACGGCGCTGCATCGAGCAGTCGCGCTCACCGAGCCAGATTGCGTTCTTGAATTCGTCGGCAAGAATCTGGATTTCCACATGACGTGGATTCTCCAGATACTTCTCCATATAGACCTCAGGATTACCGAACGCGGTACCCGCTTCGGTTTTGGTCATGGTGACCGCGTTCAGTAGCGCGGCTTCGGTATGCACAACGCGCATACCCCGACCGCCACCACCACCTGCCGCTTTGATGATGACCGGGTAGCCAATACGGCGCGCGGTTTGCACGATGATTTTCGGGTCGTCCGGCAACGCGCCCTCAGAGCCGGGAACGCACGGTACACCGGCCTTGATCATGGCCTGCTTGGCAGAGACCTTGTCACCCATCATGCGGATCGAATCCGAACGCGGCCCGATAAATACAAAGCCGGACTGCTCGACGCGCTCGGCGAAGTCGGCGTTCTCGGATAAAAAACCGTAACCAGGATGAATCGCTTCAGCATCAGTTACCTCGGCGGCGCTGATGATGGCGGGCATCGATAGATAGCTTTGCGCCGACGGAGGCGGACCAATACACACCGACTCGTCGGCCAGCTTGACGTACTTTGCTTCGCGGTCGGCTTCCGAGTGCACCACCACGGTTTTGATGCCCATCTCGCGGCAGGCCCGCTGTATGCGTAAGGCGATTTCGCCGCGGTTAGCGATCAGGATTTTTTCAAACATGTTTTTTCAATTTCGGTGAGAGGGCGCTTCATTCGATGATGAACAGCGGCTGACCGAACTCGACTGCTTGTCCGTTCTCAACCAGAATCTGGCGAATGGTGCCGCTCGCATCGGCATCAATTTCATTGAGCAGTTTCATCGCCTCGATAATGCACAGCGTATCGCCTTCTTTCACGCTGGAGCCGATATCGACAAACGCAGCCGCGCCTGGCGCCGAGGCACGATAAAACGTACCCACCATCGGTGATTTCACAATGTGTCCGAACGGCGCGGCCTCGGCGGGCGCTGCTGCCGCAAGCGGTACCGCTGCCGCTGCAGGCGCATGGGCCGGCGCAGTCGGCGCTGGTGCGGCAGCCGACGGCATCATCACCACTTGGTTTTGCGCGGCAGGCGCGCTGCTTTTGACGATGCGAACCTTGCTCTCACCTTCGGTGACCTCAAGCTCGGAGATATCGGACTCGGCCACTAAATCAATCAGGGTCTTGAGTTTTCTGAGATCCATAGGTGTTGTGTACTGGGTTGATGGGATTCGGTGGGGCACGTGATGCGCATCACCGGACTGGTTGATGGTGGGCTACAAGCTGTGCAGCGCGTGATCAATCGCGTATCGGTAGCCATTGATACCCAAGCCGCACACTACGCCCGCCGCAAGCTCGGATAAAAAAGAGTGATGCCGGAAATCTTCGCGACGATGAATATTCGATATATGCACCTCAATGAACGGAATGCCTACGCCGGCCAGCGCGTCTCGCAACGCGACGCTGGTATGCGTCAGACCGCCAGGATTGATCACGATACTGTCAACGCCCTCATGACGTGCGGCATGGATGCGATCAATCAGCTCACCCTCATGATTGCTCTGAAACACGCTGAGTGTGGCGCCGGCAGTTTCCGCCTGCGCCATCGCCTCGCGTTCTATTTCGGCGAGCGTGGTCGAACCGTACACCTCGGGCTCGCGGGTGCCGAGCAGGTTGAGGTTGGGTCCGTTAACCAGGAGCAGATGTTTTGCCATCGAAAAAGCCGCAATTTGGCGAAGAAGACTGCATTTTCCTGCAAATTGACGCCGGATGGCAAGAACAAACGCTGCTGATGTCTATAACCGACGGCTACAGGGATGACAGATCAGCCCGGACTTGCTCCATGTCCAAGCGTCCCATGTAGCTCTTGCGCACGCTGCCATCTGCTCCGATCAGGAGCGTAAACGGCAGGCCGCCCGATTGATTACCAAACTGCTTGGACAGCTCGGTGCCTTCCAGGCCGCCCAGCAGCAGCGGGTAGGTGATTTGGTGCTTCTCTGCAAATTCGCGGATGTTGGAGGGTGAATCAATGCCAATGCCGACAACTTGCACGTTTTTACTGACAAAATCATTTTGCAGGGCAACCAGCTCCGGCATCTCGGATACGCATGGCGGGCACCAAGTCGCCCAGAAATTCAGCACCAACACCTTGCCTTGCCACTCCGACATCTTGCGCTGCTTGCCTGCGCTGTCTTTCATCGAGATCTGCATCAGGGCCGCCACAGCGGTGTCGGCTGGCGCTGAAGGTTGCAGACGCTTTACGCCAAAATAAATGCCGATCGCAGTAAATAAAACGGCGATAACAACAAAAGCGGTAATTTTCTTCAACTTTGAGACCCCTCGGCCAGCAGCGCCCGCAGCCCTGCAAGGTCGGCACGGTCGCCAAACTTGCGGCTGGCGCCGCGCAAATCGTCGCGATCATACAGGGATAGATGAATACCTTTATGCTTCCACATGAAAGACAAGGTTTCGACCTGCCGGTCCGGGTAGCGGAAATGGCTGGACTCGGAAACTTCGTAGTTGATATTTGCGTTTAACAAGTACACGGCGACGTCTTTGGTGTTTTCTGTGAACAGCAGCAGGTGAATATCGGAGTGCTCGCCCGCTGTACCGTTGAGCACCGCGCCCACCAGCCACGGCGAGAAGTCGGCCAGTTTTTCCATCCACTCCAGCGCGATCAAGCGCAGCAGTTGCAGCCGCTGGGGCTGTGAATCCCCCAGGAACAAGGCCTGATACTCACGCACGTGCGCTTCGACTTGCGCGTTATCCGGTAATACATCGCCGCGAATTTTTTGATGGCCGATGATTAACTTTGCTGCTTTACGTTTGGCGCTGGCATAGTCCGCGCCGTCTTCGGCAATCATGCGCGCCGCTGCCGCGGCGATTTCTGCGCGCAAATGCTCGGCATCACTCGGTGTGTAAATTGGCATAGAAAAGCAGCACGGGCTCTGTGAATCTCATATTGCGGCTGGCGGAGGCAAAGCGTTCATGCCATCAATGCGGCCAGTAAGTTTGCTGCAGACGCCGACAGCTCAAACAGCCGGTCGGGTAGAATCGCGCATTCTTGATGCGCCTGCGCGACACAGATTCTATATGCACATTCACATCCTCGGCATATGCGGCACCTTCATGGGGGGGCTCGCGGTGCTGGCCAAAGAAGCCGGTTACAAAGTCACCGGCTGCGATGCCAACGTTTACCCACCGATGAGTACGCAGCTACGCGCTCAGGAAATAGAGCTGATCGAAGGCTTTGGTCCGCACCAGATGAGTCTGCGACCGGATATGTACGTGGTGGGCAATGTTGTTTCGCGCGGTAACCCGCTGATGGAAGCGATCATGAACCGCGGCTTACCCTACACCTCGGGGCCGCAGTGGTTGGGCGAGCATATTTTGCGCGACAAGTGGGTATTGTCTGTTGCGGGAACCCATGGCAAGACCACCACCGCTTCGATGCTGGCATGGATATTAGAAGATGCCGGGTACCAGCCGGGTTTTCTGATTGGCGGTGTGCCGATGAATTTCGGCATTTCGGCGCGACTGGGCGGCGCGGGCGGTGACGGCGCTTCATTTTTCGTGATTGAAGCGGATGAGTATGACACTGCGTTCTTCGACAAGCGCAGCAAGTTTGTGCACTACCGCTCACGCACAGCCATCTTGAATAATCTCGAATATGACCACGCCGATATTTTTCCTGACTTGGCGGCCATCGAGACACAGTTTCATCATCTGGTGCGTAGCATGCCTTCGAGCGCACGCCTGATCGTCAACGGTGGAGAGGCATCATTGCGTCGCGTGATCGAGCGTGGCTGCTGGAGCGAAGTCGAGTGGTTTAATGCTGAGCAAGGTTGGCAAATGATCGAGCACGGCGAAGACCGCTTCGATATCTTGCACCAAGGCGAGCGCGTCGGTGCCTTGCGCTGGACACTCACGGGTACTCATAACCGCTGGAACGCAATCGCAGCGATCGCAGCGGCGCGCCATGTCGGCGTGCAGCCATCGCAGGCGATTGTGTCGTTGGCCTCATTTGAAAACGTCAAGCGGCGCATGGAGACCCGCGGTATCGTCAACGGCATTACCGTGATTGACGATTTCGCGCATCATCCTACGGCGATCGCCACCACGGTAGGTGGCTTGCGACACAAGCTTGGCAAGGCGCGCATTCTTGCGGTACTCGAGCCACGCTCCAACACTATGAAGCTGGGTACCATGAAAGACGCCCTGCCCGGCAGCTTGGCCGAGGCGGATCTTGTGTTCGGCTATGGCGCCAAAGGCGAAGGCAAGGATGCGCTCGGTTGGGATCTGGGTGCTGCGCTGTCACCCATGGGTCAGCGTGCGCGTGCTTTCGATGATTTATCGGCGCTGGTGAGTGCGGTGGTCGACGCCGCACAGCCCGGAGACACGGTGCTGGTAATGAGTAATGGCGGCTTTGGTGGCGTACATCAGAAACTACTGGATGCGCTCGGCGCCGTGAATTAGTTGCGTTCGCTGCTCTACCTGCACGGATTTCGCTCTTCGCCGTCATCGTTCAAAGCGCGCTGCATGCAGCGGGTTTTCGAGCAGCTAGGAGAGTCCGAGAAATTCATCTGTCCGCAGCTGCCGCCGTCGCCGAGCGAAGCCTTCGCGTTAGCAAGGCAGTTGGTCAGCGAGTTCTCGGCCGATGGGTTCGCTGTCGTTGGTTCTTCGCTCGGCGGCTTCTACGCCACAGCGATCGCTGAAGCCACGGGCTGTCGCGCGGTCTTGTTGAACCCCGCGATCTGGCCTGCGCGGGATCTTGCGCAGTATATTGGCGAGCAAACCGCGTGGCACTCGGATGATCGGTTCTTTTTCCAGCCGGCGTTTATTGATGAGTTACAGGCATTGACGGTCGAGACAATCACACGGCCCGAGAGCTATTGTTTAATCGCCGCGACCGGTGACGAGGTACTGGACTGGCGCGAGATGACGGCGCGCTATGCCGGCGCAACACAGCGGATAATCGAGGGCAGCGATCACGCCTTGTCGGACTTTGCGCAGTACATCGATGAGGTAGTCAGCTTTTGCGAGCGATGAGAAGCGAATGAATTTATTCTTCGAAGAGTCCGGTGACTTCAAGGTGGGCGCAATCCTGACCCAGCAAGGCGAGGCCTATCAGGTCGAGACACCCTCGGGCAAACGTACCAAGGTACGCGCGCGTGATGTGCTGCTGCAATTCGAAACGCCCTCTGCGGCAGAGATGATGGCCAGCGCGCATCGCTTGTCCGAAGAGATTGATATCGCTTTTTTGTGGGAAGTAGCTGGGGAAGATGAGTTTGGCGTCGTCGAACTCGGCCAAGAGTATTTTGGTCACGCGCCAAAACCCGATGAGGCGGCGAGCTTATTGCTCAAGATTGCATCCTCGCCGATTTACTTTCACAAGAAAGGCAAGGGCCGCTATAAAGCGGCGCCCGCTGCGACGCTGCAAGCAGCGCTGGCCGGGATCGAAAAGAAAAAACAACAAGCACTACTGCAGCAAGCAATGGTAGAGCAGCTGACAGCAGGTCAGCTACCTGACGCTATAAAGATTAGCGCTCGAATTTTGCTCACCAAGCCTGATAAAAATAGCATCGAATACAAAGCGCTGGATGCGGCATGCAACGCGCTACAAACTTCCCCCGCTCGGCTACTGCTGAAAGTTGGGGCGATCGCTTCAGCCAAGCAGCTGCACTTATCACGCTTCTTGACGGAGTATTTCCCGCGCGGGACCGAGTTTCCGAGCATCGCGCTACCGGGCCTTCCGGCGCTGCCCTTGGCTGACGTCGCCGCCTTCTCGATTGACGATGTCACGACCACTGAGATTGATGACGCATTCTCTGTGACGCACAATGCTGATGGTAGCGTTCGTATCGGTATTCATATTGCCGCGCCCGGTTTGGGTATTACACCGGGCGACACGATTGATCATATCGCGCGTGACCGTATGAGTACGGTGTACATGCCAGGCGATAAGATCACCATGCTGCCGGATGCGTTGGTCGAGCAGTTCACGTTAGCGGTGGGCGATGCACGGCCTTCGTTATCGCTTTACGCGACGCTGGACACGCAGACATGGTCAGTCACCGCGACCGAGACTGTGATCGAGCGCGTGCCTATCGCCGCCAATCTTCGGCACAATGATCTGGATACACAAGTCACCGAGCAAGCACTCGCCGATGGCAGTGGTGACTACCCCTACAAAGACGAGATCACTACGCTATGGCAATGGGCGCAGCAGCTGGAGGCAGCACGTATGCTCAAACGCGAGGCGTTCGGTTTGCGGCCGGAGCAAGTGAATCGGGTTGACTTCAATTTTTATGTTGATGACGACGTCGTCACCATCACCCGCCGCAAGCGTGGCGCGCCACTCGACAAGATAGTCGCCGAGTTGATGATCTTCGCCAACAGCACTTGGGGCAAACTCATGCATGAGCATGGTGTACCCGGTATCTATCGCGCGCAAGGTGGTGGCCAGGGTTGGAACGCACGCATGCAAGTGCGCATGCAAACGCACGCCGCGCCGCATCAGGGCTTGGGGGTTGACCAATATGCGTGGAGTACTTCACCACTCCGCCGCTACACTGATTTGGTAAACCAGTGGCAGATCATGGCCTGCATACGGGGAGGCGTTACCGCGCCGCTGGTGGCACCGTTCAAACACAAAGACGCCGATTTATTCGCTATCGTCTCCGCATTTGATAGCGCATATTCCGCCTACGCTGATTTTCAGTCTACCATGGAGCGTTTCTGGTGCTTGCGCTGGCTGGGACAGCAAGCGCTCAAACAGGCTGAGGCGGTACTGCTCAAAGATGATTTATTGCGCTTGGTCGACATACCACTACTGATACCGATGCCTGGCGTGCGCCATGCGCGCGGTACGCAAATGAAGCTGGAACTGATTCAGTGGGACGAAGTAGACCTGACGGTGCAGGCGCGTGTGCTGGAAGTGGCTACCGTCTCGGCTGATTTGGCCGACCAGATTGCGCTGGAAGAAGCAGATGCCTTGCAGGAGGAAGAGCAAGTCGCTGAGCTAGTCGTTGGTTCAGATAATGAAGCGGTGACAGATACGTATGCCGCGTCAGCGCCGGAACCGGTGCATCCTCTGTCAGCGGCGCAGCCGACAACAATGCAAGCAGCGGGAGCAGTACAAACTGCGCTGCCCGACAGCGGCGCCATGACTGACGATCACGCATGATCAACCGCGACAATCACTTGCTGCTGATTGGTATGGGCGCATCGGTCCTATTGCACGCAGCGCTGTTGGCGTGGCATGTTGATCCACCTGTGTCAGACCGGGCGCGTCCTTTCAATACCGGTTTGTCAGTGATTCTGGTGAATGCCAGGCACGACCATGCACCGATGCAGGCTGATGCGCTGGCGCAGTCCAACCTTGACGGAGGTGGTCAGGCCGAGTCGGGTCGGGCGCGTTCACCTCTACCGAATCTGGGCAGCATGAATGATCAAACACAGCTGCAAGCGCAGCGACAGCGTGTCACTGAGTTGGAGCGCACTCAGCAACGTTTGCTGTCACAGCTAGGCCAGCGCCAACCGCATGTGACCCCGATTGGCGAGCCGCATGAGACGATGCAGCCAGATGCGCGCGATGTCCGCTCGGTGGAGCAGATACAAGCGATGGCGCGGCGCGAAGCCGAGATCGCGCGCGACGTCTCTGACTACAACAAGCGCCCATTAAAGACACAGCTCGGTCCCTCGACGCGTGAAGTGAGTCACGCGCTCTACTACAGCGCGCTTCAGAAAAAAGTCGAACTGACCGGTACCGTGAATTTTCCGCAGCGCGAGGGGAAAAAGTTATACGGCGAGTTAATTGTTTACATCCCCGTGTATCACGATGGGAGTTTGTATACAAAAGAAGGCGGTCCTCGGATCGAGCGTAGCTCGGGAAATGCGGCGTTGGATGCAGCTGCGCTGAGTATTGTGCGGCAGGCCGCGCCGTTTGGACATTTTCCGGCAGCGCTGATGAAAGATGGCCGCGAGCGAGTATGGGAGATCATCACGCGCTTTTCATTCACGCGCGATGACCAACTCGAAACACAATCGCTTGGCAGGTGATCGCATGACAGACCACTACGCTGTCATCGGTAACCCGATCGAGCACAGCAAGTCGCCGCAGATTCATGCGCAATTCGCGCAGCAGACCGGGCAGGCCATTGCGTACCAGCGGCTGCTCGCGCCGGTCGATGGTTTTACGGATATGGTTCATCGCTTCATCGAAAGCGGTGGTCGCGGTGCCAATGTCACCGTGCCATTCAAAATCGAGGCCTTTGCGTTAGCCGTACAACGTAGCGAACGCGCGCAGGCGGCAGGTGCGGTAAATACATTGGTATTTGAGTCCGGCCGAATTATTGGTGACAATACCGACGGCGTTGGTCTGGTTCGGGATATCAGCATCAACGCCGGCGTCATCATCGCGGCTAAGCGCGTGCTCTTGATCGGTGCGGGCGGCGCGGCGCAGGGGGTGATACTGCCGCTGCTTGAGCAGCAGCCGCAATTGGTCACTATCAGCAATCGCACACTCAGCAAAGCAGATGATCTGGTGCGCCAGTTCGCTCATCCGGCACTACAGACTTGCGCGATTGATGCATTGAGCGAGCCTTACGACATTGTGATCAATGCTACCTCCGCGGGTTTGTCGGGTGAATTGCCGCCGCTTCCTGCGACGATATTTGATTCAACTACCTTCGCTTATGACATGCTGTATGCCGCGCAGCCGACGCGGTTCATGCAGTTCGCGCAGCTTCAGGGCGCATCTACGCGTGACGGCTTGGGTATGCTGGTCGAGCAAGCGGCTGAGTCGTTTTATCTATGGCGTGGTGTGCGACCGGACACCGCGCCGGTTTGTAACAACTTACGCGCACAACGATGAGACGGCGTCGCGGTTGGTTGTTTTGGTTGCTGGGCGTGCCGGCAGCGCTGATCATCCTGCTTCAGCTCTGGTATTTTGTTCAGGTTTGCTGGTGGGTGAACCACAACCCCAGCTCGACTGCCTTTATGCGCGAGCAGCTGGCGCGCTTGCGCGAAAAAAATCCCAACGCACAGCTACAGCATCAGTGGGTGCCCTATGAGCGTATTTCGAACAACTTGAAGCGTGCCATTATCGCTTCGGAAGATGCGAACTTCGCCGAGCATGAAGGTGTGGACTGGGAGGCGCTGCAAAAGGCCTACGAAAAAAATGCCAAGAAGGGCAAAGTGGTACGTGGCGGGTCGACCATTACCCAGCAGCTGGCGAAGAACTTATTCTTGTCGAGCGAGCGCAGTTATGTGCGCAAGGCACAGGAGATGTTGATCACTTTCATGATCGAGGCGGTAATGGACAAGCGCCGCATCTTCGAGATTTATCTCAACTCAGTCGAGTGGGGCACCGGCGTGTTCGGTTGTGAGGCGGCAGCGCGTAAGTATTTTGGCGTGGCAGCCGCCAAGCTCGGTCCGGCCGAGGCCGCGCGTTTGGCGGTGATGCTGCCCAACCCACGATTTTTCGGGCGGCATCTCGATTCGAATTATCTGAACAAGCGCTCGGCGTTGATCCTGACGCGCATGAATAGCGCAGATTTACCTTGAGGCGGGCGAAGCAAGCCTTGCCTCATCTCCTGTAAAAAAGTAAACTTGTGCCGTTTTTAACACCGGAGACTCCTTTGGGCAGTCCCATTTCCACTCACCGACCGGTAACGGACGGATCCCTCTCAAGCTGACGCAGCTTCTCGCGCGCCGCTTGCCGGGTTCGGGTGAGCAGGCGTGCATGGCCAAGCCTTGGCCACGCTCCCTAATGTGTAAAGTAATCGACCGGCAGCGTTCGCGCTGCGGCCATGCCACATCCGTGTGGCGGGGGGAAGCGAATGATTAATGTATTTGTTCTGCAAAACGGCCGGCTTAGCCAGGTCAACATCGAGACGCGCGACGACCTTGAACGCGCAGCACCGATCTGGGTTGATCTGACTGACCCTAGTGATGAAGAGCGCGACTGGGTGCGCAGCATCTATGGCGTGACCTTTCCCGATGAGGACGAGGTCAAAGACATTGAGGCCTCTGCGCGTTACTACGAAGCCGATAACGGTGATCTGCATCTGCGCTCGGATTTTTTGCTGGAAGAAGACGAAGGCGAATCGCGCGTGGTGACAGTGGCGTTCATTCTCGCCAAAGATATGTTGTTCTCCATGCATAACGACGACCTGCCCGTGTTTCGGTTGGTGCGTATGCGCGCCCGTTCGCGTCCGGGCTCAATCGAAGATTTCAAAGATGTGCTGCTGGATCTTTACGCCACCGATGTTGAATACTCCGCTGATGCGCTCGAGGGTGTGTATCAGAACTTGGAGGAAGTCAGTCGCAGCGTGCTGCAAAAAGAATTCAGCGATGCAGATGCAGCAGAGTCGCTGTCTGCAATGGCCCGTGAAGAGGATTTGAACGGACGCATTCGGCGCAATATGATGGATACGCGGCGTGCGGTTAGTTTCATGATGCGTGGACGTTTGTTGAATGCCGAGCAGTTTGATGAAGCTCGTCAGATCTTGCGTGATATCGAATCACTCGATGGTCACACCGCGTTCTTATTTGAAAAAATCAACTTCCTGATGGATGCAACTGTTGGTTTTATTAACATCAATCAGAACAAGATCATCAAGATTTTCTCGGTCGCGTCGGTGGTGTTCCTGCCGCCTACGCTTATCGCGAGTATCTACGGTATGAACTTCCGTATCCTTCCAGAACTGAACTGGAGCTTTGGTTATCCGTTTGCGATCGTGCTGATGGTCGCTAGTGCGATTACGCCATTCTGGTATTTCAGAAAACGTGGCTGGTTAAGGTGAAGTTTGAGGGCGAGGCGTGCGACAATTTTTGTGAGCGCTCGTGACTCTGAAAATCCGCTAATCTCAATCGGGTCATCCCGGCGCAGGCCGGGATCCAGCTTTCCAATAAATTGTTTTTTGAATTGACTATTTTTTGCATCAATTGTTTTTTGAATTAACTGTGTAGTTTCGCAAAAGCGCTACGTGCGACCGAGATCGTTTCATCGATCACCGCATCGCTATGCATCGCCGATACAAAGCCCGCTTCAAACGCAGACGGTGCGAGGTAAACACCGTCATCCAGCATCGCATGGAAGAACTGATTAAAGCGCTCCTTGTTGCCCGCCATGATCTGCGCATAGTTTTCAGGCACATGCTCGCTGAAATAAATACCAAACATGCCGCCTATGGCATCGGCACTAAACGCCTCACCGACGTCTTTGGCGGCTGCTGATAAACCATCGACCAGTTTACGCGTTTGCGTGCCGAGCTTTTCATAGAAGCCTGGTTGCTGAATGATTTTTAGCGTACTCATACCAGCCGCTACCGCCACCGGGTTACCTGACAAGGTGCCGGCTTGGTACACCGAACCGAGCGGTGCCAAGTGTTTCATCATGTCGGCGCGACCACCAAACGCTGCGACGGGCAAGCCGCCGCCAATCACTTTGCCCAACACCGTCATATCCGGTTGAATGCCGTAGAGCGATTGAGCACCTCCCAAGGCCACCCGAAAGCCCGACATCACCTCATCAAACATGAGTACCGCGCCATGCTGAGTACAGAGCCGGCGCATGGTTTGCAAGAACTCGCTAGTGGCGCGCAGCAGATTCATATTGCCGGCGACGGGTTCGACGATCACTGCCGCGATGCGGTCGCCCATCTGATGGAAAGCATCTTCGAGTTGCGCGCTATCGTTATAGTCGAGCACCATGGTGTGCTTGGCGAAATCAGCCGGTACACCCGACGAGGTGGGATTTCCGAAGGTGAGCAATCCGCTACCCGCTTTCACCAACATCGAATCTGCATGACCGTGGTAGCAGCCCTCAAACTTGATCACCGTATCGCGTCCGGTAACACCGCGTGCAAGCCGCAGCGCACTCATCGCTGCCTCGGTGCCTGACGATACTAGCCGTACCATTTCAATTGACGGTACCAGCTTGCAGATTTCTTCTGCCATCAGGATTTCGCCTTCGGTGGGCGCGCCAAATGAGAGCCCATTAGCCGCCGCTGCTTGTACGGCTTTGATCACCTCAGGATGCGCATGACCCACAATCGCGGGACCCCACGATCCGATGTAGTCGATATAACGCTTGCCATCAGCATCCCAGAAATATGGCCCTTCGGCGCGGGTAATAAAGCGTGGGGTGCCTCCCACCGAACGGAATGCGCGTACCGGTGAATTGACACCGCCGGGCGTGGAGCGCTGCGCGCGTGCAAACAAGCTGTCGTTATGGGACACGGTCACCTCTCTCTTGATCAATAGCGTCTAGGTATGAATTATTTTTCAGCGACGTCAGGCTCTGGCTCGCGCGACCAGAAATAACGGTCAGGCACTCGCTTGCCCATACCCAGGCGCAGCGCGTTGCCAAGTGCGGCATGAGTAAATTCTTCTGCCTCCAGCACAGCCTCGGGCACGTCAACGCCATTTGCCAGCATCGCGCTAATTGCAGCGGACATGGTATTGCCTGCACCGACAAAGGTATCGAGTAGTCGTTGTCGTCGATCGCTACGCACCAAGCCGTCGCCGCCAAACAGCAGATTCGTGACGTGTTGCGCGTCGCCTGGAACGCCCGTCACCAAAACATATTCGCAGCCGAATTCAATCAGCTGCATTGCATCAATCTCCAGCGTGTCGTCATTGCCTGGTTCGCGCCAGGTCTCAGCCACACGCGCCAGCTCATCAGCCGACAGCTGTACCAGTGTGGCTTGTGGTATCAGTAGTTGGCGTATCGCCAGCAGCATGTCTTCATCGTCGCGTTGCTGCGGTAGCAGCGTTGAGAACGGATCCAGCACCATCGGCACTTGCGGGTAATCGGAAACAATCTCTGCCACCAGCGCGATGGTCTCCAGGCTATCAAGGTGGCCCAGTTTGAATGCGGCGACCGGGATATCCTCAAGCAGGGAACGGGCTTGATCAGCGACCCAATCAGCATCTATCGGGTGTACATCTTCGACCGCGGTGGTGTCGGCGATAAGCAGCGCGGTGATTACGCAGACGGTGTGGCACCCAAGTGCGCCACAGGTGGCTAGATCAGCCTGAATGCCGATGGCACCGACCGGATCAGCGACGCCGAAGCTTAATACCACCGGTGATGATTGGATTTGCACGAGGAAAGCATTAACATAGTCGGCTGGGCATTTTACTCTAAGGGCCGTACCGTGAGCGATAACAAGAATACAGAGCAAGAATACAAGACATGGATGTGCCTGATCTGCGGCTGGGTCTACGACGAGGCCGCAGGTTTACCCGATGAGGGCATCGCGCCCGGCACCCGCTGGGAGGATGTGCCCATGAACTGGACTTGTCCGGAATGCGGCGCACGCAAGGAAGATTTTGAGATGGTCGCCATTTAAACGCACGGCTGTCCGGTCACTTGGTTGGGTCGCAGGGCGATTGACCCGTGATGTTTTTCGCAGATCGCCCAAATAACTGTTTATCGCGCAGTTCATGCAAGCCACTGTCGCCAAAATGACGACAGTGGGGCAAGTTTGATTTTTCCTTGTTTGAAGGTGTTGCTCTTTTTGTTACAGTCCGCGCCGTTGCCTGCAAATCTGGAGCGGTTGCGCGATGGGAGCTTCACTGGATGGACCGCAAATTCTGGTCATTGATGACAGCAGCACGATACGTCGCTCGGCTGAAATTTTTCTGACCCAGGCCGGCTACCCGGTCATTCTTTCCGAAGATGGTTTTGAGGCGCTTGGCGTGATTGTCGAGCGCCAACCCGCGCTGATTTTCTGCGACATCCTCATGCCCCAGGCTGGATGGCTTTCAAACCTGCGCACTGATCCGGCACGTCAGCGTTGTTCGCACATACCGGTGGTGATGCTGTCATCGCGCGATGGGCTGTTTGACCGAGCGCGCGGCCTGCTCGCGGGCGCTTCCGATTACCTCACCAAGCCATTTACCAAAGACAGTCTGCTGCAGACCGTGCGTAAGTACGCGCTGCCAACGCCGGCTGTCGTCTGATGCTCGTTTTTTTCTCTCAAGCTCACCACTATGTCGATCAAGCATATTCTAGTCGTTGATGATTCACCGACCGAGCGCCATTTCATCACCGACTTACTGAGTCGACATGGTTACAGCGTTAGCACAGCGGATAACGCTGAGGCCGCCATGCTGAAAATCAAGGCGCAGCCACCGCAGCTAATTTTGATGGATGTGGTCATGCCCGGTTTGAATGGTTTTCATGCCACGCGCGAGATCACGCGTGATCCGGCGACGCGCGATATTCCCATCATTATTTGCAGCAGCAAGCACCAGGAAACCGATCGTATCTGGGGCTTGCGTCAAGGCGCGCGCGAATATCTCGTGAAGCCACTCGACCCAGATCTCTTGCTGCAAAAGATCGCGACGCTGTCACGCGCCTCCAGCTAGCACGCGTGGTAACGCCCATGAGTCGCCGGCTTGGCAGCTTGCAAGGCTTTCAGCAGCAGCTTGCGGAACGGCTGCAGCAAGCCCAACAGTCACAGCAAAGCACGCATACTTATCTAGCCTGTGCTACCGGCACGCAGCGCTGCCTGTTCGATCTTGAACACACTGAAGAGATGCTTGGCAGTGAGCAGCCGACTCCGGTTCCGTTTGCCCGTCACTGGTTTCTCGGCTTGGTGAGTCACCGTGGTCAGCTGATGGGCGTGATCGATCTGGATGGCTTTGCCGGCGCTGATCCTCGGCCATGGCAGCGCAGCGATCATCTGCTGGTTCTATCCAGCGCGCTTCCGCTGCGGTGTGCTATCCGAGTGAGCCAAATGATCGGCGTGATCGATCACGCCCAACTCAAGCCGGAAGTTGATGCGACAGCCCCAGCCACCTGGGCGCCGACCCGCTTTGTGCACGCTGACGGCAGTCACTACATTGGAATTGATTTGATCAAGCTGATGGCATTTCCTGCATTTCTCGATATTGCGCAGCACCCGGCCTGATTGATTGTCTTATTCGGAGCACTGCATGGATCCTGATAAACAGCTAGACCCCTCCCGCTTTTCTAATTTTTCTCTGCGAACATCACGTCTCGCTGAGTGGTGGCATTCCTTGCAGTGGCGAACACCGCAACCCGCCGCAAGTGGGCTCAGCTGGTTCAGCGGGCTCGGGCGATGGCCGCTATCAAGCGTGCTGCGCGCGCTCAACTGGGCGCTGGGCGTGTTGTTGGTCGCATTTGCCGCGCTCGCATGGTTCTATACCAGCGTCACGCTGACCGCCGCCGTTCAGACACAAATGGCGAGCGAGCTACTGATGCACTCGCAGCGTTTAGGCAAGGCAGCCCCGAATGCGATTCAGGGACACCGTGACGCGTTTCGTCAGCTCGAAGAGAGCCGTACCGAGATCACTCAAGCGCTTGATGTGCTGGCACAAGGCGGGTCCTGGCAAGGCCACAGCCTGCCGGCGGCTGATGATGCGCTGGTCTTGCGTTTCGAGGCTATCCGGTCGGCGTGGCAGCGTTCTTCTCAAGCGTCTGCGCAGCGGCTGACACTTGAAAAACAGCTCACTGGTTTTCGCAGCACGCTACAAAAGCTGAATACCCTTAACCCCGAGCTGCTCGAGCTCAGCGAGCAAGTGGCAACACTACTGGCACAACACGGCGCCTCGCCGCGCGAGATTGCGGCAGCTGGGCAGCTAGTGATGCTGACCCAGCGGCTGGGAAAAAGTGCGAATGAATTTCTGACGCCTGACGGAATCAACCAGGACACCGCATTTTTGCTCGGGCGCGATGCCGGTACTTTCAATGACATTGTGCATGCCTTTCTGGATGGTAGCCCGGTGCTGCGCTTACCTGCTGTCACCAATGCCGATGCGCGTGGACGCTTATCCGAGCTAAGCCAACAGTTCGCGATTTATCACCGCGAGCTATCCGGCATTCTCGGTAATCTGAAGCACTTCATCGCAGCCAAAGAAGCAGAGCGCCATATTTTTGCCGACAATGAGTCGCTGCGCGAGCGCTTACTCGCGCTGCAGCAAGACTACCGCGGTAGCGAAGATGGCGGTGTGCTGCGCTGGGCATTAGGTCTTTGCGCTTTGCTGTGTCTTTCGCTCGGATTAGCGGTAGCTGCTTTACAGCTTCAGCAGAGTCGGCAGCGCACCGCGCAGGCGGAGCACGCGCGCGCGCAGTCCGAGCAGCAAAGGATGAAAGCGCTCGGCGACGAAGAACAAGCGCGTCGGCTAAACCAGCAGAACCAAGCCGCCATACTGCGCTTGATGAACGAGCTACAAGAAGTCGCTGAGGGTAACTTGACGATACAGGCCACTGTGTCCGAGGACATTACCGGCGCCATTGCTGATTCCGTTAACTTCACGCTCGATGAATTGCGCCGCTTGCTTGGCAAAGTCAGAGCCACAGCGCAGCAAGTGGCCAGCAGCTGCTCCACAGCGCAAGGTATCTCAGGAGACTTGCTCGAGCTGGCCGCGCGCCAGTCACAAGAGATACAGCAAACCGGGCAGGCTGTGCTGCAGATGGCGCAGCAGATTCATCAGGTGTCGCGTGCGGCGAGTGAGTCAGCGGACGTTGCGCAGGCCTCGCTGAATGCTGCGGCTCAGGGAGAGCGCGCGGTGCAGGGTGCGATCAGCAGCATGCAGCAGCTCCGTGAGCAGATGCAGGAAAGCGCAAAGCGTATCAAGCGACTCGGCGATTCCTCGCTGGAGATTGGCGATATCGTTGATCTGATTTCCGGCATTACAGAACAGACGCAGGTATTGGCACTAAACGCTGCGATTCAAGCGGCATCGGCCGGAGAAGCAGGGCGCGGCTTTGCCGTAGTGGCTGAAGAGGTGCAGCGGCTCGCCGAGCGGTGCGGTGACTCGGCGCGCCAGATTGCACAGCTGGTCAAGACCGTTCAAGCCGATGCCCAAGAAGCCATTGCTGCGATGGAGCGCTCAACGCAGCGAGTAGTCGACGGCGCGCAACGCTCCGACAGTGCGGGTGCGGCACTGGCCGAGATTCATCGCATCTCGCAGCACCTGGCCGACCTGATCCGCGGTATCTCGTCTGCGGCAGGCGAACAAACTACGCTGGCTGATCACGTCGCACATAACATCGACAGTATCCTGACTGTCACCGAGCATACGCGTCAGGGCACGCAGATGACCGCGGCCTCCGTTAGCGAGCTGGCGCTACTTGCTGGCGAGCTGAGCGGTGCAATCAATCGCTTCCGTATTGACACCTTATTTCGACACTCGATGAATAGTGGGAAACAGGATGAGTGATCTGGCTTGCAGTGAGGCTCCGGTGATGCCATTGACCAGTCTCGCGGCGCTGGCGCAAGCAACCGACCAAATCTTCAGCGAGCTTGTGCCGCTCTTGCAATACACAAATAGCCCTGGTGTTGCCGGTACAGATCCGGCACCATTGATCGACGCCGCGCGACGCCTGGCGCAGTTGCAGGGCGCGCTTGAGCTGATTGATCAGCCTGGGCTGGCTGCACTGACCGGCTTGGTGCGCGATCAGCTGATCAACACGGCCCAGCCCGGCGCTGATGTATCCACCGCAAGCAGGTTGATTTTGGAGCGGTTTCAATCGTTCATCAGAGCGGCGCTGCGAGCGCTGTTAGGTGGCGATACGCTGAGCACTGCAGAGCTGATTCATTACTGGCATCAGCAACTGGCAGAAGGTGGGCCATCAACACTTCAGCTTTACCTATTGGTCATGCTGGATATCGATCAGAGCCACCTATCTGATTTACCTTCAGCAGAAGTGATTGAGCAGCCTGTTCCTGATCCGGATCATTTACTCCTGAAACTCCTGCGGGCACCCGACGATCAGGCCTCGCGCGCCGCAGCATCACAGATTGCCGCGCTGTTTGCTGAGGCAGCCGCTATGTCGCCTAGCGCTGAGCAGCGCGCGCACTGGCTGGCCATTCAGGCTTGTTTCATCGAATACGCATTGGTCGGTGGCGACCCGACACCCATCAAGAAAATCGCGGCTGCTGGCGTACGCTTGCGACGTCAGAAAGTGCTTGAGCAAGCACCAACTGCCATTGCGATAGGTTCGCTTGCGCGAGAGGCGCTTTATTACCTGGCGCAACAGCCGTTGCAAAGTGCGCCTGCACACGCAGTAGCTAAAGTCTTTCGTCTTGAGCAGCAATTTGCAATGCCGGCGCGCCGTATCATCACCGACCTGACTGATGATCAGATGTCGGCAGCATCAAACCACGCGCTCGATGTATTGATTACATCAATCGAAAGCAATCCGGCGTGCATCGAAGATACAGCGACATGGAAAGCATGGATTGACACCACGCTCACCTCAGCATGTTTTGCACCAGTGGCAGATGCCTTACACGACATTCTTGCTCGAATCGGATCTGCGCCACACCAACCCATGCTGGCCGAGGCATTAGCGGCAGGTCTGTGCTGTTTGAGAGAGCGTACTGATCATCATGCCATGCTGGCTACCATCCGAACCATGATGGGCTTACTGTTCGGTGCTGAGCCGTATCAGTGCCTTGATGAATTAGGGCAGCGATCTCGTGCCGATGGTGCGCATGGCCTATGCCTCGCGCTGGTATCGACCATGCAGGCTGACATGGCGCTGGTTGAGCAGGTGCTCGATACGGAGTCGGCAGCAGAAAATGCAAGTGCACATAAAACCGCTATCTCAGTACTCACCCGGATTGCGGGTGCGCTCTGGCTGCTCGATGCAAGTACAGAACGCGAGCGCGTCATTGGGTTGCGTGACTCGCTCAACCAACTCAATGTGAATACTGCGAAAAATGAAGCTTTCGCGCAGCAGTGGGTAGCGCTACAGGCGACGCTCGCGCAGCTTCCGTGGCGGCTAACGCTACAAACACAGCATAGGCTGCACAATGAAGCGTCGCTGGAGATTGATCAAGCGCAGCAGGTACCGCCATTACCTCAGCCGCAGGCAGCGCTTGACACGATTTTTATTGATGAAGCGCGCGCGCTGTTGCAATCCATGGCTGAGACCATCGCCACATCGGATATGACAGGGTTGGCGCAATCTGCTCATACATTGGCGGGTTGTTCTGCGACGGTTGGCTTAACTGGCATGGCAGAGCTGGCGCTTGCGTTGGAATCAGAGCTGGAGCAGATGCCGGTGCATGGAGCGAGGCTCGAGGCATCACTCATCGATACGGTGTTGGGTGAACTGCTACGCTTACTTGAGGATTTTGAGAGCTCGGGTGAGCGCGGCAACGCCCTCCCGCTGGTGCAGCGCTTGCGTGAAGCTATGGCAGTGCCGACACTTGATGATAGTGTGGAGACAGTGCTGATCTCCACGGATCAAAGTAATGTTCAGCCTAATGATCAAGCCGATGATCAGTCTAATGTTCAGTCCAATGATCAAGCCGATGATCAAACCAATGATCAAACCAATGATCAAACTAATCATCTAAACAATGATCTAAATAACGATCAACGTAATAATGATCAACATCACAACAACCAACTTCATGAATATCTCACCCATTCAACCATTGCGTATCAGCCAGGTTCGGAGAGCGAAGATGTTGTGGTTACTACAGCTGAGCAGTTAGCACCTGCAGGTATTACGCCTAATCGCATTTCATCAGTTGAAGATGATGAGCTGTATGAGCTATTCAAGTTAGAGGCAGCAGACTTACTGCCACAACTTGAGCAGTCGCTGCGGCAGTGGCAGCTGCAGCCAGAGGATGGCGCTCAGGCGGCACAACTACTGCGTTTATTGCACACGCTAAAGGGCAGCGCGCGGATGGCTGGCCGCGGCGATCTCGGCGAAGCATTTCATCAGGCCGAGACCGAGGTGGGGGCGCTACAGAGGCAAGCGCCGGATGCACTTGCGCCCGCTATTACTTCGCTGCTCCATCGGGTTGATCTCTGGACCTACACCTTGACCCAACCAGCGAATTCGTACAGCGACAATCGTTCAGCCGCCGAGCCCGTGTTTGATCACGCAGCGGGCTTATCCCTTGCTTCGGATGCGGGTGCAAGCGAGCAATTGATTGAGCTGTCTGTCGTACCGAAAACCGCTGATGGCTTGGACGCGAGCGTTGCACCAGCAGTACCACCCAAGGAACAACGATCGCAGATGCTACGGGTGCGCGCCGACCGTTTGGCGCAATTTGCGGATACTGGTGCCGAGTTATGGAGTGGCAATGCGCACCTGGCTGAGTTGCTGCTGGCGCAGCGACGCTCATTGACGGATCTTGCTGAAGATATCAGTCGTCTGCGCGCGCAATTACGCGAGCTTGAAATTGAGGCAGAGTCGCTCGTGGTGGCGCGTACAAATCAGGCGGCCGTGTCCGGGTTGGCACCGCTTGAGTTTGATTCGGCTGATGTGGTGTCGCCTGAATTTGATTCAGCTGAATTTGATCCGCTCGAGTTTGACCGTTACACCCGGCTACACGAGCTGACCCGCATGATGGCTGAGAGCGTGACTGATTTGGTTGGCGTGCAGCGACACTTATCCGGTCAGCTTGAGCAGCTGAGCAATACCGCTGCTGAGCAGCTGCGCGATTTACGACGCCAGCAATTTGAATTGCAGGCGTTGCGCTGCCAGCCCCTGCGCACTGCCGAGACACGGTTGCGGCATGTGCTGCAGCATGCGGCACGCGAACTCGGCTGCGAGGTTGAACTAGTACTGAACAATCGTGATGTCGAGATTGAGCGCGTGCTGCTTGATCGGTTACTCGGCCCGCTCGAGCATGTGCTCCGCAATGCGGTGGTACACGGCATTGAGCCGGCACCGCAACGGCAATCTGTAGGCAAGCCCGTTACCGGCCGTGTAACGATAAGCGCTGCCGTGACCGGAAACGAGTTACAGCTCGTGGTACAGGATGATGGGCGCGGCTTGAATCTGCAGCGGATTCGACAGCGTGCAATCGACGCCGGTCTGCTACGTGAGGGTAACGACCCTGATCAAGGCACATTGAGCGCGCTGATTTTTGCGCCGGGGTTATCCACCGCGAGCAACTTAACCGCTTTATCCGGACGCGGTATCGGTATGGATGCGGTGCGCGCCGAGGTGACTGCCTTAGGTGGCCAGATCAGCGTAGAGAGCGAAGCGGGTCGCGGTTGCCGCTTTACGCTGCGCCTTCCGATGGGAATGGCAAGCGTGATGGTGGTTCTGGCGCGCGCAGGGCAATGGTGCGTCGGGTTACCGGCGTCCCTGGTGAAGCAGGTGTTGCAGGTGGATGCCAGCACGATGCGTTGCGATACTTATCCGCAAATCGAATGGCAAGGCGTTTCGCTGCCGCTGCTTCCGCTCGGACAGATGCTGGGCGATACAAGCGCAACCGCTGGTAGTGGGGCGATCGGTCAGGCGCGACTGCCTGTGATCATCGCAAGCGAAGGTGATCAGATGATGGCTTTGCAACTCGACGCAATGGTGGGCCGCGTGAACTCATCGTCAAGCACCCGGGACCGCAGCTATCCCGAGTGCCGGGTGTGGCGGGCGCCAGTGTGCTGGCGGACGGTAAGGTGGTGTTGATTATTCATCCTTTTCGTTTGCCGCAAACGCGACTACCTGTCGCAAGCGCTAGCCCACAGCAACAATCGGCTACCGTGCTGGTGGTGGATGACTCATTGACGGTACGTCGCGCTAGTCAGCGACTGCTCGAGCGCCACGGCTACGCAGTGGCGCTGGCACGCGACGGCGTCGAGGCCCTGGCATTTTTGCAGACGGCATCAGCGGCGCTGGTGCTATTGGATATTGAAATGCCACGCATGGATGGCTTCGAATTGCTTGGTATTTTGCGTGATGACGCGCGTTGGCGTTCACTGCCCGTGGTCATGATCACCTCGCGCATGGCAGACCGACATCGCGAGCGCGCCTTGCAGCTGGGTGCGACGGCCTACATGGGCAAGCCGTATTCCGAGCAGGCGCTGCTCACGCTGATGACCGAGATCATGACAGAACCGATATCTTCAGCGACCCCCGACAATCAGGATTTTTTCACTACTGCGTAGCGAGCCAGAGTTTTTTTTCTGGCTTCATCATGCTGGACGATAGGCTCGGGATAGTGCTTGCCCAGCACGACACCCGCCATCTCCAGCGTCATGCTTGGCGCCAGCCAGGGTGCGTGAATATGCTTCGCGTCGAGCTTGTCCAGTTGTGGTAAATAGCGCTTGATGAACTTACCCTCTGAATCAAATTTTTGTGATTGAGTGATCGGATTGAAGATGCGGAAATACGGCTGCGCGTCGCAGCCCGATGATGAGGCCCACTGCCAGCCGCCGTTATTCGCCGATAGATCAAAATCATTCAACATCCGCGCGAAATACGCTTCGCCGCGTCGCCAATCGATACCTAAATCTTTGATCAAGAAGCACGCGGTCACCATGCGCAAGCGGTTATGCATATAGCCGCTGTGATTCAGCTGCAGCATCGCGGCATCAACCAGTGGGTAGCCGGTGCGGCCGTCGCACCACGCTTGGAATAACTCATCGGCGTGTTCTCCCTCCTCCCAAGCAATACGATCGTATTCGGCTTTGAACGATGCGCCGCTCGCGACTTGCGGGTGATGATGCAAAATCATGAAATAGAAATCACGCCAGACCAGCTCGGCTAACCACACGGCGGCGCCATCGGCACGGGTACCGGATCGAATCGCATCCATCGCATGCCTGGCCAGCGAGCGAATCGAGACCGTACCAAAGCGCAGATGCACCGACAGATAGGACGGTCCTTTGATCGATGGAAAATCGCGCGCCTCGCCATAGCGTGACAGACGCGGCAGAAAATCATCGATTAATTGCTGACCTCCCTGCATACCGGTGGGCAGATGTTGTGCGGCGAGGTCGACCTCGTCAAAGCCCATCTCGCTCAGACTGGGCATGGCCGGCATTGGCGAGGGCAGTGCGAATTGTCCTCGTTTAGGTTTAATCGCGAAATGCGGGATCAGTGAACTATCCAGCATCCCGGGGCTGGGCTGGAATTTCTTCAGCCAGGCGTTTTTAAATGGCGTGAACGCTGAAAACG